>ERZ1031114.422-NODE-422-length-12852-cov-5.028366_pt1 | contig 12852 bp, 16 predicted proteins | sample MGYA00518740_ERZ1031114 | MGnify/ENA primary metagenome ERZ1031114 (study PRJEB33719, sample SAMN04261276) | wastewater metagenome | biome: rural village; feature: human; material: feces | host: Homo sapiens | place: El Salvador | collected 2013-01-14 ... | reverse complement strand
TCGCCCTGCAAAAACTGTTCAAGCGGAGTTCTTTTGTCATTTAAACTAAAAGCCATTTATATATCCTCTTTTCTTTAAGAAATTTGGGAAAAGGGCGCATATTGCTCGTTTTTACAAAAAATAAATCCGCTATGCTTTTACAGTGTTTCCCTTGATTTAATTATATGTTTATAGTATAATATATTCTACACAAATATACAAGAGTTAATTTTAATTTTTATGTAAATTATTTTACAAATTATTAAAATTTGTTTATTTTTTCAAAAAAATTTAAGGTGAAATTTTATGGATAAAAGAGTAAAAAATACCACAAAGGCACTCAAGCAGACACTTTTTGATATGCTTGAGCAAATGCCTTTGAGCAAAATTACAGTAACCTCTCTCTGTAAGCAGGCGGGAGTGAACAGAGTTACCTTTTATCACCATTTCGCCGATGTTTACGATATGATTTCTCAAATAGAAATCAGCTATGTTGAAGAATTAAAGGATTACAATTTTAAATTTACGCAGAACGGCAAGGTGAATTTCCTTTGGATTGTGCGCTTTGTAAAGAAGTATTCGGATTTTTACAGAGTGGTTTTCAATAACAATATCCAGACTAAATTACTTGACGAAATGTATGCGGAGCTCAAAAAAGAGTATTGTGCGGCATTTGGTAAAAAGGATATTCCGCAGACCAAACTTGAGTATATGTTTACATTTCTCGAAAGCGGTGCGTCAGGTATTTTAAAAAAGTGGGTAAGAGGCGGAATGGCAGAGAGCGAAGAATATATCGCCGACCTTATAAGCGAAATATTTATCAGTATGCACAGTCATATATAATAGTTGCCCACAGCCGAAAATTATGTTAAAATATGTAGTCAAATGAAAGAAAATATTACGGATGGTGTATATATGAAAAAAAGATTTCTTGACAGCGGAAAAATTGTAGGCACTCACGGCATAAAAGGCGAATTAAGAATTGACCCGTGGTGCGACAGTCCCGAATTTTTGTGTTGCTTTAAAAAACTTTATCTTGACGAGCAGGGCAGAGAGAGCATAAAAGTTAAGTCACGCCCTCACAAAAATATTGTGCTTTGCAAGGTTGACGGAATAGATACAATTGAGCAGGCGGATAAAATGAGAGGCAAGACAATTTATATCGACCGAGAGGAGATCGTCCTTGACGAGGGTGTAAACTTTGTTCAGGATTTGCTCGGTCTTGAGGTAAAAGACGCCGACAATGCAACTGTTTACGGCAAAATTACAGATGTTTTGCGCACAGGTGCTAATGATGTTTATGAGATAACAGATGACAACGGCAAAAAATATCTTGCACCCGTTATTGACGAGGTTATTACAGAAACCAATGTTGATGACGGATATGTTCTTATTCGCCCGATGAAAGGAATATTTGACGATGAGGATTGATATAATAACCTTATTCCCCGAGATGTTTACGCCTGTTTTGGGTGACAGTATAATCGGCAGAGCACAAAAAAGCGGTGCGCTTGAAATACATTGTCATCAACTGCGTGACTATGCTTTTGACAAGCACAGACGAGTTGACGATACTCCGTACGGCGGCGGAATGGGAATGTTGATGAAAGCCGAGCCTATAGCGCTTTGCTTTGAGGATATATGCGATAAAATCGGCAAAAGACCGCATTTTGTCTATATGTCGCCGCAGGGAAAAACTCTTACGCAGCAAAGACTTAAGGAAATAGCCGAGATTGAGAATGTCTGCATATTGTGCGGTCATTACGAGGGTGTCGACCAGCGTTTGCTTGATGAATTTATAGACGAGGAAATTTCAATCGGCGACTATGTGCTTACAGGCGGCGAACTTCCTGCAATGGTATTCACGGACGCACTTTCGAGAATGGTGCCGGGTGTACTTTCAAATAATGAATGTTTTACCGAAGAAAGCCATTTTAACGGTTTGCTTGAGTATCCTCAATACACAAAACCGTCGGTATGGAGGGGCAAAGAAGTGCCCGAAGTGCTTTTGAGCGGTCATCATGCAAACATAGCAAGGTGGCAGAAAGAAAAAAGTCTTGAGGTAACCCGTGCAAAGCGCCCGGACTTGCTTGAAAAGATAAAAGAACAGCAATAAGAATTAACAATAATTTAGTGCTGCAAAATAATATTTAGCAATACTTAATATAATTTAATTTCAGTTTTAGTAAAGTTGCACAACAACAGACCGAAATTTTTGGTTGTAAGTGAGTATTAAACCAAAAATTAATTAACTTATTGACCTTTTTTTGAAAAAATACTATAATATTTATTAAAAGATTGCAAAATGCAGTCGGATTACAAAACGGGTTAAATTATATGGCAAGAGAGGGATTTTAAAATGTATGTTAAGGAAGTATTAGTACAGAACAAGGCAGGCTTACATGCTCGCCCAGCTACATTTTTCATTCAGAAGGCTAACGAATACAAGTCAACTGTATGGGTAGAAAAGGAAGAAAGACGAGTTAATGCAAAGAGCCTTCTCGGCGTATTGTCACTTGGTATTATCGGCGGTACAACCATCAAGGTTATTGCTGACGGTTCAGACGAAACAGAGGCTGTTGACGGCCTTGTTGCTCTCGTTGAGTCAGGTTTTGCTGAATAAGTTAATAATTTATACTCTTTCAGAATTTAAGGGCGGTTTTCCGCCCTTTTTGTTTTGCCTTTTTAAAGGTTGACCAAGCTTTTATAATTGCTTGTCGAAACAATTTGTTAAACCATAGTTTTAAATATTCCAAAAACACAAAAAACAAATCCGATTTACATTATTTTCAAAAAGATTTTTAAAACCTATTGACAAACGGAAACGGTGGTGTTACAATAAACCTACTTTATCGGTAGGAATACTAAGTTTTAGGTAAATCCCCGCTTTTTAAAGTAATATTATTATATATCCGCACACAATGCGGAAATTTAAAATCAGAAGGGTGATAATATGAGCGAAAAGAATGTAAAAGATTTAGGCTTTCAGACAAGAGCCGTGCATACAGGCAACGGTGTTGACGGCGAAACAGGAGCAATTAAGAGGCCTATAACTATGGCAAACAGCTATGAATTGCCCTATGACCCAAGTGACCTTAACTGGAGCAGTGCAGGTAAAAACCTTTATACAAGAAACGGAGGCTCAAACCAGCAGTATCTTCAGGAAAAAGTTGCCTCTCTTGAGGGCGGCGAAGATTGCGTGGTACTTGCAAGCGGTGTTGCCGCTTTGTCGGGACTGTTCTTTGCTTTACTCAAAAGCGGTGACCATGTAATTTTCTCAAGCGTTACTTATATTGCTGTTTACAGACTTTTAAACGAGCTTTTAAACAATAAATTCGGTGTGGAAACCACTATCGTGGACACATCCGACCCCGAAAATGTAAGAAAGGCAATCCGCCCGAACACAAAACTTATTCATATAGAAACTCCGGGCAACCCCACACTTACAATTTCGGACATCAAGGCGATTGCAGACATTGCGCACGAAAACAATGCACTGTTATCTGTTGACAATACATTTGCTTCTCCGTACAACCAAAGACCTGTTGAGCTTGGCGCAGACTTTTCGATTGAAAGCCTTACAAAATATATCAACGGTCACGGTGACGCAATGGGTGGTGCTATTATCGGTAAAAAAGAATACCTCGACATCATCAGAGCGCAGTCGCAGATTAACCTCGGTGCAACAATCAGCCCGTTCAATGCTTGGCTTATTATGCGTGGTGCAGTTACTTTACCGCTTAGAATGAAACAGCACAATGAAAATGCACTCAAAGTCGCTAAATATTTAAAGACTGTAAAGGGTGTAAGTTTTGTGGCTTATCCGGGACTTAAAGACCACCCGAACCACGATATTGCCAAAAAGCAGATGACAAACGGTTTCGGCGGTGTGCTTTCGTTTGGACTCAAGGCTGACCATGATACATATAACAGATTTGTAAGCCATTTGAATGTCATAACTTCTGCAGTTTCTCTCGGTCACGATGAAAGCCTTATCGTTTTCCTCGGAGAAAACGACGAAAGACAGTATCTTTATCCCGAAGGATTCCACAACGGCTTTTTCAGATTCAGCGTCGGCATTGAAGATGCAGAAGATATTATTGCAGACCTTGAACAGGCATTTAAGAAGGAAAATTTATTATGATAAGAAAAGCCACGGTGCTTGATTTGCCGGCTGTCAAAGAAATTTACAATTATGCGGTTTTAAACACTACCGCAACCTATGACATAAATCCCAAAGATGACAAATACTTTGTTGATATGTTAAATGAGCATACAGGCAAGTATTTGCTCTCTGTGTATGAGGAAAACGGCAATGTAATCGGTTATGTTGCACTTTCCCGCTACAGTAAAAGAGATGCATACGACATTACAGCAGAGCTTTCGGTATATGTAAAAAACGATTGTCAAAACAGGCACATCGGCACTCAGCTTATTGAGTATGCACTTCAAGAGGCGCAAAAGAACAATCGGTTCTTGACTGTGGTTTCGCTTATCACAAGCGAGAACGAGCACAGCATTTATTTACATAAACAGTTCGGATTTGAATTTGGCGGAAGAATTAAAAACGCAGGATTTAAATTTGACAGGCTCTTGGGCGTAGATATTTATTACAAAAATTTCCAATGAGTTTTTAACGGATTGGCGCAGATGTATTGACTTTTATCAATTAATATGGTATTATCAGAACATATAAAACCTATTAGGTTTATAGGACTTCAAGAGAGGAGAGCAACCTTATGACAAAGCTTGTTTCATATGTAAAAAGCTCTATGTGTTGCTGTTGCATGTGCACAATGTGTATGTGTTTATTTCCCATGCTCTCCGACGAAAAGTTTTGACCAGATAAAGTTTTACTGACCGGAGTGCATATGTTCTTCGGTCTTTTTTAATGCTTTTTATTATTCTGTGCATAAAATGTTAAGAGATTAGGAAAAAGGTGAAAAAATGAATTGGGAATTTATTTTTAAATATCTTCCTTTGTACCAAGAGGCAGCTTTGCTCACGTTAAAAATCGGACTTATCGGAATCGCCGTTTCTATTATAATCGGTCTTTTCTGTTCATTGGTTCAGTATTACAAAGTGCCCGTGCTAAGGCAGATTGCAACGGTATATATTGAAATATCCCGTAACACTCCGCTGCTTATTCAGTTGTTTTTTATTTACTATGCGCTGCCAAAGGTTGGCGTGCAGGTAAGCTCTGAAATGGCAGGCTATATCGGTCTTGCTTTCCTGGGCGGAAGCTATATGTCGGAAACTTTCAGGAGCGGACTTGAATCTGTAGATAAAATTCAAACCGAAAGTGCTTTAAGTCTTGGTATGAAGCATCCACAGATTATGAGATATGTAATACTGCCGCAGGCTTTTTCAACAAGTGTACCGCCGTTTGTGGCAAATGTAATATTCTTGCTTAAAGAAACAAGTGTATTCAGCGCAGTAAGCCTTATGGACCTTATGTTTGTAGCAAAGGACTTAATCGGTCTTTACTACAAAACAACAGAGTGTCTGTTTATGCTTGTTGTGTTCTATCTTATTATACTACTGCCTGTTTCAATACTTGGAAGTGTGCTGGAAAGGAAACTGAGATATGCCGGATTTGGAGATTGATGTTCTTTTTAAGGGAACAAACTTTATACGCCTTTTGGGCGGCTTGTGGACTGCACTTGAAATCAGTCTTATTTCAGTCGGTCTTAGCATACCGCTTGGCATTTTGCTTGGCATTGTAATGACTATACCAAACAAAGCAATAAAAGTTATAACAAAAATTTATCTTGAAATTATCAGAATAATGCCGCAGCTTGTGTTGCTTTTTATAGTGTTCTTCGGTGCAACAAGAACTATGGGAATTAATCTTTCGGGCGAGGTTGCCTCGGTAATAGTGTTTACGCTTTGGGGTACGGCAGAGATGGGCGACTTGGTGCGAGGCTCAATTATCAGTATTCCGAAACACCAGTCGGAAAGCAGTCTTGCGCTCGGACTCAGCAAAGCACAAACCTATTTATATATAATAATTCCGCAGACGGTACGCAGACTTTTGCCGCTTTCAATCAACCTTGTTACAAGAATGATAAAGACTACAAGCCTTATCCTTATGATTGGTGTTGTAGAGGTTATAAAGGTTGCACAACAGATTATTGAGGCAAACCGTGCCACAAGCCCGAACGCAGCGTTCGGTGTGTACCTTGTAGTATTCATTATGTACTTTATAGTTTGCTTCTCAATAAGTATGGTTGCAAAACATCTTGAAAAGAAATGGAGTTGAGGAAATGTCGCAGGAACTGTTAAAAATAGAAAATCTTACAAAGCGTTACGATGATAACACCGTACTTCAAAGCATTAATATGACAGTCCGTCAGGGTGAAGTTGTGGTAATTATCGGCCCGAGCGGCTGTGGCAAGAGTACCTTTTTACGATGTATAAACGGTCTTGAACCTATACAGGAGGGCACAATTTCTTTTGAGGGCGAGTTAATCGACCGCAAAAGCAAAAATATAGCGGAAATTCGCCAGAAAATCGGTATGGTGTTTCAGAATTACGAGCTTTTTCCACACCTTACCGTTATGGATAATATCTTACTTGCCCCCACAAAAGTGCAGAAGAGAAATAAAGAGGAAGTAAAAAAAGAGGCGGAAGAGCTGCTCGAAAAAGTCGGATTAAGCGAAAAGAGCAACAGCTATCCACGACAGCTTTCGGGCGGTCAAAAACAGCGTGTTGCAATAGTAAGAGCCTTGTGTATGCACCCGGACATTTTGCTTTTTGATGAGGTTACGGCCGCACTTGACCCCGAAATGGTAAGGGAAGTGCTTGATGTAATGCTCGGACTTGCAAAGCAGGGAAGAACAATGCTTATTGTAACTCACGAAATGCAGTTTGCTCGTGCGGTTGCCGACAGAATAGTATTTTTTGACGGCGGTCACATTGTGGAAGAGGGTAAACCCGAAGAGTTCTTCACAAATCCAAAGACCGAGAGAGCTAAAAAATTCCTTGATATTTTTGAGTTTGACTCAATTAAATAAATTTTCATTAAGAAAGAGGAGAGATTATTATGAAAAGAATTACAAAAATCATTTCTGCAATCCTTGCAGTGTTAGTTGTTACAGCGGTGTTTGCAGGCTGCTCAAGTTCAAACGACAATTCAACCGCTAACGGTTTTAGAACACTTGATGAAATCAAATCATCGGGTACAATCAATATCGGCGTATTTTCCGACAAAAACCCATTCGGTTATGTTGACGAAAACGGCGAGTATCAGGGCTACGATGTTTACTTTGCAAACCGACTTGGCGAGGACCTCGGCGTAAAAGTAAACTTTGTTTCAACTGAGGCTGCAAACAGAATCGAATACCTCCAGACAGGTAAGGTAGACCTCATTCTTGCAAACTTTACAGTTACAGACGAGAGAAAAGAAGAGGTTGACTTTGCACTTCCTTATATGAGCGTTTCACTCGGTGTTGTATCTCCGAAGAGCAAAACAATAACAAGCCTTGACAATTGGAACGAAAGCGACAGTATGATTGTAATTTCAGGTACAACTGCCGAAACTTACCTCACAAAGAACTATCCGAACATCAAACTTCAGAAGTATGACGCATATGCACAGGCAAAGACAGCTCTTGAAAACGGCAGCGGCGCAGCTTGGGCAAATGACAATACAGAGGTTATCGCATACGCAAACCAGAACAGTGACTTTGTTGTAGGTATTCCTGAGCTTGGTTCGGCAGATACAATTGCTCCTGCCGTAACAAAGGGCAACGATACACTCCTTAACTGGATTAACGATGAAATCAAGGCACTCGGCAAAGAGAACTTCTTCCACAAGGACTACGAGGCAACACTCCTCGAAACCTATGGTAAGGATTACGAAGATCAGCTTGTAATCGAGGGCGGCGAGCTTGCTTCTTCAACAAACGATACAGCTAAATAATTTAACTTAATATTCAATAAAACAACGGCAATCGGAATTTAATCCGGCTGCCGTTGTTTGCTTATAGCTTGGTGTTTATTTTTTTTATTGTAATTTTTGTTTTGGTATATGATATAAGCCATATAAAGAAATATATTGTAATAAAAACACTGTAATAAATCAAAATCGAAATTACATTGTGCGGCATCCAATACAGAAAGTAGGCAACAGGAAATGTAGCTGTTGAATAAATCAGTAAATGAGTAATTGTTTGCTTTATTAAACTCCACCTGTCTATTGTCCATATGACCGATGTACCGCCTAAAATTGCGCCGTATATCATACTTATAATTGTTTGAGCTATTACTGCATTTAATTCTGTTCCAAACAATTCAATTGCCTGCGGAACAACAGGGTAAAATTCTCCGTTTCCGATTATAACGGATGTGATTATTGTTATAAAATAACATATAAAAAATCCGACTGCCGCTCCGATTAATCCACGAATTAATAACTGTTTTTTAATACTCATTTTATACACCCAATCTTTCTTTAATTTTTGATACATATCTTCTTGAAACATATGTGCTTTTTCCGTTTTTAAACAGAACATAAACAGTACCTGAAATTTTAAGATTAAATCTGCTGACTTTTTCTAAATTTATAATTTCTGATTTTGAAATCCTTACAAATTTATTATAGTCAAGACTGTTTTCAAGTTCGTATAAACGCTGTGTAACCGTAAATTCTCCTCGATCGGTTACCGCAAAAACTTTACCGTTACTTGCATAAATGTTAATAATGTCATTTTGGTTTATAATCGAAACATTATCTCCGCTTTTACCTGTAACAGTATTTTGTGTAGTACAGGAAAGCTTAGTTATGTATGATTTTATCTCTTCGGTTATTTGGTCGGTGTAAATGACGCATAACGGAGTTTTGTAATTTTTATCTATCTTTAATTCAACTTTCAAATCTTTACCTCCTCAATGTATTATGCTATTAGTTTACAATAATAAAAAATAAAATCAACCGTTTTTTTATATGCGGTTGATTTTATCGTTTAAGCGGTAGTATTCAGTTGTTGAAATTCAGTTTTTAATTTTAAATGTATGTCTGAAAATAAATCTTGCTGTCGGCAGGCTTTACAACTTTAAACGCAAACTCTTTTACAAAACGGCTTGAAACAAAATATGCAAGCACGGTGTTGTACAGCGTCATACCGTATACCATAATAAATGTGGTGAAAAATAATGATTGCGGTTTTGTCTTTGACATAAAAATCCTCCTGAAACGCAAAAAAGACAATAAATAAGCCCTCCGTCTGACATTGGAAAAGCGACATTTATTGTCTTGGATTTGTATATTTAATTTACTGTATTATTTTAAAATAGTTAAATAAAAATTTTGATTTAGCGAAATACTTTTAGCTTAACCTGTGCACTAAACCGCACTTTCCCTTAGTTTTTGATAAAATTAATTTGTCAAATCACAAAACAACAACCGCAGCCGAAACTGCGGTTATTGTTTTAGATTTTATTGATTTAGAAAAGGAGTAAATATAAACAGATTATTAGTTGATTACAACATTACCGCCAAAGTCTGTGCTCTGAATTACATCAGCAGAGTCAATTCCGCTTATTGTAGCTGTGTGTCCGTTATAACCTGCCGCATAAACAGGGCGGTTGCTTGCGGTAATAAAGCTTGAGTTGATTGATGTTAAAGTTGCGTCATGCGGATAGGCATTAGCACCCTCTGCGCCACGGTTGCCTACTACTACTGCCGCTACAGGCACTTCGTTGCCGCTGCCCCATTTATTGCTATCGTAGTAATCCCAATTGTTCTGCTGTATCACATCGGTTGTGATATTTGATTTAACTGTTGAGTTATTTACTGTGGCATTACCGCAACGAACTATAAGTCCCTGACGGTTAGCTTCAAGGTGAGAATCTTCAATGTTAAGTGTACCCGGAACATTCATAAGAACAGCCGTTGAATCTGAATTTTGAGCAATAAGTGTTGAATTTTTAATGTTGATAACAACATTTGCACCTGTTTCCGGATTTCCTGCGTTGGTTGAAAGAATATAATTATCTGTTGATGTGATAACCGAATCAATAATATCTACGGTAGCTTTATTTGTACCTTTATCAACAACCATACTTACATCGGTCGCTGTCATGTTTACATCGTTGAGTTCTAAATTTCCACCTTCGCATATTGCGATACCTACGCGTCTGCTGTTTTGATTTTCAAGAACAAGTGTACCGTCTTTTAATGAAATTGATTTACTGCTGTTGAGAACAATAGGAGTTGTACCGCCGATTTTAAGTTCCTGACCGTTTAAGTCAATATCTGCACCTGCTCTGTCAATCACAGCGGAATCAACATTTGCGTCTGCACTGAGAACAACAGGCATACCGTCCATAATAGCCGCCTCGATAACATCTGTGTCAGATGTTATTATTGAATCCTTTGCTTTGTAAGCATCTTCTGCGTTTGCGAAAGGCTCTGCCTGAATTGCAACAGCGTTGAATGTAAGGTTAATATCTCTTTTGAGAGAACCGCTGCCATCAGTCATATCGTGGTTTTCAAGTGCTTTGCTGTATCTGACTTCATCGTTTGCAAGAACAGAGAATTCCTTTACATCTTGTGCTGCACTTACTAAACGATAATAAACATTTGGCACTCCGTCAAGTGGAATCCAACCGTCTGCAATGGCATATCTTACAAGTCCTTCGGTTGCATCTGCAACCTCAACAAATACATATGCGTCAACTGTATTGTTTACAGTAACCTTAGGGTCTTTTCTTTGAGTTGTGCCTGGTATAATGTTGTATTCGTTGCCTGTAGTTTCCTCAAGGCTTACCTGAACCTGATTTGTTCTAAAGCTGTTTGTAATCGGATCGGTTTCGCCCTTTAAGTAAGCGAAAGTACCGCCGCCTACAAGCATAATGGCTGCAAGGGAAACTGCAACGCCTGTGATAGCTATGTTTTTCTTGTTGACTTTCATAATGTCCTCCTAAGTTTTGTTATTTATTTGGTTTTGATGTTTGTATGTGTTTTTACTGTTCGGAATGTTTAGTTTGTTTGATTATGAATTGAGTGTACATCAGGTGTATATTTATCTTTTCTTTTTTAATGTCCTTTAGTTTTTATCCTTTCCCAATCGCCAACAAATTGCAAATCCCATTGCACTTATGATTATGCAGATTACATACCACTCAATATTGTTGCGGTCACCTGTGGTAGTTGGGGAAGAACCTTGGCTTGTGGGAGAGGTTGATTCTGCAGACGGTGTTGTTGCAGCTGTGCCCTCACTGCTTGGCTGAACGGTTGTTTCTGTTATACTTTGCGTAGATGACGGTTCAGTCGGTTTTGTGGGAACAGTGCTTTCGGTAGGTTTTGCGGGAACTGTGTCTGTGGTTTGTTCCGTAGAGCTTGTCTGTGTTGTCGGCTCTGTCGCAATGCCTTCAAATAAGTTTACACATTCGACGGAAATCGAGGATACATAAGCTGTTGTACTTTTTACTGTTTGAGATGAGATTGCCGAAACTATACCGATGCACAGTGTAATGAAGAATATGTATTTCAATACATTTATAATGCATCGCTTGCTATTCATAATTTATGTAATCCTCCTTTCTGAAAATTTCCTTAATGAATTAAGAAATGTCGGGAATTACTTCTGTGGCTTGCGGCAAAAACTGTGATACCGCAAGGTTTATGGCTGTGTCTTTGTCAATGCTCTTTGCCTGTACCGCATATGCGGTTGCGGTGAGAGTTTTTTCTCCGAGTGCCTTAATATCGCTTGATGTCAGTTCGGTGGAAACAGTTACTTGCGTGAAGATTGGATTTAGCATTACATCAGCTTCGCTTTGCTCGGCATTTATTGTTTCGCTGTAAATATAAACAGTCTTGTTGTCTGCTTTTGCAACCTGCTGCCAAGAATTTGTATCGTAATTAATTGAAAATTTATCGTTAAGATTATTTTCAACACACATAAATACATAACATTCTTCACTGCCTTTAAGTACGGTGGGGGTGGGGTCTTTGTCAAGAACGGAACCCGGTACATATTTGTAACTGTTATTTGTCACACGCTGTGCGTCATCGCCTGTGAGTGCTTTACCGTCTGTATCGACAAGTGCCTCGTCAAGTTTGATTGAAATAGCGCCGCCCGCAAATGTATTTACAACGGGATCGGTTTTATCGGAAAGCCACGAAAGTGTAGGTGCAACCGTGCATACTGCTATAACCGCAAGCATACCGCCTGTAATCATAGCTTTTTGACTTTTTCTCATTGATTTTCTCCTTTCTTAAAAATTTTATTGCAAACCGCTGTTTTGCGGTGCAAGTTTCTCTGTAATGTTGTCGGCTTGTATATCTGTGCCGCTCTGCTTGTCCTCCTCTTTTTTACTTTTATTCTTTATTAAAATGTCCCAAAACAGGGAGAGCAGAAACAGACCGACGATAACCGAGATTACCGCAATTCTGTTTTCTTCCGCTGTAATAATTCTCAACGGAGTGCCGAGTCCGGGAACACAAAAAACAACTTTGCCCACTACATTGCCCCAATGAACGGGTGCGGAATCGTTAGATTCGTTTGCGTCGCCTTTTGTTGTAAATGTCTGCTTAGCCGAATCGATTTCTACAACTCTGTGGGTGACGAGAATGTTGTTGCTATTTAATATGTATGTAACAATATCTCCGACTTTAATTTCTTGAGGGTCGATTTTCTGTACTGTAATAAGGCTGTTTACGGGCAATTTCGGGGTCATACTTGAACTGTCTACAGAAAACATATTCCAGCCCATAAGTCTTATTAATACAAATGCTATTGCAACAAATGCAATGACTGCCGTAATAAAAGTTGATAGAAAGTTGCCTATTGTATTTAAAATATTCTTTGATTTTGAACTTGAACACATAGTAATCACCGTTATATTTAACAAATATTTTTGATTAAC
>ERZ1031114.419-NODE-419-length-12882-cov-5.543229_pt1 | contig 12882 bp, 10 predicted proteins | sample MGYA00518740_ERZ1031114 | MGnify/ENA primary metagenome ERZ1031114 (study PRJEB33719, sample SAMN04261276) | wastewater metagenome | biome: rural village; feature: human; material: feces | host: Homo sapiens | place: El Salvador | collected 2013-01-14 ... | reverse complement strand
GCCGTCCTGACAAGTCCGCTGTCGATCAGCTGCTTCATCACCGCAGGCCCCAGCCCGTCGATGGCCATGGCGCCCCGGCTGGCGAAATGGGTCAGATTCCGCAGCAGCTGGGCGGGGCACTCCGCGCCGGTGCAGCGCAGCGCCGCACCATCCTCGTCCCGCACCACCGGCGCGCCGCACACAGGGCACGTCTCCGGCAGCAGATAGGGCTGCGTTCCGGCGGGACGCTTGTCCATGACCACCTCCAGCACCTCCGGGATGATCTCCCCCGCCTTGCGCACCAGCACCGTATCCCCGATGCGGATGTCCTTCTGGGTGATGAAATCCTGATTGTGCAGGGTGGCGAACGTGACGGTGGTGCCCGCCAGCCGCACCGGTTCCAGCTCCGCCTTGGGCGTCAGCACGCATGTGGAACGAGCGCGCGGGGGGCGGCCTCCGCTGGAACGAGGCGGGGCGCGTCATCGCCGCCGACTGGCGCGAGGAAGGGGGGCGCGGCGTCCTCTACGTGACGTGCGAGGGGTGGGCCGCAAAGGACCGCGGCCTCGCCGAGACGCACGCGATCACCGTCTGCGGGGACCGTCCGTGGTTCCTCTGCGACCTCGTTTCGGCGAAGAACATCGGGCGCGTCCCCATCGAGATGAACGCCTTCTACTTCCGCACGTACGCGCCGTTCGCGGGGGACAAGGCGCGAAGCGGCTTCAAGAGCGTGCCGAACCTCTGGAAGGCCCCGGCCCGCGACGCCTGGTTCCGCGTGTCGGACGGGGCGTACTACGGCGGCGCCAGCTTCGCGCCGACCGTCTCGATGTTCACCTACTTCCTGTCGAACGGCGGGCGGAGCCAGCACCCGGACGCGATGTTCAGGCCCGAGGACGAGTTGACGCTCAAGCCGGGCGCGCTCTACGAGCCGAAGGGGCGGATCTGGATGCTCGCCCTCTGCGGCCGGGACGGCGTGGAGGGCTGGAAGCGGACCACCGCCGCGCTCGAGAATTAAGTCGGCCTTCGGCCTTTAAGTGGTTAAGTCGCCGCTGCGCGGCGACTTAATTATGCAATCCGCTTGCGGTCTCTGGGGGGGATGTGGTATAATTCAAACTTTCCAACACGGAATAAAACCTAACATGGGTCTAACAATCATGAAGAAAACACTGATCACGTTCGGCTTCTGCGCGGGGCTCGTCGCCGCCGTGGAAGCGGCGCCGACCGATGCCGTCACGCAGGCCGACCTGCAGGCGCTGAAGTCCCTCATCCAGCAGCAGAACGCCAAGATCGAGGCGCAGGCCAAGCGCATCGCCGAACTCGAAGGCAAGCAGACCGCCACGGCCGCGAAGGTCGAGCAGGTCGCGACCGCGCCGCGCACGATCGTTCCGGGCGAAGGCACGGAGACGAACGAGACGGGCCGAATCTGGACAATGGCCGACGGCCGCAAGTTCTACCTCGCGGACGCGACGGCGGGCATCTTCAACCCGCTCACCGAGAGCGGTCTCCAGTTCGAGCCGTACGGCTACCTCGTCCTTGAGGCCGTCCACAACACGCACGGGACGGACGTTCCGATGTTCACGGACTGGGTGCGCCCGCGTAGCAACCGCAACGTGAAGAACCACAACGGCGACCACACGTCCACGCTGAGCGTGAATGACTCGATCCTCGGCTTCAACCTCTTCTCCGCCGAGTCCTACAACGGCTGGAAGACGGGCGGCAAGTTCGAGTTCGACCTCGCCGGCGACGACGCCAACCACACCGACTTCCACGTGCGCCACCTCTACTGGGAGCTTTCGCACGAGAGCGGCTGGCAGTTCCTCTTCGGTCAGACCTGGCACCTCTGGAAGATGGTCGCGCCGCAGGAGATCGACGGTGCGTGGATGGAGAACACGGGCTATCCCTACCGCCGCAGCCCGCAGATCCGCGTGACGAAGAAGTGGGACTTCGACGACGACAGCTCGCTTGAGATCCGCGCCGGCCTCGTCAAGAACGGTCCCGGCATGGGCGGCGACCGCGACGGCGACGGCACGCAGGACAACGAGCAGAGCGGCTGGTGCCTCCTCGAAGGCGCGATCGTCTACGACCGCAAGGCCTTCTGGGAGGAGAAGGACAAGCGCTGGCTCATCGGCATCGGCGGTCAGTACGGCCGCGACAAGAGCCGCCGCGCGACAGGCTTCGACGACGAGACGGGCGCCCCGAACGAGTTCCTCGGCAAGAGCGACGAGTACGACAGCGACCTGGTCATGGTCGCCGGCTCCGTGCCGTTCGGCAAGTTCACGCTCACGGGACAGCTCTTCGCGGGCGAGAACGTCGGCGGCGTCCAGGCCGGCGTCGGCCAGAAGGTCGGCTTCCGCGACTACGCGCGCAAGGGCCGCGAGGTCTCCACGGTCGGCGGCTTCGCCGATCTGCGCTACGACCTGAACGACGAGTGGGCGTTTGCGATCGGCTACGGCTTCGACGACCCGACCGACAGCCAGGCGAAGTACGACGCCGGTCGCCTCTACAACGACCGCGCCTACGTGGATGCGTTCTACCAGCTCACGGCGAACCTCCACTTCGGCCTTGAGTACGCCTACCTCACGACGAAGTACGACAAGGCGTACGGCGACGACGCCGACGACCACCGCTTCCAGTTCACGGTCTACTACGACTTCTAATGAACGGCTGAGAGGCTGAAATGACGAGAGGTTGAAAGGTCCCCTCCGGGGATTCTTTCAACCTCTTCGCTTTTCGGCCGTCCCCGCCCCATTTCCTTTCTTTCACTTTCCCAACCTTCTCGGCTTCCTATGGAACACAAACGCGCATCCTGGTCAGGTCAGCTGGCCTTCGTCCTCGCCGCGGCGGCGAGCGCAATCGGTCTTGGAAATCTCTGGCGCTTCCCGTATCTGGCGGCGCAGTACGGCGGCGGCACGTTCATCCTCGTGTACCTCTGCCTCGTCGTGACGCTCGGCTTCACGCTCATGCTCACGGAAATCGCGATCGGCCGCAAGACGCAGCAGTCGCAGCTGACGGCGTACAACCAATTGAAGGGCCACGGTGGCCTGAAGCTGCTCGGCGTCGTCGCGACGGTCATCCCCCTGCTCATCACGCCCTACTACTGCGTGATCGGCGGTTGGGTGCTCTACTACCTCAAGGCCTACGCGCTCATGGCGTTCACGGGCGCGGCGCCGATGGGCGCGGCGGCGGCGGAGTCGGGCGCGTTCTTCACGGGCTTCATCTCGGCGCCGTTCGCGCCGTTCGGCTACGGCATGCTCTTCATCCTCGCGTGCGCGGGCGTCATCCTCCTCGGCGTCAAGAACGGCATCGAGAAGTCGAACCTCGTCATGATGCCGATTCTCTTCATCATGGCGATCGCGATCTCGCTCTACGTCATCTTCATGCCGGGCTCGGGCGCGGGCCTCAAGTACTACCTCGTGCCGAACATGGACTGCCTGACGACGGAGGACGGCGCGTTCTCGTTCGCCCTCCTCGGCAAGACGATCCTCGGCGCGATGGGGCAGATGTTCTACTCGCTTTCGCTCGCGATGGGCATCATGGTGACGTACGGCTCCTACATGAAGAAGCAGGACTCCATCGAGAAGAGCGTGCGGCGCATCGAGGTGTTCGACACGCTGATCGCGGTCATCGCGGGCCTCATGATCATTCCGGTCGTCTACATGTTCGCGGTGAAGACGGGCGTGACGCCCGAGCTGATCGCCCAGCACGGCGGCGACGTGGCGCTCGCGACGAAGGCGGCGGTGAAGTCCGCCATGAACGCGGGGCCGGGCCTCATGTTCATCACGCTGCCGAAGGTGTTCGCGACGCTCGGCGCGGTCGGCCCGTGGATCGGCCTCGCGTTCTTCGTCCTCGTCGTGTTCGCGGCGGCGACCTCGGCGATCTCGCTCTTCGAGGCGTGCGTCGCGTCCGTGTGCGACGTCCTCCACATCGAGCGCAAGAGCGCGACGTTCTTCACGACGGCGCTCATCATGTTCCTCGCGACGTTCTCGGCGATCGGCTACGGCCCGTGGGCGGAGGTCAAGATCGGCGGCATGCCGTTCCTCGACTTCTTCGACTTCATCACGAACTCGGTGCTGATGCCGGTCACGGCGGCGGCGACGTGCATCTTCGTGGGCTGGATCCTCACGCCCAAGTCGATCATCGACGAGGTCGAGGCCGAAGGGAACGTCTTCAAGGCGAAGGGCCTCTACGTCGTGATGGTGAAGTGGTTCGCCCCGGCGCTCGTGATCGCGATCCTCGTCTCCGAAATCTGCCGCGCGCTCGGCATCGGCGGCTGGAAGATCTAGGTTGACCCGCCGCCTCTCCATCGCCCTGGCGGCTGTGCTGGCCGGCGCGGCGGTTTTCGCCGCGCCGCGTCCCGCGTCCCGTCCGGGCGTGGGGTTCCGGGCGTCCGTCTCGAACTTCTTCGCGCGGCTGGATGCGCGGTTGGACGCGGCCTCGTTTCCGTGTGTGGCGCGCGTCGGGCGCGCGCCCTTCCGCAGCAAGCGCCACGATGCGTTCGCGGCGGCGAAGACGAAGCTCGCGGTGGTCGTGACGGGGGCGAAGGCGGCGACCGGGTTCCTCGTGCGCGACGGGGGGCGCACCTGGCTCATGACGAACGCGCATGTCGTGCGCGACCAGGCGCTCGTGCGCGCGACGATGCTGGACGGCACCACGCTCGCGCTCGGTCCGTGCGAGTACGCCGCCGGACGCGACCTCGCGCGCTTCCCGGTGGACGGCCGGCGTCCCGCGCTGGAGCTGCGCGCCGGCCTCCCCGACGTGGGGGAGCGCATCACCGTCCTCGGCAACACAGATGGGCGCGGCGTGATGACCGAGATCGACGGGCGCATCGTGGGCGTGGGGCCCACGGAGCTTGAAATCGACGCCGCCTTCACGACCGGCAACAGCGGCAGCCCCGTTCTCGACCGCGCCGGGCGCGTCGTCGCGGTCGCGACCTACCTCCGCGACTGCCGCGACGAACGGGACTGGTCGAAGCGGCACACCCGCTTCAACGGCGTCCGCCGCTTCGCCCTGCGCCTGTCGGGCGTCACGTGGGAACGGGTGCGTTGAGGCGCGATATGCTATACTGGGACCATGCAGCAGATTGACGTCATGGTGGCGGGCGGTGGCCTCTGGGGGTGTACGCTCGCGCGCGTCCTCGCGGAGGCGGGGCGGAAGGTCCTCGTGCTGGAGAGGCGCGCGGCCCTCGGCGGCAACGTGCGGTGCGAGACCGACCCGGAGACGGGCATCGAGGTCCACGCCTACGGTTCGCACATCTTCCACACCCACCTCGACGACGTGTGGGCGTTCGTCAACCGCTTCACCGCGTTCAACGGCTACCAGCACAAGGTGCTGGCGCGGTACAACGGCCGCACCTACTTCCTGCCGCTCGGTCTCGCGCTCGTGAACCAGTTCTACGGACTGGACCTCACGCCCGCCGAGCTCCCCGCGTTCATCGCGCAGGAGGCCGCGAAGGGCGGCGGGGCGACGCCCGGGCAGCCCCCCAACTTCGAGACCCAGGCGATCTCCTTCGTCGGGAAGCCGCTCTACGACGCCTTCATCCGCGACTATACGCGCAAGCAGTGGGGGACGGACCCGAAGAACCTCTCGGCGGACATCATCCGGCGCCTGCCCGTGCGCGCGAGCTACGACGTCAACTACTTCTCCGATACGCGCCAGGGCATCCCCCTCGCGGGGTACAATGCGCTCTTCGACCGCCTCGTCGACCATCCGAACATCTCCGTCGCGTGCGGCGTCGACGGGCTGGCTGAACGCGCGTCGCCCACCCTCTGCGTCCGCTCGCTGCGCGACGTGCCGCTGTTCTACTCGGGGCCCCTCGACGCGCTCTTCGGCTACCGCTTCGGGCCGCTCCCGTGGCGCTCCCTGCGCTTCGAGACGGAACGCCTGCCCGTCGCCGACTACCAGGGCACGAGCGTCGTCAACTACACCGGGGCGGATGTCCCGTTCACGCGCATCCACGAGTTCAAGCACTACCACCCCGAGGACGCGCGGACGATGTCCGCGCCCGCCACGGTCGTCTGCCGCGAGTACCCGAAGACGTGGGCGCGCGGCGACGAGCCCTACTACCCCGTGGACACGCCCGCCTCGCGCGACCTGCTTGCGCGCTACCGGGCGGAGGCGGCGAAGGTGCCGAACCTGGTCGTCGGCGGCCGCCTCGGCGACTACAAGTACTACGACATGGACCGCTCAGTCGCCGCCGCGCTCCAGGCCGCCGCCGCGTTCCTCCGCGGCGACCGGCATGAGGGCCGTTCCGCAAGTTAACTTTTCCTAACTTTCCCCTTGCGCCCGAAAATTAGGTTTGGTAAACTTTCTGCCGCTTTGCCGAACTGGCGAATGCAGCGGAAACGAAGGAAATGGAGTCGGACATGCCTCTTTCAATGATGGGCGTCGGAGCGAAGCTCCGCATCAAGGCCGTGGGCGGCAACGCATCCGTGCGTCGCCACCTGGGCGACATGGGCTTTGTCGAGGGCGCGGAGGTGACGGTGATCGCCGAGATGGCCGGCAGCCTGATCATCGGCGTCCACGAGACGCGCGTGGCCCTGAACCGCGAGCTCGCGCAGAAGATTTTGGTCTAACGAAAGAAGGAGAATCCATGAAGACGCTCAAGGACGTCAAAATCGGGGCGTGCGCGAAGATCGTGCGCCTCCACGGCGTGGGCGCGGTGCGCCGCCGCATTCTGGACATGGGCCTCGTGAAGGGGACGGAGGTGACCGTGCGCAAGGTCGCGCCGGCCGGCGATCCCATCGAGCTGACCGTGCGCGGCTACGAACTCTCCATCCGGAAGGACGAGGCCGCGACGATCGAGGTGGATTGACGTTTTTTTTGGAACACGAGTTAGTACAAACTAACAAGATTAGTCAGGGCTTATCATGGCAACCAATGGAACAATGAAGATTGCGCTTGCGGGCAACCCGAACTGCGGCAAGACGACGCTCTTCAACGAGCTGACGGGATCCAACCAGTACGTCGGGAACTGGCCGGGCGTGACGGTGGAGGAGAAGAACGGCGGGCTCAAGGGGCACAAGGACGTCGTCGTGCAGGACCTGCCGGGCATCTACTCGCTCTCCCCCTACTCGCTGGAGGAGAAGGTCTCGCGCAACTTCCTCGTGAACGAGAAGCCGGCCGCGATCCTGAACATCGTGGACGGCATGAACATCGAGCGCAACCTCTACCTCACCACGCAGCTCGCCGAGATCGGCGTGCCGATGGTGGTGGCCGTCAACATGATGGACCTCGTGGAGCGCGCGGGCGACAAGATCGACTTCGCGAAGCTCGAACAGCGCCTCAACTGCAAGGTCGTGGGCATCAGCGCGCAGAAGGGCAGGGGGTGCCGCGAGGCCGCCGAGCTCGCGCTCCGCTACGCGAAGGACGGGCGCAAGGGCGAGGTGCCGCACGTGTTCACGGGGTCCGTGGAACACGCGATCGCGCACATCGAGGAGTCGATCCAGGGCAAGGTGCCCGCCGCCTCCCTCCGCTGGTGCGCGATCAAGGTCTTCGAGCGCGATGCGGACGCCATCGCGAAGATGGGCCTCCCCGCCGACGTGCTCGCGCACGTGGAGGGCCACATCAAGGACTGCGAGGCCGAGTTGGACGACGACGCGGAGTCGATCATCACCGCCCAGCGCTACGCCTTCATCCAGAAGCTCGTCGCCGAGTGCGTCGTGAAGAACGCGAAGCGCGTGAAGGGCGCGTCGCTCTCGGACAAGATCGACCGCTTCGTCACGAACCGCATCCTCGCCATCCCGGTCTTCTGCCTCTCGCTCCTCGCGATGTACTGGCTCGCCGTCTCGGACGGCGGTCCCGGCACCTACCTCACCGACTGGGCCAACGACGGCTTCCTCGGCGACGGCTGGCACCTCTGGGGGACGATGCACAAGGCCCAGACGCCGGCGGACGCGAAGGAGAAGCTCTGGTACGACGGCATGGACTGGGAGGAGGCCACCGGCGCCTTCGCGCCCTACGCCGCGAACGTCGAGAAGTGGCAGGCCGCCTACACGGCCGCCTACGACGCCAAGAAGGGCGAAGGGGCCTACGGGAAGGACCTCACGGCGTTCAACGAGAAGGCCGCGAAGGCGTTCAGGCCCGGGGCGGACGGCGAAGCGTTCGAGCCGGCGGCGTTCGAGATCCTCGACGAGGACCTCGCGAAGACGGTCAAGGCCGAGGTGTGGCTGGAGGACGAGGAGTCCGGCGAGATCCGCACGGGCGACGTGAAGATCGACAAGGGCGCGATTGCCGTCGAGGACAAGGACGACGGCAACGAGATGAAGTGGACGTGCGACGAAGCGCTCTACAAGGCGAGCGCCGGCGTCCGCGAGCCGGAACCCGGCGAGTTCGGCGTGTGGATTCCCGGCGTCGCGGCGCTCTGCGGCGAACTCTGCGAGAAGTTCGGAATCGTCGAGGGCTCGCTGGCCTACGCGCTCGTCAACGACGGCCTCGTCGGCGGCGTCTGCACGGTGCTCGGCTTCGTGCCCGTCATCGCGATCGTCTTCCTCTTCCTCGCGTTCCTGGAGGACTGCGGCTACATGGCGCGCGTCGCGTTCATCATGGACCGCCTCTTCCGCGGCTTCGGCCTTAGCGGCAAGAGCTTCATCCCGATGCTCGTCGGCAAGGGCTGCGGCGTGCCGGCCGTCATGGCGGCGCGCACGATCGAGAACGTGCGCGACCAGCGCATGACGATCATCCTCGCCACCTTCATGCCCTGCGGCGCGAAGACCGTGATCATCACGATGTTCACCGCGTGCTTCTTCCGCGACTACTGGTGGGTGGCGGCGGCGATGGACCTCACGGGCGTCGCGATCATCGTCCTCGGCGGCATCGCCCTCAAGAAGACGCGGCTCTTCGCGGGCGAGGCGGCGCCGTTCGTGATGGAGCTGCCGGCCTACCACCTGCCGACGCTCAAGGGCATCGTGATCCACACGTGGGAGCGCGTCAAGGCGTATGTCTGGAAGGCCGGCATGGTGATCTTCCCCGCCTGCGTGGTGCTGACGCTGATGATGACCTTCGACTGGGGCTTCAACGTGGTCGGCGACGACCTCGACACGTCCATCCTCGCCTCGATCGGCGGCTGGGTCGCGTGGTTCTTCGCGCCGCTCGGCTTCGGCAACTGGCAGGGCGCGATGGCGACGATTTCGGCCGAGATCGCGAAGGAGCAGGCCACCGCGACGCTCGCGATGGTCGCGGGCGGCGACGGCAGCGCGGCGGCGAACGTGGTCCAGCTCTTCAAGGGCTTTGTCTCGGACGTGCGCCTCTACAAGCTCAGCGCGCTTTCCTTCCTGCTGTTCAACCTCTTCGTGCCGCCGTGCGCGGTCGCGATCGTGAACACCTTCAAGGAGATGGGTTCCCAGAAGTGGGGTTGGTTCGCGGTTGCCTTCCAGCTGTTCGTCGGCTACGTGCTCGCGCTCAACGCCTTCCAGGTCGGCGCGCTGATCGTGACGGGGGCCTGGGGCGTGTGGACGGTGATCACAATCCTCGTGGACCTCTTCGTCCTCTGGATGATCTTCCGTCCGGCGAAGAAGGAGGTCGCCTGAAATGAACCTCGCATCCGCCGTCGTCCTTGTGGTCGTCCTTGTCCTCGCGGGGCTGGCCATCCGCCGGAACCTCAAGCGGAAGGGAGGCTGTGCGTGCGGATGCGGGGGATGCAAAGGATCTTGCCACTGCGGCAAATGAAGGAAAAGAAGAAAGAAAAGAAAAAAATGAACTCAAAGCACATGATGATGTTGGCCTGTGCAGCCGCGTTCTGCTGCGGTGTTCTGGCCGAGGAAGCGAAGACGGAAGCGGCGGAGACGCCCGAGACCCTGGCTTGGGCGCCGGGCGAGGGCATCTCCTTCGGCGAGCAGCCGATCATGTCCACGGAAGTCGGCCTCGCGTTTGACTCGAAGTTCATGAGCTACGGTCTCGTGGACAACAAGGACCCGATCATCACACCCTCGGCGGCCGTGACGTTCTTCGACTGGTTGACGTTCGAGGTCGCGGCCCTCTTCGACACGACGACCTACGGACGGAAGGCCGGCTACTCGAACCGCGGCGGCCGCTACATCGAACTCGACCCCGGCGTCTCGCTCGGCCATGCGTTCAGCCCCGACGACTATGCGTTCCTGCCCACCACGGTCGAGTTCTCGCTCGGCTACGCCTACGAGTACCATCCCCGGGCGATGGGCGAGGCCGGCGAGGACACGCAGTTCGTGACGTTCGAGGTCGCGCTGCCGGACCTGTGGGTCGAGCCGACCCTTGCCTTCGAGCGCGACATCGACCGCGACAACGGCACCTACGTGAACCTCGAACTCGGCCACACCTTCGCGCTCATCGACGGCGAAAGCGAGGGCGACGACCCGCTTCTCGCGTTCCGCCCGTCGGTCGCGCAGGGCGTCGGCAACACGCAGCGCACGCGCGGCTACGGCCTCGCCGACGACCACGGCGGCCTGATGGACCTCTGCGTCAAGGGCGAGCTGACGTGGAACATCGGCGCCGGCGTCGCGCTCTCGGGCTACGTCGCCTACTACGACTACGTCTTCGACAGCACGCTCCGCGACGCGGCGCGGGCCTACGAGGCGACGGGCCGCGACGACACGAGCTACCACTTCGTGGGCGGCCTCGCCCTCACCGCGTCGTTCTGACCGGTGACGGCATTTCCTGATTGGAGTTGAAAGAAAGACCCGGCGGGGGACCCCTCAAAAGGCCCCCCGCTTTTTTTATGTCCGCTGGACACGGGGCGCGTATGGTATAATACACATCTACGCGGGGCGGCAGTTCAGCCGTTTCCGCACGAAAGGAAACGAAGACATGGCAGAAGAGAACAAGTCCACCCTCGATCCGCTTGCCGCGCTGTGCAAGCGCCGCGGGTTCATCTACCACTCCTCCGAGATCTACGGCGGCATGCCGGGGTTCTGGGACTACGGCCCCCTCGGCTGCGAGCTGAAGCAGAACGTGAAGCAGGCCTGGTGGCAGTTCACCGTGCGCGGCCGCAGCGACGTCGCCGGCCTTGACGCGACGATCATCATGCACCCGAAGATCTGGAAGGCGTCGGGCCACCTCGACACGTTCGCCGACCCGATGACGATGTGCAAGGACTGCAAGAAGCTCATGCGCGCCGACCAGGTGAAGGACATCTACGCCGACCAGAGGAAGAAGCCCCAGCCCAAGGTCGCGGGCGCGGAGTTCTTCTGCCCCTACTGCGGCGGCGAGCTCACCGAGCCGAAGCCGTTCAACCTCATGTTCAAGACGGTCGTCGGCCCGATCGACGACCCCTCCAACGTCGCCTACCTCCGTCCCGAGACCGCGCAGGCGATCTTCGCCCAGTTCACGAACGTGCTCGCCACCTCCCGCCAGAGCGTGCCCTTCGGCATCGCGCAGATGGGCAAGAGCTTCCGCAACGAGGTGACGCCGCGCAACTACACGTTCCGCAGCCGCGAGTTCGAGCAGATGGAGCTGGAGTTCTTCATCCGCCCGGACGAGGCCGTCGAAATCCTCCACGGCCACGTCGTCACGCTCGCCGACAACCCCGACCTCGACGGCCCCGTGCAGGACGACTGGGGCTGGGAGGTCTGGCACAAGTACTGGGTCGAGCAGCGCAAGAAGTTCCTCACGGCCGTCGGTCTGCCGCCCTCCCGTTTCGTCGAGTACTGGCAGAAGCCCGACGAACTCGCCCACTACGCCCGCGCGTGCGTGGACATCGAATACGACTTCCCGTTCGGACGCCAGGAGCTGGAGGGCATCGCCGCCCGCAGCGACTTCGACCTCTCCCAGCACCAGAAGTTCTCCGGCGAGCCCCAGAGCGTCTTCGACGACCCGCTCAAGCAGGCCGCGAAGAAGATGGACGAGGCCGCGCGCAAGGCGTTCATCGAGAAGGTGCAGACCGACTGGGTGGCCCGCGGCAAGGATCCGATCGCGGCGGAGAAGTTCTGCCAGGATCTCTTCAACGGCCGCTACATCCCGCACGTGATCGAGCCGTCCGCCGGCGTCGACCGCCTCATGCTCGCCCTCCTCTGCGAGGCGTACGAGGAGCAGAAGCTCACGGACGACAAGGGCAAGGAGGACGTCCGCACGGTCCTGCACTTCAACCCGAAGGTGGCGCCCGTCAAGGTCGCCGTGTTCCCGCTCGTCAAGAAGGACGAGGCGAGCTACGCGATGGCCAAGGAGATCTTCGGCAGGCTCCGCAAGAAGGTGAATGCGTTCTGGGACGAGTCCGGCCAGATCGGCCGCCGCTACCGCCGCCAGGACGAGGCGGGCACGCCGTGGTGCCTCACGGTGGACCCCGAGTCGCCGAAGGACGGCAAGTTCACGGTGCGCGACCGCGACACGATGCAGCAGGAACGCCTCTCCTACGAGGAGTTCCTTGCGAAGATGTACGCCGCGCTCGAATTCTAGCGCGGCGGCGGGGGACCGCCGGGGCCTCCCGGACCGGGACCGCGCCCGCCCCAGGCCTCCGTGGCCTGGTAGACGGCCTTGACGGTCTCCACGAGGTCCTGCGCGGCATCCCCCGTGAGGCCGAAGGCGCGGGCCGTCTGGTCGAGGAGGGTTTCGCGCTCCTGATGCGCGAGGTTGTGCAGCCGCTGCCCGACCTCGCGCATTTCCGCATGGGCGGCCGCGCGCTGTTCGTCCGTGACCGCCGCGTCGTCCAGCGGCGCGAAGGCCACGGTGCGCAGGTCCTCCTGGCGCGCGATGAGGTCCTGGTACTGCTCGTGGACGCGCTTCTGCCGAGGGGACAGACGGGTGGTGTCCACGGAGGCGAGGATGTCGAGCTTCCCCTGCGCGCGCGCAAGCTGGCGCGTGCGGATGCGGGCGGAGTGGTTGGTCATCCACGTGTAGCGCGCGGGGTCGCTCTTGCGGATCTCCTCCATGTGCGCGCGCATCTCCTCGGGCGAAGGCGGCCCGCGCCGTCCCCCGCGCCGCGCGTCGCCGTCCGGCGGGGTC
>ERZ1031114.418-NODE-418-length-12889-cov-5.758454_pt1 | contig 12889 bp, 7 predicted proteins | sample MGYA00518740_ERZ1031114 | MGnify/ENA primary metagenome ERZ1031114 (study PRJEB33719, sample SAMN04261276) | wastewater metagenome | biome: rural village; feature: human; material: feces | host: Homo sapiens | place: El Salvador | collected 2013-01-14 ... | reverse complement strand
GGTGGGTATGCTGTTGCTCTTCATGGTTGGCCAAGGACGACCTTTGATATTGACTTTTGGATTATGGCCAATCCTGAGAATGCCAAAGCAGTTATGCGGGCGATAAAGGCTTTTGGTGCGCCATTGCAGGGATTATCTGAGGATGATTTTCATAGACCGGGAATGGTTTTCCAAATTGGAGTTGAGCCGCAGCGTATTGACATAATTTCTTCCGTTGACGGGCTTGATTATGCAGATGCGTCAAATCGCGCTGTCAAGATGAATGTCGACGGGTTTGAGATAAAAGTTTTGTCTTTGGATGATTTGATAATTAACAAGCGCTCGTCTGGGCGTCCGAAAGATATTGCCGATGCATTGACATTGGAAAAACTGCGGGAGAAGAAGAATGGATAGGACAGTTGTAAAAATGACTACTTTAGAAGAGCAGGACGAGGCGTTTTGCTTGTCGTTGACAATTGACGAACGGCTCAAGGTTCTTGAGGAGTTGAATCGTATTGGACGAGTGGCGGCAGGGTATCCTGAGTCGCGATTGGATAGAACAATAGTTCATGCTGCTTAAAGTAGTAAAGTGAGATGACATTTTGATAATTTTCACATCAGTAACCAAAAAATGAAAGGAAGAAAAGAGAACTGATTGAAAGAATGTTTCGTTGAAGCGAAAATCGCTTTAGCGGAGCGAAATAGATTTCCCGCGTGGGGTACGAGAGGGTGTGCTAAAAAGATAGGCACCGAAGTACTGCCGCGTTTGGGACGCGTCGAGTGAAAAGCCTCAGAAACTTAGAACTCGGAAGACGCATTGAAGAGGACACTGCCATAGTCCGTGCAGTTTCGCCACCTTTGATGTTTCTTTCGTAGGTCCATCCGAGGCACCTTCACTCGAAGCATCGAGGGAGGTGTTTTTCTTTCTTGCGCTTCTTTTGATGTTAAGTGAGGCGGTACTTGGGCGGCGCGTTGAGGACAACGCGCCCTACCAAAATGACAATCCGCAAACCTGGTAGGGCGGCTTGTCCCCGTAAGGCGGCACAGGCTGGTGCGCAAATTGCTGCACGGACTCAAGTGTTGGAAACGGTTTTTACGAAAGCAAGTGCCGTGGGTACCGGAGTGACGATAGTTGCTACCGGGTTCTCGTTAGGTGCAAGGGCGTATGCCGCTGGTGTGGCAACAATTCAAATTCTCCTTAGGTAATAAAGGAAGTGTTTTATGCCAAGATGTCTTTTTGGGATTCTTTTTTGGGCGTTGGTTTCCTGTATCGTAATTGGCATCTGCTTTGAAGTGTTTTGCTTGTTCTTCCTGAATACAGGATCGCCTTTATTTGTGCTGGGAGCTCTCGCAAGCGTCGTCATCCTTTTGCGGGAAAGGAGAAACAATCTGAAACGTCACTCGCGAGGGCCTAGATAACTTATTGGGGTTTCAATGTATCTTGAAATGAAAAGAATCTGCTCTCGTGCGATGTTCTTGATCCTGTCGTCATTGACAGTATTGGCCACGGTCACGGTCTTCCGTGCATTGAGCGGCCATTGGGATGTCTGCATGACAACGGAAGAGGTTGCCGCCTTGTCGCTGCAGATGTTGGGGGACTTCCCCACGATATGCCTGTGTGCCCGCTTCATGCTCGTCATTGTGCGGCAAGGCAAGGTGTCGGGCGTGTACGTTTGGACTGCGCTTGTTGCCGTCGCGTGGATCTTTCTTGCAAAGATCGGATCTGGTAGCATGAAATGTTTTCTTGAGAATCTTTTTACGGGTATGGAGGTGCATGCATTGGTGGGGGTGTTGTTCTTCCTCTTTTCACTCCCGTTCTACATCGCGTTCGCATTCGCGCTTAAAGACTTGTTCGGTCGCCGAACACGGGCTGTGTTCCTTGTCTCTGCGATACTCTGGAGTGCCGCAGGGTGCAGGACAATGACGGCGTACTGCGTCGAGAAGGGTCTTGAACCACTACCCGTTACTTCATGTGACGAGAAAGGAGATTGATCCCTGGAAACCCGTACATGTGATGGTAAGGGTCGTAAAGAACGATGTTCTGTTTGGGAACGGGTACCGTCGACTTGCCCTTGCAATCTGCGGGGTCGTTGTTCTGTAGGTCGAAACGACATTCATACGTTCCAAAGGCTCGTCTTTGAAAAGTAAAATTACATGGTACCCCTCCTACGGGAGGGTCGCAGCTTGCTGCGACCGGGCACGTCGACGGGTTTGCCACGTGATGGAGCCCCGGGTTCCTCTGCGTTCTCAGCGTCTCTGCGTGATTGATTGCCGAACGTAGAAAACTTCCTTCTCGGATCTTCGCTCCACCGCCACGCGCCGAGGCGGCGCGGGTCCATCGTGCGCCCTCCCGCCTCCCGCGAAACGGGGATCTGTGCCATTGGAGAGAACGGACGCGACAAGCGCGTCCCTCCCGTTTCATGCCCACATTGACTTCGTCCGGCGACCATCCGAACGTGTCGCAAGGGTTAATGCACCCGAATCCGCTCCAGCGGCACCATCAACACCTCAATGCCGCAACATAGAAACGCAAAACATATCACCTCGTCAGCAGATCGGGTGCGTTTACCTCCGCAATGGTGCATTTAGTTTCGCGCTCTACCTATTTGATGGGGCAGCAAAGAAGAAAGGCAAGCCACACCACCCCTTACAAGTCACCACGTTGAAGCGTCTGAAGCGAGTGGATTCTGTCACGGAACGCGGTTCATTCGCATGCGACCAAAAGAGAAGAATCAAGGTCCGCGCAAGACCGCGAACGGATCGACCGGCACGCCGTCGTACGTGACGTTCTCGGCCCGGACCTCAAATATGCCGCGGCCCTTGCGCGGATTCTTGACGGGACGCACGTCCATCACTGATTTCGCCACGCGGTCCGGCATGCCGAGGCAACGGATGTTGCGGAAGAGGACGTCTTCGATCCGATAGCCGTCGCCCTCGCCAAAGCTGGCCGTCTCGCGACTGCGAACCTCCACATGAAAGAGCTTGCTCACAAAACCTTTGGTCCAGTCGATTTCGAGGTCCTCGAATCGCAGTCGCCGACCGTAGACGCCGCTTTGATTGAGGACGCGGATAACGCCCGAACCGCCGTCCAGCGGATTCTCGGGCGGTTGCGCACATCCCATCGTCGGGAAAACGACGCAACGGCGCACCGTCACATTCTCCAAGAGATCCGGCTGTTCGCGACTGTTCGTTCCGTGTCCGCAGAAGACGAGCGGACGACAGGCTGTCCACAAGAGCGAGTCCTCGACCAGCAGATCGGCCGTACGGCGTTCTCGCACGGCCTCCGGGCCGTCCCAGAGATAACGATACGAGTCGTAGTTGCTGTAGGCGCAGAACGAGTCGTCCTGCGAATGCACGAACAAATCGCGCGCGACAAGCCCTTGCAGGTTGACAACGTTGATGCCGTCGCCCGAACAGGCGTGCGTAAAGACCTTCACGTCCCGGAACGAGAGGCGTTTCGCATTGCGGACGCAGATGCCGCGGAACGAGCACAGCATCACGAGATCCTCGACCGAGACGTCCTCCGCGCCGTTATGAATCCATACAGCCGGCAGTTCCCAGTCCTTCGCGACGCCCCAGAGGTCTCCGCCACGAAACTGCCGGTCATAGCCCTGTGCGCGCGGATAAAGGTCGATCGTGCCCGGGCCGGCGATCTTCACGCGCTTCGCGCCGTCCACGTCAATTGCCGCGCAGACGCGCGCACCCGCGTCCAGGTAGACGAGCGTGTCGTCGTCCGCAACCGACACGACGGGCATGCCGTGGGCATTCGGGACGATGCGCGCATCGTTCGCGGCATCGTGCCAGCCGGGCCCAAAGCGGACGACCTTCTTCCAGGCGCCCCAATCCGGCGTCGGAACCGCCGCTTCGACGAAGAGGCACAGCGCTCGGCCTGTCATGTCGCCGTCGGCCGAGACGATCAGTTTGCACGGGCCCTGCGGCACGACCTCGACCGCACCCGTGCCAAACGCATGGAGCGGGCCGCCGCGCGGAAGGACCTCCAGCTTCGCGGCCGGATCGCGCGCCGTCACCCGCACCTTAAGCCCGGCCCGCCAGGGGATGCGCGCGTAAGACGTCGGCACGACGCGGTTGGCGACCGTCCGCCGATTGAAATGGCACCAGCGGTCATTGCCGTCCCAGACATCGGCGATTGCGCGCGGGACCTCTTCCCATTCGCCGCGAATCGTCGCCCCCGACAATGCCAGATTCACCGTCGTCTTCTCCCCCGGGCAATCGGCCGTCACGACCGACCAGTCGTCGTCATTCGCAAGCCCCATCGGATCCATCCCGTCGAACGTCCCCTCGCGCAGCGCATAATAAAGCCCGTAGTCCTGGTCGTTCGCCCAGACGTCAAAGCATTCCCCGCGACGCGCCGGCTCCAGCACCTTGCCCGTCTCGTCGAGCATCGTGACGGAATACGGATAGACGTAGGCGCAACTCGCCTTGCCGTCCGGGAAATAGAGGCACAGCAGATTGCGGAAGATGCGTTCGGCACGGCGGAAATAGCTCCGGTCGCCCGTGAGGCGCGCGAAGAAGTCATAGTCGAAAGCCGAAAGACAGCTCCAGTAGTGCGGCATGGAGTCGCCGTACAGCCGCGCCTTGCCAAACCAAAAGCCATCCCAATGGCGAATCGGCATTCCGGCGAGCCGATAGTCTGGCGCATTGCCGTCGAACCGCGTCAGCACGGCGATGTGGTTCGACACAGCCGCAAGAACGACCGGATCGCGCCGCACGTGTTCGGCATAGCCCGACAGCACCGTTGTCGGCGGCGTGACGAGCGTCTGCTCGAAGCGCACCTCCTGCGACGGATAGCCGTTCTCCTTCGCCAGCATCACGTCAACGTGGGCGCGAAGAAGCCGTTCGAGTTCGGCCGTGTCCCGGCCTGCCTTCCGAAGCGTCGATAGACATTCGCCGAAGTTGCAGGCGATCGGGTAAAAGGTCGGCCCCGCCTTCTCGTAGTAGCGGCGAATGCCCTTCTCGATGCGGTCAAGATAGATTGGCTTTCCGGTCAGATTGTACATCTCAAACCAGAAATTGACGTACCAGGGCCCGTTGTAATGGCGTTTGCGACGCTCACGCAAGCCGATGTCGTTGAAGACCTCGCCCGTCTGTTCGTCCCAGATCTCGCGCACGAGAAACGCCTCGTAGCGCGCAAGCGCAGCGTCGAACGCGGGGCTCGGGCAGACCTGCGCCCAGCGTGCGATCAGCAGGCCCATGCCGACGCGCTCGCGTCCCGCGTTATGGTTGGCGAGGCGCGCATCGTAATACTGACGGGACTCCTCGTTGTCGTAGACGAGGAAAGCCCCGTCGAGCGGACTCTTCTCGTCGTGACACTGGTTCTCGCGGAGGATTGTCTCGACCCGACGTCCGACAACCGTCCGAAAATCGTCCGAGACGTAGCCTTTCGCCCGATGGCGACGCCCATTCAGCTCGAAGACGAAATCGGCCTCTCCGCCGAAGTCGGGACGAAAGTCCAGCGTCACGCGAGACCCTGACACCAAAGCGGGCGCCTCGCGCCCATTCACCGTCACGCGGCACGTGCGCACCGGTTCGGCGCCTGTCGCGGTCACGCGAAACCGCTCGCCCCGGAAAACCGTCTCGTGCTCGAAGTCGATCAGGACGGCCGCCGCGCCTGACGCGAGCGCCGCCGCGCGAAAGCCGCCCTCTGGATAGGCCGTCAGCCGCCAAGCAATCGCCTTCGACTCGCCGGGATTGAGGTGGAACGGCTCGGGGTGGAGTATGAAGTCTCCGCGGTCGTTCGAGGACTGGCTCCTGATCCGTCGCACAGAGTAGGCGTCCAACGTGCCCTCGGTCAGGAACAGGCCGAGTTCGGTCGGGGAAGGCCCCATCTTGAGGGCCCGTACGCCGCCGAACGCCCCGCCGCACCAGATGTGCGCGTGGCACCGTTTGCGCTGGCTCGTGAGCGCATCCTCATAATTGTCGTTGAATGTCGCGTAGAGGCCGACATCGCCGCGCTTGAAATACACGGGACAATGCGACACGGCCGTGAAGACGTAGCGTTCGTCCAGGGCATCTCCGCAGACCTCGCGCAGGACATCAAGTCGCAGGAACCGGTTCGTCCAGACGGCCGTCTGGGAACCGCCCGACGACTTCGCGCCGACAAACGACAGGCGCATAGAGGGCGCGGGCGTGCCCCATTCCCCGAGGCCCTCGACCCAGTTCATCCGGTCTGGATCGTCTGCGACCGCAACGGACTTCACGCCGCCGCGCTCATCGTCGAACTTAACATCCAGACGTGGCGCGGCGACCGCGCCCAATCCGCCGCCGACCACCATGACGAAGCCCCATGCCCTCATCGTCTCCAATCCCGAAAGCCGCATCTTCATGCCAAACCTCCTCAGTGAATGAACAGCCTGAACCCGCTCCGACGTCGGCAAGACACGCCTGTCGCCGTCCGCAAAACCCTGAAGTCCGTCGCCGTCAGCGGCGTGCCATCCGGCGTCTCGTACCTCCACGCCGGCGGATCCATCAGGATGCCATCCGCCTCGACCAGCGCAAACGGGTGGCCACAAGCGGTCCCGTTCGGCACGACAACCGTCAACGACGGCGGAAGGACGACGCGTCCCGTCGTGCGGATTGGCGCGGGCGTTCCGCCGTCGTACGCCTTGAGACGCGCCCCAGGAGCAAGAAAGACGTCTCCGGCCATCTTTCCGCTTGAGGCCGCAAGGGCAAAGAGACCGCCTTCAGCCACCCTGACCGTTCCTCCGAATCCCGAGGCCTCCGTCACCGTGCAGTCCACGCCTGACGCGATGTCCAGGAGTCCGCGACCCGTCAATGCGCCGACGGACAACGGCCCGGCTGGCGGAGTGAAGTCCGCTTCATAGGCGATGTCGAGCGTTCCGTCCTTTGCCGCAAGCGACGTGAGCGCGTGAGACGGCCCCTCAAAGGCCAGCGTGGCGCCGGACTCGACGGTGACGGGGCTTCTGGCAATCACCTGCTCGACCGCCTCGCCGTGTAGGCTCCGGACCACCGCGCGGACTTCGTCATCCGAAAGTGCGCGGTCGAAGATCGAGATGTCGTCAATGAGGCCGGGGAAGGTCGTCGTCTTGCCGTTAATCGTCTGATGCCCGACACGCACGACATCACTCGCCTCGATCTTCAGGCGGACGTTCGCCTGCGTGCCAATCCGAAATCCATCGACATACATCGCGAGAACGCCCGCCGCGCCGTCATAGGAAACGGCGAAGTCCGTCCACGCCGCCGACGGCTCGCTTCCCGGTGCCGCGCCCGTCGCATGGTAGGCAGCAGGGTCGCCGTTGCCCCTAGCGTTCCACGAACTGCGGAGCGAATTGGCGGACGAATAGCCGACCCCCGGCGAACGCAGGTCTGTAGTCGCCGTTTGCAGACGGAAATGGCCGTATTCCCGCGCAGGATCGCCCCAAAGCAGAATCGGGCTGTTGGAGACATCGCCGCTTGCCAGATAACGGCAACTGACCGTAAATGACTGCGAGCCCGTCGGCAGGCACGCCGGACACTCCGCCTGCAAGGGGCGGCCTTTCTCCAGCGCCATTTGCCCGATGGCATGTGTCGCCGCGACCAGTCTCGGCGCCGGCTGCCCGGCCACGGCGACGAGCGGCGCGATGCCGCAGGCATCCGCGCCGATGTTCATCATGTCGTCGAACGTCCAGCGCACGACAGGCGTCGGCGTCGGCGCGGAGACCTGCACGTCCGCGAACACGGCGCTCCGGGCGACCTTTTCGGGCGAGAGAGCCTGCGCAAAGACCTTAAGCTCGTCCATGCCGCCCGTATAGTAATTCACGTCTTTTCCATCGTAGTAGCCCAGCATAAGGCGGTCGTCCTCAGGCAGCTGCAGATCCGACGCCAGCCTGTCGGACCCGCGGCATACGCCATCCAGATAGGCTTCAAGCAGACGCGGCTCCCGACCGTAGACCCACGTGAGCTGATGCCATTTCCCGTCAAAGAGCTCCGCGCCCTTCAATGGCACGTTCACGCCGTACCCGACCGGGACGGCCGCCTGATTGTAGTTCTTGGTCGTAAAGACCAGCACGTAATCGTCGCTCGCTTCCTCCGTCCGATACAGCACGACGCGTGCGCGCGTGAAATCGGCGCCCCAGTTCGTCCCATAGTCGAGAATGTACGTCAGGCGGCTTTGGGTCGCACAGCAACCATCTTGCGCCGGACGGATCCAGAGCTGGATCGAATGCGGCGCATTGCCCGTCACAAGCGGGCTGCCGGCTCCAGACGACAGGATGAGGCCCGCCCGACGCGCACCGTCGAGATGCACGGCCCGTGTCCCGCGGACTCCGTCTTCGACGGGCACGACGCTCCCCGCCCCTTCGGCGCCGAACCAGAAGGAGCGACGCGACGGCCCCGCCTTCGGACGCGTCTGGTCCATGCCGTCGAACGACCACCAGCAGACCGTCTCGTCGTACGCGAGGCTTCGCCTGAGCGTCAGGCGACCTTCCGCCACGCGCGTGGCGCCCGTATGGACATTGGCGCCCGTCAGCGTGAGTTCATAAGCCGGCCCCTTCTTGATGAAACCGCCGCCGGCGCCCGCAAGGCGCGCATGGAACACCGTACCCGTTTCAGCCGTCAACCCTTCTCCCACCGTGAGCGCGCCCGGGGTGAGAACGTCTCCACTGTCGTCAGCCCAGACGCCGCCGATGTCCAGGCGGCCGTGTGTGCCTCGGCCCGACAATGTGGAAAGGAACTGGTCGCAGGCGAAACGCACACGGGCGTTGCCGTCCAGGTCAACTGCCGCGCCAAGAGGCAACTGGAGACCGCCCATGACGTTGTTTTCCGGCGGAAGCGAGGGCTTCCATGCACGGCCATAGTCCACATCGAAGTTCTGAAACACATAACGGCCGGACAACGTCGGACCTCGGCAAAGCAGGGAACCGCCCCCGTTCATCACAACCGTCTGGAACCCCGTCACCTGCGTGTACTTGATTGACGACTTCGGCAAAGCGTATCCGGATGTCAGCGTCAGCGTTGCCGTCCCGTCGCCGACGATCCGATTCGCGTCCGCCGGCCAGCTGTTCGGCCACTGGTTGTCATAAATCTCGGCAAACGCCACGTCACCGACGACGTTCACCGTCACGCGGCTGGCCCCAAACAGCAGTCTGGACGAGCCGAACGTTCCGCCCACGCGATCAAACGTCGCCGAACCATCCGCCCCCCTGAACGCGAATGTCCACAGCGTCGGCTTGAACGCGCTGCCGGAAAAACGCACCGCACCCGACGAGGCAAAGGAGAGGACGGCCCCCTGGTCTTTCCAGGGGCCTGTCGTATGGCGCAGCTTGCAGTCAAGCGTCGTGCCAGCCGGAACGTCAATCGACGTGCTCTTGGCGAAGATCGTCTCGGATGTCGGCGTTCCGGACAGCGTGATCCTGCCCCTGCCGGCGCCAAAGACGAGGCCGGCGATCTTCAACTGAGCCGCCGACTGGGAATACGCGAAGTCATTCGTGACGTCACCGCCGTCGGCGAGCGCAGAGAAGTCATAGACCGTCTCGACCGTCGGCGTCAGGGCACGGGACCAGTTGCCCGGTTCGCTCCAGAGGCCACCCGTCGCCGCGCCCTGCCACACGTTCGTCGTCACGGCGGAGACGACCGTCGTCGATACGGCAACGCCGCAAGCCAAGAGCCGCCGATTCATCCGTCTCATCTGCACCTTTTGCATGTGTTCGCTCCTTTCTGCTGAAATGCTCATGGCTCCGGCGCGCTGCCAACGTAGCGCACCTCATATCCTTGTTCTTCGGAAAACGTCTTCGGGAAAAGCCAGCGTCCCATGATGAACTCGCACGATTCGCATCCGGCGAGCGGCGCAAGCGACTTCCCGTCCGGCGGAACCGCCGTCTTGTCGGCGCGGTAACGAAATGCCGACAAAGGCAGACGCAGACGCCGCCAGTCCGCCGTCAAGCCGATGGTTGCGCTCCAGGCGCTTCCGTCCTCCTTGCGCAGGACGAGTTCCAGCTTCGTCGTCGCCGGCCTGAGCGCGCGCACCGTCACATAGACCGCGTCGCCGTCCGTCCAGTCCAGCGGTGCAACGCGTTGCCGATACTCCCGATGGGCAAAGCCTGAGCAGACATCTCGCACGGGCGCGAACTCATTCTTGCCGGACAAGAGGACCGGCGGAGGCGAATCGACCGGCGGCGGGACGTCATAGGCCGGAACGGATGGGGTCATCCGGGCATCGGCCGGCGACACCCGCCGCGCACGCCCCCTTTCCAACACCCAGTCGCCCGGCGCCACGGTGCATGTGAACGCCGGGCCAAGATCGGGAACGCTGACCGTCAACGTCACGTCTCCGTGCGCGATGACGCGCTTGACATTGTCGCGGCGCACAAACGGATCATCGACGCAAAGGATGTTCGGATAGACCTGGAGACGCCAGACGCCGCGCCGCATGCGGTCGAGGAAGTACGCGCCCGAGCCGTCAGAGGCGACGAGCGACGAACGTCCGCGCCCATAGACGCGCGTCAATCGCTCCGGATTCGGCGGACGCGTCGCCGTGTCGTTCGTATAGAGGAAGGCGGTCTCTGTCGCCATTTCCGACAGGTCATCGGCCGCCACGCACCGAAAGGCGCCGAAGCGGATCGCCTTGCCGTCACTCGCATACGCGGCGACCCCGCGCGGGAATGCACGGAAGACCTCACGCGCAATCGCCAGCGAGAGGGCCTTCGCCGGCGTGTAGACGAGATTGAGGTAATGCGTGCAAAGCCCCGCGTTCGTGTCGGCGATCAGCACCGGATCGTACTCGAACTGCGCGGCGATCTGCGCCTTCGAGTGGCGGAACGTGTACGCCAACGCCGGATACAGGTACGAGGCCGTCGTGTCCGCCGTGTCGAACTCGTAGATCATCCGTGCCTTGCCGCGAAAGGCATCTTCGCAGTCGGCGAAGAGCGATTCGGAGCAGAGGCGCAGGAGGAGGTTGCCGCGCCGCTCGCCCCCGCGACAAATCCCCAGCGGATAGCTTGCCGCCGTCACGCCGTCGATTCGGGCGGCAGCGGCCGCGCGCGCATGGCCGCGCCATGGGTTGTAGAACAGGGGCTTCGCCACGCCCGACGACCGCATCGCGTCCGCCAGCGCGTCGATGTAGCGCGTGACCTTTTCGTCCGGCGTCCCTTCGGGGTAATGCGGCTCGTTCACGAGTTCAAAGCATGGAATCGCCGGATCTTCGGCATAGGTCATTCCGCCGCGATGCGGATTGCGATGCCGGACAAACTCCTTCAGGAACGTCGCCTGCACGCCCCAAAGCCGCTCGTCCCCGACAAGCGATTCGTAACCATCCTTGCAGTAGCGGTCGCAGAAACCGCCCTTGTAGTCGCCTCCCGCGCCCCAATGGGCCATCGGCGTCAACACGGTGACGATCCCGTTCGAAGCACAGAGCGCAATCAGGTAGTCGAGCTTCGCGAGATGTCCGCCCGGATCGACGAGATGCCCCTCCGCATCCGAGATCTGGCGATCGAAGCAGTGGATGCGCAGACAGTCGAGGCCGAGCCTGCGAAAATGCGCCACGTCCATGCGCATCGTCTCGAACGGGTCCTTTCCGGCGCGATCGAGAGCCGAACTCCAATAGGCAAAGCACGCGTAGTAGTTGACTCCAAAAAGGTTCGTTTCCCGCCCGCATTCATCCCGCAAGACGCCTTGCGCATCTACAGAAAGCGCAGGGAAGCCTGACTGCGTTTCCCGCCCGCGGCCACAGATGCCGACGAGCAGAAGCGCGCACGGCAAGGCAAATCGGAGGCCCCTCATGCCGAACGCCCCTTCCTTTCCCGCTGCGTTGACGCGCGGACAATCAACTTTTCCGGCAGGTAGATGCGCTGGGCCGGTCCCGCCGGATTCCGCACCCGGCGCATCAGCTGCTCGAAAACGGCACGGGCGATTTCGGCATAGGGCTGACGAATCGTCGTCAGGGGCGGCGTCATGACGCGCGAGATGTCCATGCCGTCAAAACCGGCGATCATGACGTCCTCCGGAATCGAATACCCAAGCTGCCTCAGCGAACACGCAAAATCCGCCGCCAGCGCGTCGTTCTGGCAGACGAAGGCATCCGGACGCGGGCGACGCCGCATATAGGCCCGAATGGCCTTCTGGTCCGTTGGCTCGGCGAACAGGACCTGGCTCATCGACCATCGCCGACCGGCCAGGGTGACGGCGTTGGCGACCCCCCGGACGCGCTCCATCATGTTGGGGAACATCTTCGGCAGCATCACTACGTCAACCGTGCGTGCGCCCGCCGTCAACAGGTGGTTCGCCAACGTTTCAGCGGCCAGCGCATTGTTGATCGAGACGACATCCATGCCGCTTCGCGCCGGGGGAAGGATGACATCGCTGTCCAAAAGCACGACAGGAATCTGCGCGCGCCGGAATACGGAAACGATGTCGATGTTCGTCGTGTCGTCCACCGACTGGAACTCAATGGGATGGTAGACGATGCCCGACACGTGGCGCTTGATGAAGTCCGCCGCAAGTTCCCTAACGTTGTGGCGCAGCTGGCCCGGCTCCAGCGCGTCGATGTTCGCGAACAGGAACGCGCAGCGCCTCTCCTGCGCAAGCTGTGTGAGCTCCGTCGCAATGGGCTGGAAGTATTCGTAGCGCGACACGCCGGGAAGGATCAGCCCGAACGTCTTCGGCTTGGCCCAATCGGTGACGACGGTTCCGCGCCCCTGACGACACCTGATCAGCCCCTCGTGGCGGAGTTCGTCAAGAGCCCGCCGGACAGTTGTCCGCGAATAGCCAAGGCGCCGCGACAGCCGCGCCTCGCTTGGGAACGCACGCGCCTGGCCGTATGTCCCTGCGAGGATTTCCGCCTTGAGGATCTCGTAAAGTCTCTTGTGCTTGATTTCGTGCATTGATGGCACCCCGCTACAACATATCCAACCATACCCGGCATGGCTGCCTTCTTATTCCAATCGATCGGTAGGATATT
>ERZ1031114.410-NODE-410-length-13127-cov-5.911184_pt1 | contig 13127 bp, 7 predicted proteins | sample MGYA00518740_ERZ1031114 | MGnify/ENA primary metagenome ERZ1031114 (study PRJEB33719, sample SAMN04261276) | wastewater metagenome | biome: rural village; feature: human; material: feces | host: Homo sapiens | place: El Salvador | collected 2013-01-14 ... | reverse complement strand
GGGCGGGGCGGCCGGGTCGGCGGGGGCCTCGACGATCACGCAGCCCGTGGGCACCTCGCCGTCCGCCGCCGCCTTCTCGGCCTCGCGGAGCGCCATGCGCATGAAGTGTTCGTCGAAGGATGCGTCGACCATGGCGACCGCCTCAGACCGCGAGTTCGACGCGCTTGATGACCTGGTCCTGGTAGGGCTTGTCGAGTTCGACGAAATAGCCGCTCCAGCCCCACACGCGCACGATGAGGTGGCGGTGGAGGTCGGGATGCTTCTGGGCGTCGACGAGCGTGTCGCGGTTGATCGCGTTGATCTGCAGCTGGTGTCCGCCGCGGTCCACGAAGAACTTCACGAGCTGGGCGACCTTCTCCACGCCGTCCGGCTCGCGGAAGGCGCTGTCGTGGACCTCGATGGTGAGCGGGCCGCCGTTGCAGACGCGCCCGAGGTCGGGCGTCGTGAAGGAGCGGATGACGCTGAGCGGACCCTTCACGGGAACGTCGAGGGACGGCGCGTAGTTCGCGCTGAACGGGTGTCCCTTCAGGCGGCCGTCCGCCGAGGCGGGCAGCTCGTTCGCGTGCCAGATGTAGTACATCGCCGACCCGGTGCCCGGACGGTAGATGCCGCCCCGGTCGTTCTTCCGCCCCGCGAGCGCGTCCGCCCACGTCGCGACGAGCCACGCCGCGAGCGCGTCGACGGAGGCGTCGGCGTTGCCCATCTTGGGCGCCTGGCGGGCGGCGGCGAGCAGGTCGGGACGCGCCGCGAAGTCGGTGTCCATCAGGTTGACCAGCTCCGCCAACGTCACGAGCTTCTTCTCGAAGACGAGTTCGCGCACGGACGCCAGCGCATCGACCGCCACCGCGATGCCCGTGCCGTGGATGCCGAAGTTGTTGTACTTCGCGCCCCGGCTGATGTCGCGCGCCTTCTCGATGCAGCCCGTCGAGATGACCGAGACGAACGGGCCGGGGAAGATCTCGACGTGCCGGTACTTCTCCTGGAGGAGGTCGCACTGGTGGAAGATCTCCGCGCGCATGTTCGCCTGAAGGGCCTCGAACGTCCCGGCCCCCTTCCGCATCGCGGTGTCGAGGCACTTGGGCATCGAGACGGCGTCGATGTTGTTGATGTCCATCCCGCAGCCGGGGATCAGGAACTCCCAGCAGGCGGCGACGGAGTAGTCGCGCGCGTCCTCGGGCACGTAGCCCCACCGCTCCAGGGCGGGGATGACGACGTCGTCGTTCGCGTACTGCGGGAAGCCGAGGCCGGCCTTGGTGAGTTCGGTGCCGCGTTCGTAGACCTCCATCGGCGTGTTTTTGTCCACGCGCAGGTTGATCTTCGGATCGACGAGCTTCAGCTCGCCGCACGCCTTCAGCGCGAGGCGGGAGAGGCGGTTGAAGGCGGGCGTGCCGTCGCGGGTGCAGCCGCCGAGCATGACGGACTGCCCGTTGTCGCCCTGCTGCACGCCGATGTAGAGATCGCTGTCGCGGTTGCAGGCGATGAAGAACTCCTCCAGCTCCTCCAGCGCCGTCTCCTCGGTGAGGCGCCCGGCGGCGAGGTCGCCCTCCAGGTACGGCAGCAGGTACTGGTCGATGCGTCCGAGGCCGCAGTGGTACTCGCCCTCGCACCAGAGGCAGTAGTGGAGGATGCGCAGGGCCTGCAGGGCCTCGTGGAACGTGCGCGCGCCGTGCGCGGGGACCTGTCCGAGCGTGGCGGCGATCTGCGTGAGCCCCTGTTTCGCGGCGGCCTCGCGGTAGCGTTCGACGAGCTCCAGCACGGCGACGGTGGAGAGGCGGGCGTTCGTGAGGAAGAGAACGCCCTCGTCGTCCCCCTCGGCGCGGGCGCGCGCAAGGCGCGCGTCCATCTCGCGGATGCGGGCGAGGAGGCCGTCGTGGATCGCGGGGCCGAAGTCGGCGGTCAGGTTGAAGACGACGCCCTTCTCGCCGTAAGCGATGCCCTTCGCCTTGTTGGCGGCGATCTCGGCGTCGGAGTGGAGGTCGGGGATCTCGTTGACCGTGCGCGTGAAGGCGATCGTCTCGCCCTCCATGAACGCGGGGGTCTCGGCCTTGAGCATTTCGACGAGCCCCATGCGCGCGCGCGTCGAGTCGTCCACGCCGTTTGCGATGAAGCCGTCCAGAAGCGGCTTCCAGTCCACGTCGTGGCGGAACGCCTTCTGCTTCTTGCTGAAGGTCGCGTCCAGCAGGTTCTTGATTCTCTCCGTCATGTCGTCACCCGTCTCGTCGTTTGAAGATACGGCTTCATTATACCACAATTACGGGCGACGGGGCCGCAGGGCCTGCCGAACCATTCCGTTGCGCCGCCCGAGCGGCATGCGAATCGACCCCCTCGGCCTTCCCTGACGCGATTCCTCCTTTCGTTGGCTAATTGCCTGAGACCGGGTAGATCGGTGCCCCGTCTTGGTAGACCCACGCGCCGTTGCCCGCGCCACCGAACGCCCAGACGCGTCCGCGGTCCAGAAAGAACTGAGGCTCGAAGCTGGACGGGTAGTCGAACCCGCCCGGCAAGGTGCTGAAGTGCGCACCGTCGTCCTGCGTGACATACACCGTCCCGCTCCCCGCCGCAAGGAACGAGCCAGGACAATGGAGATCGAACGCGAGCGGCGCGAAAAGGCCGACGGGACCCGCCATCTTCACGAAGGTCCGCCCGCCGTCCGTCGAACGGAAGAGCGCACCCCGTCCCTCTCCGCTGGAGGCAAAGAACCATCCCGGTCGACCGGGCGCCGCCCTGATCGACGCTTGCACCGTTCGTCCCGAGACGACATCGACGACGCCCATCTTGAAGGAGACGGCCGTCCACCGCGCGTCTTCCGGCCCCCGTCGGAAGACGCGTGTGCCGTTCATGTCCCAGCACATCATGTCGCCCGACTCAGACACGGCGATCGCCTCGCCGTTGCCCCATTCCTGGAACTTGAAGAGGTTTGCGCCCTCCGGGAGCCCCTCGCCGAACCATGACCAGCTCCTTCCGTCGTCCCGCGTGCAATAAATGCCGCCCTTGCCCTTTCCGACGACGCCCCCCATCACAAGGTAGAACTCGTCGCGCTTCGGATGCGCCGCCACGGTGAATGGCGCGTAGAAGCCGTCTTTCATTGACCACTCCCAGTCTGGCTTGATCGCGGGCAGGCCGTTCGTCGAACACAGAGTCCACGTTCTCCCATCGTCCCTCGACAGGCGCACAGACGGATTGAACTTGCCGCCCGTCACCAGGACAAGGCCGGGGGTCACGCGCGAGAACGCGACTGAATTGACGCTTTCTCCAAGGGGATCATCGCCCTTCATCTTCTCGAACGACTTGGCCGCATCATGAGAAACGTACATGCGCGAATCGGCCGTCGCATAGAACACCACGTTCGCGTCAAAGGGACTGGACGCGATCGTGAACGGCACGAGCTGCTGCGCTCCGTGGATGCGGCTGTGCCAGTGGACGCCCGCGTCCACAGACTCCCAAAGCGAATACCAGTCCGTGACGTACCACTTCCTTTCGTCATGCGGATTGACGACAACCGAACAGGCCGCCGGCATGCAGTCATAGTCGCGCATCTCCTTTTCGGGCTCAGTGCAGACGGGTTTTTCGATCTTGATGGCCGTCCACGTGACATCACCCGCACCGCGACGGAAGGGGTTGCCGCGCGTGTCGCAGAGGACGTAGAAGTCGTGCCCCGCGCCAATCGCCCAGTAGCGTCCGCGCTGGACGCCATAGTTGTCCCAGACCTTCACCCCCGGTGCCAGGCGCGGCAGTCCCTGCGAAAACTCGCGCCATGTCGCGCCACCGTCCTCCGTCGCCCGAACGTCCTGTTCGTCGAAGATTCCCAAGACGCGCGTCGAGCCGGCGATCTGGCAGAGTTCCGTCGGAATGCGCTTCATTTCAAGGCGAGTCCAAGTCTCGCCGCTGTCGTCGGAACGGTAAAGGCCGCGCTTCCGCCCGTAGCGCGGCTTCGGGTTGGGATCACGTCCCTTTCGGACGGCCTCCGCCTCGCCGGGAACGTCCTCGTAGCCCGGCGCACACGCCCATACGCGGCTCTTGACGGCCCGATCGTAGAAAACGCAACAGAACCAATGGTCGTCCAGCCCGACAGGACGCCACGTCTCGCCGTTGTCCGTCGATTTCATGAGTCCCGTGCAGTCGCCGCCCACGACCAGTTCGTCCGGGTTGGACGGATTCCTGTCCAGAATCTGTCCGTAGACCCGTCGCCGCCCGTTCCCAAGGTAGTTCCCCACCGCCGTCTGATGCCATGTCCGTCCACCATCGCGGGACACGATGATGCCCCCCATCGCGTCCGGCGTGGAGCCGGACGCGCAGACGATGTTGTTCTCGTCGCGCGGATCGGCCGACAGCGAACGCGCCATGTCCAAATGCTTCAGGCGCATTTCGTAGGGGAGGTTCCCGTGAAGCGGCCGCCATGTCCGGCATCCGTCATCCGAGCGATAAGGTCCGCCTACGTCAATCGTCAGATAGGCGACATTCGGGTTGCGCGTGAAGATGACGTTCTGCGCGAACCCGCCGCCGTAAATCGGGAAGAGGGACCAGCGCTCGCCCGCCCCGCCGCTCCTCGCCCAGACGGCGGCCATCGTCAACATCCAGACCCGAACCATAAAAACAACTCTTTTCATGTCACGTTCCTTTCTGAAAATCAGCGAATGAGGAGGCAGAAGCCTTTCAGCAGACGGACGGCAAACCGGTTGCCCTTGCGCGAAATCTTCCATTCCTCGACCGTCGCCCGACCGTTCACCGTGAACGTCCATCCGCTGAAATCGGCCGGCGACACGACCTCCGTCTCGTCCTTGACGGTCAGGAACGTCGTCTTCAAGTCTGCGCTCGATTCCCCGTCTGGGACATGGATGTCGCAAATCCCGTTCGCCGGCAGTTCAAGCTTGCCCGTGACGAACAGCGTGCCCCTGTCCCCCGGCTTCACGCGGAAGCCGCCGCCCTCGGCCACGGCGAGACGCGCCACCTCGTACCTCCGTTCCTCCGCGCCGGGCTGCACAAAGGCTCCTGCCGCGACCTCAACCCCCATGCGGCAAATGCATTTTCCGTTGCCCGCGACCTGGACGGCGCCCGCCGCGATTTGGAGCGTGCCGTTCACCTCCGACAACCCCGCCGCGCCAAGGCCCGAGATGTCATACGCCAGTTCCAGCGTGCCCGGGCCCGTCTTGCGAAAGCCGACGGTCCGTCCCGCGTCCGTCTGCGCCTTCGTCCGCCCGATCGGCAACCTGAAGACAACATCCGCCGCACTGTCGCCCGTGATGTCGGCCACGTCGAACGTCGTTCCCGAACTGCTGTTGAGCGACATCATGTCGCTCTGACGGCTGTTCGCCGCAACCGTCACAGGGGTCGTACCGGCAAAGGCGAACGTGCCGAGAACCGTGACGGCGCCCTTGCTCCAGTAGCCGTTGCCGTTCACGACGAATCGACCGTTGCCTTCAAGCCGCAGATTGGGAAACACAGCGCATCCGTTGTAGTCACCCGTCGTGCCGGGCGTGTCGATGTGGATTTCGCCATTGTCGCGCGCGACAAACGTCACCGCGTCAGGCGTCACGTCTTCCGCCGTCGGTTCACCGCCGAACATGAACAGCTTCGGCAGGACGAGCCGGCCTGTACCGCTCGCGACAATCTCGCGCCCCGCGACCTGAAGATTTCCCGCGTAGGTGGCATGCGTGTCCGTCGCGACAAAACCGCCGCGCTCCTCGCCCAGCCAGAGTTCGCCGCCCGAGACCTCAAGGTCGCCCTCCATCGCGTTCGCGGCGTTCGCCAGAACCAGTCGGCCCTCCTCGACCGTGATCTTGCCGTTGAGCCCAAGCCAGCCGACCCAGTCGCCCCGGTTGTAGCTGTTGTGGATCTTTGCGTTCCATCGCAACGTGCCCGGGCCGGTCTTCCTCACGCCGACGACGGACGCTTCCTTCATCCGTCCGACGTTCTCCGTCGAAATCGTCACGTCTGCCGCGTCGTCGCCTGTCATGTCGGCGACGTAGAGCTCCGTCTGCCGCGAGGCGGCGAACGCGATCTTGCCCGAATTGTCGCTGGGCTGGTTCAGCGTGTAAGGCGTCGAACCGCCGAACGCCAGCGTGCGCGTCACCTTGAGAAGCCCCTGCTCCCAATAGCCCCGCTTCGAGAAGTCGAACGAGCCGCCGTCGAACGCGAGGTCCTTGACCGCCGAGAACGGGTAGTCGTATGTCCCCGTCTTGCCGGGACGGAACGTTCCGCCCGCATGGACGGTGACGTTCACCGCACGGTCTTCCGCTTCCGCCGTGTCGTTCGCACCGCCCAACGCCCCGGAACCGGGATTCTCCAACGTTGCGCCGTCGTGGACATGGATCGTGACATCCTTGTCGCGGTGGCCGAACGTCGTGTTGTCGCCGCACCAGGCGTCTTCGGTCGTCAACAGCCCGCCGTAGACGTGCCAGTCGCAGACGTTGTAGTTCCACATCGGCTTCAGGCGCAGCGTACCGCCGCCCCATTTGGACAGGGACTTCGTGTTCGACCCGAACCCGAACTTGTTCTCGGCCGACGAGAGAACGATTTCCTGCTCGTTGCTGAACACGACATTTCCGGGATCCAGCCATTCGGCGCCCAATGTCACCGCCGTGCCTGTGAAGTCCTCGCCGCCGATCGTCACATTGTCGCCGTCCGCATAGCGCGTCTCTTGACCGTTGGCATCCTTCCAGTTCGCCGTCGAGCGATTCCAGACGGCCGTCCCGTCGCCGACGAGCGTCAGGTCCGCCGCCGACAGGCTCAAGGCCGACAGCGTGAATGCGCCTCGCATCATCTTGCCCATCTGCCGTTTGTTCATGTGTCGTCTCCTTTTTCTTTGGGGGGTGTCAGTTGATGAAAGCCTTCGAGAACCCGAGTACGCCAAGAGGGAGGCGCCCGCAATCCGGTCGAGACGAAGCCAACTGAAACTATCAGTTTAAGCTTCATTTGCCAATGATTTGCAATCATCATCTCCATGTTTATCCCAACCTTCTTCGCACCCGCCTGACAAAAGGCACCGCCGCCGGGCACAAAAAAACGGCGTGCCTTCACATCGATGTTCTACTGGAGGCACGACCAAGCGCCTTATGGAAAACATGGAATGGAAGACACGCCGCGTGGAATACACCACGTAGCGCGTCTCACACATTCGGTTCTCCATGAAGATTTGGTCGATTTTCCAGTAAAACCAAATACGCAAAACTGCGTACGCCTCGCGGGCTTCGGACGAGTTTCCGCAAGTCCTTCCCCTTTCGGCCCCGTATGCGGTCGCAGGAAAAGGTTTCGCCGTTGGAACGGACGCGACGAGCGCGTCCCTCCCGCTGGCCGGTGGCTGACGTCGGTGCCCGTCAGCCGCTTCAAAGAGCCTTCACGGCCTTAGCCGTGCGCCGGAAGGAACACCCCCTATCCGACGGAAATCTGCGTGAAGTGTACCACAATTGGCGTCCTCGTGCAATTCGCCTGTCGTGCAATTCGCCACGACGATCCACCCTTTTCCCGATTTTTTCGGGACAGCTTATCCCGATTTCCCGTCCGACCCCAATAAATGCTGGGTGAAAAGTATTTTCGGCCCCTGCGGAAAGCTCCTTGGACTTTCTGCGCGCAGGGCCGAAACCGCGCGAAAGGCTCGGTTTCCGCGCTATTCCGAGACAGGGCGCACGGCTCCGCCGCCGCGAATCCGGCCGGTCAACACGGAGCGCGTGGAGATTGTTTTTCAAGGTTGGCGCGCGAAGTACCCGCACCCCCGTCACGAGGCGTCGCGCCGCCGCGAGATGAGATTTCACTGCGTAATAATCTTGACGATGCCGAGATTGCGGGTTCGGCAGGGTAAGCCGGGACACAATGAGATTTCACCGCGTAATAATCTCGCTTGAACGCCGTCGCGGCGCGCGGCGTGATGCGTTCGGCAATTGCGGCCCTCCCCAGGTTTGTCTCGGCAGCCTCAGGCGCGGCGAGAATCCGTGCGAAGCGCGGGCGGCGGACGCCCCCGAAAAAAACGGGATAAGGGTCGACGGTCACGCGGGAGATCAGGGCCCGCGCGGCCGAGTCCGACAAGGGCGCGGCCTACCGCGTCACCAACAGAGTCACCAACAGATGCGCGTCCAGGATGGAGTGCCTGAGGCGCGGGGTCTGCATCCGCTGCCTCTACGACGGGAAAAGGCAGTGCAAGTTCTGCCGCCAGTGCAACCCGCACTGCCCCGCGTTCGTGGAGCAGAGGTGCGGGAGGCTCGAGAGGTCCCCGTTCGTCTGCAACGGATGCGCAGAGGAACGCACGTGCGTCCTGAGGAAGCGCCACTGCCTCCGCTTCAAGAAACCAGCCAGCACCATTTTCCGCACCATTGTCGGCAGTCCAATAGACATAGCGAGCTGCGACCTACTTGCCACCAAAGTCAACGCGCGGAGTTGCGCCACCAGGGGTCAGGAAGGTCATGGCGCTAGTAATGTTGTACTGAGCATTCTCAAACCCCTTGTTCTGGTAGTCGACGGTGAATGGGCGAACCGGAACGCCTGTAAACGGCACGTTCCGTAAATCGGCTTGTGCAGGGTAGCGGCTAGAGTCTCATCTTTTGGCAGAAAACTGATGGCTTCATGACTTCCAACCCGCGAAAGCCGTTAAGCGCGAGTAGATCGCCGTCGCCACTGCAAATCACCTTCGCTTTGCCACCGAGAGCGCAGGCGATAATGTCATCATCGTCAGGATCACGGCAGACGGCTTCTCCAAGAGCGGCTGGGCGAACCATCGTCAGCTTGCTTTCGAGAATAGACAGCGGACGGCGGTAGTTCACGGACGGGAACTGTTCATGCAACCTTTCCGCGACCTCCCGATACTCGGAGAGAACCGCTTTTGATGCCACAAGTTCGATCTTCCTTGAGAACGCTGAACGAACAATCTTCAGCGGTGTTCCGCCGAAGAAGAAGGCGCTCATGACCACGTTCGTGTCGAGAACAGCCCTCACGCTCTTGCTCTCCTCCTTGTTCGTCTCTCGCGTCGAACATCGGATAGTGCATTGGAAATGTCCAAAGGTGTCATACCGGCGTCTTTCGCTTGTTGACGAGCTTGGGCGAATGCATCTTCAAACTCTGCGGCAATTTCCTCGTCCGTAGGCGTTTTCAGCGGTTGCATGATTATGGAACCTTTATAAGCAAGGACGGTGAACGCCGTACCGCTCTCCCAGCCATACATCTGGCGCAACGCCTCTGGGAGAACAACCTGTCCTTTTGAGGACATTTTTGTAGTCATCACTTTTGTCATACCGAACCCCTTTTACTTGTAAGACGTGGACATCGTAGCATTTTTCTTACCAGTAAGTCAATTGGCTGTTTGCAACGTGTCACAATTCGTCCGTAGCGCCGCTTTGCGCCCCCGTTTGGTATCTGCTATACTACCGTCAAATGGTCGGATAACAGACCTCCAAAATTAGGTCAGACCTGATTTTGGAGGTCGAACGAAGGATGAAACACATGAACAGATATCTGTGCCTGGCGCTGCTGTCGCTTGCTGCGGCGTCGGCCGTTGCGTCGGAGATCGCGCTGGATCTGCGTCCCAGGGCCGTTCGGACACGAGGCGTCGCCGCGCCCAGGGCGACACAGACGGAAGAGGAGGCGGGAACGCTTCGGCAGACCGTGCTTGACGCCGGCGCGGCCTCGACCGGCTCCCTTGCGGTCGGGGACGTGCTTCGCCTCTCCGTCTACGACGACGTCACGCTCTCGCTCACGCTTGTCGCGCGCGAGGAGGCGCCGCTCGCGCGGGCGTCGTTCCAGGCCGAGGTTTCGGGCGCGAACTGGCGCGATGCCGTCGTCACGGAGACGGATGCGGGCCTTCTCGTCACGGCGACCGACCCGGCGAGCGGCCTTGTCTACGCGGTCGTGTCGTCAGACGACCGCGTGACCGTCCGGGAAATCGACCCGCATGCGTTGCCCGTCGTGGATGGCGGCGTGCGCGTCCCGGAACTTGACGCGGTCCGGGATGGCGTTCCGACGAAAAGGTCCGCCGCATCGACGGACCAGGCCTCCACGGTCGTCGACATGCTCGTCGCGTATGACCGCCCGGCGGCGGCGTGGGCGAAGGCGAACGGAGGCGGCGTGACGAACCTCGCGCAGCAGTGCGTTGCGCGCATGAACGGCGCGCTGGCGAACAACGGGCTCGACGCCGCCTTCCGCTTCCGTCTGGTCGGCGTGATGGCCGTGGATGCCGACGGCGACGGAAACCTCAACGACACCCTCGATAAGGTCACGCAGAAGACGGGGGCCTGGGCAGCCGTCTCCGCGATGCGCGACGCGGTCGGGGCGGACGTCGTTTCGACGATGGTCGACACGGGCAGCGCCTACGGCACGACGGGGCTTGGCTGGTCGCTGACGCAGACGACCGCATCCGGCATGAGGAACTTCTCCGAGCATGCGTACAACGTCCTCTCCGTGCGGGCTGCGGCGCAGAGCCACGTGATGGCGCATGAGACCGGGCACAACATGGGCGCCGGGCACGCCGACGCGCAGACCTCCTCGCCGGGTCCTCAGTCGTTCCCCTATTCGCGCGGCTTCTATTTCACGGGAACGGACAAGCGCGCCTACCATACGGTCATGGCCTACAACAATGACGGCTACGGCAACAGCTACGACCCGGCGCCGCTCTTCTCCGACCCCGACAACGCCTGGGCCGGCGTCCCGGCGGGCGACGAAACGCATGACAATGCGCAGGTTCTGGCGAGGACGTATGCGGTGGTCGCGCAGTTCCGGGCGCAGAAGGTCGCCCTCTCCTACGACGTGTTCTTCTCGCCAGAGGGCGGCGCCCTCTTCTCCGATTCCGTCACGGTGACGCTGACGCCCGGCAAGGCGGGGCTCGCGATCCGCTACACGACGGACGGCTCAGACCCCACGGCAACGCACGGCTCCCTCTACACGTCGCCGCTCACGCTGACGAAGACCACGACGATTCGGGCGGCGACCGTGACGGACGGCACGGCCGGCCCCGTCTACGCGGCGACCTACTACAAGTCGGATCTCGGCGCCGCGCTCAACGCCCCGCAGCTCGTCTGGAACACGTCCGCCGACTATCCGTGGACGGCACAGGCGACAAATACATACGACGGAACGCTGGCCGTGCAGTCCGCCGCGCTCCCCAAGGGAACCGTGAACCGGACCTGGCTTTCCACGACCGTCACGGGGCCGACGAAGATGAGTTTCCGCTACCGGGCCAAGATGTGGTCGAGTGCTTTCCGGGTCTATCTCGATTCGTCTGTCGCCTGGCAGACGGCCGATGCAGTGGACGACTGGACGCTCGTGGAGGTGGACGTCCCGACCGGCGTCCATGCGGTGAAGTTCGAGTATGAGCAGCGCGGCTATTACTTCGATCCGACGTTCTGCGGCATCTGGCTTGACGACGTGCGCTGGATTCCGGAAGGTTCGGAAGGCGTGACGCGCATGGACGGAAACGGAAACGAAATCCTGATTCCCGCATCATGGTTCGAGCGGCACGGCCTTGCGCCGGCCGGCGCCACGGCGGCAGACCTGGCCGCGGCAGCCGACGCCGACAGCGACGGCGACGGCATGGGCAACTGGACGGAGTACGTGTGCGGGACGGATCCGAACAACGCCGACGACCGGCTGCGCTGCACGATTTCGTTCGTGGACGGTTCGCCGGTTGTCGGCTATGAACCTCGGGACGGCTACCTTTCGGGGTATCGGGCCGTGCTGAAGGGGAAGGCTTCGCTCTCAGACGCCCCGTGGACGGACGCGACGCCGCAGCACCGCTTCTTCAAGGTCGTTGTCGAGAAGAAATAGGCCCGCCGCGCGAAGTACCCGCGCCGAGCCGTGTTGCCACAACGGGAGGGACGCGCTTGTCGCGTCCGCGCCATCCGGTCGGCGCTCCCGCAGGAATGCTGTTCAGTTCCCCGCCAGGGCCTTCTTGATCGCCTCCGCGTAGACGCGGCCCATCTGCATGGAGCCCCAGTCGTTCGGATGGCAGAAGTCGAAGGTCGCCTCGCCCTCCTTCGGCAGCATCTCGACGCCGCCGACGAAGAAGAGGTTCTTCCAGAGCGCCGGATCCTCGGCCTTGAGCTTCGCGTAGACGCCGCGCGCGAAGACCTCCTGCGCACGGGGCTTGTCGAACTGCGTGCAGCCGCCGCAGAGGAGGATCGGCGTCGTCGGCCGCCGCTTCCGCAGTTCGCGCACGAACGGCTCGTAGTTCTGCTTCTGCATCTCCACGGACATGTTCCAGTCGCAGTCGAGTACGTAGAGCGCGGCGTCGATCGACGCGATCATCTCGCACATGTCCATCTCCATCTTGCCCGCGCCGGAGTACCCGTGGTTGATCACCTCCACGTCCGCAAGCCGCCCCTCCTGGACGGCAAACGCCATGCCGGGGCGCGACACGCAGCCGCCGTGGACGATGGACGTGCCGTAGTGGACGATGCGCCGCGCCACCGGGTGGCGCGGCAGCGCTTCGATCTTCGTCCCCTTCTCGATGCCCACCTTGAACGAACGCACGGTGGACCGAAGCGGCAGATAGACCATGCACGGGCGCCCCGGCTCCCAGTTCATCGCGTATTCGCCGCCATGTTCGTTCCCCTGCGCGTCCTTCTGGTAGTAGAAGTAGCGGGGATTCGCGGCGAACTTCCAGGTCCCGTCCGCCTCCTGACGGTAGACGTCGAGCCCGGTCATCGCCGTCGGCCCCATGAAGGCGTCCACGGCGCGCGGATTGTCCACCACCCACTTGAACATCAGCCTCCGCCCCTGCGGCACGAACCGCACGTTCACGCCCGTTGCGTGGTGGCTCATGCTCCAGACGGGATTCGGCACCCTGCCCTGCGCGCTCTTCGGCAGACGGCAGTAGGGCGTTTCGCCGTCCGTGAACGCCGTCCCCTCGATGGTCAACTGCGTGCCGTCATACCAGTCGTAGTCGTCCAGCTTCGGCGCCTGTGCGGCGGCGGCACCGAGGGCCAACATGCAGAAACCCGTCAACAATCCGTTCTTCATTCAATAACTCCTCTTCTTGATTTCGAAATTATACCATACCCCGAACCCTTCTGGGGGGCCGGGCGATACGGAAAAGCAGCCCTCCACGTGAAGGCGCCGCAGGACAGAACGCCACGGCGGCCCTTTTTGATATACTGGAGCCCATGAACAGACACATCCTCTCCGGGTGGGCGGCCGCTCTGCTCACCGTA
>ERZ1031114.406-NODE-406-length-13154-cov-9.838308_pt1 | contig 13154 bp, 14 predicted proteins | sample MGYA00518740_ERZ1031114 | MGnify/ENA primary metagenome ERZ1031114 (study PRJEB33719, sample SAMN04261276) | wastewater metagenome | biome: rural village; feature: human; material: feces | host: Homo sapiens | place: El Salvador | collected 2013-01-14 ... | reverse complement strand
CTTCGTGTTCATTCGTTCCCTCCTTCGTCGGCTTCCAGCGCGGTGGCGCCCGAGAGCGCGTTCGTGCCGCCGGGCGTGCCGAGCATCTCCCCGTCCGCCCAGACCGTGGTCTGCGCGGGGACGCCGACGGCGCGGCGCGCCGCGCGGTGCGCCGCATCCCGCGCCGAGACGCCCCACTTCGCCTCCAGGATCCCGTTCGTGTGGACGGACGGCTCCGGCGCCCAGTCCGCGTAGACGATCCACGTCCAGTTCGTCGCGTCCGCGCAGGGGAGGTCCGCCGGCACGGCGAACGCCGCGAACGTCGTGCGCAGGAACTCCGCCCAGTCCGTGTCGTTCGTCGAGGCGACCCCGCGCCGCTCGATCACGAGCGCGGCGTCGTCCGGCACGATCCGCCGCTCGAAGTCGAGGTGGACGAAATCGTTGGTGACGTACGAGCCCCTGTCCACGAGGTAGGCGCGGCCCGCCTCCGTCCTCGGGTAGGTGACGCGCGCCTTCGTGGAGCCGTAGATGATCATGCCGACGACGAACGGCCCCAGCAGGGCGCACCGCACCGCGCGGTCCCACCACGGGAGCCTCTCTTTCGCGCGCTCCATCACTGCGCCTCCGTGAGCGTGAGGACGGTGTGGCCGCCGACGGTGGCCGTGCCGAGCGCGTAGGTGACGCCGCCGACGACGATCTTCGACATGGAGACGGGCGCGTGGTTCTTCACCACCGTCTCGCCGCCCGTCTCGTAGGTCGCGAAGCAGAAGAGCGCGTCCGCCGCGCCCGCCGCCGGGGCGGACGCGCGCCAGAGCGCGTTCGTCCACGCGCCCGACGATCCCGTCCAGCCCGCGAACTGCGCGGGGCACCCCTCCGCGCCCTCGTCGTGCCAGGCGGTGCCGCCCTGCGGCTTCAGCGCCTCCGCGACGTGCAGGACGGGGGGATCGTCCGAGGCGACGTTGTAGACGACCCGCAGGTGCGTCTTCCCGTCCGCCGCCGTCCAGGTGTAGACCTCGCCGCAGTTCGCGCCGACGGTGCGGCGGTCGCCCTGCACGACCTCGAACGCGGCCTCCCCGGTCGCCATGTCCACGACGCGGAAGCTGCCGTTCGTCGCGCCGCCGGCCTCGGCGACCATGCCGTTCGAGCAGAGGAGCCACACCGCGCCCTCCGAGGTGGCCGTCCTCTGCCACGCGAGCCCTCCCGCGACGGCGACGGCGGGCGTGTCGAGCCACGTGAAGCCCTCCGGCGCGTCGAAGCCCGTCGGGGTGGTGCGGCCCCAGTCGAGGCCCGCCTTCCCCGCGAGGGCCCGTTCCACGGCGTTGGAGAACGCGGCGGCCTCGGCGCGGTGGCGCTCCCAGCGCGTGTTCTCGCTCCAGACGCGCACGAGCGCGCCCGTGCCGCCGGGGCGGTAGTCGAAGGAGGCGGAGGGGAGGCGGTCCCACGCGGCGGACGAGGCGGCGACGTCGTAGTTGGAGACGGCGACGCGGAAGCCGTCGCCCGACCACCACGACGCCCACAGGGCGCCCTCGTCGGCGGGGTAGAACCGCGCGTCGGCCTCGTCCTTCGCGTAGACCGCCGCCGCGTCCGCCTTGCCCGCGACCTCGGCGGCGAGGCCGTCCACTGCGCGCAGAAGGCCGTCCGTCGCGGCGACGACCTTCGCATCGACGCCCTCCTCCGTCGCCCACGGGGCGTTCGCCACCTCGACGGCCGCGAAGTCGATCCGGGGCGCCGGGAGCGCGAGCGCGTTCGGCGACGCGCCCGGCGAGGGGCGCAGGCGCAGCTTGAAGGCCGCGTTCCAGACCTTCCCCGGCGCGCCGAGGAAGCCGGAGTAGACGCCCGCGCCCGCCTCGTAGGAAGGAAGCCACGCGGCGCGGATTACATTGTTCGACGCCGCGGCCGGCTGCTTCCAGTAGAGCCGCCCCATGCCGTTCGTCTGGTAGTAGAGCGCAACGTCCCCGTCGATCTCCAGCGGCCTCCCCGCGCTCATCACGGTCGCCTCCAGCTCGTACTCCGCGCCGGCCCACTGGTCGAACGCCCTGCAGGATGCGCCGCGCGCCGCGTCGACGGTCCACGCGAGCGGAACGCCGCCGGAATGCGCCGGGAACGCGCCGAGAAGGGCAATGGGAAGGGCGATGCAAACGGATTTCATGGTCGTTTCTCCTCTTGTTTCTATTCACTCCGCGCCCGGCTCCCACGTCCAGCCGAGCGGCGAGATGTCGGTGTGGTCGCCGAGCGTCCACACGGCGTAGATGTCACTGATGAAGATCTCGATGTTCTGGACCGAGTATTCCGTCTGGTTCCATCCGACCTTCTTCCACCCATTGAGCGTGATGATTGAATCAGCAGCAGCCATGATGTCGGCCGCCGAGACTTTCGCCACGCCGCCCTCGACCGTGCACGCAACGTGGACGCATGAGTAGGACGCTTCATCGACTTTGCCTTCGGACGTACCGGGCTTGCGGAGCGTGTACCTCACGTAGAATACGGCGTACGTCTTGCAGGACGCGACGAGAGAGAGAGACGCCGTAGACGTGGGTTCAGTGTTGATGGCAGACGAGAACGAACCGTCCGAAAGCCGGCACTCCATCGAATACGAGCCGCCTACTGGCGATTCTCCATCCGTCTGCATCTCCATCTGGTACAGATAGACGTAGTTAGAAGGCGCCGTCGGCGGATAGAAGGCATGGTCTTCGTTGTAGGCAGACTTCACGATCTCCCACGACGTTCCGTTTGTTTCGACCGTTGCGCTCGCGATGAACGAGCGGAGCCGCTGCATGTCATAGAAGAGCGCGCGGACGGTGTCAGCCTTGAGCGGAGACCCTGCCGCGAAGTCGTCCTCAGAAGAGGCGAGGTCTTCGGCCGCAAACTTCGCATCCGGGAAGAACGTGTCGAAGCTGCTTGACAGCTCGCCGTGGACGGCGACATCCTCGAACGGCTTGACGAAATACGGCGCCGCCCTCCGCGTCGCCATCTTGCGGATGTCGTGCGCGACGCCGGCGAGGCGCGAGGCGCGGAGGGCGCGGTCCATCCCGGCGGTCGTGACGGCGAGGCCGAGCGCCGCCTGGCGCTCCCGGACGCCCTCCAGGAGGAAGGCCGGGTCCTCGCCGCGCAGATGCTTCCACGAGCCGTCGCCCGCGACGTCCCGCGCGGGCATGATGCCGCCGTCCACGCGGATCGTCTCGGGGACCGTCACGAACAGGTACTCTCCGCGCGACCTGATCATACGTAGCAGATCTCCAGCGCCTGCGTGGCGAGCGCCTTGCCCGTCGTGCCGTCGGCGAAGACGGCCTCCTGGACCTCGACCGTCTTGCCGCTGTCCACCTTGTCCGCGTCGAGGACGATGGTGCCGGACTTGGCCGCGTCGTCCACGTGCTTGATCGTCGTCTTCGCCTTCGTGCCGGGCGAGAACTCCGTCGTGGTGAGCGGCTGGATGCCGCCCGCCACGTCGACCGCTGCGCCGGCGCCCGGGTCCGTGTTGCCGCGCTGTGGGATGTTCGAGGCGTAGCCGCGCCCGCGGAATCCGTTCAGGAGGCTGCGCATGTCCTCCGCCGAGAGGTAGGCCGGATGGCCGAAGTGGAGGCGCGCGACGCGCGAATCGCAGTCCACCTCCACCGTCTGGCAGACGAGGCCGTCGAGCGTCTCGCCGACCGTCGGGAACGCCTCGCCGAGCGCGATCTCCACGTCCTCCCCCTCCAGGTCGCCCGACCGCTGGGCCAGGAGCGCCGCCGCAAGGCCCTCCGGCAGCGTCTCGCCCGCCATCGAGGAGCTTCCAGTCTGCCGCGTGTGGCGGCCCTGCGAGGCGTCCGTCATCGTGAAGTCCATGGTGAGGTAGAGGTCCTCCTCGACGTCGTCCTCCGTGGTCACGGTCGCCTTGCAGTGGCAGTGCACGACCTCCGCGTTCAGGCCGAACGCTCGAAGCGAGCCGATGTCGTTTGAGGTGATCCGGTCGTATGTCGTCGAGCTTCTGCCCGCCTCGGAGATGGAGATCGCGTTCAGGGCGACGTTCGCGAGCCTTGGGTGCTTCTCCTTCCAGAACCTTGGCGTTGACAGGAGCGGCATCTCCTCCGTCGTGACCTCCAGCGACTCCCATGACGAGGACGCGCTCCCGCCCGCAAGCGGCATAAAGACATGCAGGCAGTCATCCGCATTGACGTTCCCGGCCGTCTGGTGCGTGTAGGCCCTCATGTCAACCGTCGCGCCGTCCGCGCCCACCACGACCGTATCGACCGATTCCGTCGCGATGTCAACCCCGACAACCGGATGTGCCGTGTACTGCTTCGAGCGCGAGAGGATGCGCCCCTCGGAAAGCCAGCCGGGCGACTTCGATGTGTTGGGGATGGAGAACTCGACCACGCCGCCTTGGGCGTCGTAGTACGCGACGACATGAGGGAACAAGCGGAGAAGACGGCGGATCGCGTCGGCGCACGTGATGTTCTCCGCCACGTCGGACGGGAGCGTGACGGCGGGGATCCCGCCGTCCGACATCATGCACCCGCCCTCCGAGCAGGCATCGTTGATCTGCGCGGAGAGCATGACGGGCAGCCCCAGCGCGTCCACGTTCAGGACGACGCGCGCGGAGCTCGTGTCGACGGACGCGCCGCCCGCGCCCGCCACCTTCCACGTCTGGCGGAAGACGCGCCGCTCCAGGATGTCCCAGCCGTCTGCGAACGTCATGTCGAGGACGGTCAGGCCGCGCGTGGTTCGCTCGGTGTACTTCGAGAGCGTGCCCGCGAAGACGGTAGACCCGTTGTACTTCACCGTCACGGTGTCGCTGGATGCGATCAGCCCGGACGGCATGCCCGGCAGAAAAAGCGTCGCCGCCGTGCGCGAGGCGTAGGAGAGCCGCGCGCCGGACTGAGGGTAGAACCGCTTCCCGTTCGCCGTGAATGTGAACGCCGCGTCCTCGCGCGGCGCCATGCCGGTATTCTGCGTGGCCGTCACGATCCGCCCTCCGATGCCTGGAAGTTCATGCGGCTCTTGGCGGACCTCACCTCGCCCTCGAGGGCCTTGATCTCCGCCGTCAGCTGCGCAATCAGCTCGCCGAGGCTCGAACGCAGCGATGCGGCGGCCTGGGACGCCTGCTGCGCCTCCGCCGTCTCGCGCCCGACGTTCGCCTCCAGGCCCGCGCGCTCCTTCGCCACGCCCGTCCGGCGCGTGCCCACGTTCATGTTGAAGCGGTCGAGCTGCCCCTGCGCAAGGGCCACGTCCATGGCCTGCGCTCGCGCGTTCTCGTCCGCCGCCGCGATCTGCCCCTGTGCGCCCGCGATGCGCGCGCGCAGTTCGTCGAGCCGACCCGGAGCGGACGCGACGAGCGCACGGTCTGCGGCGGCCTTCCGCTCGCGCGCCGCGATCTCGTCCTGCTTCGCGACGAGCGCGCCGTTCGCGGCGGAGGTCTGCGCCGTCGCCGCCGTGCCCGCCGCCCGGAGGTTGAGGCCCGCAGCCTCCAGCCGTTTCAGCTCGACGCCCTGCTCGTCCATCTTCTGCTGGCCCTGCGCCTCCATGCCCGCAGCGGACTGGAGCTTTGCGTCGCGCGCCTTCTTCAGCGCGTCGATCTGCCCCTGGAGCTTCTCGGCCCGCTGGAGCTCGGCGGCCCGCTCTGCGTCGCCCGCCTCGGTGCGGCTGTCGCCAACGCCGCCCCAGTTGAGCGTGAGGATGTCCTTCAGGTTCTTGCCGAACATCGAGAACGAGGTCGTCGCGTCGCTTCCGTTCTCGCTCACGGACCGCGCGAGCGCGGCCTCGCGCTCCTGTTCAAGGCGGTCGATCATCGCCTGGTCCTCGTTCGCGGAGAGTCGGTTCTTCGCCGCGCCCTCGAAGAGTCCCGTCGCCTGGCTTTCAAGAGCGGCTGCCCGGCGCTGGATGTCCTGCTCGCCCCGGTTTGCGGCCCGCACGGAGGCGCGCCCTGCGTACTTCGCCTGGATGGCGGCGCGCTTCTCTGCGGCGGCGGGGTCGTTCGGGTCGACGGCCGCGAGTTCCTGCTGCTCGGCGGCGCGGGCCTGCGCGTCTTCCAGCTCGCGCTGGGCGGCCACGGACTTCTCGAGAATCGCGAACTGGCGCTCGTTCGCGCTGGCGGCGTCGCCGATGGCCTTCGCCAGCTTGGCGTATGCCTCTGCAAGGGCGTTCACCTCCCTGTCGGCGGCGGCCTCCTTCTGGGCCTTGGCGTACTTCTCGGCCTCGGCCTGGGCCTTGCCGAAGCTTTCGACCACCGCCTTGATGGAGCCGATGAGGCCCGTGAACACGCCCGCTACTCCAAGGCCCGTCAGGACGGCGCGGAACTTGCCGACCGCGCTTGCCGTCCGCCCGATGGCCTGGCCGGCCGTCTGGGCCGACCTCGCCGTCTCGGCGGCGGACCGCTTCGCGGCGGCGGCCACCTTGTCGTGCGCCTGGGCCGTCTTGTCGGCCCCCGACGTGTCGGCGACCGTCTTGATCGTGATGATGGTGTCCGGCGGCTTGGCCATTTGCTAGCCCTCGATGGTGTACTGGGTGATGACGGCGACGCCGACGAGGGAGAGGCGCTTGGAGGTCACGACGGCGTTCTCGAAGACGGTGTTGCCGCCGTAGACGAGCTTCCCGGCTGTCGGCTCGCCACGGTGGCCGCTCATGGCCCACGCGACGGCGTCGCCGACGGAAGCGAAGATGCGCGTCGTCTGGAAGCTCACCACGCCGTGGTTGCACCGCACCAACTCGCCGAACACGCGGTCCGCGCCGACGAACTCGCGCACCTCCGCGCCGGGGTTCTCGCCGACCGTCACGTTCGCGACGCCGAACGGCGAACCGTCCGTCCGCCGCGCGTCGCCCGTCGAGAGCACAGAACCGTTTAGTGTGAGCGTCATGCCGTCACCCCTCCGCTACACTACGCCGCGACCGAGAAGACGGGCCCCGGCACGCCGTCCTTGAACGTGCGGCACGCCGTGAAGCCGATTTCGCCCACGCGGAGCGTCGTGTTGCCCCACTGGAGCGGCCCCGTGACGAGCCCCGCGCCGTAGAGGGTGACGGTGAGGCCGCCCGCGCCGGTGATCACGAGGTCGTCCGCGCCGCCCAGCAGCGACCCGCGCGCCTTGCCGACGGGCAGGGCGGCGAGGATCTGCGCCTCGGTGAGGCCGAGCGGGGTGCAGCGGGCCGTGCAGCCGACGGCGGAGACGGTCCAGTCGATCGTGCCGAGGTTGTCCGTCGTCACGGCCGTGAGCTCGACCGTCGGCGTGACGGTCCAGCCGTCGAGCGTGTCCGAAATGGTCATCGTGCCGAACGTGCCGGTGTACTGCACGCCCGTGATGCCAGTCGGGTCCGGCGCGCCGGCGGCATAGGCCGCCGTCTCGACCTTGTAGAGCGCGTCGGCGTCCTCCGGGCCCTTCGCGAGGCCGAGCGCGGCGGCGATCTCAACGGCTCCGAACGCCGTCTTGACGGGCGAGAGGCGGATCTCGGGCATCTTCGAGATGCAGGCGTTCAGGAGCGTCACCTTCGTGCCCGCGACCGAGTGGATCACGCAGGGCGAGTCGGCCGCGCCGCACGCGCTCGACCCGATCGCGGCCGAGGCGTAGGGGAAGAGCGAGGCGAGGATGGCGCTCGAGACCTGCCCGCAGGGGGTGAAGGAGACGCGGCCCGTCTGGTCCGTCTTGATGGTGCCGATCTCGCCGGAGACGGACGAGGGCAGCCCGGCCGTCGCCGACTCGATTTCGCACGTGATGCCGGATGCGTCGTAGACGGTCGCGCCGCCGAAGACGACGGTGCCCGGCCCGCGCATGATGGTGGTTCTGTTCGTTGCTGCCATGGTCTAGCCTTTCAGTTGGTGGGTGCATTCGAAGGGGATCGAGTAGGTGACGACGTCGCCCTCCGCGCTCGCGGCGGCCGAGATCTCGCCGTCGAGGACGAGCAGGGGGCCGGGGTCCCCGGCGGGGAAGGACTGGTTGAGCAGCCAGGCGATGTGCCACGCCGCGTCCGCCGCCGTGAGCGCGTCCGGGCGCTTGCGGTTGATGGCGGGGACTTCCGTCACCGCGACCTTGATCCGCAGCGTGCCGACGGCGTTCTTCGCCGCCGAGCTTTCCGGCGCGAACGTCGGCGCGGAGACGACGGCGTGGAGGCCGCTCCCGCCCAGGCCCATCGCCTTTTCGAGCGCGGCCTGGAAGTTGCCGTCGTCCATCGCGGAGACGCCGCACTTGGCCGCCGCGAGCGTCCCGTCGGCGCGCAGGGCCTCGATGGTGGACTTCTGTACTTCGGTCGGTGTCACGATGCCTTCTCCTTCCTCGCGCGCTCCACCACGTCGATGACGTACTTCACCATCGCCGTGGCGGCGCGCTTGGCGATTTCGTCCTGCGAGGGGAGAAGGGAGGGGTCCTGCTTCTGCACCACGAGCGTCTTCAGGACGAACATGGCCCGCGTCTCGCGCTTCTCCCCCTCGCCGCGCGTGCCGAAGAGGACGCCATTCTGCGCGAAGAAGTCCCACCCGAGGGCGCGGAGCTCGGCGACCGTGCGCCCGTAGATCTCCGGCCCGCCGCTTTTGAGCGGGATCGTGAGGGACCGTGATCGCTTCGGCGTGATGGTGATGTTCCCCCACGCCCGGTTGATGCCGGGGATTGGGATCGTGACGGTTCCGCCCTCCGCCGTCGCGCTCGTCGAGATGGCCGCCGCTCCCTTTTCGTAGTGCCCGGTTGGGCGCGCGCCGAACGCGCGTGCCGTGCCGTGCCTCCCCGTCGCGTAGGCGCGGATGTGCGCCTGGATCCAGTTCGCGAGGTCCTCGGCCGCGACGGCGTGGAGGCTGCGCCGACCCTCCGGGCCGAGCGCGGCGATGAGGCGCGGGATGGCCCTGTTCCCGGAGATCTCGACCGTCACGCCCATGAGAGCCCTCCCGTCAGGTCCTCCGCCGAGAAGCCGAGGCGGCGCACGGCGTCGGCGATTTCGCGCTCGCCAGGCGAGAGCGGCGGCGCGTCGAGCTGCTGGTCCGCCGGCACGGTCAGGCCGAGCCGGTCGCACGTCTCGCGGTCCACGGCGACCCACGCCATGCCGCTGGAGTACGCAAACGGCGGGTAGGGGTTGCCGAGCGTGTCGCGGAAGCCGCCCGCGCCGTTGCCCAGCGCCTCCCAGATGGGGGAGGTTTTAAGGGCTATGTAGACGCCCTGCAGGGCGCCTTCCCAGTTCGTTGCACGGCCCGCGTTCCGCCACCGGGCGGGCCAGTCGACGCGCGGGACGGCCTTGCCGACGAGCCGCGTGAGCTCCCATGCCGGCCACCGTTCGAGGACGGCGGGCGTCTGGCAGCGCAGGCGCGCGACGCTCGCGGCCATCTGCCGCTGCGTGTCGACGATGAGGTTAAGCCGGGCGATGGAGGCGGGGTTCTGTATGCCGCCGCCGTCCGTCGGCGCGTGCCCCATCAGCGCGAGCTCGCGCAGCAGCAGCTCCCGCGTCTGCGCCTGGTTGATCTCGCCGGCGACGACCTGTGCGCAGATTTCGCGCACGCGGGCGAGGTACCGCGCCGTCTCCATGCGGGCCGAGAAGACCGACCGCCGCAGGATCTCGGCGGCAATCTTCCCCCGCAGCTCGGCGGAGCCGAGCGCGGTGGGAAGGAGGTCCTTCAGGCGCTGGATTTCGGCGGCGGTCATGGCCTAGTCGAGGAGGCGCTTGTCGGGGTTGGGGCGGCCCGTCCCCGGGCGCGTCGCGGGGCGGTCCCCGCCCTCCGCATCCGGGTCGGTCGCGTAGGATTCCGGCGAGAAGCCGCCGTCGGCGATGCGCTGGAACAGGTCCTTCGCCGCCTCCCAGGCCTTCGTCCTGGAATCGTTGACGGCGAGGTTCATGCGCGTGAGCAGACGGTAGCGGAGGTAGTCCATCGCCGGGCCGACGAGAGACGCTGGGAGCGTCGCCTCGTCGGGGCAGAGGGCCACGCTTCCGTTCGCGCGGATGAAGCCCCGCACGAACTCGGCGACGTCGCGGATCTGGGCCTCCACGGGGTCGCCGTCGAAGGTGCCGTCCTGGCGGAACGCCTCGACCTCCTCGCTCGAAAGCGAGGAGACGAGGTCGTCCTCTGTCGGCCTGCGCCACATGCCGCTACGCCTTGACGAGCTGGAGGTAGCCCGGGGCCTTGTTGGCCTCCGTGCGCGTGAGCGCCGCGCCGAGGAGCGCCGCGACGTTCATGAAGCGGCGGTTCTTGCCCGGCGTGCCGTGGACGAACGCGGTGACCGTGAGGCCCGAGCCCTCGTCCGACTGCGTGCCGTACTCCGAGTAGAGCCCGTCGACCGCCTGCTCGATGCCGCGCCCCGCGACGGCGATCGCCGCGTCCGGCACGATGAACCCGACGCCCTTCGTCACGGCCGACGCGCCGCCGGAGGCCGCCGCCGTCGAGACGTTCGACACCTTCGCCGAGCAGACGATCGCCTTGCAGCCGTACTTGCGCCCGAGGGAGCCCGCGATGTCGTCACCCTGGATCGCCGCGTTGTTCACGTTCGCGTCCAGCAGGTCGCCGTACGAGTCCGGGTCGAGGATCACGACGCACGTCGCCGGGTCGATCCCGGCCTTCTCCGCCGCCGCGAGCGCCTTGCCGAGCTTCGCCACCGTGAACGAGGCGACCTCCGCCACGCGGTGCGCGCAGTCGAGCTTGCCGACGATCAGCTCCTCGAGCTTGCGCGCGATCGCCCGCCCGCCCGCGATGCCGCAGTTCCGCGACGTCGACGACCGGTCCAGCTCCAGCAGGTCCTGCTGGTCGAGCCGGTACGTGACCTTCACGACCGTGTCGAGCGACACCTTCACGGGGATGATCGAGCCGTCGGTCGTCTCGTAGTCGTTCGACGCCTCGTCGAAGACCGTCGCCTCCCCGGAGAACACCGGCACGCTGAGCGTCTTGCCGACGCCTATCAGCTCGCCGGAGAAGTCCGTCGAGAAGAGCTTCGCCAGCGCGATCGCGCGCTGCGCCTCCAGGATCGCCTGGTTCGAGGCGAGGATGAGGCCGGGGGATGTGAATGAGCTTGCCATGGTTGACTTTCCTTTGCTTCTGGTTTGTTGACTTGGCTTCGCCTACCTCATGGCCTCCGCGATCTCCTTCGCGTGGGCCGTGACGAACGCGCAGCGCTCCTTGGCCGACCGGCACGCGGCGAGCCGCTCCATCACGCCACCCGTTTTCGGGGGCTGCGCGGCCCTGGCCGGGGCGAGGACCTGCTGGGCCTTCGCGGGCGTACCCTCCCGGCACGCGGCGACGAGCGCCTCGGCGAGCGCCGGGTCCTTCACGTACGCGGCCTTCGCGGCGGCGGCGTCGGCGATCTTGCCGGCGTTCGCCTGGACGAACGCCTCGGCCTTCGTCTCGCGGCACTCGGCGACGGCCTCGTCCCGCTTCTTCCCGGCCTCGGTCGCCTGCGCCTCGGCGGCGGAGGCCCCTTCTTTCAGGCCCTGGATCGCGGCGAGCGCGTCCTCTTCGGTCGCGCCTTCCGCGAGCCCGAGGGCCTCGAGGATCTTCTGCATCTGGATTTCTCCTTTTGTTTCCGTGTTGGCGTCCGCCGCGCGCGCGGCGGCAAGAGTCGAAAGCGATTCGAAGTGCGGCGTGTTCGTCATGCCGATCGAGACGAGGCGGGCGGGGCGGTACTCCAGGCCGTCGTCAGACGCCACGCCGATGAAGTACGGCGAGCGCGAGACGAGGACGCGCTCGTTCCACAGCCGCTCGCCCTCCGGCGTGAAGTCCCACCGCGTCCAGATCGAGCCGTCGGGGGCCTGGCGGATGCCCCGCGCCCACGCCATCGCGTCGCTCGGCTTGTCGGCGAGCGTCGAGAAGTGCTCGCGGTCCACGAGGATGCCGGGCCAGTCGGGCCGGTCCGCGTCGCGCAAGAAGGCGTCCATGACCTCGCGCACAGATGCCTCGTCGATGACGAACTCCGCGCCGTCCGGCGCGTCCTCGATGGTCCCGCCGACGGGATAGCGCCCGTAGGGCGGGAACGTCTGGAACCAGCGCGCCCCGTCCTCTCCGCTCGTCTCCCTGCACGAGACGTGCAGGGCCGCTTTAATGGTCTTAAAACCGCGATTCATGCGTCCTCTTGCGCCATCGGCGCGTTGTGTGGTATACTTGACCACAGTTAGGGGCGAAACGGTCCGTCACGCCAGTAGCCCGCAACCCGGAGGATGTAGTCGGCTCTACATCCGGCCTTCTCATCTTCCACCGCCTCTCTTCGGAACGATCGTGAAGACTTCCTCGACGCTGTTTGTCGCACTATCTGACACGACGAGCATCGAGAAGTCCCTGAACCTCTTCGCGTAGGCCGTACGCCCATTTAGACCGCGGTGGTTCTTGTCGACACGGGCAGGGCTTACGACGGTGTTGACGGCGAACTGGAGGAACGTCTTCCGTCCCGCCGCGTCCTTCGCGCCGTGCGCGTCGATGTGATCGAGCAGCCTCTCCCCAAAACCGATGCGGGTTCCGTTCGGCCCGTTGACGTGGAAGCCCTCGCGAAGTGCTGCCTCGGCCTCGCGAGGCGTGATGCGGGTCGGGCGGCTTGCTCCGTCGACGATTCGCTTCACCAGCTCGCTGTGCCGGTGGTTGGGATGCGTGCATCCGGAGTCTCCGACGAAGCCGCCGTCCTGTTGGCAGTGTCCGCTCATCCAGCCATCATCTCCTCGTAGATGCGCTCGGCCTCCTCTTGCGTCAGTCCGCCGTCGCCGGCTTGTTCTGCCTTGAATGCTTCGGAGAATGACTTGGCCATCTCCTCGGCGATGACCGCCGCGAGGGCGGGGTCGTCGGGGACGAGGGAGGGCAGGTCGTCCAGCAGGCGGCGCGCCGCCTCGGGCGTCGGGTCCTCCAGCAGCCCGCGGACGCGCTTCGCCGCCTCCGACGTGTCCTCCGCGAAGACGCTCAAAAACGCCCCTTCCTGCGCTCCGTCCGTTTTCCGCCTCGTTGCCCGTCCCGAAGCGGCGGCGCGTTTTTCAACGTGGTTGACGTTGGTTTTAAACGATGCGTCGGCCTTGCGCCGCGCGAACGCCCCGCCAACCGGGTCCCGGGCGGGCAGATCGGGCGCTTCTTCGAGCGTGAAGCCGGTCGCCTCCTCCAGCTCGGCGCGGTCCACGCGCCAGCCGGCCGTGCGGAGCGTCGCGGCGAGCTCGGCGGACTCCTTGGCCGTCGGCGCCCGGGAGGGGTCGAAGGCGAAGTCGACGGCGCAGGTGCGGCCGGGGAAGGCGCGCGCGAGGTAGGGCCTCACGAGCCCGCGCATGAGCGCCGC
>ERZ1031114.403-NODE-403-length-13241-cov-6.394433_pt1 | contig 13241 bp, 10 predicted proteins | sample MGYA00518740_ERZ1031114 | MGnify/ENA primary metagenome ERZ1031114 (study PRJEB33719, sample SAMN04261276) | wastewater metagenome | biome: rural village; feature: human; material: feces | host: Homo sapiens | place: El Salvador | collected 2013-01-14 ... | reverse complement strand
GTGACCGACGCCATCTACGACCAGCTCCTCTGCCACGTCCATTTCCACGACTTCCGCGAGCGCGACGCGGCCTCCGTCGTCCGCGACCTGCGGCGTTGGCTGCACGAGCAGAAGTTCGCCTACATGCCGGGGACGAACTGGATGCGCTATCCCGAAAGCCACGACTCGATGATGGCCGAAAACCTGTGGGGGCGTTCGTGCGCGACGGCGCTGATGGCGCTGTGCGCGTGGATCGACGGCTTCCCGCTCGTCTACGAGCAGGGCGAGGAGGGCGCGTTCGAGGCGTACCGCCGCATCTTCGCGATCCGCGCGGCCGTGCCGGAGCTGACGTCCGGCGACGCCGACTACCTGTCCTATCCGTCCGCGCCGGGCGTCTTCGCCTGTGTGCGGACGCTGCCCGACACGGCGTCAGTCGTGCTGATCAACTTCAACGATCATCCGGCGGACGGTCTGCCGCCGTTTGGCTACACGGTGCGCCGTCTGAAGGGTGCGCCTGTCGAGAGCCTGCTGAAAGAGACGAAGCCCTATCTCCCCACGCGGACAGGTCCGGTGGCGTGTTCGCCGGCGCCCGGCGGCGTGCCGCTTGTCGGCGGCGCGGTGGCCGAGTTGCGCGATCTCACGAACGGCGTCGTGCGCGCACCGTATGCGCTCGCGTGCCTGCCGACGGCGGACGGCCTTCGGCTGTCGGTGTCCGACTGGGCGGGGCTCGACCCGTCCAAGGTGCGCCTGACGATCCGCTTCGCCGGAACCGAACGCTGGTTCGCCCATGCGGCGGAAGGGAGTTTCGAGAGTCCGTATTACGTCTGGCATCCCGACCGAGATTTCGTCTGGGCATGGGGACGCGGACACCAGCGCGTCGAGACGGCGGTGCGCTGGTCGAGCGCGTCGCATCCGTTCGGCTTCGGCCGGCGGCACGCGGAAGTCGGCTCGGCCGCGGGCGACACGGCGGTTGCGGTTTCGGGATTCGCGGAAGGCGCCCTCGTCGAGCTGCGGGATCGGCTCGGCGGCGAACGCGGACTGGCGGTGACGCTGTCCGCCCAGGCGGCGAAGGATTTCGTCTGCCTCGTCTCGACGGGTCCGGCGGACGCGGCGTGCGCGGATCGCGGCGTCGGGACGGGCGACGAGCGGCTGCGCGTTTCGGCGGGCGGCTGGACGTATGAGGACGGGAGGCTGAAAGTGCGCCTCTACAACAGCGGGGCGATTGCCGGCGTGTGGACGCGCGGCACAGACGGCGCTTGGCGGGAGGAGATCGGATTGACGGGCTATCGCGGCACCAAGACGACCGAGCACCGTCCGACGCTCGGCTGGCGGCTGCGCGACGAGAACGTGTCCGAACAGTCCTACGACTGCTACGGCACGGCCGTCCTCGCGCACGGCCCGGACGACACGCTGCGCCTGTCATTCCGAAACGTCCGCCCGAAGCTCTTCGGGAAGCGGTACCTGACGTGCGACATCGAGATGGCCGTCGACTACGTCTTCGGGCGCGACACGGGCGCATTCCGCGCGGAAGCCTATTTCCGCCTTGCGCGGGGCGCGCTCGGCAAGGCGAACGGCATCTGGGAATACCGTCTGCGCCGTCCGCCGGGTGCGCGCGGCACGGTCGGGGACGTCCGCTTCACGGGCAAGAGGCCGGCGCGCACGGTGACGGACGGCGGCGATCTTCGCTGGATCTACCACGACGCCGAGACGCCCGACTTCACGGCGCCGGCCGACTGGATTCACCGCATCGACTGGACGTTCCGTGCGCTGTAATGGGGCTGTCCCCATTTGAACTCGGCCTGGCGCGCGAAGTACCCGCGCCGCCCTCGGCGCGTGGCGCTGAAACGGGCCCCTCCGTGTGCAGTACGGCAGATGCGCGGACGGCCCGCGTTCCCGTGGGCGTCCCCGTGGGCGCGGCGCGCCGGGGACGTCGCGCCCTACCATGGGTGTGCGGGGTGGGGCGTGGTAGGGGCCGACGTCCCCGGCGGCCCGCCCCCGGCGCAGTCGTGGGTGTTATGCCCCTAAAGAAGGAACGAGGGCGAAAATGCCATACGCGGTGCCAGGGAAAGAGAGTGAAAGGTTTGGCGAAATGCAGCAGAACACGGTCGTTCTGTTCGTTCGTTTTCTGCTGTCTCAGGAAGCCGCCGCGAATGGTAACGGACGGCATCGGATTCCGCGCTGATTGAGGAGGCTGTTACCATGCATTGTAAGTGGCGGACATGGATTCGGCACGGGGGCTTCGCCGGATGGACGTGGGCGGGCGTCTTGGCGGGCTTCGCCGGGGCCCTGCCCGACGAGGACTGCGACGTCGTGGGCGTGGACGTCGACCGGTTGGACCGCGCGGCCCTGTTGTCGTCCATTGTCGTCCATTTGACACCACGCCCCGCATGTAGTATCATTTCTTTGAAATAGTCACAGAACGCTTTTGGAATTGGAAAGAAACATGAAAAAGTTGGCTCTTTGGGGCCTGTCCGCATGGACGGCGGCGTCTGCATGGGGCGACGGGGGCCTCATCGGATTCTGGGATTTCAAGGACGGCATGGATGGCGCGGAGGTTGTGACGGTCTCCAGCCGTCGGGGGGAGGCGACGTACACGTCGGACACCGCGAAGAAGACGGACTTCGAGCGGTACGCGCCGACGGGTCTGGCCCTCATCTTCCGGTAGGCGGCCATGCTCCGACGGTCATTTCTGAAGGGCGCACTGGGGGCGGGCGTGGTGGCGGCGTTCGACGCGCGCGCGTTCGACGTGGCGCGGATGGCGGGCGGCACGCCGAAGACGCTTGTGCTGGGGGGCGGCGCGTTCGCGCTCGGCTACGCGCTCGCCCATCCGCAGGAGACGCTCGTCCTGGAACGCGGCATCCACCTCGGGCTCGACTTCGCGGGGACGGTCGGCCCCGCGGCGCCGGGCGTGCCCACGACGGCGCTGGGCGCGGAGCTGCTTGCGAAGATGACGGAGGCCCGGATCGTGCGGGACGGCGCGCTGGAGCTGCCGCCGCTGGCGGACTTCCTGTCCGTCTTCTTCCAGGAGCATGGCGGGCGGGCGTTCATGAACGCCGATCTCGTGGGGCTTGAACGGCGGCCGCACGGCTATCGCGTGCGCATCGTCGGCGGCGGAACGGAGGGCCTTTCGCAGTTCGACGTCGGCGGGTTCGTCGACACGACCGACGTCGGCTGGCGGAACTTTGGCGCGGATGCGGTGACCGCAAAGCGCTTCGGGGGCATCGCCGGCGACTTCTCCTATTTCACCGTCGACCTGCCGCCGGCGGACGGCTGGCACGCGGCACGGATCAAGCTCTACGACGCCTGGAAGGCGGCGGGGCATCGGCCCGGGGACCTTCTCGCGGAGGTGAACGCCGTCAAGTGCTTCTACGGGGAGAAGCGCGTCCAGCGCCGGAACGGCGAACTGGGATACGTCTGGACGCCGTCCGGGCAGTTCCCCGACCTCATCACGGCCTTCGAGGAGGGAAGCAAATGGACAGTTGCCTGATCGTCCAGGGGCGGAGGGTCGTGAAGCGGCTGGCGTCCGCGCCCGTGTTCGAAGGCGACTACGACGTCGCCGTGATCGGCCTGGGCACGGCCGGGGCCGTGGCGTTCCGCACGGCGGCGCAGGACGGGCTGAAGGTGATTGGCATCGAGCGGCTGTCGGGCATGGGCGGCCTCTCCACGCTCGGCGCCGTGTGCTTCGGGGGCGGACTCACCGTGCAGCTCGATGCATACGAGCGGTGCGCCGAAAAGGGCACGGTCGAATACGGCGCCGTCCTCGGGGCGCTGTTCATGGAGGGCGCACGGATCGTCGGGTTCGAGTATTTCACGAACGGCGTCGCCCACCGCGTGCGCGCGCGGGCCGTCCTCGACGCAACGGGAAACGCGACGGTGGCGCATCTGGCGGGCGTGCGGCTGAGGCGGGGGCGCGCCATCGACGGCGCGATGGGGGCGTGCGCGCGCGGCGAGACGTGGCTCGACAACGGGAAGACCGCGCCGCGGCCCATCTACGCGAATCGTCCGTTCGACCTGACGCGCTCGGCGCGGGAATACTCCGAAACCGTCACGTGGCTGGCCGGCTGGCGCCATCAGACGTGGAAGGGCCTGCGGAGGAGCGCGCGGATGCTGCGCCCCGCGACGATGCTCGGCGCGCGGGAGGAGTGCCGCGCCACCACCGAGGAGATGGTCACGCTCGCGGACGCGATTGCGGAGCGGCCGTTCCCGAATCCGCTGTTCTTCGCGTGCGAGCCCGAGGACCTTCCGGTCTTCTACGGCGACCATGCCTTCGAGAGCGAGGAGATCCGGAACTGGAAGGTCCACTGTGGGCTGCCGATGTTTAGGTTCCCGTCGTCCGTCCCCTATGGCACGATCGTCGCGAAGGGCGTGGACAACCTCTGGGTGCCCTCCAAGCACTTCGGGGTCTCCCACGACCTCGGCGGCTCGCTGCGGATGCAGCCGGAGATGCGGAAGACCGGGTACGCGGCGGCTTGCGCGGCGAAGATCGCGCTTGTACAGGGTCTCAAGGCGAAGGACGTCCCCTACGCGGACCTCAAGCCCCTTCTCGACAAGGCGGGATGCCTGCGGCGGCGCCCGGGCTGCGAACGGACGAACGTCTACCACGGGCGGCCGTTCGAGCCCTTCTCGGACGACCAGGTCGTTGCGGCCCTGCGCATCGACGTCACGCGCACGGCGGAATGGTGGCAGGGCGCGGCCGGCAAGGCGAGCGGGACGCCGGCGGAGTGCGCGGCCTACGCCTACTGGACGGCGTGGAAATGCCGCGTGAGCGGGACGGCGGAGGCACGGCAGGCGCTTGCGGACAAGCTGGCGGCGGCGATGGCGCGGGAGGCCCGCTTCGCCGGGAACTACGCGGTCGCGCTCGGGCTCATGAAGGATCCTCGCGCGCGGCCCGTGCTGCGGGAGATCGTCGGCCATCCGGGCGGCGCGCGGGACCCCGTGATCCGAAACGCCTATCCCAACCGGATCAAGGCGCTCGACCTGCTGCGGCAGTTCAAGGACCGCGCAAGCGTGCCCGCGCTGCAGGCAATCGTCCGGGACGCGGCGAAAACCTTCACGGCGGGGCTGGCCGAGGCGCAGGCCTTCGGCGGCGGCGAGCCGGTCTGCCGCTTCCAGGCCCTTTCCTACGCGATGATGGCGCTCAGGGACATGGGCGCGGACATCCCCGATGTCGCATTCCCCGTGCTCCGCTGCGAAATGGACGGCAGCGATCTCGCGGACAAGCTGCGGATGCTGAAAGGAGGCCGCCGTGCCCCGTCGGAGGCCGGCCCCGGACGAGTGTGCGGGGGACTGTCCCCGGGGCAGGGCATGTGATGTGAATGGGGGCTATCCCCATTTGGAAGGTGCGTGCGGTTACAGGAAGCGCAGGTTGTGCTTCAGGTGGTACACGCCGTCTTCGAACGCCGCGCGGAGGCTGTGCATGCGAAGCGCCTTGCGGGCGTAAAGGCGTGGAGGGGGTTCGGAGGGGCGGATTTCCTGCGGGCCGGTCCGTTCGGCAGATTTGATGACGCCGATCACCTGTGCCCAGAAGTTGTACTTCGTCAGGACAAGGCGTTTGGCTTCCCTGATTGCGGGAAGGCGCTTTTCGTATTCGTCCGCCAGAATGGCCGTCTTGATGATCTCCGCAGCTTTCGCGGGGTCGTTAATCGGGATGGGGATGAACGACGCAGACGGGAAATCGTCGGCCAAGTCGGGCGCGCCCGCGTAAAAGGGAAGGCATTCGCTCAGGAATGCGTCCGTGATCTTCTCGCTCCAGTGATGTGGCGCGATGTGGTTTTCCACGACAACCTGGTACTTGTAGGGATCCGTCACCTCGTATTTGCGCCCAAAGGAACGGACGCCATGCCCGAACCAGTCCATCTCCGGGATGGCGTCTGCGAGTGCCCTGACGAGGTTGAAGCGGTCAAAATGCCGCGTGCCCCTCATCTGCTTGGACGAGCAGACCGTGGAGATCGGTTTGGTCTTGGGCGGAAGGACCGCCCGCACGGCTTCCACATACGACCGGCCGATGAACCAGCGATAGTAGCCGCGTCCGAGATGATAGTGGGGATGCTCCTCCGACTCGAAGGGCCGGTTCGTGAGGAGATGGCCGAACTGCCACGCATACGCTCGCGAGTAATGCTTGATGCTCGTCGGCTCGCTTGTCGCGAGGATCGTGCAGGCCCGTGGACACTGGAGTTCCTCATACCCGTCGTGGAACGTCCCGATGTCCCGGCCCGGCAGTTCGTCGTAGACAACCAGCCAGTCGTATTCCGAGCAGGCGGGGTCGGAGATGAATTCGTATCCCGGTTCATACTCAAACGAGGCCGACCCGATCTTCGCGCCTTTTGCCAAAACCTTGATTTTCATGGCAGGAATCCCTGTTGCCGGAGACGATGTTCCTGTTCTTGCGCCCCGGCCGGGGAAGAATATCAAAAGTGCCCTTCCCCGTCAACGGGGACGGTTTTATGGTATAATTTCCGCTCAATTTCAACGCAAAGGCTACATGAAGATGAAACCGATCCTGCTTTCGGGGACTGCGGCCTATTCGCAGTTCCGTCTCGACGCGCTCCGCGCCGTTCTGGCCGCCCACACGCCCGCCCTCGCCCAGGCCGACATCACGGCCACGTGGGTGTATGCGCTCCAGAGCGAGGGGAACGGCCCCGACGACGCAACGCGCGCGCGCGCGGCGACGCTTCTGAACGCCGTCGGCGACGAGCCCGCGCTTGAGGACGGCGCATTCTACGTGACGCCCCGCAAGGGCACGATCTCCCCGTGGAGCTCGAAGGCGACGGACATCTTCCGCAACTGCGGCCTCGCGGGCATCGCCCGTGTCGAGCGCGGCATCCGCTTCCGGATCAAGCCCGCGTTCGACCGTTCGGACGCGCAGCTCCTGAACGCGCTCCACGACCGGATGACCGAGGGCGTCTACGACACGCTCGACGACCTCTTCGACTGCCCGCCGCCGCGTCCCGGCCGCACCTTCGACGTGATGGCGAAGGGCGTCGCGGCGATCCGCGAGGCGAACGCCGAGCTGGGTCTTGCGATCAGCGAGCCTGAGATGCAGTACCTCGCGGAGAGCTTCGCCGCCGCCGGACGCAACCCCACCGACACCGAGCTCGTGATGTTCGGCCAGGTGAACTCCGAGCACTGCCGTCACAAGATCTTCGGCGCGAAGTTCATCATCGACGGCCGGGAGATGCCGAACGCGCTCTTCGGGATGATCAAGAACACCCACAGGAAGAACGGGAAGGGCACGCTCGTCGCCTACAAGGACAACTCGTCCGTCGTGGAGGGCTTCGAGACCGAGATGTTCCTGCCGAACGGGGCGGGCGGGCGCACCCCCGGCAAGGAGCATGTGTATGGCTTCAGGAAGGTGCAGCTCGACCAGCTCATGAAGGTGGAGACGCACAACCATCCGACGGCGATCTCGCCGTTCCCGGGCGCGGCGACGGGCGTGGGCGGCGAGATCCGCGACGAGGCGGCGACGGGCAGCGGCTCGCGCACGCACGCGGGCATCTGCGGTTTCATGGTGAGCGACCTGCACATCCCCGGCTTCCCGCAGCCGTGGGAGCGGGAGTACGCGGAGTTCCCGAAGCGCCTCGCGACGCCGCTCGCGATTATGACGGAGGGTCCGCTCGGCGGCGCCGCGTTCGGCAACGAGTTCGGCCGTCCGCAGCTCACGGGCTTCTTCCGCACCTACGAGGGCGAGGCCGCCGGGCTCTACCGCGGCTACCACAAGCCGATCATGCTCGCGGGCGGACAGGGCGTGATCGTGCGCGACCAGGTGGAAAAGAAGCCGGTGCCGACGGGCGCGTACATCGTGCAGATCGGCGGCCCGGCGATGCGCATCGGCCTCGGCGGCGGCGCGGCTTCGTCCATGATGACGGGCACGAACGACGAGGCGCTCGACTTCAACAGCGTCCAGCGCGGAAACGCCGAGATGCAGCGCCGCTGCCAGGGCGTGATCAACGCCTGCGCGGCGATGGGGAAGAAGAACCCCGTCCTCTCGATCCACGACATCGGCGCGGGCGGCCTCTCGAACGGCTGCCCCGAGCTCGTGGAGGCGACGGGCGGACGCTTCGAGCTGCGCAAGGTCCACAACGAGGAGCCCTCCATGAGCCCGATGGAGATCTGGTGCTGCGAGGCCCAGGAGCGCTACGTCCTCGCGCTGCGGCGCGACGCGCGCGCGGCCTTCGAGGCGCTCTGCGCGCGCGAGCGCTGCCCCGTCGCGTTCATCGGCGAGGCGACGGGCGACGGGCGCCTCGTCCTTGAAGACGACTACTTCCACGACCGGCCGATCGACATGGACATCAAGGTCCTGCTCGGCAAGCCCCCGCGCATGGTGCGCGACGTGACGCGCGTCGCGACGCCCCACGCGAAGCTGAACCTCAAGGAGGTGAAGCCGCAGGACGCCTTCTTCCGCCTCCTGCACCTGCCGACGGTCGCGGACAAGACGTTCCTCGTCACGATCACCGACCGTTCCGTCACGGGTCTCGTCGCGCGCGACCAGATGGTGGGCCCCTACCAGCTGCCCGCCGCCGACTGCGCCGTCACCACGATGGGCTACAAGACGCTCCACGGCCAGGCGATGGCAACCGGCGAGCGCACGCCCGTCGCGCTGCTCGACGGCCCCGCCTCCGCGCGCCTCGCGATCACGGAGGCCCTGACGAACCTCGCGGCGGCCGACTGCGGCACGATCCGGAACGTGCGCCTCTCCGCCAACTGGATGGCGCCGTGCGGCGAACCCGGCGAGGACGCGAACCTCTACGACACCGTCCAGGAGGCCGGCCTCAACTTCTGCCCCGCCCTCGGCATCTCGATTCCCGTGGGCAAGGACTCCTGCTCGATGCACACGACGTGGACCGACTCGAAGGGCGCCTCCCACCGCCAGGTGGCGCCGCTCTCGCTCGTCGTCTCGTCCTTCTCGCCCGTGGCGGACGTCACGCTTACGCTCACGCCGGACCTGAAGCCGGGCGCCTCGAAGCTCGTCTACGTCGACCTCGGGCACGGCGCGAACCGCCTGGGCGCCTCCTGCCTCGCGCAGGTCTACAACCAGCTCGGCGACGCGCCCGCCGACGCGGACGCGCCGAGCGTGAAGGCGTTCTTCAACGCGATGCAGAAGATCGTCGCCGCACGCCTCGCACTCGCCTACCACGACCGCAGCGACGGCGGCCTCGCCGTCACGCTCGCCGAGATGGCGGTCACGGGCGGGCGCGGCCTCGCCGCGACGCTGCCGGACGGCGATGCGCTCGCGGCGCTCTTCAGCGAGGAGCCGGGCGCCGTCCTCCAGGTGGCCGACGCGAACCTCGCGGACGTTCTCGCGATCTTCCGCAAGGCCGGCCTCGCCGACGACGTCCACGTCATCGGCGCGCCGGTCGACGACCGCACGTTCACGCTCGCCGTGGGCTGCCGCCGCACGCTTGCCACCACCGTCACGGAGATCCGCCGCGCCTGGAGCGAGACGACCTACCACATGCAGGCGCGCCGCGACAATCCCGCCACCGCCCTGGAGGAATACGACAACGGCCTCGACGAGGCGGATCCCGGCCTCTCCTTCGCGCTCACCTACGATCCCGACGCGAAGGCCAGGACCTCCACGCGCGGCAAGGCGAAGCCGCGCATCGCGATCCTGCGCGAGCAGGGCGTCAACGGACACGTCGAGATGGGCGCGGCGTTCGCGCTCGCGGGGTTCGAGAGCGTGGACGTCCACATGACGGACCTTCTCGCGGGCCGCGTGGACCTCGCCGACTTCCAGGGCCTCGTCGCGTGCGGCGGCTTCAGCTACGGCGACGTCCTCGGCGCGGGTTCGGGCTGGGCGCGCTCCATCCTCTTCAACCGCAGGCTGAAGGCCATCTTCAAGGCGTTCTTCCACCGCAAGGACACCTTCTCGCTCGGCGTGTGCAACGGCTGCCAGATGCTCTCGCAGCTCAAGGACCTCATCCCGGGGGCGCAGGATTGGCCGCAGTTCAAGCGCAACACGTCCGAGCAGTTCGAGGCGCGTTTCTGCACGCTCGAAGTGCTCGATTCGCCCTCGATCTTCTTCAAGGGCATGGCCGGCAGCCGCGTGCCGATCGCCGTCGCGCACGGCGAGGGGCGCGTCGTCTTCCCCGAAGGCGTGGACGGCGCGAAGGCGAAGGCGGCCCTCCGCTACGTGGACGGGCGCGGCGCGGCGACGGAACGCTATCCGTGGAACCCGAACGGGTCGGCGGGCGGCCTCACGGCCTTCACGACGAAGGACGGGCGCGCGACAATCATGATGCCGCACCCGGAGCGCGGCTTCCGCGCCTGCCAGCTCTCCTATCGCGGCGGCCTCTTCGACGGCGAGGCGGGCCCGTGGATGCGGATGTTCCGCAACGCCTATGCGTTCGCGATGGAGAATGCGTGAGGAGAATGAAATGGTCAAATGGTTAGATCGTTAAATTTTCTGGAGACTCCAGACGACAAGGCATTTAACCATTTAACTATCTAACCATTTAATTTCTTTCTATGGACGAGAAGTTGACATTCGAGGGGGCGCTCCAGAAGCTTGAGAAGCTGGTGGACGAGATGGAGGGCGGGACGTTGCCGCTCGGCGAGATGATGAAGCGTTTCGAGGAGGGGCGAAAGCTCTCCGCCTTCTGCACGACCGAACTGGAGTCCATTCGCCAGCGCGTGGAGAAAGTCGTCTCTGCTCCGAACGAGCCCGTCCGCGTCGAGCCGCTCGACGCCTAGCCGCCTCGTACCACCCCGTGCCGTGGGGAGGGACGCGCTCCGTCGCGTCCCTCCCACCGAGTTGAGATTTCACGGCGTAATAATCTCGTGCGTCCAGTTTGCGGCGCGTGTCGTGAAGCGTGCGGAAGACTTCGCGTCCGGCATCTACGTGCTCGCACAGGCGAAGGAGATCGTGACGTCGGGCGACCTCTCGGGTTGGACGGTTGAAGGCCTCAAGCCAGGCGTCCGGACGCTTGTCGGCGTGAGAAACGGTCCGCTCCGCCTCAATGTCTGCGGCGGCACCTGCCTCGTCTTTCGCTGAGGAGGGTGGTTCGGTTCGTTCGCACATCCCCTATCCCCCTGTCCCGCGTCGTACCGCTCGATGCGGACACGTCAGATGTCAGATGTGCTATACTATCCGCCACTATGTCAGACATCCGCGTTCGCTTCGCCCCGTCGCCGACGGGCAAGGTCCATATCGGCAACATCCGTGCCGCCATCTACAACTGGCTCTACGCCCGCCACACGGGCGGGAAGTTCCTGCTGCGCATTGAGGATACCGACCTCGAACGTTCGACGCCCGAGGCGATCCAGGCTCTGCTGGAGTGCATGGAATGGCTGGGACTCGACTACGACGAACCCGCCGTGTACCAGACGAAGAACCTCGCCCGCCACCTCGCGTGCGTGCAGCAGCTCCTCGCCTCCGGCCGTGCCTACGAATGCGAGCGCACGAGCCGCGACGGCAAGACGGGCAAGGTCATCATGTTCCGGATGCCGAAGGAGGGCGTCATCGCGTACGACGACCTCGTGAAGGGGCACATGGAGAAGAAGGCCGAGGACGTGCAGGACTTCGCGATCGTCCGTTCCGACGGCTCGCCGATCTTCCACCTCGCGAACGTCGTGGATGACATCGACCAGGGCATTACGCACGTCATTCGCGGCGACGACCACGTGGAGAACACCTTCAAGCACATCGAGCTTTTCAAGGCGCTCGGCGCGCAGCCGCCGAAGTACGGCCACCTCTCGATGATCGTGAACGCCCAGGGCAAGCCCTACTCGAAGCGCGACGGCGCGGCGTTCGTGGGCGAATTCCGCGAGAACGGCTATCTCCCGGAGGCGCTGTTCAACTACCTGCTCCTCCTCGGGTGGAATCCCGGCGACGACCGTGAGGTGCTGACGCGCGAAGAGATGATCCAGCTGTTCGACATCGAGAAGGTCCACGTCACGGCGGCGAAGTTCGACATCAAGAAGCTCCAGTGGATGAACGGAGAGTATATCCGCCGCACGCCGAAGGAGACATACCGCGCCGAGCTGCTGAAGCGCGTGGCGGCGGCGGGGCTTGCGGTGCCCGAGGGCTTCAACCTCGACCTGCTCGTCGACCAGTTGCAGATCCGCACGAAGTTCTGGAGCGACATCCCCGGCAACTGCGCCTACTTCTTCACGGACGACTATCCGTTCGACGAGAAGGCCGTCGAGAAGCGCCTGAAGAAGGAGGGCGTGAAGGATCTTCTCCTCGATCTCGCCAACCGCTTCGAGGCGCTGGAGCCGTTCACGGCCGCCGCCGGCGAGGCGATGGTGAAGGAACTCGCGCAGGGGCAGGGCATGGGGCCGTGGGTCCATCCCATCCGCGTGGCCGTCTCGGGACGCGGCGAGGGCATCGGCCTGTTTGAGACGTGTGAACTTCTGGGCAAGGAAAAGACTGTTGCCCGCTTGCGTCGCGCCGCCAATATGGTATAATACGCCACTCTTATGGGACAAATAGAAGAATCTTCCGAGCTTACGCTCGACTTCACGAAGCTGGAGAAGGTCGGTCGCCAGGTCGCCGACACGCGCGCGGCCGGTACGGCGCCGTGCGATCCGGGCGTCATTCCGGTCGCGGTGCAGAACGCCGACACGAAGGAGGTCATTCTTGTCGCGTACACAAACGAGTATGCGATGAAGGAGTCCTTCGCGAAGCGCAAGCTGATCCTCTGGTCCACGAGCCGCAACAAGCTTTGGTTCAAGGGCGAGACGAGCGGCGAGACGTTTGACCTGCTGGAGGCGTATGTGAACTGTGAGCAGAATTCGCTCCTGTACATCGTGCGTCCGTGCCGGGGCGGCATCTGCCACACGAAGAACAAGTTGGGTGTGCCGCGCAACTGCTATTACCGGAAGATCGACTTCGAGACGCTGAAGTTGACGTTCGTCGATCCCTGAGTGTGGGTTGCTTTTTTGAACATGGTCGGCGGTTGTCGTCTGTGACTGAAAGGAAGAGGTAAGGAAAATGAGCATCTTGATTGGGTTTCTCTATGTGGTCGAAGTTGTCGTGTGCCTGCTGCTCGCGCTTGTCGTGATGTTGCAGAAACCGAAGGAGGGCGGTTTGGGCGGTCTTGCCGGCGGCATGGGCGAGGCGGTGTTCGGCGCGAACGCCGGCAACGTACTCATCAAGGTGACGGCCTGGCTGGGCGCGATCTTCCTGATCAACACGCTCGTGCTCGCGCGCTTCACCTCCAAGAGCGATCCGCATGCCGGGTCCGTGATGGCGGGTGAGCAGGCCCCGGTCCAGAAGGAGGCGGTGCCGCAGCCGCTGAGCCTCGACCCCGAAGCCCTCAAGC
>ERZ1031114.400-NODE-400-length-13298-cov-4.931284_pt1 | contig 13298 bp, 10 predicted proteins | sample MGYA00518740_ERZ1031114 | MGnify/ENA primary metagenome ERZ1031114 (study PRJEB33719, sample SAMN04261276) | wastewater metagenome | biome: rural village; feature: human; material: feces | host: Homo sapiens | place: El Salvador | collected 2013-01-14 ... | reverse complement strand
CCTTCAGACATGCCCTTGCGAATGGCAGCATTGATATACGTGCGCTCGGTGCGAACAATGTCCCAGAACTTGTCGTAGCCATTAAGCTGAGCATCGGTGTAAGACGATTCCTCAAGTATGTCGACGGCCTTCTTCACCTCCGGATTGGCAAGGAACTCCTGCGGCACTATGCGAACGTCGCCCATCTCCGTGAGGAAACGAAGCCACAGTATCTGCATCTTGCGCTCGGAGAATGTGTGAGGCTTGAACTTAGGAAGCTCAACGAAAATCAAGTGGAGGCCCTCGATGCGCTTGTCGGTGTGCTCCACATTCACGATGTCGTAGTGGTGATAGTATTCAGGAATGTCGTCCATGAACACGTCGTTGACAAGGTTGAGCGAATAAACGGGCTGCAACAGATTGTAGTCTTCCTTCTTGTCGAGCTGGCGCACGTATGCCTTCGAAGCGTTGAAGAGCACGCGCTGCATGAACTCCTTAGACCAGATCATCTGCATCTCCACAAAAAACTGGCGCCCATCCTGGTCATGGCAACGCACGTCGACGATGCTGTTCTTCTTCAGCGGGTTGTCGGGCACCATCTCAACGGGGATGTACTCCACGCTCTTTACGAGGTGGTCATCGTCTAAAGGCAGGAGCGCGTTGAGAAGACTTATCACCAAGTCTTTGTGCTCGCCAAAAATCCGTTTGAAAGTCAGGTCGGCCCTCGGGTCAAGATACCTCATAATGTTTCCCTCCTGTATTTGGTTTTTATTAACGACAATGGAGATTACCGTTGACAATATTGTGTCATACATCGCCTCCATTGTCGTTGGATTATCGCATTGGACTCTTATCTTATATTGTCTGAAACAAGCTCATCCTTTGTCCACCGCCTCGCGAATGGCGTCGATGATGAAGTCGACGTCGTCGTCGGTGACCAATGGGCCCGACGGCAGGCACAGGCCTGTCTTGAACAGGCCCTCGCTCACGCCGTTGACATAAGCCGGCGAATCGGTGTAAACCGGCTGGCGGTGCATGGGCTTCCACAATGGTCGCGACTCCACGTTGCAGGCGTCGAGCCAAAGGCGCAGAGCCTCAACGTTGTCGTTTGGCTCACAGTCGGTGCGTGCCTGACTCGCCTGGTGAATCACTCCGGCGGCCCCGCCCACGGCACCTTTCACGGTAGCCTTGTAAGCCTGGTCTTGATTCTTTATCCTCACCTCAGGTGCTATCACCACGGTGTTGAGCCAATAGTTGCTTCGGCTGTCAGCGCCCGTCTCCTCGTGGAAGGTGAAGCCCTCCATGTCCCGGAACGCCTCGGCGTAGCGATGGGCTATGTGCCTATGCCAAGCCACGTGCTCACGCAACACGGTGAGCTGTCCGCGGCCTATGCCGGCGCACACGTTGGACAGACGGTAGTTGTAGCCTATGTGCTCGTGCTGATAGTAGGGGTAGCCCTCGCGTGCCTGTGTGGCGTAGAACATCACGCGGTCGCGCGTGGCCGCGTCGGGACATACGAGCGCTCCACCGCCCGACGTGGTTATCATCTTGTTGCCGTTGAACGAGAGCACGCCAAAATCGCCAAACGTGCCGCACACCTGTCCGCGATAGCGCGAGCCTAGTCCCTCGGCGGCGTCTTCCACGAGAGGAATGCCATACTTGTCGGCCACGGCCTTGATCTCGGCTATCTTCGCCGGCATGCCATAGAGGTAGACCACGATGATGGCCTTCGGCAGGCGCCCCGTCCTGCAAAGACGGTCGCGGATGGCCTCTTCGAGCAGTTCCGGGTCCATGTTCCACGTCTCCGGCTCAGAGTCGACAAACACGGGAGTGGCACCGAGGTAGCGCACCGGATGCGACGACGCGCAGAACGTGAAGCTCTGGCACAGCACCTCGTCGTCGGGACCCACGCCGAGGGCCACGAGGGCAAGGTGCACGGCAGAGGTGCCCGAAGCCAAGGCCACGACTTGCTTGCCTGTAAGGCAAGACCTGTCGAGGGCGTCTGGCCACAACTTGTCGGGGTCGCTCTCGTGAGCCTGGATACACTGCGGATAAGGCTCATTCCCTATCTTCTCTTCCCATTCCGCCTGGCAAGGCGAGGCGGCGAAGCGGCCCAGTTCCTGCTCAAAGGCGTTGACATTGGGACCAAGGGGCACCACCCAGTTGGTGTCGAAAGCCTCTTTCACGTATTTCATCTCGTTGCCCGACATGTGGGCGAGGCACAATATGACGCGTTTGTCTCTTCTTTCCATATTCTTGATTTGTTTTATTCTCGTTATTCGTATTATATCCACTCTCCTCCGTACGTCATCTTCCGTCCCAATACGGTGCAGACGATCATCTCCAGGTCCTTGAAGAAAGAATAGTGGCTGAGATAATACAGGTTGACCCGAATCTTGTCGGGATAGATAACCTTGTCGTTGTAGTCCATGATATTATGGATGTCGTTATCCCTTATTACCTTTGCCAAATCGGATGGCAACGTATGAAGTATGTTATAATGCTTTTCCGCATACTCTATACCATCGTGCAGACTAACATAGCGAAAAGCTTGCATATAACTCAACCCAAAGTGTTTAGCAAACAGTTTGATAAGCATTATTATATATTCTATTTTGTCTGCTACCATAGTTATTCTAATATTATTTATATAGACCTGGCTTCACTCGCAAAATTACGCCAAATCCGCGACATCCGCAAATTCTTTTCAATGAAATTGCTTGCGTAATGCATAGGGGTGGGATGCCGGCCCTGGCATGTCCTTCATGCAAACGCATCAGACGAACCGGCACAATTGTAAAATATTATTGCCGAAATTTAACACTTGGAAACCGGTGCATTTAGAGCGGGAAAAGGGGTAGCCTTCGGCCTCTTCGCAACACCGTCGGCGGCATTTTGACCCGTTTTTGTTGCGATAGTAGCCAAATGGCGTCGCCGTTACACCGTAACGGCGACGCGATTGCACCGTAACGGCGACGCGATTGCACCGTAACGGCGACGCGATTTTTGCGAATTGGCAACGCTGAAAAACCGTTAAAAACATAAGCTCCTAATAATCAACAGCTTACCAAAATTGTCCATAATCGCGTTATTTCAACGCAAGTGACGGCTTGGTTGAAAAAAATCGATTCTCAGACGACCTTTTGTAAAATATTATTATCCGATTAAATTAATAACGTCCTTGTAGAACTCTATCTGGCACCGCTGCACGTAGCCACGCTCGAAGCGCGAGACTATCAGGGGACGCGCCTCACGAGCCATGCGCTGTCGCGCCTCGTTGTCGGTGGCCATCAGTTTCATGGCGTCGTAGAGGGCGGCAGCGTCTCGTGGCGGCACCACGAGACCGTTTTTGCCGTTTTCCACTATCTCGCGAGAACCGTTGATGTCGGTCACCACCGATGGCAGGCCCATGGCCCCGGCCTCAAGCACCACATTGGGGAATCCCTCGCGATACGACGGCATGACGAAGCAGTCGGCCTCGGCATAGGCGCTCACCAAGTCGTCGCCGCGCTTTGGTCCAGGCGTCTCTATCGCGTCCATGGCATCGATGATCCGACGCGTGCCTTGGCTCAAGGGGTCAAGCTCGGTCTCATAGTTGCCCACCAACACGAGCCTTGTGGCTGGCTGTTCCTCATGCAACCGCGCGAAAGCCTCCACAAGCTCGTTTATGCCCTTTTCGCCCACGATGCGGCCCACGAAGAGAAAGGTGAACGCGCCAGAGGCCGCTTGCGCGCCAAGGCGCGACGGGTCAAACCGCTCAATGTCCACACCCTTCACGTTGCCATGCCCGAGCACACGCATGGGCTTGCTGGTGATGCCGCCATGCTGGAGGTCGTGCATCACGCCCTTGCCCTCTGGTATGACGTGGGTGGCGCAGGCGCAGGTTATGCGGTCGGTCATCATCAGCAGCCGACGCTTCAGGCCTGTGGCCGTGGGCCACACCAGTCCGGTGAAGGTATGCACGCGCACCGGCACCCCGGTCAGCCACGCCGCTATCATGCACAGCAGTCCGGCCTTGGGCGTCATGGAGTGGACCACCCACGGGCGTTCCTTGGCCATGACGATGACGAGCCTCACGAGCGACACCAGGTCGGCCACGGGCGATATGCGGCGGTGCATGGGCACCGCCACGCAGTGGAACCCGTCGTCATGGCGCAGGCTGTCGAGCTCAGGGCCAGGCGATGTCACCGCCACCATGTGGTAGCCCATGGCCCGCATCTTTATCATCACGTCACGGCAGAAACACAACGACAGCGGCACCGTGACCGCCCTTATTATCTTCTTTTTATCTCTCATGCAATGTTGTATCGTTTTCGCGCATTGCTGTGTACACCTGCTGATACCGCTTGGCGGTCTTCGCTATGTCGAACTGTTGGGCTCTCTCCCAGCACCTGTCAGCCACTGTCCGGTAATAACCAGCATCATCGTGGAGACGCGTCAGCTCGTTTGCCACGGCCTTGGCATCGCTCTCAGGGAAGAGCACGCCCCAGCCTTTCGTCACCTCGCGCAAGCCATTGACATCCGACGCCATGAAAGGCTTGCCAGCGCTCATGCCCTCGATGTTGGAAAGCGAAAGACCCTCCCAGTGACTTGCCATGCACACCACGTTGCTACTCTTCAGCACGCGCGGCACGTCGGTGCGCAAGCCCCAAAAGCGCACGCGCCCCTCCACGCCAAGCTCTTCGACAAGGGCACGCACAGTGGCCATGCGCACGCCGTCGCCCACGAGCCACAGCTTGTATTGGCTTGGCAACATGGCAATGGCACGCACGAGGGTGTCTTGATCCTTGGCCTCACGGAAACCTGCCACCATGGTCACCACGAAGTCACCTTTTTGTCGCCCCGTGACGTCAGCCGGCAAGGGCTCGGAGGCGTGGAAGGCGGCAACGTCCACGCCGTTGTCTATCGTGGATATGCGGTGATAGAGCTTCGAGCTCTCATCCATCCACGCGCCGCCCATATATTCGCGGAGCTTCTCCTCCGCCACCTTGGAGATGCATATCACGTGGTCGTAGCGACCATACATCCAGCTCTCGACGGGCGCATACCACTTCCAACCGCGTTTGCGGTTGGAAGTGGTATGCTCTGTCGAGCAGAGCTCGACAGAGCATACCACTGAGGCTATCGCCACGAAGAGTTGTGGCGACGAGTTGTGGGTATGCACAATGTCGTAGCGTCGCATTATTGGCACGAGCTTGGCTATGAACAAGGGGTTATAATATCCCTTGCCGAGCTTCCAGATTCTCACTCCGGGATTCTCGCGGCGCAGCCGTCGCATGAGTGGTGTCTCAGTGCCGTCGAAGACGCACACGTCCACCTCATCGCCCATTGCGCGCAACCGCGGCACGAGGTTGACGACCAACGTCTCGGCACCACCAGTCTGAAGAGACGTTATTACTTGCAGTATCTTCATAATTCGTTTATGCCTTGCAGGGGCCGGTCTTGTGCCGGCCCACAAACAACGTTCGACATATATTATCAAAAGTGGTCGGATTCATATTCAGCGGTTGAATCATTTTTTGTGGGCCGGCACAAGACCGGCCCCTGCAACGTCACGCTGGTGCATAACCCACCCCAATGGTCTCAGGCAATGCCACCACGGAGCGATGCGTGGCACCACAGACGTGGCGGTGCGGCAATACCAGAAGCGCCAAAAGTTGATGGCGGCCTTGACGCGCGCCATGAATGGCACGGGACACTCGGCAAGCTCCGCATAGGTCAGCATTGAGGCGCTCGGGCTCTTCATCCTCGCCCGTGTGATGCCAGCCGTGATGCCGTCGGGCTGGTATTCGGCAATGTATATTGGCTTGTTCACGTATCGCAACTTGTAGCGGTGGGCTATGCGAAACCACACGAGTTGCTCAGGACAGAACCGCTCGCCATGGAACTCCGGGAAAGGGAACTCGCGCAACACATCGGTGCGGAACACCTCCTTCATGTCGCCCGTGACGTGATAGCGATAACGTATGTCAATGGCGTTGGCGTCCACGCGCTCGCATGGCAGTCCGGAACCTATCACCTCATGGCTGTCCATGGCCACGTCTAGACCCGCTACGCCACCAAAGTTTGAGTCACCACTGATGGGTCGCCACTCCTCCGCGACAATGGCAAGAGCGTCGGGGGGTAGCATATCGTCGCTGTCGACGATAAAGAACAATTCTCCTTGAGCACGCGTCACGCCCATGTTTATCGCCATATGCTTGCCACCATTCTCCTTGTAGAGGCAGGTCATGGGGAAAGCGTCGCCGCAACGCTCCTTGATGCTCGCCAACACCTCGTGCGTGTTGTCGGTAGAACCGTCGTCAACGACAATCCACTCAAAATCCTTGAATGTCTGACGCAGCAAGCTGTCGAAAAGCCTCGGCAGCAACGACGCGCGGTTATATGCAGGGGTAAGTATGGTGATAAAAGGATGAATCACCGAGTTGTTTGAGTGCAGTGTCATTTCTTGGTTTGTTGTCATTACAACGGAAAAAAAACTGATTTATTGTGTTATCCACGATTATAAGAGACATATCCCCGTCCACAAAACAACAATAAAAGAAATTTGCCGCCCAAAAGAAATCCAAGGGCAAATAGTTTATGCAAACAGGTCGTCGAGTGTGACAGTAGAGACAAACAGGTCGGAATATTCATTTTGCGCCAGCGGGGAACTGCCGATATAAGTAAGGTGGAACGTCAACGAGGGGTAACTGTGCTCCATGGCTTCCACCCGCTCCGCAAGGATGCGTGCATACTGTTTCGTAACGGCAAACGGGGAGCGGCAGAATTTCATCTCGCAGAGGTTTACCACATCGTCGGCCCTCTCTATGAGAAGGTCTATTTGCATTCCGTCCTTTTGGTCGTCGCCTTTCACCACGTAGGCCGATTCCACCGATTCCACGCCGCCGATGTTGAGTGCTCGTTTCACCTGGGAAACGTGGGTGAGACAAGTCTCTTCAAAGGCTATGCCACGCCATGCCGCAACATCACTCTCCTTGAGATGCCGTTCCCAATAGTCGGCTTGGGTGATGCCTTTCGTCTCCTTGAAATGTAGCCAAAACCAGCAGAAGGAATCCACGAGCTTGTAGTGTTCTTCGCGTGGCGAGATGCCGAAGGGCACATATCTGATAATGAAGTCGCTGCCTACCAGTGCCTTGAGCATCTTGGTGAAGTCACCGTTGGGGTTCAGTCCTGTCCGGTCTGCAATCTCCTGACGGGTGAATCCGGCATGTCGTCTGGCCAGACACTTCACTATCCTCATGCAGTCGTCGGCATGGTCGAAAACTGAATGAAACAGTCTCTCAAACTCATCACCAAGCTTGGCATTGGGAGCAAAGAACAGTGCGTCGATATTCTGTGCCAGACTATAAGACGGATTGAACAGGTTCATGTAGAACGGTATGCCGCCCATCACCATATACGCCTGTGCCACATTGTATCTCGACAGTTTGACGCCTCGGCTTCTGTAAAAGGCCTCACACTCTTTCAGCGTGAACGGAGCGAGTTTCATCTCCCCCGTAAGCCTCCCGTAGAGTCCGCCCTTGTTGCTTATCAGATTGTCGAGCATCCACGATGTTGCCGAACCGCACACCACAAGCAGGAGATTGTGACGAGTGTTGCCCCACCCATTCCAGAAAGCCTCCAAAGCCGTGAGAAATCCCGACCGTGCCGTGTCCATCCATGGCAGTTCGTCGATGAACACTACTTGGCGACTACCATTGTCGGAGATAGTGAGATATTGTTCGAGCAGGAAAAATGCTTCCAGCCACGATTTAGGCATGGCTATATTCTCCATGCCATGGCGCAAGAGCGAGAAATAGAAGTTTTGCAGTTGGGCTTTCATCGTCACCTTGCGCCGCCGGTCATACGGCGATAGACCAGTGTGGTGAAAAGTCATGTTGTCGTGAAACACCTCATCGATGAGAAACGTCTTTCCCACGCGGCGGCGGCCATATACGGCCACGAACTCCGCCCTGCCGCTATGGTAATATCGCTGCAGTTCGGCAATCTCCTTTTTCCTGCCTATTATGTCGCACATATCCTTGCTCTTTATGAAAACGGAATGTTTATGAAATCTGTATGTCTATCACAAAGGTAGCTTGATTTTGACAAACCACAAAGTAAAATGTCGTTTATTTCGCTACGAGAGGTCACAAGCAGTTACTCGTAGCGGAATAAACGATATTTTTTTGCATTTCTCTGGGAGTTATGTTCCACCGCACAGTTCCGTTTTTTCTTCAAACATATTTTCTTCACACTCTAAGTGAATATCAACTGCACAAAGATATGATTAATGTTTTACCTTTGCATACTTTTTGGGATAAATATTTTCCGCGAAACCCATAGCCGCACCCTGTCAACAAGCCAGCAGGCAAGAAACACGGCCACGAGAAACGCGCCAATGCCTGCCACGGCAAGCAAGCCAGATGTGGACTGGTAAATCCACCGCACCGCCATGGCGAAATAGCGGAACACCAATGGGTCGAAATGGATGATGTAGACAGCGAAACACGCCGTTGCAAGACTGTTGACCACACGGCTATGGAAGCGCATGCGAGCAAACGAGGAAAGAAGCCCTAACGATGACATGATGACTAATGGGTTGTCGTAGCGCAACATGCGTGCGCCATTGCCAAAACAGGCCATAGCCACGATGCTGACCATGGTAACAATGAGAAGACAAGCAAAATAGACGGCAGCACCGTGGGAGGCTATCACCTTGACAGGATAGAGCCTGAAATAGCGCGCCGTGAGGTATAGGCCACAAAAGAACGTGACGCTGTAGCCACTGAAATAATCCAAAGCCCCAGACACCCAACAATAGTAGCACTGGAAGACATAAAACGCCGCCAACACCATTTGAAATTCGCGCTTGGTGGCACTCTCCACGAAAGCGTTGAGCACTGGCGACAAGACATAAAGCCCGATGTACGCCATCACGAACCAATACTCATCGGTCAAGGTGAGGCACACCTTTATGTCATGCGCGTTGAGCGTGGCGTTGCCTGTTAACAAGAAAACAGCGTAGATGCCCCACAGCAGGAAGAAGACCTCGAAGAGGAGTTTTGCCAGACCTCTCGGTTTGGCATGAATGCCAAACCAACCGGAGATCATCACGAAGATGTCTACACCACCCACGACCACACTGCTGAAAAGCATCCTCATCACCGACAATGACGTGGACGACACGAAATCAGACGGTGACGGCAAGCCTAATACCCTCGCGTTGGCATGGCCAGCGAGAACCATGAAAATGGCTATGATGCGCAGAAGTTCAATGCCGCTCTGTCGGCTCTTGTCCAAATTCTGATGGTTGTCCATAGCCTTGACCTTATTGTTCCTTCCCACTGATGTTGCTTATGTTAAGGTCTACCTTGAACCTCAACGGCGCACGATAGAGCTTATTGATGTCATACATATGGTCATACTCCCAGTTTTCCCATGAGTAGTCATTTGCTCGCACACCGTTGCTCAGGAAGGTCTTGTATGGATAGAGGTTTGTAAGCGGTGGTGTCTGCCAAGCCATGTACACTCGCACGTAGAGCAACAGGCTCACCACTATCATCATTGGTGCGAGAAGAGGCTTGCGCTCGCTTTGGGTGCAGAGGTAGGTCAAGGTCGATATGATGCCTATCATGTAATACCAACTGAGGCGACCGCCATTCTCGGAGCGGATGAAGAACAAGAGCATGCCGCAGAACACGAGCGCCATGTTTAGCATGAGCACATTGACGCGACGGTTGGGTATCAGGCTGTAGTTTCTTATGATGACATACAGGAAGAATGCCGCCTCAAGGAAATACTCCACGCGGAAGCCTCCCGAGGCGTTGTATTGCGCGTTTTTCTCTATCATGCTGTTGGCATCGCCATAGGCGGTGAACAGGGCGTTGGGCAATGGTGAGATGCCAAGGATGAGGAGAACGAACATGACACAGAGAATGGTCATAGGGGAATATTTCTTTATCGGTATGAAATACAAAGGGAGGAACAGCAATGCCGACTTGTGAATCTTGTAGGCTATGAACCACACTATGAGGAACTTCAGCAGTTGCCGCTTTAATATGTAGCGAATGCCCAGCCATGCCACCGTGGCCCCAAGCACCTGACGAAGATAGGTGAACGATAAAAAGAACCAGAGGCCAAGGAAAAGCATCACGGCGTATGGATAGTTGTCGCAATAGCGCCGCAGCGATTGGTAGAGGCAGGTGTAGGTTATAAGTGTAATCAGGAGGATGAAGACGTAGCGGTTTGCCGTGAACCACGACAACACGATGTTCAAGAGCACGTAGCCTTGCTCGCTCGGGAAGAATATGGCAAAAGCACGACCATAGCCCCCCCCCCATGGTGGTTGTGTCGGCTATGGAGTCGAACACCTCGCCGTAGATGTAGCGGTCGTAGCCTCCAAACATGTCGCTCATGCCCACGAAGAGGGCGAGAAACGCCACATAGACCATCAAGAACGCCTTGCTCTGGTCATTGCTCGACAGCTTATACGCCAAGGCTGGCATCAGGAATAGCAAAAGATAAAGCCACATAAAAATGTTATATAATATTGTGTACTGTTTATTTCTTTAATTTAGGTCGAAAAGCTCTCGCGCGCATTTGGCTGCATCGTGCTCCTTGAGCACTGCGGCACGCCCCCTCACCGCCATTGCCTCATACTTAGCCATGTTGCCAGGGATGTCGCTGAGGACGGCAATGGCCTCCGATGGGTTGTTGAAGAGCACGCAACTCTCATTAGGGGTCACGGCGATGTTCTCAAGTGCCAGCGACGTGCCCATCACGAGTAGCCCATTGGATATGGCATCAAGCACCTTGCCTTTTGTACCCGTGCCCACGTCGATGGCGTTCACCTGTATGTCGTGTCTCTGCAGCTCCTCTATATAGTCGGGCGCGAAGGCTATGTGTTGACACGTCCAACCTGCGTTGGCGAGACGCTCCGCCCATGTCTCCCAGCCCTTCCCGAGGAAAGTGACGGCATAGCGATTCTTCAAGTCATCAGCGGTCATCATGGCCTCAAGCAACCTGTCGCTGCCATGCTGGCAATAGAAGTCATAGCGTCCGGCGAAGAGCAAGCGAATCATTGGCTTGTGAAAACGGATGGTCTTGTCGCGATGGGCGTAAAGCGGATGGGGCAGGAACACGACCTTGGTCTCTGGGCACACCTCGCTAAAGAATGCCGCGTCTTGACGGCCAACGAAATGAAACGTAGCCTTATAGCGTCGCATGTCACGCTCCATGCCGCGATATTGCCAAAAGGCCACGGCGTAGCGCATGACCTGCGGCAGCGAGAGCGTGGCGAAATCCTTGCCCAACAGGCGGTGGTAATGGAGCGACTCGCAGTCGGGCATGGTCACGACACAAGGCTTGTCGGGGAAAAGTCGCGAGAAGCAGGCGGTCTCCTCACCATAGATCCACACCATGTCGGGCGCATAGTCAATAATGGAGGCAAGGGCCTTGTCGCCGAGCCGGAGATAGCGAAGGTAAGGGTAGCGCAACAACACTCGCAGCACTGCAAGGCGCAGCTTGAACATCCACGCCATCCACCTTGGTTGCCGCATTACGTGTACTCGCACGCCGAGGGCACGCTCCGTCTCTTCCACCTCGTCAGCCGAGACGTGGTTGCTATTATAAGTCCACACCTCAAAAGTCGCCTTCTTGCCCGCTCCCTTGATGATATGGTAAGGCAACGCGGATGCCGCCCCGCGGTTGTTGAACGTAGGTGTGGGAATTGATATTAACGCAATCTTCATCGTGTGAGATGGTTAGTCATGAATGATGCTCTATAAATTGATGTATCGAATCCGAAATAGTCTTAGGAGACTGACGCTCATGCATCACAGCCATTATTGTAATTCTATTGCCTGTTTGAATGTAATAGACAACATTAGGAGACAATATTAAATGCCTAACTGTATACAAATCAGTGGAATACTTCTTATCATAGATTCCGCTTTCTGGAAATGAATAAAGCTTCTCAACTTTTTCAGATATTCGGTTCAATGATCTTATCGCAATTCTTTCACCAAAGTGTTGCGCGACATACAGAGCAATATCTTTCAATTGTTGTTTTGCCAAAGTAGACCAATAAATCTCTATTTCCATCCAAGTTCCGCTTTTACGGTATCAAGTACTTCAGAATGTGGAATAGTCGTCCCCGCTTTACCTTCCAAATAAGCAAAATCCGATGCCGCTTGCATGGCACCATCATCCAACTTATCGACAAACTTCTCCATTGTCTCGTCACTTGAACTCTCATCATCCAAAGACTTCTCTATCATCAAGACAAGACTACTGCGGTCTTCCCTGCTCAAATCCTTTATCTGATTCCAGATTTGGCCTATTGTGTTTTGCGCAATTGCATTTGTAGTAAACATGACATTCACCTTTATATGTTTCAAAGATATCGGGTGCTAAGATAGTCTTTTTTGGCGTATCCACCAAATGTTTCTGAGACTTTTCCACCGCTTTTCACGAAAGCTATTTACCGCAACCATTCATTGCAGGACGCAGTATGGATGGGTTCAGATGCCTTGCAGGGCGCCGGTCTTGTGCCGGCCCTCAAACAATGTTCTACCTATAAAAACATCCCCAACGGATTAATCCATCATCGGTTGTGTCATTTTTTTCGTGGGCCGGCAGCGATGCCGCTCAGCAGCTCATGCCACTGCCTAATTATCTCCGGCAAGTCGAAGCGGTGCGACAACCGTTCGGCATACTGCCCCATGTAGCCAGAATCGCAAGAAGACACAAAACCAAAACAATATTCACCAATGTGAGCTATATTAACCTCAACAAGATATTGAGCTTTATCAACAATCATTTTCGCCAATGATTTAGTCTTTTGACGTTGGAGTGGCTATATTAAACGATTTCTTGTTATTTAATAAAACAATAGAAATAATAGCCTGCTTAAAACTACCAAATGGACTTTTTAATGGGTATAACTGACTTTCCTCCATTTTGTATATTACTGCCTCATTTATTCCATTTTTACCCCACTCTTTACGTTTTAACCATGCTTCCCATAACAGCCCGAACAAAATGGATTTTGCCCTACGAGTTATTATAGCTGACAGTTTCTTGTCGCCCTTCAAATCTTGGGCAAGGCCCAAATAGGATTTCGCAACAGTTATATCATCAACTCTATTCTTTATCAAAGAACTTATACTATTGGAACGCGTCATTGTGCCAGCATGTGTAAAATACAAATAGGGGGCATCAGTAATAAACATTACTTTCTCAGCTTTGACTATCATTCGATAAGTAAACTCGCAATCCTCATGATATATGCCAAGCATAAACTGAAGACTATGCTTTCGCAGATGTTCCACATT
>ERZ1031114.391-NODE-391-length-13471-cov-5.719514_pt1 | contig 13471 bp, 3 predicted proteins | sample MGYA00518740_ERZ1031114 | MGnify/ENA primary metagenome ERZ1031114 (study PRJEB33719, sample SAMN04261276) | wastewater metagenome | biome: rural village; feature: human; material: feces | host: Homo sapiens | place: El Salvador | collected 2013-01-14 ... | reverse complement strand
CGTGATGGGCGAGGACGCCGCCGCGCTCCTGCACGCGCACGGCGTCCTCGCGACGGCGGACCGGACGGTGCCGCGCATCCTCAACCGCGACCAGTCCGCGTCGTGTCCGCTGGAGGCCCGCGTCGAGAAACTGGAGGACCCCGCCCAGATGGTCGAGGCCCTGCGCGCCTTCAGGCCCGCCGGCAAGTAGGGCCCGGTCGCAACAAGTTGCGACCGGGAGTCCGCGGTCAGCGGAGGAAGAGGACCGTGCCGTGCGCGACGTTCCAGGCGAGCGTCCGCCCGTCGTCCGAGAGCGCAAGGCCGTTCGGCGCGCGGATGCCCTCCGCGCCAACGAGGTCGAACGTCACGTTCTCCAGCCCCTCCGGCGCCGTGTCGAACGCCCACACCGGCACGCGGCGCGGCGTCTTCTTCGCGGCCTCGGCCGCAACGTCCACCACGACGCGCGCGCCCGGCAGGAAGACGAGCCGCGTCGCCGGGGCGATCGTGCCGCAGCGCCGCGCCGCGTCCACCGTGAAGCGGATCTCCGACGCGGCCTGGCCGACGGTGTTCGAGACGACGAGGGACGCGGCCGCGACAACGCCCGTCCCCGAAAGCGCAACGACGCCCGTGCCGTCGCGCCCGAGGATGAGGTTCTTCGCCGTCGTGAACGAGCCGCCGGAGACGGCGAGCACGCCCCGCGCGTCGTGGTACTGCTGGAGGACGTCGCCGTTCGCATGCCAGCGGAAGAGGTCGTTCGTCGTCGCACCGCCGAGGTAGACGTTGTGCCCCGTCGTGAACGCGCCCGCCGTCAGCGTGTAGCGCCCGTGGCCGCCGAACGCGCCGATCACCACCTCGCCGCGCGTGCTCGCGTTCTCCAGCGCGGGATTGTCCACGATCGAGACGCGCCCGCCGTCGTGGAAGACATCACCGTCCGCGTTCGGCCCCTCCGCGACGAGGAAGTTGCTCTGCTCCTGCGTGAACGTGCCCGCCACGCGCAGCTCGCCGTGGACGAACGACGTGCCGCGCGCGCCCGTGAGCGCGGCGGCGTTGCCCACCGCGACGCCGCAGAAGCCATTTCCAATCGGCTGCCTGCAGTAGGCCGTCAGGGAGGCGCCCTGCGCGATCTCCACGCGGCCCGTCGCGAAGAGCGTCGAGGAGGTCCGCTGGTCGTTCCCCGGCGTGCCGATGTGGAGGAGGTCCCACGTCCCCGTCTTGACGTGGCCGCGCCGGACGAGGTATTCGCCGACGCCCGTCCCCCGCCCGATGTAGTTCAGGCACCCAAGCCCGGAGAAAACGCCCTCCCAGGCCGTGTCGAGGAGAACGGTCGCGCGCCCGCCGTTGCCGCCGAGGGCAAGCTCCCACAGATTCGGCAGGTCCGGCCGCGCCCGGTCCCGAAAGACGACGTCCACCGCCTCGCCCGCGCGGGTCGGCGTGAAGGCGTAGTAGAAGACGGTCTTGGAGGTCTCGCGCTCCATCTGGAACGCCGCGTCGTCCGAGAACGTCAGCGCGCCCGTCCCGAAGGTGAAGTACGTGTTCAGGTTGTTGTCCGCGCCGTCCGTCCGGGCGGATTCGTCCATGCCGCGCGTGATGAAGGCCGAGGCGCCGCGCACCGCGATCTCGCCGCCGTCGAGGGTCACCGACGACCGGCTGGTGATGGCGCCCTTGGCGTTGCCCTGGTCCCACAGGCGGAAGGCGGCATCGACGACGTCGAGCCGCCCGCCCGCGCCGATGCGTAGCACGGAATGCTGCGTCGTGTGGCCCGTGACCGCCAGCGTCGCGTTCGTGACGCGCAGCGTGGCCGTCCCCGCGCCGATGTTGTTGACGACGAGGTTCGTGACCGCCGTCGTCACCGCCACCGTCTCGCCGGCGACGACGACCGTGTAGTCGCCGCCGACCGCGTCGATGTACGTCGTGCGGGACGGATCGGGCAACGCCTCCCCCATCCAGTTCGCCGCGTCGTTCCAGCGGCCCGAGACGGACGCCTTCCACACGGTGTCGCCGTCCGTCACCATCTGGAGCGCACCGTCGCCGTCGAGCCGGGCGGGATGGCCGTTGAGCGTGACGTGCGCAAGCGGCGCGCCTGCCGTTCCGTTCGGGAAGCTGACGGACGCCGCCGCGTCCATCAGCTGGAAATCGAGCGTCTTGCCGTCCGCCACCGAGAGCGCGTCCACCGTCAGCGTCTGCCCCGCCGCCACGCGGATGCGCGTCGTGCCCGCGGCCGCCGTCAGCGAAGCGAGGCGCAGGGACGAGGCGAACGCGAGCGTGCCGCCCGAGACGGAGACGGCGCCCGAGAACGTGCCCTGCGGCGCAAAGGTCCAGAAGCCCGTCCCCTCCTTGGCGAGCGCGATGCCCGCGTCGAGCGTCCCGGTAAACGTGGCCGGTGCCGCCGAGGACGCGCCTTTCAGGACCAGCGTGCCCGCCGCCATGCCCGGCGCGAGCTTGACGGCGCCCTCCATCGTGAGCGGGCCCGTCCCCGCCTGCTCAAGGGCGACCTGCCCCGCCACGCCGGCATAGTTGTTCGTGAGCGTGACCGTGCGGTCGGTCGTCTCGCCCGCGCCCGTGTAGCGGAGCGTCGTGTTGCTGAAGAGGAAGTCGACGTCGCCGAGCCGGCCGGCCTTCCCACGCATCCCCAGGCAGTCCGCGACGAGCGTAACCACCGCCCCCTGGACGGCCTCCACACGGCCCTGAAGCCGGTTTTCGCCCGCGAACACGACGGTGCAGCTTCCCCAGTTGAAGAAGAGCCGCGTCAGATAGTCGGCAGGCGGCTGCTGGTTGTAGAGAAAGACCGTCTCGACGGGGCAGAGGAACGTCAGCGCGGCGGAGAAATTGCACTCGCAGCAGAAGAACGCCGTGCCGCCCCGCGTACCTACGGCGAAGCGGAACGGCCCCGCGCCGGAGACGACCGCATTGCGATTGCCATGGAGGAAGTTGTAGGAGCTGTAGGGCTCGATCGTCCCCCTCTCCGTGATCTCGATGCGCTGCGGCGACGAGACGCCGGGCAGGGACGGAATCGAGACCCGGCGAATCCGCGTGCGCGCGTCAACCGTCACAAGCCCCGTCGATGCGAAGTCCACCGCCATGCCGGCGGCGGCGCCAGGAACGTGCTCGCCCGCGAGGCGGATCGGCCCGGCGCCCTCGAAACGGGCCCCCGGCTCACCGCCGCTCCCGTGGTTCGCGGCCCGCGTGCCGTAGCCCCATTTCCCGAGGACGAATTCGTCCACCGCGTTGTTGCGCACGGTCATCGTCTCGCCGCCATAGTTCGTCGTCATCAGCTCCACGCCGAGACGCAGGCGGGCCTGAAGCGCGGCCGCCGGCGTCGCCGCCGTCTCGGCGGCGGAGAAGACGCCGAAGGGCTCGATCGGCACGTACTGCTCCTCCGCCGTCCCGTAGACGTAGCGGTGCGTGCCCTCGGTCAGGATCTGGAGAATCGAGTAGACGCCGTCGAAGTCGATGGTCGTCGCGGCCTTCCCCGCGAGCGCGTCGCCGAACACCGCCGTGTCGCCCGCCGCGCCCATGCGCCCGGCGGGCGTCTCGTACCGGCCGGGCACCTTGCCCTCCGCCCAGTTGTTCGCGTTCGTCCAGAAGCCGTCCTCGGCTCCCGTCCAGTGGTTGGTCTCGGCGGCCAGCGGCCGCGCCGCCGCGAGGCCGACGGTGAACGCCAGGCACCATGCGATTCGTTTCATTCCCTCTTCTCCGTTTTACGACAATGTGCGATACGATGGACACCGTGACGATGGGCACCGTGAACGAACCTTTTCCAAGGTTCGGCATAAGTATACACCTCACCCCCCCCCCCCTGTCAATTGTTCGTTTTAAGTTTACGTTCTTTTTCGTAGGAGAGGGTCGAAACGGGGCTCCTCTCCCCTGTCTCTCCCACAGAACACACAGAACGGCCTACGGCCGCCACAGAACACACAGAAAATCGCGGGGTGGTCGCGGGCCTTGAAGTTCAGTGTATTCTGTGTGCCGCGAAGCGGCTTCAGTGTGTTCTGTGGTAAGACGGACGCGACAAGCGCGTCCCTCCCGTTTCGTACTCCCGCGCGACCGCAAGCTCGGCGCGACGGACTTTTCGGCTGACGCCCCGCTCCCGTTTCGTACTCCCGCGCGACCGCAAGGGCTACAGGAACCGGCCGGTCAGGCTCTCCGGGCAGCGCTTGACCACGGCGGGCGGGCCTTCGCAGACGAGGTGGCCGCCGGCGTCGCCGCCGCCGGGGCCGAGGTCGATGATCCAGTCCGCGCACCGCATCACGTCCACGTTGTGTTCGATCACGACGACCGTGTTCCCGCCCTCGCGCAGCTTCAGGAGAAGGCGCATGAGCTTCGCGACGTCGTCGAAGTGGAGGCCCGTCGTCGGCTCGTCGAGCAGGTAGAGCGTGCGCCCCGTCGAGCGGCGCGAAAGCTCGGTGGCGAGCTTGATGCGCTGCGCCTCGCCGCCGGAGAGCGTCGTCGCCGACTGTCCGAGGCCGATGTAGCCAAGGCCCACGTCCACGAGCGTCTTCAGCTTCGCCGCGAGGTGCGGCACCTTCGCGAAGAACGCGGAGGCCTCCGCCACGGTCATGTCGAGGACGTCGGAAATCGTCTTGCCGTTGTACTTGACCTCCAGCGTCTCCTTGTTGAAGCGCCGTCCGCCGCACTGCTCGCACGTCACGTAGACGTCCGGGAGGAAGCTCATCTCCAGCTTCCGCACGCCGTCGCCGCCGCACGTCTCGCACCGCCCGCCCTTCACGTTGAAGCTGAAGCGGCCCGGACCGTACCCGCGCGCCTTCGCCCCCTCGGTCTTCGCGAACAGCTCGCGGATCTCCGAGAAGAACCCCACGTAGGTCGCCGGGTTCGAGCGCGGCGTGCGCCCGATGGGGCTCTGGTCGATCTCGATCACCTTGTCGATGTTCTCCACGCCCGTCAGCTTCCGGAACTTCCCCGGCACGGCCTTCGCCTGGTAGAAGCGCCGCATCAGCTCGCGCTTGAGCGTTTCGTCGATGAGCGTCGACTTGCCGCTGCCGCTCACGCCCGTCACCACGGTGAACGCCCCGAGCGGAATCCGCACCGTGATGTTCTTGAGGTTGTGTTCCGTGCAGCCGGAGAGGGTGAGGAAGCGCGTCTTGGAGGATGGGGGATGGGTGGATGGGGACTGGACGATCGTCTTGCGTCCGGTCAGGTAGTCGGCGGTGAGCGTCTTCGCCTTCAGGAGGCCGGCGTAGTCGCCTTGGTACATCACGCGGCCGCCTTCGCGTCCGGCGCCGGGCCCGAGGTCGACGATGTAGTCTGCCGTGCGCATCATCTCGCCGTCGTGTTCCACGATGACGACGGTGTTGCCCCGGTCGCGCAGTTCGTGGAGCATCGCGATCAGCTTCTCGTTGTCGCGCGGGTGGAGGCCGATGGTCGGCTCGTCGAGGACGTAGAGGACGCCGACGAGGCCGCTGCCGATCTGCGAGGCGAGGCGGATGCGCTGCATCTCGCCGCCGGAGAGCGTCGCGCTCGCGCGGTCGAGCGTGAGGTAGTCGAGCCCCACGTCGTTCAGGAAGCCGAGCCGCTTGACGATTTCCTTCAAGACCTCCTTGACCGGCGCAAGGTCGCTGGAGACGGGCGGCGTCCCTGCGGCCCGGTCCAGGAGCTGCCGGAAGAACGCCAGCGCGTCCTTCACGGGCATGGCCATCACGTCGACGATCGTCTTGTCCGCGACGGTGGCGGCGCGGGACTCGGGGCGCAGACGCGAGCCGTGGCAGTCCGGGCACGTCCGGTCGCTCTGGTACGCCTCGAACTTCGCGCGCCGCTCGTCGCTCTCCGCGTTCTCCATCATCCGCTTCACCGAGTCGAGCACGCCCGCGAAGGGCTTGTCCTCTTTGCGCCACGGCAGCACGAGGTCGTCGTCGAACCCGTGCATGAGCTTGTGGCGGAAGTCGGCCGGCAGCTTCTCGTAGGGCGTCTCCAGACTCACCTTGTACTGCTTGGCGATGCGCGCGAGGATTTCATTGTAGTACATGATCGCCATGTGCCCGGCGCGCCGCCAGGGGTGGATGCATTCGCGCAGGGGGAGCGTCTTGTCGGGGACGACGAGGTCCTCGTCGAAGAAGTAGATGGAGCCGAGCCCGCCGCAGGTCGGGCACGCGCCGAACGGCGAGTTGAACGAGAACGCGCGCGGCTTCAGTTCGTCGAAGGAGAGTCCGCAGTCCGGGCAGGCGTTCTTCTCGGAGAAGACGAGCGGGGACGGCTGGCCCGCCGCAGGATCCAGCACTTCCACGGAGATGAGGCCCTTGCCGGTCTTGAGGCCGAGTTCGACGGAATCGGTGAGGCGCGTCACGAACTGCGTGAACGCCGTGTCGCCGCCCTCGCCCTTCTCCGCCTTTCCGACGCTCTTCAGGCGGTCCACCACCACGTCGATGGTGTGGGCCTTCTTCTTGTCGAGGGCGGGGACCTCCTCGACGGGGTAGGTCGTGCCGTCCACGCGCACGCGCGCGAACCCGGCGCGCGTGATGTCCGCCAGCGTCTCCTCGTGGCGGCCCTTGCGCCCCTGCACGATGGGTGCGTAGAGGATGAACTTCGTGCCGGCGGGCAGCTTCAGGAGCGCCTCGACGATCTGCTCGGCGCTCTGCCGCCGCACGGGACGCCCGCACTTCGGACAGTGCGCCACGGCGACCGACCCGTAGAGGAGGCGCAGGTAGTCGTGGATCTCCGTGACGGTCGCGACGATGGAGCGCGGGTTGCCGCCCGTCGTGCGCTGCTCGATCGCGATGGCGGGGGACAACCCCTCGATGCGCTCGACGTCCGGCTTCTGCATCTGGTCGAGGAACTGGCGGGCGTAGGCGGAGAGGGATTCGACGTACCGCCGCTGGCCCTCGGCATAGAGCGTGTCAAAGGCGAGAGAGGACTTCCCGCTGCCCGAAAGCCCCGTCACGACCGTGAGCGAATTGCGCGGAATCCGCACGTCCACGTTCCGCAGGTTGTGGACCTTGGCCCCTTCGATGATGATGTCTGTCATGGAAGGGGGTATTGTAGCACAATGTGCTATAATACGCCGCATGAGAAAGCACCTACTCCCCGTTCTCCTGCTGGTCGCCGCCGTCTGGTTCCTCTACTCCCAGACGGGCCGCTTCGAGTTCCTGCGCCTCGACGACCACGACTACACCTTCCGCTGCGCCTTCGTGAAGGACGGCCTCTCGGCGGCGAACGTGAAGGAGGCGTTCGCGAACCCGCGCCACGCCGCCATCTGGATGCCCGCCACCTACATCTCCTACATGGCCGACATCACCCTGTTCGGCCCCGGCATGGGCTCGCACCACCTCGTCAACGTCGCGCTCCACACGCTCAACGCCCTCCTCCTCTACGCCCTCCTCCTCGCCCTTCTGCCGCGAACGGCGGACGCGCCGGGAGGGACGCGCGCCGTCGCGTCCGCCGCCCTCGCCCTCCTCGCCACGGCCTTCTGGGCGCTCCACCCCCAGCGCGTCGAGGCCGTCGCCTGGATCGCCGGCCGCAAGGAACTCCTCTGCGCCCTCTTCACGCTCCTCGGCCTCCACTGCTGGTTGCGCCCCGGCCGCCGCTGGACGCTCGCCGCCTACGCCTGTTGCGCGCTTGCGTGCATGAGCAAGCCCACGGCCATGTGCTTCCCCTTCCTCGCGTTTGCCGTCGCCTGCCTCAACGACACACGAAACGACACAACCCTCACACTCACAACCGACAACGCGCCCCCGAAGATGCGCCCCCTCACCGCCTACCTCCCCCTCCTCGCCCTCGCCGTCGCCACGGGCGCCCTCGCCGTCTATTCGCAGACCCATCCGGAGGGGCGTCCTGAACTCGCCCTCTTCACGGCCTCGCTTCCCTGGCGCCTCCTCAACGCCGCCGTCTCGACGGGCCTCTACCTCTTCCAGGCCCTCGTCCCCGTCGGCCTCCACCTCGACTACCGCGCAACGCCCGGCCACTTCCCCCTCGACGGCCTCCTCGGCCTCGCCACCCTCGCCGCCGCCGCCCTGGTCTTCGGCTTCATTCTGTACCGAGCATGGAAAAAAGGACGACAAGCGGATGACGGCACGGACGCGCAGGAGCGCGTCCCTCCCGTCCTGACCGTACGGCGGCTTCTCGCCCTCCTGCTCTTCTTCTGCGCCGCCCTTGCGCCCACCCTCGGCGTCTTCGGCAGCTTCGGCGAGGCCGCCCGGGCCGACCGCTTCTTCTACCTCCCCTCGCTCGCCCTCTCCTTCGGGCTTGGATTCTTCGTCCTCGACCTCTCGCGCACGGCGCGCCGAGGACGTCGCGCCCTACCATCACAATCCGTCCCCGGCCCGCAGCCGGACGTCCCCGGCCCGCATCCAATCGGCCCGAACCCGCAATTGGTAGGGGCGGACGTCCCCGGCCGCCCGCATCCGACCAATCCCGACGTCCCCGGCCGCCCGCATCCGGAACCGAAACGGTCCCCGAAAACGGGCCTCCCGCCTCTGTCCGCCCTCGCTGCCCTCGTCGTCCTCGTCGACTTCGGCGCCGCCTTCCCCCTCGTCGCCTCCTACCGCAACGACTACACGGCCTTCTCGCGCACGCTCGCCTGCGACCCCGACAACGGACGCGCCCTCGCCCACGTCGCGAGCGAGGAATGTGCGCGCTTCGGACGCATCGACCGGGGCATCTCGCTCTACCGACGCAGCCAGGAACTGCGCCCCCGCGACGACACCGCCGCGCAGCTCGCCTACACCCTCGCGCTGCGCGGCCTCTCCTCGGACTACGCGGAGATCCGCCGCCTCTGCGCCAAGTTCGCCTGCGACCACACCCTCGACCGCAAGGGCATGGCCCTGGAGGCCCTGGGCACCACGGCCATGCGCCAGCGGAAGTGGGCCGAGGCCATCGCGTGCCTCGAAGACTCCATCAAGGCCCCCCAGCGGTTCTATTCGGCGGAAGACGCACGCCTCCGCCTCGGCGCCTGCTACTGCAACGCCGGGCGGGCAACGGACGCGATCCGCGTCTTCGAACCGCTCACGCAGTCCCGCCGCGCCGACATCGCCCCCCGCGCCCGCCAGTTCCTCGACGCGCTCAAGCGCAACCCCAAGACCGTCCTGTTCTTCTAACCCACCCCGGGAGGGACGTGCTCCGTCGCGTCCGCCCCCCCACGCAACGCCCACCCAGGACGTCCACGGACGCGCGGGCCGCCGAGGACGTCGGCCCCTACCACGTACCCATGGTGCCGACCCCTGTCCGCACCACATGGTAGGGCGCGACGTCCTCGGCACGCCGCGCCCACAACGCCCACGAGAACGCCCACAGGCACGCGGGCCGCCGAGGACGTCGGCCCCTACCACGTACCCATGGTGCCGACTCCTGTCCGCACCACATGGTAGGGCGCGACGTCCTCGGCGCGCCGCGCCCACAACGCCCACCCCGGAAGGGACGCGCGCCGTCGCGTCCGCCCCCCTCGGTTGCGCAGGAGCGCGACCCTCCCATAAACCGATTATCCCTATCCTCGTCCTCCACGATTATCCCTGTCCTCCATAAGACGTAAGGGATTTCACGTCGGAACGCTCCGAAGTGAATTCCCACGCATGTCGGCTACCGCGCGCCACTTCACCTCTTGTTCCGAAGTGAAATCCCGCACATGGTCACGCAAGGGCCTCCCTACCATGTTTCAAGATTTCATTGAACGAGCCGCGTTTTGTTAGATTTGAGACGCTTCAGGATATTGAGTTTATTACGCACTGAATTCTCATTCCCTCATTTGAGGAATTGAGATCAACTGTGCAATCGGGACGACGTCTTCCCCCCACCTTCCTCCGTGCCCCCGCGCCTCCGCGCGCTCCGTGTTGACTGATCGGAGATTGAGGAAGGGGAGAGGGGTGGAGGCACTGTCGGACGTCCCTCGCCGAAGGCGGCGCGGATCCTTCGCGCGCCGGGCCGTGCGTGTGTGCCCCGTCGGGACGTCCCGCGCCGGGGGCGGCGCGGGACCTTCGCGTGCCGGGCCGCGTGTGTGTCCCGTTGGGACGTCCCGTGCCGGGTCCAATCGTGCCCCGCCCATCCGCCCGAAGTCGACGCGCGGCTCGCGTGCGTCGTGATCCGGGGCGGCACGGGCCCTGCCTCAGCGTAGCAGGAACACCGTGCTGGACGGACGGCGGTTGACGAGTACCGCCTGCCCGTCCTCGACCACCAGGCTGAAGCCGTCCACGTAGTCGGCGCCGGCGAGCTCGGCCGTCACCTTCGCATCGCGCGCCGTCTGCCCGAGCGCCTCAAGCCCGAGCGCCGGGCCGAGCATGTACTTCGCGCGCAACGGCTTCGCGTCGAGGACGACGTGGAGGCGGCCCTCTGCGAGCGCCGCCGCATCCACGCCTTCGCCCCACTGCACGGCCCTGAGCGTGCGCCCACCCGAGATCTCGACGCGCCACGTGCCCGTCAGGCGGAAGGGCCCCACGAGCGACCCCTCGCCCGCGAGCGTCCCCGCGATCTCGCAGGGCGTGTCGCTCGCGTTCGTGAGCGTCGCGCCCGCGCCAAGTGCGAGCGTGCCGCCGATGAAGCCGTACGGATCGGCCGTCATCGGGAACGCGCGCTCGTCGAAGACGACCCAGTCGGCGTCGAAGGGGCGCTTCACCTTGAGCGCGCAACCATGCCCCGCCTCGCCGTTCCACGAGATGCCGCCGCCGTAATCCCGCACGACGACGCGGAAGGAATGCCAGCCGGGGGCGATCTCCGCCTCCTCCACCTTGGGCGTGTTCCACGACGTATTCTTGAAGATGCACCGCCCGTCGAGGTAGACGGCGATGCTGTCGTCGTAGATGCCGCTGATCTTCCAGGTTCCCGCCTCCTGGGGCTCGACGTAGGTCCAGCCCGTGAAGATGTTCTGGCGGTTGTAGCCGAGCGACCACGCCCTGTCGTGGATCGCCTGCATCGAGTTCGTGACCATGCCGAATGCGTAGCGGCCGTCCGCCGCCCAGTCACGCTCGTTCGCGGTACCGACGTATCGCGTCGACCAACGCACCGTGCTGGAGGGGCGCATCCGCAGATGGCGCGACGAGAACGGCGTGTAGTCCGCGGCCGCCGTCGAGTCGGTCGTGCCCACGTGGAAGCCCACCGCCATCTTCGCCGTCTTCCAGTCCTTGTCCTGCGGCCCCGCGCCGCCTCCGTAGTCGATGCCCGTCACGCGGAACGCATGCCAGCCGGCCGCAAGCTCCTTCCTGCCCGTGCCGACTTTGTCCCACGCCGTGTTGAAGGCAACGGCGTCCGCAGCGCCGTCGAGCGCCACGTAGGCGCGGTCGTCATAGGCCGCCCCGAACGTGTAGACGGCCGCCTCGGGCACGTAGAACGCGCCGTCGTTGCGGTAGGCGGTGTAGTGCGGCGTCGTGCCCAGGAGGAGGAGTTTCTGGATGTCCTTCGTGAAGAGGCTCGGGAAGACGCGCGCGTCGTTCCAGAAGGAGTGGGCCTTGAAGGTGTTGTTCCCCTGCGTGTCCTTGTCGGCGTGCGGCTTCGTCGAAACCGCGAGGCTCGTGTAGTTCGTGCGCGGCCCGATGTCGATCGTCGCCGCGACGCCGTCCGCGAGCGCGAGGCCGCCCGCGAACGCGGCCGCGTTCCGGAGGTCCGCCCCGCCCGTGTTCTCGACGCGCCACGGTCCGCTCACGCCACCCTGCACGCCGTCGTCCGCAACGAACCGGCCCATGCCGACGAGACGCACCGGCGCCGTCCCCTGCAGGGGCGAGCGGAAGGTGACGGTCTTGCCGTTCGTGTCGAGCGTGAAGACGGCGTTCGTCGCGTTCAGGTCGCCCCACGCCTCGAACGTCGCGGCCTGGTACGGTGAGGTCTTCCAGTCGGCGAGGCACATGAGCGTGCCGCCGCCCAGCCAGATCTGCGGCAGGTGGGCGTAGGTGCGCGCCGTCGTGAAGTCGCCGGCGAGCTCCACCGTGCCGCCGCGCATCCCGAACACCTCGTAGCTGTAGCCCTGGACGTTCTCGGTGCGCCCCACCGCGATCGGCGCCATGTTGTGGTCCGTGCGCGCGCGCAGCACGACGCCGGGGAGGCGCACGGTGCCCGCGTCCACGAGGAACTCGGCCGCGCGCGCGTCGTAGCCGACATAGGGCACATCCGCCTCGGAGGCGTCCAGCTCGCCGCCCGCGACGACGATGCGGTGGAGGTTGTTCGTCGTGCCGCTCCAGTAGCCGAGGATGGTCCTCGCGCCGTTCGTCTGGACGATGCGCGCGCCGTCGGCGACCGTCAGCGTGGCGTCGGCGGGGCTTTCATAGTGCGTGCCGAGGCGGATGTCGCCGAGCGCGAGGGCCTCGAAACCCTTTCCGAAGACGGCGTGGCCGACCTGGCGCGCGTAGACCTTCGGGTTCTCGCTGCCGAGGCCGAGGTTGATGGAGAGCGCCCCTTCGAGCCGCGTGTCCTCGATGGTCGCCACCTGCGCGCCCGCGCCCGTGCGGCTCGGCAGGAACACGCCCGTGCGACCCTCCTCCGTCCGCACCGTGTAGCCCGAGAAGACGGCGTTCGTGCCCGGCGCAAAGCCAAAGGCGCCGCCCGCGAGCGTGACGGTCCTGGGGAATGCCTTCGCCTCGCAGCCCGCCGTCTGGTCGCCGTAGAGCGCCCAGCCGCCCGCGACGGCGAGGTTCGTCTGCGCGAAGTCGCACGCGAATTCGTGGAGGCCCGAGGCCACGCACACGTCGCCCGCGCCGCCGAAGCCGCCCCTGTAGACGGTGCTGCTCAATTCCTTTCCGCCGATGACGCCTGTGAGGTCGAGCCGCACGCCCTCGCCGACCGTGACCCGCCCCGTCACCGGCGTCCGACCGTATCCCGTCCCGAGGCGCGGGTTCGCGCCCATCGCGGAGATCGCGCGCGTGAACGGCGTCTTCTGGTTCCAGAACTGGAGGCGGCTGCCGTCGATCTCCACCCCCTCGCCGTTCGTCCAGGCCGTGTCGCCCTCATAGCCGAAGGTCACGTTGTTCGCGAGGCGGAGGCGCGCGACGTCAAGGTCCGTCGAGACGAAGACGCAGGATGGCCCGCTCGTGCCGGGCAGGGCCGCGACCGTGAGCGTCCGCCCGGGCCCCCTGACCTGGGGGCGGCCGGCGAGCGCGGCGAGGGAGGAGAGGGGACGCACGTCCCAGCGGTTCGACGCCATGATTGTCGCGTCGCCCGTGAGCTCGATCGTGTGGAGGCGCGCCTTGTCCGAGCCACTGGGCCCGAGGTTGTTGACGGCGCCGAGGCGCACGCCGTCCGCGCGCGTAGCCCCTTCCCCCTCGATGCGCAGGCGCTTGCCGTGCGTCATGTGGAGAATGTCCTCCGTGGAGCCCTGCGCGTTGAGATCGAACGTGCCGCCGTCCTTCACCGTGATGTACGCCGCGCGGCTGCCGAAGAGCGCCGGACTGTTCGTCGCCGTCGCGTCCGGGCGCAGGATGCCCGCCGCGACGACGATCTCCTGTTCGTCGAGCGGCGCCGCCAGCGACACCGTCGCGCCGTTCGTGACCGTGAAGACGCCCGCGCCGCCGATCCGGCCGCCCGTGAAGGTCCAGTCGCCGCCGTCGACCGTCACCGCGCCCGCCGCGAC
>ERZ1031114.388-NODE-388-length-13499-cov-6.053332_pt1 | contig 13499 bp, 13 predicted proteins | sample MGYA00518740_ERZ1031114 | MGnify/ENA primary metagenome ERZ1031114 (study PRJEB33719, sample SAMN04261276) | wastewater metagenome | biome: rural village; feature: human; material: feces | host: Homo sapiens | place: El Salvador | collected 2013-01-14 ... | reverse complement strand
GTCCGCGAGGGGGTCTTCGGCCGCCGCGTGGACGTCCGCCCGCGTCGCGCGGTCCGCTTCGAGGCCCAGCGTGCGCAGGAACTCCGCGCCCGCCGTCACGACGTCGTTCGAGGCGTTGATCACCGCAAGGCGCGCAGTCGAAAGGTCCACCCGCGCCTTGAGGACGTCGAGCTTCTTCGCCTCGCCGGCCGCATAGAGGACTTCGCTCTCGCGCAGGTGCTCCGCGTGCATGAACGCATTCGTGCGCGCCACCGCGAGGAGCGCGTCGTTGCGCCGCAGCGTGCAGTACGACTGGGCGACCTCGTTGAACACGTCGAACTCGCCGTCCGCGAGGTCCCGTTCGGCCGCGACCAGGTTCTCGCGCGCCTCCAGCTCCCGCGCGTCGATCCGCCCGAAATCGCAGAGGAGGAGGTCGAACGACACGTCCGCCGTCCCCTTCCCGCGCGGCTGGCGCCAGGAGAAGTGGCTGCCGCCGTTCGCCGTCGTCTGGGAATAGCCGCCCGCGAGGCTCATCTGCAGCGCGCGGTCGGACGTGACCTGCCGGAGCGCCAGCACGGCGTTCGACACCGCGAGGCGCGAGGCCGCCAGGCTCGGGCGGTTCGTCAGCGCGAACGCCACGTAGTCGTAGAGGTCCCCGCCGCGCAGCTCCACGCGCGGCGCCGCGTTCGTACACGCCGCCACGGCGCAGTCGTTCGTCGCCGACGCAACGCCCCGTTGCGCCGCACGGGCGCGCGCGACGGTCTCGCAGCCCGTCAGGACCCCGAGTACGCTCGCCGCAAGCAGGAACAGATGAAAAGCACGAGCCATGCCCGCTAGCATAACAAAGAACGGCGGGGATGTGAAGCGCGAAAAACGGGAGGGCGCTTCTGCGCGACCTGTCGGTTGTAACTTGCGAACGCCCTGTCGGCCCGGCGCGCGAAGTACCCGCGCCGCCCTCGGCGCGTGGCGTCCGAACGGTCGCGCGGGAGCGCGCCCCTCCCGACGCCTCTCACTTCCAGACTTCCGACGCCCCTCACTTCCTGAACAGGAGCTCGACCTTCATGGGGGCCTCACGTTCGAGTATCCCGTCGACGTCGTCAAACGAGGACGGTTCCCCGTTCATGTCGAAGAAATACATGCGCCCACGGTAGACCGGGCCGCGTTCCGTACGGACGATCGTCTCGGTCTCCCGGGTGTTCCCGTTCAGGTAGTACAGGGCGCTGAAGCAGACATTCGAAACCTTCTCCCTCCCGTTCCACATGCCCCTTTCGTCAAAATACCACGTCACACCTCGCTTCTTCACCCCATCCTGCCACTGGAACGCACTCAGGATGCAGAGATTTGTCCCCTTGAAGCAGGCTTTGACGATTTCCCCGTCGAGTGCGTTCGTCACCGTACACCGGCGTAAGCCCTTAATGTGCAAATCATCGGTGAGAATTCCCTTTCGGTTGAAAAATTCCTCGTCTAAGAACGCATGCTGGCGGCAGATCTGGAGGCCCCGTTCACGTAGCCGGTCGGCCCTCTCCCGCTGTTCCCGCGCGGCATCCCGCCATTCGCCGGACAATAACGGCAACAGCGCGGAGACCAGAACGACCACGGATAATAAGGATTTCTTCATTCTACGTCCTTTCTGTTCCAGTACCAGGCCGCCAGGCCACACGATAACGGGAAGTACAGGATTAATGTGGGTACGAAACGGGAGGGACGCGCTTGCCGCGTCTGTTCACACTGAAGGCACTGCCCCCAGGGCCCAACACACCCCAATGTTTTCCGTGTGTTCTGTGACGGCCGTAGGCCGTTCTGTGTATTCCGTGGTAGAGACAGGGGGAGCGCCCCCTCTTCAACCGCGCAAGAGTGCGGCCCTCCCATGTACACATCGACTCTGCCCAGCACAATAACATACAGGATTTCCGGTTATCTTTCAAGCAGTCGCTCAAGCGAGAAGGGAATGTCTTTCTCAAATTTTCCATCGACATCACGGCTGGACGTCGCATTCCCGGATTGATCGAAGAAATACATGCTACCAAGATATTTCAAGCCCTTTCCCGTGTCCACGCAGGCTGCCGTCTCGCGAACACCCCCGTTCAAATAGAACCGAACGCCAAAGCAGATGTTTGAAGCCTCGTCCGAAGCATGCCACATGTGACCCTTGCTGAAATACCAGCTGGACACCCGCCTCTCACCTGAAGTACGGATCGAGGACAGGATGCTGAGGTTTGTTCCGGAAAAACCCGCGGAGACAACCGTTCCATTCCGCTCATTTGTGAATGAAACCCATCCGAAGTCCTCAAGGTATGCATCTTTCCGAAAGTTTGTCGCTCCCCTGAAGACGCCCCCATCGAGAAAGGCGTACTTCTGACAAATCTGAAACCCGTTCCTTTGAAGTGTCATGGCCCGCTCACGACAAAACCGTGCGGATTCCTGCCATCCATGAGAAACCTCAAACGAAAAAGCAGACATCAGTAACGTCCCTACGAACGTCACCACCGATAAATGGCTTTTGTAAATCATCACTCATTATCTCCATTATTTCATATTTATTAAAATTGAATTCCCGCCGACGCCGCACCCTGAACAACTGCATGAACACAATTATTATCTACGGCATGATACGGCAAATTACCCACAGAAGCGAGAGTACACTGTTCACGTGCCTTGGCTACCCCCTCTTGAAATTTCGTCCTCCCCCAGATCGGATCGGACCTTGTGCCTTGACGGTGCCGGTCCGGAAGTGGTGAGGGTGGCGAGCGGGAACACGATCTCACGCTTCCCCGACGCGAACCGCCATCCCGGCCGGGCCGTCACCCTGACCTGGGCGTCCTTCGCCACACCGACGCGGGAGACGTGGAACCCCGCGTCCCCCGTCCCCGTCACACGCACGCCGGGCGCGTCGACGATGACGAACCCGTTCGTGACGACCGCGCCGGACAGCCTCCCGCAGCACAGGAGGAGTGCGGCGCAGAACGCCAAGGCCCCATGCGTCCGCAGACCGCCGTCAACTCTCGTTTTTTCCCGTGTCCACATTCCCAATCCTCCACGTTGAAGCACACATCCACGTTCTGAAAACGCCACTACAGTATCATAAACGGCGAGAATCCGTCAAGCACCTATCCGCAGAAAACGGTCGCGACAAGCGCGACCCTCCCGCACGCCGTCCCTGGGGAGGGTCGCGCTCCTGCGCGACCGTTCGGACGTCCCGCGCCGAGCCGACAGGTCGCGACAAGCGCGACCCTCCCGCCGCACCTTACCGTGGGTAGACCTCGGCCTGCCAGCCACAGGCGCGGGCGGCCTCGACGTTCGCGGGCGTGTCGTCGAAGAAGAGCAGACGTTCCGGCGGCAACGCGAGGCGCTGCGCCATGAGGTCGTAGATCGCCCGCTGCGGCTTGTAGAGGTGTTCGAGGCCGGAAACGACCTCGGCATCCACGAGCGCACGGTAGGCGGCGGCGCGGGGCACGAAGAGCCGTTCGTAGAAGTCGGGCGACATGTTCGTGAGGATGCCGAGCTTCCTGCCGTCCGCCTTCAGGCGCCGCATGAGGTCCAGCGTCTCGGGCCGCAGGTCGCGGATCCAGGCGGCCGCGTCAACCTCCCAGAGCGCGGCGAGGTCGGCCGCCGTGGCCGTGCGCCCCGCGTCGGCGAAGATGCGGCGGTACATCTCGTCGAACGTGATGAATCCGCCGTCCCAGAGATGGCGGTACTTCGTCCAGCCGGCGGCGACGGCGGCGCGGTCAAGCCCGCGCGCCGCGCAGAACGGATAGAGCGCCCACGACCCGCTTGGGGCGACGGAAATGACGCCGCCGAAGTCGAAGACGACGCCCGCCGCGTACGCGGCCCGTGCGGACCACTCCTCCACGAAGGTGTTCATCGCCAGCCCGCCGGCAGTGCGTCCAGCACCGTCTCGACGACCTGGTCGAGCGTCAACTGCGTGGAGTCGATCTCCAGCACGCCGTCCGCCTTCCGGAGCGGCGCGTAGGCGCGCGTCGAGTCGATCGCGTCGCGCGCCAGGAGCGACGCCTTCACGGCCTCGGCGCTCTGGTTCGCCACGCCCGTGGCAACCTCCTCCAGCTGGCGGCGGCGGGCGCGCGCCTCGGGGGAGGCGGTGAGGTAGAAACGCGCGGGGGAGTCGGGGAAGACGACCGTCGTGATGTCGCGCCCCTCGACGACGAGGTCGCCGTAGCGCGTCATGCCGCGCAGAAGCGCGGTGATGCGGTCGCGCACGGCCTTCACCGTCGCGACGGGGGAGGCGTGGGCGTTGATCTCCGGCGTGCGGATGCGCGCGCCGGGGGCCTCGCCGTCCACATAGTAGGCGAGCGCGCCGTTCTCGGGGCGGCATTCGACCTGCACCCGCTCCGCACAGGCCGCGACGGCGGCGGGGTCGGACGTCTCGACGCCCTGCGCAAGGCACTGCCAGGTCATGATGCGGTAGAGCGCGCCGGAATCGACGTGCAGAAACCCGAGCGCCTGTCCGACGCGCCGGGAGGTGGAACTCTTGCCCGAGCCGCTCGGGCCGTCGATTGCGATGACACGTGCCATGTCGCTGACCTCGCCTTGTTGTCGTGTGAACCGTGGTGGAAAGGGATTCTTCGGTGGCCTCGCGGCGAATAAGCCGGATTCTGTTCCCCTCGCGGGTCCGATCATTCATCTGAGCAATCAACCCGGAACCTCATCGCGGTCCGCCGGGCCGCGCGGCTGAAACCGCGCGGCGGGTGGCCTTCCGCGAACCGGACGGGCAGCCCGTCGGTTCCCTATTTGATCTTGCTCCGGGGAGGGCTTGTCGTGCGGGCGCGCTTCCGCGCGGCCCCGGTGGTCTCTTACACCGCCCTTTCACCCTTGCCCGTCCCGCACGAGGCGGAAACGGGCGGTCTCTTCTCTGTGACGCTTTCCATCCGCGGCGCTTGCCGCCGCGCTCCCGGCCTTGACAGCCGGGTCCCCTGCCCTGCGGAGTCCGGACTTTCCTCACCCTTTCGGGCGCGATCGGTCACACGCGGGGCCACCGAAGAAATTGAAATCAAAGATCGCCGTACAGGAGGCGTCCGCACATCGTGCAGGCCGCCCGCTGCTGCTTCTGCCCCTTCGCGGCGGCGGCGGCGTTGTGTTGCACAAGCTGCGCCACGAACGGGGGCTGCTTCATGTGGCAGCCTTCGCAGACGCCGTCGGCGTTCAGCGACACGACCACCGGCCAGCGCTTGGTGCTCAGGCGCTCGTAGTAGAGGAGGAAGCCGGGGTCGATTGCCTTCACGGCGTTGGCCTTCTCCGTGCGCTCCGCGCGCAGGGCGGCCAGGCGCTCCTTCACGTCGGCCAGGCGCCGGTCGAGGTCGTCGACGTTGCAGTCCACGCCGCCCTTCTCGTCGTCCACCCTGGCCTGCGCGTCCAAGACGCGCTTCTCCAGGACGGCCAGCTCGTCCGCCTCCAGCGCGTCGGCGCGGGCATCGGCGGAATCGGCGTCGTGTTCCAGTCCGTCCACCTGGGCGTAGGACTGCTGGAGTTCGCGGTTGGAACCGATGGTGGCCTGGCCGATGCGCAGCTGCTGGGCCTTCTCGCGCAGTTCGGCCGCCTCGGCCCGCTCGTCCGCAATGCGCTTCTGCATCGCGGCCAGCTGGTTCTTCGCGATTTCAAGCGAGGCGTTGACGCCCGCGAGGCGCGCCGTCTCCTGGGCCTTGCGGCACGGGATGTCCTTCTCTTCCATCTCAAGCTCGCGGATCATGTCATCCACGTCCTGCAGCTCGATCAGCGGTTGTATCACGTTCACCGATGTACTCCCTTTCGTAAACCTCGTGTCTCGAAAATTGAGGGGTATAGTTTACCGAATCCCCGAACGCGCGTCAAGGACGTCCGTACTGCACGCTGAAGCGGCGCTCCCCGGGAACTTGCCCCGGAGCCGGGATGTCCCAAGCAACCCGTTCCCCATTCCCTAAACGCGAAAAACCGCGCCTTCGCGCGGTTTTGAATGGTGGAGATAAGGGGAGTCGAACCCCTGACCTTCTCAATGCCATTGAGACGCTCTACCAACTGAGCTATATCCCCAAGGAGGTGGAAAACGAAAGATAGTATACAGGATTCACATCGGAGATGCAAGCGGGAACTTGAAGAAAATACAGCGCGGCGACGTGTCCCCTTCACCGCGACTTCGCGACCTTCTGCAGGACGGCATTGCGGATGAGCTTGCGCAGCTTCAGCGCGCCGAGGACGAGCAGGACGACCGCGAGGCAGAAGAGGACCGCCGCGCCGATCGCCGTCACGCCGCCGGCGGCAAAGCCCTGCTTCATCCACTTCGCGAAGCTGTCGAGGAAAAGCTGGAGGACGGCCGTTCCCGACGTGAGGACCATGAAGCACATCGGCAGGAAGGCGATCCACCAGCGGAGATGCTTCTTGAACAGCCACAGCGAGGCCGTCAGGAGCGTGAGGGAAGCGAGCATCTGGTTCGCGGAGGCGAACATCGTCCAGAGATTCGCCGACATCGACGGATTGAAGACGAGCAGGTAGATGCCGATCAGGACGACAATCGTCGTCGCGACGTACATGTTGCGGTTGAGGCGCACGACGAGAGGCTGCGGCCGCGCCACGGCGCCGGGCGCCGTCACGCCCGACGGCTGCGCCGTCGTCGACCAGATTTCCTGCCACACGAAGCGCGCGAGGCGCGTGCAGGCATCCACCGACGTCATGAGGAACGCCGCCACGGCGAGGAGCATGAAGCTTTCCGCCGTCTTCTCCGGAAGCCCCATCTGTCCGCAGAAGGACGCAAGCCCCTGCGCGAAGAGCTTCACGGGCGGCAACGTCGCGAGTCCCGTCTTGAGGTCGGCCTGCGTGCCGCACGCGACGGCGAGAAGCGCAAGAAGCGCGACGACCCCCTCCAGGAGCATGCCGCCGTAGCCGATGGGACGGATATGCCGTTCGTTGTCGAGCTGCTTCGAGGTCGTCCCCGAGGCGACGAGCGCGTGGAAGCCCGAACAGGCCCCGCAGGCGACCGTCACGAAGAGCAGCGGGAAGAGCGTCTTCGAGCCGCCGCCCGCCGCCGGGAGGGTGAAGCCCGAGAAGGCGTCGATCTGGATGGTCGGATGGACCCACAGAACGGCCACGAGGCCAATCGCGAGCATCGCGTAGAGAAGATAGCTGTTGAGGTAGTCGCGCGGCTGGAGGAGGAGCCACACGGGCAGCGTCGAGGCGACGAAGCAGTAGACGAAGAGCACGATCACCCAGACCGTGCGCGCCGTCTGCGCCGTGACGCCGAAAAGCGCCACAAGGTCGCACGGATAGAGGACGCCGAACCACACAAGCAGGAAGAGGACGGGGACGAAGACGAAGCTCGCCCACTTGACGCTCCAGTGGAACCGATAGACGCAGACGCCGAAGAGCGCCGCCTCGAAGATGCCGAGGAGCGAGGAGGTCGCCACCTCGGGGTTCGAGACGAAGGAGTCCGCCACCTGCCCCGTGAAGACGGACATCACGAGGACGAGCGCCGCGAAGCAGAACAGGAGGAAGATCATCTTGCCGGGCCGCCCCAGCACCTCCTCGATGACGGAGCCAATGGACTTGCCCTCGTGCCGCACGGAGAGGAAGAGCGTCACCATGTCGTGCATCGAACCGACGAAGATGCAGCCGAGGACGATCCAGAGCGCGACCGCCACCCAGCCGAACTCCGCAGCGAGAACAGGCCCGACGATCGGTCCCGCCCCCGCGATGGCGGCAAAGTGGTGACCGTAGAGGACGACCGGATGCGCCGGCACGTAGTCGACGCCGTCGCCGAGCGTATGGGCCGGTGTCGGACGGGACGGATCGACGCCGAGGCTCTTCGCGAGGAACTTCGAATACCACGCATACGCGGCCGCAAAGCACGCGCAGCCAAGCAGCAGCAGCAGGGCTCCGTTCATTTCGCAATCCTCACGCGACGGCCTTCGACGGAAAGACGCCCCGCCGCCAGAAGACGCAGGGCCTCGGGGAACGCGAGGTGCTCCTGCACCTGGATGCGCGCATGGAGCGTTTCGGGCGTGTCGTCCTCCTGGACGGGGACGCACTTCTGGACGATGATGGGCCCCGAATCCGTCCCCGCATCGACGAAATGGACCGTCACGCCCGCGACCTTGCAGCCGTAGTCGAGCGCCTGCGTCCAGCTGTGGACGCCCGGGAACGCCGGCAGCAGCGCGGGATGGATGTTCAGGACGCGCAGCGGGAACGCCGCGAGCAGCTTGGGCTTGACGATGCGCATGAACCCGGCGAGGACGACCGTGTCGCAGCCGGCCGCCTTCAACAGCTCGATGCAGCGGTCCTCGGCCGGCCCCTCAAGCTTCGTCTTCCACGGCGCGCAGTCGAGCCACTGGCAGGGGAGGCCGTGCTTCCGCGCGCGCTCAAGGATGTAGGCGTCCGGCACGTCCGCAAGGACAATCCGGATCTCCGCGTCGAGTTCGCCCTTCTCGATCGCGTCCACGATCGACTGCATGTTCGAGCCCGAGCCCGAACCCAGCACGCCCAGTTTCAAGGTTGCCATGAACGTCCTCCTGAACAGAACTCAGATCCGGTTCGGCGTCTCGATGCCCAGCAGCGAAAGCCCCTTCGCGAGAACCTTGCCGAAGAGCGCGCAGAGCGCGAGGCGGGCGTCGCGCACGGCGGGCTCGCTCTTGAGGATGGGCGCGCGCTGGTAGAACGAGCTGTAGAGCTGCGCGGTCTGGAAAAGATAGTCGGCGAGGACGCTTGGCTTGTAGCTCTCGGCCGCGCGGAGGACCGTGGGGCCGAACTGGAGAAGCTGGAGGGCGAGCTGCTTCTCGACGGGCGTGCCGAGCGCGAACGCGGCGGAGGCGGGCGCGCCGCCGGCCTTCTCCATGAGCGAGCAGACACGGGCGTAGGCGTACTGGAGGTAGGGGCCGGAATTGCCCTCAAGGGCGAGTGCCTTGTCCCAGCTGAAGTCGATGTCCGTAATCGGGTCGTGCGAGAGGTCGGAGTACTTGACGGCGCCGAAGCCGATCTGCTCGGCCAGCTTCTCGTCGCCGCCGCGGTCCTTGACGATCTCGTGCGCGCGGCGCACGGCCTCGGCAAGCAGGTCGTCCAGCTTGATGAGGTTGCCCTCGCGCGTGGAGATGGCCTTGCCCTGGTAGCTCATGAGGCCGAACGGCACGTGGACGAGCTTCACGGCGTAGCCCATCTTGCCCGCGATGTTGAACCACTGCCTGAAATGGAGCTGTTGGCGCGCGTCGGTGACGTAGATGATGCGCTCGGGATCGTACTCCTTCACGCGCAGCTCCACGCACGCGAGGTCACTCGTCGTGTAGTTGTAGCCGCCGTCCGACTTGCGGACGATCGCGACGCCCAGCTTCTCGGCTTCGAGGTTGACGACGAGCGCGCCTTCGGACTCGACCGCTAGCCCCATCTCCTGGAGGCGCGCCACGACGCCCGGCATCGTGTCGTTGTAGTACGACTCGCCGCGATAGGTGTCGAACTTCACGCCCAGCTTGTCGTACATCCGGTTGAACTCGGCGATCGAGATGTCGATGAACTTCTTCCAGAGCGCCCGGTTCGCGGGGTCGCCCCGCTGCAGCTTCACGAGCTCGGCCTTGCACGCCTCCTTCCACACGCCGTCCGCCTCCTTGGCCCTCGCCGCCGAGAGGACGTAGCACTTTTCGAGGTTGGCGACGGAGAGGTGTTCGCGTTCGTCCTCGGTGAGCAGTTCGCGGTAGCCCTTGATGAGGATGCCGAACTGCGTGCCCCAGTCGCCGAGGTGGTTGTCTGCAACCACGTCGTAGCCGAGCGCGCGGTAGATGCGGTCGATCGCGTTGCCGATCACGGTTGAGCGGATGTGGCCGATGTGCATCTGCTTGGCGGCGTTCGGGGAGGAGTAGTCGATGACGACCCGCTTGCCCGCGCCCGTCTGGGGGATGCCGAGCGTGGCCGTGCCGGAAAGGGCCGCGAGCCGGGCGGCGAGCCAGTCGGTCGAAACCGTGATGTTGAGGAAGCCGGGCCCGGCCAGTTCGACCTTCTCGATGAAGTCCGGCTTCGTCTCCATCAGCTTCGCGAACACGGCCTCGGCGATCTTGCGCGGCGGCAGGCGCAGCACCCTGGCGCTCGCCAGCGCGTCGTTGCACTGGAAGTCGCCGAACCGAGGATCCGTGGCCGGCACGGCACGGATCTTCGCGAAGTCATTTCCTGGAAACGCGGCCTCGAAACCGCCCCTCAACCATTCTTCAATCGACATACGTCTTCTTGTCCTTCACACGCTCAAAATTTCTCCGGTCACGCGGGATGCGTGCCCCTACCAACACTCACTCAAAATTTCTCCGGTTACGCGGATCGCCCGCCCCTACCCAAAGCCGTTAAAGGTTGCCACCGTTCTTCTTGGCGAGCTTCTGGAGCTTCTTCGCCATCGCAAGCTTGTCCACGGCGCTCAGGTGGTCGACATAGAGGATGCCGCTGAGGTGGTCCGTCTCGTGCAGGAGGGCGCGCGCGAGGAAGCCGCGCGCCGTCACGATCTGCGGCATCCCGTGGGCGTCCGTGTACTGGCACGTCACCTGGGCGGCGCGCACGACCGGGGCGCTCATGTTCGGGAGGCTGAGGCATCCCTCCTTGCCGTCCTGCGACCCCTCCGTCGCGACGATCACGGGGTTGAACATGACGAGGGGCATCGCGACGGCGGCGTTGAACGCGCGCGTCTCGTCGTCCTCCTCGCAGTCCGCCGGCACGTCGATGACGCACATCGCCTCCAGACGCCCCACCTGGGGGGCCGCGAGACCGACCCCGCGCGCCTTGTGCATCGTGTCCACCATGTCCTCCGCCAGCTGCACGAGCGCGGGGGTGACGGACGGAACCGGGCGCGCCGTCTCGCGGAGAACCGCCGCGCCGTATTTGACGATGTCAAGAACCATAACCTAGACTCCCGTTGACCCGAATCCGTCCGCACCGCGCTCCGTCGCGTCCGTTTCGGCGACTTCGACGACCTCGGCCCGGACGACGGACGCCACGACGACCTGCGCGACCTTCATGCCCTTCTCGACCGTGAACGGCTCCGCGCCGAGATTGACGAGGATGACGCCCACTTCCCCGCGATAGCCCGCATCGATCGTGCCGGGCGCGTTCAGGACGGTCACGCCATGCCGGAGGGCAAGCCCCGAACGGGGGCGCACCTGGGCCTCCGCGCCGGGCGGCAGCTGGAAGACGAGCCCCGTGCGCACGAGCGCGCGGTCGCCGGGCCGCAGCGTCACCGTTTCAATAGAACGAACGTCCATCCCGGAATCACCGGGATGGGCGTAGGTTGGCAGCTGCGCCGCAGGGTCAATTCGCCGAATCGCCAGCGTCATCGTCCCGCTCCGTCTCAACCGAGGAACCGGCCGTCGTCTCGTAGCCGATGCGGTTCAGGTTCCAGTCCTGCCACGCGACCGGCAGGGCCATCGCCGCCCCGCGGCCCAGGTCGTCGCGGAGCTGCGCCCGGCTCATCTCGGCCTGGGCGGCGTCGCCCGGCTTGCGGTCCTCCACGTAGACGAGCAGCGCGTGACGCTTGCTGGCCGTGGAAATGAAGTCGGAGATCTGCCCCTTCGCGAGCTTCATCGTGGCGGGCGCGACGTACATCGCGTCGGGGAACGCGCCGCGCGCCATCGAGGAGACGGAGAAGACGGTCGAGGTCGTCATCGAGACCGCGCCGAACATCTTCGCGTCCACCGGCTTCTTGCCCTTCGCGATTTCCGCCGCCGCCAGCGCGCGCGCCTTCTCCACGCGCGCCTTGAACGCCTTCGCGCGGGCGTCCTCCAGCGCGTCGCCGCGAATGATCTCCTTCGCCTCGGCGAAGGACGGCACGTGCGCCTTCTCAAAGGCGTTCGTCGTCACGGCGCCGTCCGCATCCTTCGCGGCGAACGGCACGCGCTCGACGAGGTAGACCGCGTTGGTGCCCGCCGCCACGCCGTAGCGGGTGATGGCCGAATCGACGTCCAGCTCGGACACGGTGGAGAGGAAGTCGGGACAGTCGCGCACGATCTCCGACGGACGCGCCATGAAGCCCTTCACGTAGCGCCCGTCCAGCGAGAAGCGCCTGGAGGTCTGCACCTTCACCTTCTCCTCGGCGGCAACCTTCACGAGCAGGTCGACGGAGTTGTCCATCGCCTTCTTCTCGTCCTGCGGGTAGACGCGGGCGAGCAGGTTCGTGCGGTACGCCTCGACGGAGGCGATCACCTGCAGTTCGCGTTCAAGGATCGGCTTGACCTCCTCGAACGTCTTCGTGACCGTGACGCCGTTCGTGCCCGTCGTCTCGAAGCGGGCGGACGTCGCGTCGTAGTGGTCGTGCATCTCGTCCTCGGAGATCTTGAACTGGGCGAGGCGGGCGGGCGCGTCGGCCTGGAAGCGCGCGAACTTCACCTGCACGCAGTCGGGCAGCGCGAAGGAATTCGTGTTCGCCCGGTAGTAGGCCTCCAACGCCTTGTCATCGAGCTTCACCTTGTCGAACTCCTTGTCGATGTAGGAGGCGACGCGCACTTTGAATTCGTCCGTCCAGTCGTTGACGGCCCCCGCAAGCTCGGTCGGCGACACCCACGTGGCGCTGCCCAGCACGACCGACTGGAGCTTCTGCAGCGAGATGCGGCGGCGGAGGTAGGCCTCGAACATCGGCGGCGTGAGGCCGTTCTCGCGCAACAGGCGCTCGTACTTCACCACGTCGAAGGCCCCGCCCTCCGAAAACGAGGGATCCCGGCGAATCGCCTCGCGCACATCCGCGTCGGTCGCCTCCAGGTGCATCGCCTTCGCAACGGCGAGCGCGGCGGCGGCGCGCCACGCCTCGCGGTTGGCCTCGGCGTTGGACATCCGGTTGTCGGACTGGCGGCCGATGCCGCGCGCGTCCTTCACGAGCGCGTCGAAGTAGGCGGCGTCAAGTTCCTTGCCGCCGAGCGTGCCAACGGAGGGGCCGGAACCGCCGTCGCGGCTCACGAAGAGGAAGTCGAATGCGAAGAAGACCGAAATCGCGACGGCGAACACGCCCCAGACCCATTTGTTCTTGATGAGGCGGTTGAAATGATGGATGACCACGTTCTTGTCCTGTTCTGATGTTACTACTGTAGCTTTGCAGTTTACTTGTTTCTGTTCAAATCGCCTGGCGCGCGGCGCGGGAAATCAAATGTCCTCGTCGTCCTGGTCCTTCTTGTCGTCCGCCTTCTCGCCGTCGGACGGCCCGGCATCCGCTTCGTCCTTGCCGTCCTTGGCCGGTACGGCCTCCACCGTCTCGGCCTCGTCGTCCTCGTCGGCGGCGGCGGCCTTCGCGCCCTTCGACGCTGCGGCATCGGGCACCTTGGTGGAGATCACGAGCTCGCCGGAGTTGACGTTCGAGCGCCCTTCCGCGAACGCGAAGCGGTTGAGCATGTCGCCCGACGCGCCGAACGTCATCATCGACACGCTCGTGCCGCCGCCGACGGACGCCTTCGCGCGGAAGATCTTGATGGCGCACTTCGGCGAAAGAAGGAAGTCGAGCGTCTTCGGCACGTCCTTGACCTCGCCCGTCTCGAAGTTCTTCTGCGTGCCGAGCCCTTGGTCGAGCGCGATCGTGCAGCCGCCGCTCTCGCCCC
>ERZ1031114.384-NODE-384-length-13533-cov-5.412747_pt1 | contig 13533 bp, 9 predicted proteins | sample MGYA00518740_ERZ1031114 | MGnify/ENA primary metagenome ERZ1031114 (study PRJEB33719, sample SAMN04261276) | wastewater metagenome | biome: rural village; feature: human; material: feces | host: Homo sapiens | place: El Salvador | collected 2013-01-14 ... | reverse complement strand
GTATCGCCCTCGCCATCATTGGACTTGCGATGAGGAAGGCCAAGGGATTCATCGGCTCGATGGCTCCGCTCGTCACCACACTCGGTGTCGCGACCATCGTGATGGGAACAATCCTGCATACATTCTTCGGAATGGACACATCCACCGCGGCTTGGGTTCCGGACTGGATCAAGAAATGTATGATCCAAGGCACTGTCGCCGGCTATGACGCGCAGATGCTGTTCTCTATCCTTATAGGTATAGTGCACATCAGCGTGGCTATGCTCCTGAAGACGGCTTACGCCATCAAGCGCAACGGATTCGCCAACTCTTTAGGCACAATAGGTTGGACTCTCCTGATTGTGGGAGGTGTCATCGTGGGAGGTTTCGCTGTCGCCGGTGTAATTGACTCCGCCGTCACCAAATGGATAATCATCGTGCTCGGTGTGGTCTCTGGTCTGGGAATATTCCTCCTTAACGATCTCCACAGGAATCCGCTGGCAAACATCGGCTCAGGCCTCTACGAGACCTACAACACCGTCACAGGACTTCTCGGCGACGTTCTGAGTTACCTGCGTCTCTACGCGCTCGGACTCGCCGGAGGTATGCTTGGCAACGCGTTCAACGAGCTGGGACTTTCTGTCTATGGGATTGATGTTCCGGGAGTGAACATCATCTGCTTCGCCCTCATCGTCGGCTTCGGCCACGTCCTGAACCTCGCGATGTGCTGCCTCGGAGCCTTCGTGCATCCTCTCCGACTCAACTTCCTTGAGTTCTTCAAGAACAGCGGCTATGAAGGGACCGGCAAGGCCTACAGCCCGCTCACAACAAACGATAATAAATAATAACAAAATAAACATCAAATCATTATGAACGAAATTTTAGGTTATCTCGGACTGGGCCTCATGCTGGCCCTTTCAGGAATCGGCTCTTCCATCGGAACGACCATCGCCGGCAACGCCGCTGAAGGAGCTCTCAAGGTAAACCCTGAGAAGTCAGGAAACTACATGGTGCTCTCAGCCCTTCCTGCAACCCAGGGTATCTACGGATTCGTGGCCTTCTTTATGTGGCTCGGCAAGGACTTCGCCGCACAGGGTCCGCTTATGTTCGGTGTCGGAATCTCTGTAGGTCTTGTATGTATGATCTCTGCGATCCGTCAGGGTATGGTCAGCGCCAACGGTATCGTCGGCATCAGCCAGGGTCACGACGTGTTCACCAACACCCTTATCTACGCCGCCCTTCCTGAGTTCTACGCCATCCTTGGACTCGTCGGCGCCATTATGGCATAAGTCTATAAAAAACAGCACAATATGTCGCTGATAAAATCAATTTCCGGCATACGCGGAACTATTGGAGGAAAGCCCGGAGACGGGCTTTCTCCTATTGATATAGTAAAGTTCACCTACGCCTACTGCGCCACCCTCCCTACAAGGAAGCCTCAGTCGAACGGTGAGAAGTACAAGATAGTCGTCGGCAAGGACGCAAGGCTGTCCGGAGCGATGGTCGAGAACCTTGTCATCGGCTCACTGATGGCCTGCGGCGTGGATGTGGTGAAGATTGGCTTCGCCTCCACTCCGACCACAGAGATGGCCGTGACATTCGCCAAGGCCGACGGCGGAATCATCCTCACAGCCTCACACAACCCTCGCCAGTGGAACGCCCTCAAGCTTCTCAACGACCGTGGAGAGTTCCTCACAGCGGCCGAAGGCCAGGCCATCCTTGACCTCGCCGAGACCGAGGACTTCAGTTTCGCTGATGTTGACGACCTCGGGCACGTCACCGAACACGACTACACCGACGAGCATCTGGATGCCGTTATGGCTCTGGAAGCCGTTGATGTCCAGGCTATCAAGGACGCTCATTTCAAGGTTGCACTGGACGCAATCAACTCGGTCGGCGGAATCATAATGCCAAGACTATTGGAGAGACTCGGCGTGGAGTGCGTCAAGCTCAACTGCGACCCGACCGGCGACTTCGCCCACAACCCGGAGCCGCTGCCTAAGAACCTGACGGATCTCAGCGAGACCGTTGTCAAGGAAAATGCCGACCTCGGAATATCCGTCGATCCTGACGTGGACCGCCTGGCGTTCATCTGCGAGAACGGCGAACCGTTTGTCGAGGAATATACCCTCGTGAGCGTGGCGAGCTACCTCTTTGAAAGAGCCGCCGCAATCGCCAAAAAGGAGGGCAAAACCCTTGAGGAAGTCACTGCCCCTTATAAGCCGATCTCCTGCTCGAACCTATCTTCCAGCCGCGCCCTGCGGGACGTGACCGAGGAATATGGCGGAAAATATCATGCCTCGGCTGTCGGTGAGGTCAACGTCACCACCAAGATGCGTGAGACCGGCGCGCTGATCGGAGGAGAAGGCAACGGAGGAGTCATATTCCCTGCCATCCACTATGGCCGTGACGCCATGGTCGGCGTGGCGTTGTTCCTTTCCAACCTCGCGCACAAGAAGATGAAGGTGAGCGAGTTGAAGAAGACATATCCTGAATATCACATCGCCAAGAACAAGATCGAGCTGAGCGACAAAGCATTGATTGACAGGATCTTGAAGGAGATGAAGAAGGAATATGCCGCCGAGGACATCAATGACATCGATGGTGTGAAGATCAGTTTCGAGTCGAAGCGTCAGTGGGTTCACCTACGCCGCTCCAACACCGAGCCGATCATCCGCATATATTCAGAGGCCCCGACCCTCGCCGCCGCGGAAGCCCTTGCCAACGAGGTCATTGCCATCGCCGAAAGGGTCATTAATGACCAGAATTAAAAATATGCTATAATAGTTAACAGGACTATTAATGGCAAATAAAGCGAATTATCACCTCCTTGCAACGTCTCGCTCGGAGCTCCGAGCTCCGAGCAATTTTTTCACCCCCCAGTCACTTCGTGACAGCCCCCGGTGGGGGCACTGGGGACCGGATTCCCCAGACCCCTTGCGTCGCTTCGCACTGCGTGCGCATTTCTTTTCACCCCCCAGTCACTTCGTGACAGCCCCCTGGGGGGCACTGGGGACCGGATTCCCCAGACCCCTTGCGTCGCTTCGCTCCGAGTTCGAAGACTTTTATCCGAACATATCCCCCCTCTTACGAGGCCGAGGGTGGCCACGGTTGCAAGGAGGTGATAATTAGCTTTGGGTCGATTTTGGTTATTCATTTGTTAATAATTTAATTATTAAATAATTATGTTTTCATTCAGGACTACGGCGCTGGAGGATCAGCTGGACAAGGCGTTGCGGGACGGGCGGGTCGGGTGCTTCTGCACACAGAACTGCTGGGACACGGCGCACGGAAGGTATATGTACGATCTGTTCACGGAGCGAGGGAACCTGAAGGCAGTGTTCAGCCCTATGGGGGCGGAGCTGACTCCGGGAACGAACCATATCTCGTTTGACGCTGAGGCGCTGACGGAACTGGACGCGATCGTTGTGGAGATTCAGGATGCGGGGGCACGGTACTTCAACTACACGAAGGACGTATTCCACCTGATGGTGATTCTCGCGGTGATGGAGAACCCACCGTCCCTCTACATCGTGGACCACATCAACCCCGCCGGCAGAATCGTCGAAGGCTCGATGCCCTCCGGCACGGTCGAGCCGCACACTCCGAAAATCGCCCACAGGCATGGACTCACTCTCGGCGAGCTCTGTGACCTATGGTACAACGAGATCGGAGCCACATTCGCCCTTCACGTCATCTCAGCCCTGGCCAGTGACTCCACCCGCCAGCTGCTCCCGTGGACGATAGCCCCAGCCTCGGATATTCCAGGAATGTTCACCTGCGAGATGTACAGCGGCGGCGGCCTCTGGAACAACACCACCATCACCCCCGCCATCGGAACAGCCAGGCCTTATGAATATCTCGGAGCCCCCTTCATCCGGCACAACCGTCTGGAAGTCCTCCCCGCCCCCGCCGGAGTCCTGATGCGCCCCTGCACCTTCACCCCGTCCACAGGACGCTACGAAGGCCAACGATGCAACGGCTACCAGATCATGCTCCAACCAGGTACGGAATACCATTCACTGCTCCACACGCTTCAGTTGATGCGATATTTCCGGGAAAGATACTCGCAGTTCGAGCTGCTTGACGGTTTTGAGTCCAAGATAGCCGACCATGTCATGCTGAGTTACCTCCAAGGAGAGATTCAATACCAGGATCTGCGCGAACACGTCAAACTGGAAGAGCAGAAATGGATCCGCAAGGCAAAACGCTACAGCCTTTATGACGACCAGCCGTACAGGATCAAGTAGCCCCCGCCCAAGCAAGCCTCCTGCAAAGGTAATATGGAACAGACATAGAACAATGTAGAAAATGTTGGACCTGATTAAAGAGTATATTATCAAATTCACGGACTTCGTCTGCGGATGGCCGTTGTTTACATTTCTGATAGGAGGAGGAATATTCCTGTTCATATATTCAAGAGCATTGCCGCTGAGGAAGTTGGGAATGGCGGTCAGTTCTCTGAAAATGAAGAAGAAAGGAGAGGGACAGGTCAGTTCCTTTCAGGCTCTGATGAACACCATCAGCAGCACAGTCGGGATGGGGAACATCGCCGGGGTCGCGATAGCACTATGTGTCGGTGGGCCCGGAGCCATCTTCTGGATGTGGGTCAGCGCTTTGCTTGGAATGGCCACAAAGTTCTTTGAGGGCACCCTCGCCGTAATGTATAAAGGGAAGGATGACAAGGGAGTAGCCCAAGGAGGACCTATGTTCGTCCTGACCGAAGGAATCGGCAGGAAGATGAAGCCGTTGGCTGTAATGTTCGCATTCTGCGCTTTGTTCAGCGGCCTTCCTGTGATGCAGGCAAACCAACTCTCCGAGTCGTTATATTCAGTGATCCTTGAGCCGCTTGGAGTGCCCGAATCAAGATGGGTGTTTCTGGTAATCGGTCTTGTGATCGGCGGCATAGTGAGTCTCGTCATTTTTGGTGGGATAAAGCGGATCTCGCAGGTTTCATCGAAGATCGTACCATTTATGGTTGGATTCTATTTCCTTATGGTGGTGGGCATTATGGTTGTCTATCACGACCGTCTGCCCTCCGTGTTTGAAGCCATCTTCGAAGGTGCTTTCTGCTGGAAGGCTGGTTTCGGAGCCTTCACTGCCGTGGCTCTGACCGGAGCGAGGAGGGCGATGTTCGTCAACGAGGCCGGTGTCGGAACCGCCGGGATGATGCACGGAGCCTCGATGAACGCCGAGCCTGTGAGGGAGGGACTCGTGGCCATGCTTGGTCCGGCGATAGACTCCGGCCTTGTCTGCACCCTGTCCGCCATTCCGATGATCATGGCCGGTCTCTACAGCACTGACAGCATAAAGGGACTGTCCATCGCGCTGAACACATATGACGCCCTGATTCCGTTCGCAGGACGCTATCTTCTCGAATTCGTGGTGATCATCTTCGCCTTCTCGACGATGTTCTCATATTCCTACTACGGAACGATGTGCACATCTTACCTCTGGGGCACGAGACATGCTCAAAAGTACCGCTACTTCTATGTCGCGACAATCGTCCTCGCAAGTGTCATCACTCTGGATGTCGCCGTCAGTTTAATGGATCTTGCCTTCGCCCTGATGGCCTTTCCGAATATGATCGCCGTCTTTTCCCTCGCCCCGAAGGTGATGAAAGAGGCAAGGCGACTTTGATGCGCCCCATTCATCGGCAAGCAGACTCCAGACAGCCAAGCAGACTCCAGACCGGCAAGCAGACTCCAGGCCGGCAAGCAGACTCCAGACCGCCAAGCAGACTCCAGACCGCCAAGCAGACTCCAGACCGCCAATCGAGAATATTATGCGTAGGTCTCCGTACGTGAAGCGATGTCTGATGTGAGTCCGCAAACCAACGCCGCACGGGAGCACTGGAAGCCGCGTCAATAACATCGGGAGCATTATCCTTGTACCGAGCCTGCTGACTCCCAGGTGAGCGAATCCTTTCGCACCTGGAACAGAAAGCCTCTCATTATCAAGCAGTAGCACTTTCAGGTACGCATAGTTTTTCGCACCTGGAAGTAAGGAACACCAACAGAATGCCCTGTACCGGGGACGACGACTCTTAGGTGCGTGAACATCTCCGCACCTGGGACACAATCTCGCTGACTGTCAAACGGATGTAGTTTCAGGTGCGTAGGGTTTTACGCACCTTGGAGGTCAGGAACACCACACCCGGGACAACGTTCCTATAAGATTAAGTTAGTCAACTCCTATATAGTTCCCAAAAGTTTTTCACACTGGACTTAATTTTGCATAATCCAACAGAAATCGAAGCAAACAGATTGGATTTCCGATTTGTAAGACTTCTCTTTGCAGAGAATGAACTAAAGAAAAGGCGGTATGCTTTACCCGATCGGAATACAGAACCTTGAGGATATCCGCAGAGGCGGGTATGTCTATGTTGACAAGACTGCTCTCATATACAAGTTGGCATCTACTGGGAATTATTACGTCCTGAGCCGCCCGAGGCGGTTCGGCAAGAGTCTGCTGATTTCAACGATGGAGGCATATTTCCAAGGGAAAAAGGTACTCTTTGACGGACTGGCGGTCGCCTCGCTGGAGAAGAACTGGATTGAATATCCAGTGCTGCATTTGGACTTCAGCGGACGGGCTTACAATGAGATGGACGTGGTCGCCAAGACCCTCGACGGCGCGTTGCGTAAATGGGAAAAGGAATATGGCAGCGAAAACCGCTCGGACATTCCTGGTATCCGTTTCGGAAATGTGATTGAGGCCGCCTACCGAAGATCCGGCCGCCAGGTAGTCATCCAGGTCGATGAAGCGGAAAGCATCAAGAAACTCGCCGAGGCCAATGGCCTTTCGGAAGATGAATGCCGACAAAAACTTGCCATGATGTACATAATCCTTGAACTGATGGGCGAATATGTCGAAGTGGAGCGCGCGACTTCCAACGGCCGCACTTCCGCTCTTCCTCAACCCAGACTACCCCTTCATCCGCCACTTCAGTAGCAAAAATGGGAAATAACGTTGCCCATGAGTGCTCGACAACACCCTTGAGAGACGAAAAGCGAAGAAAACGTTTCCCAAGAGTGCGGAATACACTCTTGAGGAGCAAAAGAGGCCGAAAGCGCATCCCCATAGACCAAGGAGAAATGCTACTCCTGTCAGTTAGCCCATAATCACAGAAGAATATTCAAAACCGGAGTGAACTTCTCCACCACCTCCCGTCGCATCGACGGCTGGAAGATCATCCAGTAGCCACGAATGCCACTGACAAACCGACAATAGAATAGGCTTATCATATACAAATTGTCGGAAGCCGGTGGAGAATCAACCGTTGACTCTCAATCGGTTACAAAATGCTGGCCTCTCATTTCGACCATCAGCATTTCACAACACACTAATAATAAACATCTTAGCCGCCACGGCATTTATGGTAGGCCTAATGGCGGCGCAACCGACAGGTATGAAGACAGAATACCGTCACCGTGAGCAAAAAAACGCTCTCCGAGTGACGGCTCCTACCGGCGGACAATGACCCTTTCAATGCGGCGAGGAACCGAGGTCATGATCTCGTACGGAATGGTGTCCAGGATGCGCGCGAGCTCGCTGACCGTAGGATCCTCACCGAATATTGTCACGGTGTCCCCCACTTCGGCTGGTACTCCGGTCACATCGACCATGCACATGTCCATGCAGATGTTGCCGATCGTGGGCACACGATGGCCATTCAGAGCGAAACTGGCGTTGCCGCAGCCAAGGTGTCTGTCGATTCCGTCGGCATAGCCCACCGGAATTGTGGCGATCCGGGTACCTTCATGGGCGATCAAGCCATGCTGTCCATAGCCGATGGCGCCATCCTCCGGCTTCAGTTCCTTGATCTGCAAAATCTTCACTTTCAGAGAGGCGACAGGCTTAAGACGCACTTCCGGCAGAGCGCTGATCCCATATATTCCCACCCCAAGACGCACCATGTCATGCTGGAAACGCGGGAAACGCTCGATTCCCGCGGAGTTTAGAATATGCCACATCGGATGGTAGCCAAGAGCCTCGTCAATCCTCGCGGCGTTGCTCTCGAACATCGAAATCTGCCCCAGCGTGAACTGGTCCATGGACGGATCCTCGGCGACCGCGAGGTGTGAATATACCGACTTGACCTTCACCTCTGAATGAGTCCTAAGATATTCAATCAATTCATCCAACTCGCTGGTCATGAAGCCGAGGCGGTGCATTCCAGTGTCGAGTTTGATGTGGATCGGGAAGCCCTCGATGCCGCGGCTCTGCAGGGTGGCGACAAGGGCCTTCAAGGTATAAATATTCGGGATTCCGGGTTCAAGACGGTTATCGATGATCTCATCGAAATAGTCCGTGCCGGCTGTCAGCACAAGAATCGGCAGGCTGATACCAGACTGCCGCAGTTCCATTCCCTCAACCGGAAGCGCCACCGCCAGATAGTCCGCTCCGGCGTTCTGCATCATCAGAGCGAACTCCACGGCCCCATGACCGTAGGCGTTGGCTTTCACCAGCACCAATAGTTTGGTGGTACGACTCAACTTTGAGCGGAAGTACCTGTAGTTGCCGAGACAATTCTGGAGATTCAGTTCCAGTCTTGAGAAATCTGTTACGCCGTTTGACATATCACTATCGAAATTCTGACAAAATTACTGTTTTTCTGCCATAATATCCGCCAAAATCTCTATATTTGACATCTGGCCTGATGCTTGATGAGATGTCCGGAGGTGGGTAGTCACCGGCTAAAGGTTGTTTTCCGCAGGTAATTGCCTACTTGCAAAAGTTGAATTGAATAATTTATAGAGTATGAGCACTGGATTAATCTGGATCATCATGATTGTGGTTATGATCCTCAGTCAGATCATCCAAAGCATGCTTCAGAGCAGATTTGAGAAATATTCCCGCGTTCCGACCAACAATCGGATGACGGGTGCGGAGATCGCCACCAAGATGTTGGCGGACAACGGGATCACCGATGTCAAGGTAACCTGCATTCCGGGTCGTCTGACAGACCACTACAATCCGCAGACAAAGACCGTGAACCTCAGCGAGGCGGTTTACAATTCGAGCAGTGTCGCGGCGGCCGCTGTGGCGGCTCACGAATGCGGCCACGTCCTTCAGCACGCCAAAGGCTACCTGCCGCTGCAACTCCGCACGGCTCTCGTGCCGGTCGTAAGTTTCTCAAGCAGAATCGTGCAGTGGGTTCTTTTGGCTGGAGTCATTCTCGTTTCGATGTTCCACAGTTATCCGGTCCTGATCGCCGGAGTGGTTCTCTTCGCTTTGACCACACTTTTCAGTTTCGTCACCCTTCCTGTCGAGATCAACGCCAGCCACAGGGCCGTCAATTGGCTTGAGAACGCCGGCATCACCAACTACGAGACACGCCCGATGGCGATAGACGCTCTCAAATGGGCCGCCTACACCTACGTCATAGCCGCTGTCGGCTCCCTCGCCACGCTACTCTACTACCTCTCCTTCCTCAACGACCGGAAGTAAACAGAGACATCTTGAGGATTGCCCCCTCAACAACAAACAAAGGTAATGAATATGCCAACCGATGTGGTTTCCGACAACCGCATCGGTTGTTTTTTTGTTTTGCTACGCATCGGCTGCTCATTCAGCGCATCGGCTGCTCCTTTTTACAAAACGGCGGCATAACCACCTTCAATACACACAGGCTGAATGTGTGTTATATGCCACCTATGCCTTCAGGATGGTCAGGCGGCATAAGGACTCAAAGCCTTGGCTTTCTCACGGACATCGGCATCACTCAAGAAAGCGCCCGTATTCCTAAGCATAGAATCATTAACCTCGTCCTCACACTTCAACGCAACGCCATATTCATCAAAAGTCCAGTCCGCCGGATACTGATGCCTGACTTTCAAGATATTCCTTCGCTCAACCATCGTCAGGTCTCCGATAGTGCGTATGTCTCTGAAATGGTGCGGCGCCACAAATCCACTGGAGGGATCGCCAACAACAGCATATTCAAATAGCCACGCATGCGTTGGATCCATCGTCGCAACATAGGGACGTCCAATTATATTCCCACTTGAAACTGAGCCACTTCCTGTAAAACAATCCGGTGCGTTGGACCACCTGTACTCTGAAGGCATCCTGTCAAATCCAGCCGCCAACGGATTTCTGAATATGTAAGCTATTGTCTTCATAAGTTGCCCTTTCGTGGTGATCGCCAGAGCCGAAAACTTGAACCCTCGCCCTCTGTACTCCTGACCGAAACGTTTGGTCAAATAGTTGGCCACGGCGAAAACATACAGTTTCATAAACCGACGACAGTTCTCCTCATGCCCATTAAGGCAAAAGTGCAGGTGATTATCCATCAGAACAAACGCAAGCACAACGGTCCCGGCTTTCCGAACCAAAGCAGGGATCACATTCATCCCATAGACTTTAGCGTCAGTGTCCGGGAACATCACATCAGCGCGGTTACCGTCAGTGTAACAATGATAGCAGTCTATGACAGAATCGAAGAAATCATTTGAATAAGTTCGGGCCATAATTGTTTTTGGGAAATATATACAAGTTGACTACCTTCCTCCATATCGTGCCGACACTGGTGTACCAAATGGACAAAAAGATGCCGTTGGTACAGGAAAAGCACTTCTGGTGTACCAACAAGGACAAGACATCAGTGTCGGGCCAGTGGAAGGAAACTGTGGCAGAACAGTAGGTGTCATTCCTGATTCACATCCATCAACCTTAGGTGCGGCATTGTCGTTTCAGATCCAAACAACTATTATTCCGGGTGAAAAAATGGTGGTTATACACCCGGGGAGACATCACTGATTGGAGTCGGGTGCGGAAAGCCACTTTTTTCACCCGATGCATAAGCCCGGGATCTTCCGCCACACATTGTCTTATATGACAACGATGGAGATTAGGTCCTTTACATACAGATTTTTGCGCAGGAATATCAACGGTGCGCAATTATTTAAATATCAGTGCTATAAAAGAAATGTTAGCCAACTCCTATATAGGACCCAGAAATAATAATGATGTCATTCCGTGTTTGCTCCAACAAAAAAGAATAGGTATCTTAGCGGAACGATAATATTCAATCGTCATCGATGAAAACGATAAGGACAATAATCATCGCTGCCCTCGGTGCTTTGGCGGCTTGTTCTCCGGCCACGACGGAACTGGAGGACTACACGGGGTACGTTAATGTCAGGATCGGCTCAGGCGGGCACGGGCACGTGTTTGTCGGGGCGAGCGTGCCTTTCGGCGCGGTGCAGTTGGGACCTACGAGCATCCCTCAGCAATGGGATTGGTGCTCCGGCTACCATTCCAGTGACTCCACGGTCATCGGATTCTCGCACACACACTTGAGCGGAACCGGAATCGGAGACCTCTTCGACATCACCGTGATGCCGGTGGTCGGCACGGTGAGATATTCAAGAGGGGAGGAACCGAAAGACGCTTCGCCGGAAGCGATCGCCGCCGCGCAGGCCTCAGGAATGTGGTCCTACGCCGACAGGACGAAAGAGATCGCCAAACCAGGTTACTATAGCGTTCCTCTGACCCGTTACGGCATCACCGCCGAGATGACGGCCACGACAAGGGTCGGCCTCAGCCGTTACACTTTCCCGGCTTCCGACAGCTCAGCGGTGGTCTTCGACCTTGAGAACGGCGGCTGTTGGGACAGGGCATACGATACGAAATTCACCGTCATAGACAGTTGTACCATAGAGGGTTACAGGTTTTCTACGGGTTGGGCTAAAGACCAGAAAATCTACTTCCGCGCCCAATTCTCAAAGCCGTTCGACTCCATCGACGAAATCACCGCCAAGGAATATCCCGTTGAGGGTAAGGAATATTCAGTGAACTACTTCCGCGCCGACTTCCACACCACCGAAGGCGAGCAGGTGATGCTGAAGGTCGCGGTCTCCCCGGCCAGCGAGGAAAAGGCGGCTTTGAATATGTCGGCGGAACTTCCGGGCTGGGACTTCGAGGCCACGGTCGATGCAGCCCGCGAGGCTTGGAACGCGGAACTCTCCAAGGCTAAGGTGTCCACTGATGATCCTGAAGCCAGAACAATTTTCTACACAGCGCTTTACCACACGATGATAATGCCTTCGATATTCAGTGATCTGGATGATCCGAGGGCTGAATATACCACATTCTCCCTTTGGGATACTTATCGCGCCCAGATGCCGCTGATGACAATCCTGCATCCGGAAAGGGAGAACGATATGGTCGCTTCGATGCTTAAGATCTACCGGAAGCAGGGCCGTCTTCCAGTTTGGCATCTGGTCGGCAACGAGACGGACTGTATGGTCGGCAACCCTGGTGTCATCGCCGTCGCCGACGCTGTCGTGAAAGGCTTCGACGGCTTTGACCGTGACCTCGCCTGGGAAGCGATGAAGGCGACTATGACGGACACCATCCGCGGCCTGAACTACCGTCAGAAGTACGGGTATATTCCTTCAGACACAATGCTTGAGTCAATAGCCTTTGATATGGAATATGCCATTGCGGATGCAGCTGTGGCCGCCGCCGCTGATTACCTTGGCAAGCCGGATGACGCTGAATATTTCCGTAACAGCAGCCATTCCTACCGCAATTATATGGATCCGGAGACTTTGTTCGCAAGAGGAAAGATGACAGACGGCAGCTGGAGGACTCCGTTCAATCCATATTCCTCGGAGCATCGCGCTAATGATTATTGTGAGGGAAACGCCTGGCAATATACCTGGCTCGCTCCGCACGACTATTCCGGCCTGGTTGATTTCTACGGCTCCCGCGAGAAGTTTGTCGAGAGGCTTGACTCGCTTTTCGCCGCTGATTCCAGAATAGACGGTGAGGACGCTTCTCCTGACATCTCCGGCCTCATCGGTCAGTACGCCCACGGCAACGAGCCGAGCCACCACGTCATCTATTTCTATACTATGGCAGGCGAGCCGTACAAGACAGCCGATCTGGCACGCCGGATATATTCAGAGTTTTATAAGAACGCCGATGACGGTCTCTGCGGCAATGAGGATGCCGGCCAGATGTCCGCCTGGTACGCCCTTTCCGCTTTGGGCTTCTATGAGATCGAGCCTGCTTCAACAAGGTTCTGGTTCGGCGCTCCGGCGTTTGAGGCGGTTGATTTGAAGGTCGCTGGAGGCACGTTCAAGATCAAGGCCTCCGGTTTAAGTGATGCGAACCGCTATATCCAGAGCGTCACCTTGAACGGTAAACCTTACGATAAGGCTTACATTGAATATTCCGACATTGTCAAAGGCGGGGAACTTGTCTTTGAAATGGGGGCGGAGCCGGCCGTCTGGTATTAGGATGCTCCTTTTGATAAGAGATCGGAAATAACTTGCTTCATCGCTATGCGTGGGGCAAGTTATTTTCTTTATTTTTCGGAGAATCGGTGCTCTTTTCGCTAATTTTTGCGTGAAAATGAAAAAAAAGTCAAAAAAAGTTTGGAGGGAACGAAAAAGTCGCTATCTTTGCAGCCCGTTTCGGAAATAACGGGAAAGTTCATTGACAATATTGAAAGATTAGTACAACAAGTACCGAGAACGAAAATGAGAGCGTTGATTCTTTTTTTTAGAAGAATGAAGTTGTCGGGGTCGAACTGGAAAT
>ERZ1031114.382-NODE-382-length-13598-cov-5.351252_pt1 | contig 13598 bp, 9 predicted proteins | sample MGYA00518740_ERZ1031114 | MGnify/ENA primary metagenome ERZ1031114 (study PRJEB33719, sample SAMN04261276) | wastewater metagenome | biome: rural village; feature: human; material: feces | host: Homo sapiens | place: El Salvador | collected 2013-01-14 ... | reverse complement strand
GGAGACCAGAAATCCATAATTAATTGGAACAGAGTGTGTGACGTTCCACAGGTTGAAGGTCAGTGCATTATGAAGTTCTGCTCTCTGGAATTGACTACCAGTAATTTATAAGTAACGAACCCATGATGTTTTACGGTCCACACTCTTGCTAATCATAGATTAATTTCCCATATTTGTGAAGCATCGTTCTCTGGTCTGGAATCAACCAGTCCACCTGAAAGAATGATGTGGGTTAACTATGTAAAACTTTTAAAGAGGGGAAGGCTATGAGGCGTCGAAAGTTTCTGTCCGGTTCACCGAACCACATTTATCAACGGTCACAGAACGGTTCTGTGATATTTTACAGTCTGGAGGATTGTCTGGTTTATTTCACTGTGTTCTGCACCTGCGCCAAACGGTACGGAGTGACAGTTCTGGGTCTGTGCGAGATGTACGATCATATTCATCAATTGGTTGAGGCTCCGGATTTACCTACGCTCAGCGGGTTCGAAAGAATGGTGAATATGACGTTCTCCTATGAATATTACGGTGACTTGAAGCGGGGGGCTGAGGGCTTTGTGTCGGATAGGAACATCACTTCCGGTTCTGTAAGCGTCACGATCCCGAACATTGGCCATCTGTTCCAGTCTCCATTCGGAAGCGCTCCGAAAATCGGAAACAAAAAGATAAGGACCAGCATTGCCTACCTTTATAACAATCCGGTTGAGAGGAATATCCATCAGGAGGCGATCAAGTGGCGATGGAACTTTCTGGCCTACGCGTTTTCCGATCATCCGTTTTCGGAAAAGCTGTCGCGTAGAGTGGCCTCGACCAAGATGCGTAAAAACCTCAAGGAGATTGAAGGATGTTGTTCACGGGGCAGCTACCTGAGGTACCCTCAACTTCACAGGATGTTTGATGGCCTATCACCTGAAGAGAAAAACCAACTTATCGATTTCATTGTCATTACCTATAATGTTATTGAATATGACAGGCTCTCTTCCTATTATGGAAGTCCGGAAAAGATGTTGCTTGCCATCAACTCCAACACCGGCAGTGAATATGACATCAGGGAGGAACGGCATCATAATCCGGACACCTCCTACGGTCAGATGATGAATTATGTTGTCAGGTATGACTACGTCACCAGGGCCAAGGATGTCATCCTACTGCCCATCAAGGAGAAAAACGTCCTTATGCGGATTCTGGTCCGTGACACGATGGCCGATGAGTGGCAGGCCCTGAAGTTCCTCGGAATGGATCTCCCTTCAAGGTAGTGCAACGGTTGGGGCTTGGTTTGGGACTCCACTCAAGATGGCGCTACGGTAGAAAATGATAACCGTGCACTTAATTGTCTGGCGTTTAGAAAGATCTGAAGTCCTGCTGGTCATTTAAAGAGGCCAGGAGTCCATAATTGGTTGGAACTTGGAGTGTGGTGCCCCATGGCTTGAAGATCAGCGCGTTATGAAGCTCTGCCATCCATTTGGGGAGACCAGAAATCCGTAATTTATTAATATGTATCGTAAAAAGAGTTCGCCCACCATACATATTCTGGGATGAGATATGAGACCTGTTGAGCATAGATTGCCACGATTTGCGGAAAATGAAATTGCCGTTGAATGTCGCTTGTTAATTCAACGAGCCTAGAGACGAGTTGATTAACAGGTGATGAACTTGCTGAATCAACGGGCTGCGTAAGGTGGAGATGATTCCGGAGCCATCAGCGTCTATGTGGCCGACGATGCGGCGGGCGCGGACAGGCTGTGACCGCACTAATTCCGCGGAAAGTAGAACGGGCTGCGTAAGGTGGAGATGATTCCGGAGCCATCGGCGTCTATGTGGCCGACGATGCGGCGGGCGCGGACAGGCTTGCGGTTGTAGAAATCGGCAGCGCTGGAATCCAATGAGTTGACACGCACGACCTGGGCGGAGTGGATGAACTTGCCGTCACCGATGTACATCCCCACGTGCGTGATCCGCTCCCTGGTGGTGTCGGTCGCGGCCTTGCCCCAGAACAGAAGGTCGCCAGGAAGCAGACCGCTCCAGTCAACATCCCCGTTGTCCTTGAATATTCCCACATCCTCTCCGATCCTTGCCTGTTGGGAGGCGTTGCGCGGAAGGAGCACTCCGTTGGCGAAATATACGCTGCGGGTGAATCCGCTGCAGTCCACGTTCTTGATGGACGTGCCGCCCCACATGTACGGTACGCCGAGGAACCTGTAACCCGTGGTCAGAAGATCCTGCCTGAAATCATTCCCGGCCGTGGTTCTGTCCTTGCGGTCTTTGGCCCATTTGTAGAACACCGCGACATCTTTAGCGGGAACATAACCGGTCTTGCCTGACGGCAGCACGACTCCGACAAACTTCTTCTTCAGAACCGCCTGCCCCTCCTCATAGCCTTTGTAACGTCCTCCGGCATGCGTCCTGACACTGTACATGATTCTCACGATGTCTCCGAGCACGAAATCGGAGACAATCCTGGAATCCATCGAAGGCTCCTCGTAAATGTGTGAGAAAGCCGCTGTGCAGATGTATTTCGGAGCCTCAAGGTAGTCCTGAAGCTCTTCCTCGCTCATCGGCACGAGCCCCATCTCGTTGACCCAGGCCGTGTAAGGCTCCGGACTCTTTATCTTGACCCAGTAGCTTGACTTATCCAGGACCTCGACCACCGTCCCCATCAACGCCTGGTCTCCAAGCTCGGCGGCGTAGTCCGGTGCCTCGCGCATAAAGTTGGCGGAAAACTCAACCACAGCCCATTTCTTAGGGGCTTCCTGCGCTGAGGCGGCACAATTGAATGACAGAGCGACCGCGGCCGCCGAAGACAAAATTTTCAGGAATATGTTCATATCGACATCTGTTTATAATCAATAAACTGTTCTGCTTGAAATGCCCTTTCGTGGTTCAAACCAATCAAAAACCTTCTCTTTCCGGAACCAATGACGGATCCAACTTGTAAAAATATTCACAATTCATTAGTTTTGCAAGGAATATGTCGTACTTTTCGGTGGCACGTGTCGGGAAAAGGGGATAGGGCATCACATCCGGACGTGGAACAGGAGTTCTCCTTAATGGATTTCTTTGAAAACCGAATGCCCGGAATAGGACAATCACAATTGAACGTGGAACTGAAGGGGACGCGAAGGAAAGGTGAATCGGAAGAAGGAGTAACGGCTGCATTATGTTTGGTTTTTCAGAAGGAAAAAGATACAATTCGTTCGTGGGTTATTACCGCCGCATGTACGGTGAGCGGCTCCAGAAACTTGTTCTGGACGCAGGGTTCTCGTGCCCTAACCGGGACGGAACCGTGGGGCGGGGAGGGTGTACCTACTGCGACAACGCCGCTTTCCATCCTGGTTACAGCACTCCGGGGAAGCCGCTTCTGACACAGATTGACGAAGGAATAGAGTTCCAAAAGGTGCGATATCCGAGGGCGAGGCACTACCTGGCATATTTCCAGGCATATTCAAACACATACGGTCCGTTGGATCGGTTGAAGGCTCTTTATGAGGAGGTCCTGAGCCATCCGGAGGTGGTGGGGATCGTGATCGGCACGCGTCCGGATTGTGTCGATGAGAAAAAGCTGGACTATCTGGCTGGCTTGGCGTCGGGGCGTGTCCTTTCCGGGTGGCAACGGTCCCTTCGACAGGCTCAGGGACCGAACGTTCAGGCTCCGGGACCGACTGTCCAGGCCCCGGTTCCGGGTACCCTCACCGCCCCCATAGTGGTGGTAGAGTACGGCATCGAGTCCTGCCACGACAGCACCCTGCGCCACATCAACCGCGGCCACAGCTTCGAGTGCGCCCGCAAAGCCGTGGAAATGACCGCCGAAAGAGGCATCGACACCGGAGCCCACTTCATTCTCGGCCTCCCCGGCGAGACCAGAGAGATGCTCCTCGACCAATGCGGCCTTATCTCCTCCCTCCCGCTGCGCTCCGTCAAATTCCACCAGCTCCAGATCGTCAGAGGCACAGTGATGGAAAAGGAATATGCCGCCGACCCCTCAGCCTTCTACCGTCCCGGTCTTGATGAATATCTTGACTTTGTCATCGACATCCTCGAACGCCTGCGCCCCGACCTTTACATCGAACGGGTCGCCGGCGAGGTCCCGCCCCGCTTCGTGAACGACACCCCTTGGGGACTCGTCCGAAACTTCGAGATCCTCCGCCTTCTGGACAAACGTCTTGAGGAACGGGACACGTGGCAAGGCCGTTTATATTCAAAGCCTTGATTAATCGGCTGGCACAACTTTCGCTTGCCGGAAGACCGGCTGTCGGGCCGGAATCCGAATTTTTTGAGGCCATAGAGGCAGAACAACCCTCCGGCCAAGCCAACTATTGCGTGAAAATTCTTATATTTGTCAAATTTATTTGATTACAATGGCGAAGTTTGTAAACCGAGAGATTCCTGAAGGCCTCACCTTCGATGACGTTTTGCTGGTTCCGGCACATTCCGATGTACTTCCTCGTGACGTGGATGTCACAACAAATTTCACGACTGACATCAAGCTCCACACCCCGATCGTGTCGGCCGCGATGGACACAGTCACAGAAGCCGATCTTGCCATAGCGATGGCGAGGGCCGGTGGTATCGGTGTGATTCACAAGAATATGACCATCGAGCAGCAGTGCGAGCAGGTGCGTCACGTGAAGAGGGCTGAGAACGGAATGATCTACGATCCTGTGACGATCAGCCCGGACGCGAATGTCGGCAACGCCCTCGCGATGATGAAGAAGCATCACATCGGCGGCATTCCTGTCGTGGACGCCAACGGCTTCCTCATCGGAATCGTCACTAACCGTGACTTGAGGTTCCAGGAGGATATGCAGCTGCCGATTTCCGAGGTTATGACAAAGGAGAACCTCGTGACCGCGCCTAAGGGCATCACCCTGGCCGACGCCACGAAGATCCTCCAGCACAGCAAGGTCGAGAAGCTTCCTGTTGTTGATAATGACGGCAAGCTCGTCGGCCTGATCACCTACAAGGACCTTATGAAGATCAAGGACAACCCTATCGCCTCCAAGGACAGCAAGGGCCGCCTCCTCGTCGCCGCCGCCGCCGGAATCAAGTCCGACACGCTTGACAGGATCGGTCTTCTGATCGACGCCGGAGCCGACGCTGTTGTCCTCGACACCGCCCACGGACACTCCGAAGGTGTGCTCAGGATGATCAAGAAGGCCTGCGACGCCTATAAGGATTTCCAGATCATAGCCGGAAACGTCGCCACCGCCGCCGGTGCCAAGGCTCTCGCCGATGCCGGAGTCAAGGCCGTGAAGGTCGGAATCGGCCCGGGCTCGATCTGCACCACGAGAATCATCGCCGGAATCGGCGTGCCGCAGCTGACGGCCGTAATGGAGGCCGCATATGCCCTCAAGGGAACGGGCGTGCCTGTGATCGCTGACGGCGGTATAAGATATTCAGGAGACATCGTCAAGGCGCTTGCCGCCGGTGCCAGCACCATCATGGCAGGCTCCCTGCTCGCCGGAACGGAGGAGTCCCCAGGCGAGACAATCATCATGAACGGCCGCCGCTTCAAGTCCTACCGCGGAATGGGATCCCTCGAAGCGATGGAGCAAGGCTCGAAGGACAGGTATTTCCAGGACATGGAGTCCGACATCAAGAAGCTCGTACCAGAAGGAATCGTGGCCCAGGTGCCTTACAAGGGAACCGTCTCAGAGGTTGTCTATCAGCTTGTCGGCGGACTCAGGGCCGGAATGGGCTACTGCGGAGCGCATACTGTCGAGGAACTCAGGAACGCCCAGTTCGTGCGCATCACCAACGCCGGCTTCCTTGAGAGCCACCCACACGATGTGACCATCACCAAGGAAGCCCCTAACTATTCCCGCTAATCAATGATGCTCAGGAGGTTCCGCATATTTATGATGGCCGTCGCCGTTGCCGCCCTTCCGTCCTGCAAGGCAATATCCTCGCTGATTCACGACGGGGAGGTTGTCGCCAGGCTGGGAGACCATAAACTCTATCGCTCGGAACTGGACGATGTGATCCCCAAGGGCACGTCTCCGGAGGACAGCGTGAACCTTGCGAACCTCTACATCAACTCGTGGGTGAAGGACAAGGCTTTCCTCGACATAGCCCAGCAGCGTCTCTCCAAGGAGGAAAAGGATGTCTCGAAGGAGCTTGAGGCCTACCGCCAGTCGCTTCTGCGGTACCGCTACGAGCAGCGCTACATCAACGAGCGCCTCGACACCACCGTCTCAAAAAAGCAGATTGATGAATATTATGGCTCCCACAAAGAGTCCTTCAAGCTGGAGCGGCCGATCCTCAAAGCCCGTTTTATGAATATTCCGAAAGATTCTCCGAATCTTCAGAAGATCAAGAAGCTGATGTCTTCGGACAAGGTTGAGGACGTGGTGGCCGCTGACAGCATCGCCTTCAATTCGACCCAGCGTTACCATGACTATTCCAATGGCTGGATAGACGCGGTGAAACTGGCCGCCGAGTTCGGTGTGGACTATGTTCAGATGCTCTCACAGCGTAGCGGCAACTTCATAGAGATGCCGGACGGGGATGCCAACATCTCTGTCGCGTTCATAGTGGATTACCGGAGGGCCGGGGAGATCGCTCCGGTGGAATACTGTGAGGACAGGATAAAGGACATCATCATCAGCGGAAGAAAGCACGAGCTCCTGGCCGGTTTGGAACGGGACTTGATAGAAGACGCCAAGGTTAAGGAGAATTTTGAAATATATTCGAAATGATAAAGAAAACAGCAATCACCATCTTCGCCCTCGCAGCGACCTGCGCGATGGCTTCTGCCCAGAAATACAAGTACGTTGACAAGACCGTCGCCGTTGTCGGCAACGAGGCGATCATGATCTCCGACATCGAAGGGGCGGTCAAGGACCGCAGCGCCCAGGGCTTTTCATCAGACAGGAATGTCCGCTGCGAGGTGCTGGAATCGATTCTCGAATCGAAGATATTCCTGATGCAGGCCAGGATCGACTCTCTCACGGTCAATCAGGACATGGTTGAGGGAAGCCTTTCCCAGCAGGCGGACAGGATGCTGACCTACCTCGGCGGCGAGGACAAGGTTGAGGAATATTTCGGCAAGCCTCTCTACCGCCTCCGTCAGGAATGGCGCAAGCAGTACGAGGACATGAGCCTCACACAGCAGGCCCAGCAGGAGATCATGAAGAAGATCCCGGAGATGACACCTTATGATGTAAAGGAATATCTTGACACGGTTGACACCAAGAACCTTCCGATAGTTCCTATCAAGTACCAGCTCAGTCAGATCTGCCGTTATCCGGACCGCGAGGCCGCGAACATGGCCGTGCGCGAGAAGTTGCTGGACCTCCGCGAGAGGATCATCAACGGAGAGAAGTTCTCCACTCTTGCTCGAATATATTCGGAGGATCCGGGTAGCGCCCGTAAGGGTGGCGAGCTTGGAATGGCCTCGAAGTCAATCTTCTGGCCTGTGTTTTCAGACGCCGCTATGGCTTTGAAGCCGGGTGTTATCTCGCAGATTGTCGAAACTCCTGACGGATTCCACATCATCGAGGTCATCGAGAAGAAAGGCGACATGTTCAACGCCCGCCACATTCTGATGAAGCCTAAATACACTGATGACGACAGGGATAAGGCGTTCAAGACTCTGGACAGCCTCCGTACCGAGATCAACAATAACGCCGTGACGTTCCAGATGGCGGCGAACTTCTACTCACAGGATCCGGCCACCAGGACCAACGGCGGTCAGATGTCCGATCCGAACACCGGCTCGGCATATTTCGAGATTGACCAGCTCAAGCCGGAGGACTATCTGGCCATCAAGGACTTGAAGGAGGGCGAGATCTCCGAGCCTGTGGAGTCCACTGACAATGATGGCCGTCAGGATCAGGTCAAAGACTATGTCGTTGGAAAGACCATCTACAAGATCATCCGTGTTGACAAGATCATTCCGGCCCACACTGCGTCGTTTGAGGAGGATTTCAGCCAGCTTCAGGAGCAAGTCCGTCAAGACAAGCAGATGAAGGCCATCGATGACTTCCTCGCCGGCAAGATCAAGGAGACCCACATTGTCATCGACCCGATGTTCAAGGACTGCGAGTTCCGTCGTCCGGGTTGGGCTTCAAAGTTCTCTGAAGACTGATGCTTGCGAGACGTCTGGCATATTCATTAATCCTTCTGCTGGTTTCGTTCGGCCTTTTCGCCCAGAACACCGAGCAGAAGGACAGTCTTGTGCGCCTGCTGGGATGTGATGAGCTTCAGCAGGTCGAGGAATATGGCCAGAGCTACAGGAAGGCTTTGGGACATGCCAGATTCGAGCACAATTCAACTCTTCTGATCTGCGACACCGCCTTGTGGAATGTCAACCAGAATGTTATAAACGCTTTCGGCAACGTCCAGATCATTCAGAACAACACAGTGCTCAGCAGCGAGAGCCTCGACTATCTCATCGACCAGAACCTCGCTCAGTTCAGAGGCGCGCTGGTCCAGCTTAGGGACAAGGACGGGAACACCCTGCGTACCACTGACCTGGACTATAACACCAAGGACAGTGTGGCCGTGTTCAGGAACGGCGGTGCCTTGCGCGACAAGGACGGCCAGATCATCGAGAGCGATGACGGCCATTACTATTCCAAGCTCAAGACGTTCAGTTTCACGAACAACGTCAACATGTACACTGACTCGATATTCGTGAAGACTGATGATCTGGACTACAACACAGGCACGAACGTAGCCACTTTCGGAACCGGCACCAACGCATGGAGGGACAACAACATGCTTTCTTCTCAGGCCGGTTTTTACGAGCGGACTTTGGAAAAGTTCACGTTCTTCAGGAACGTGCATATTCTTACCGAGAACCAGGAGGCATGGGCTGACACCTTGGTATATTACCGGGTTCCGAACAATGTGGAGATGTTTGGCCATGTGGAACTGCTTGACACGACTCGCAATGTGGCCGCGGTGGCCGGTTATGTGCAGTATATAGATTCCTTGTCATTCATAAAGTTGACCCGTGAGCCGGCTGTGATAGCGATCAGCGAGCAAGGGGAAAAGAGAGATACAGCTTACATCGGTGCGGACACATTGATTCTGCGCTCCATACCGAAATGTGATGTGGATTCATCGGAGATTTCCAATTCGGCAAGCCGTCTGAAAGAGATAAACGTGGATCCTGTCACGGAGTACCGTCGCAAGGCCTACGAGGCAGCCAAGGCCGCGGCCGAAGAGGCCCGCAAGAAGCGGGAAGAGGAAGACCCTAACGCCGTCGGAGCCTCCGACAGAGGCGCCTCCGCTGTCAAGCCAGGTGGAAAACCGACCGGGAAACCGGCTGGCAAGGCAACTGGAACGGCTACAGGAAAGACGGCGGGAACAACGGCTGGAAAGACAGGTGATAATTCAGGAGGAAAGGCGATCTCGAAATCCGGGAAACTGTCAGGTGACGCGATGATCGGCGATCCTGTGACGAAAGGCCGTCAAGGCCTTCCCGCTCCATGGGATGATGTCATTGAATATGCTCCTCCACGGTTCCAATTGCCGGACACCCTGAAAACGTCGCCCGACACTGTACGTGTTCCAAGCGACAGTCTGGCGGCGAAGACCCTTTCCGCGGTCACTGAACCTGTTTCGGTCACTGAGCCTGCCGAAGTGACCAATCCGCAATCACCGGATTCCCTTACCGTCCCTACGGATTCCCTTACCGTGCCGGGTGATTCCCTGCATGTTCCCACTGACTCTTTGTCTTTGGCCCCCAAGGATTCCACGAAGATCAGTTTCATCTATGGCATACGTAACGTCAAGGTGTTCCGTAACGACATGCAGGTCGCATGCGACTCTCTTGCCTACACGGATCTTGACTCTTTGATAAGGTTGTATGAAAACCCGATTGTCTGGAATGAGATCAAGCGGCAGTACAGTGCCGACAGTATAACCGTCATTGTCAAGAACCAGTCCATTGACCGCGCCAGCTTGATGTCCAATGCCTTTATAATAGTGCAGGAGGACACCTTGTCCTATGACCAGATCCGTGGAACAGAGATGATGGCATACTTTGACAGTACCGGTGCGTTGAGGCGGTTCGACTCGATGGGTGGCGCGTCCGGAGTCTTCTACATCGAGGAGAACGGAAGTCTGGCCACCGTCAACAAGTTCGAGTCAAAGATGTTGACCGCGACATTGAAGGACGGTAATATTCAGGACTTGAACTACTTCGATGCCGTGAAGACAGATGCCTACCCGGTCGTCCAGATGAAAAAGGACGAGAAGATTCTGAAGGGATTCGACTGGCAGCCGGACAAACGTCCCAAGGGACCGGAGGACATCACGCCATATAAGCCGCGAGAGTCCCAGAGGAAAGTCTATGAGAATGTGCCGAGAGCCGAATTCGCGCAGACGGACATCTACTTCCCGGGCCACATGAACAGCGTCTATAAGATGCTGGCCAGACAGGATTCCTTGAAACGGGTCCGTAACGCTGAGCGCAGAAGGCTTGAGGCCGAGCGCAAGGCTGAGGCTGCCAGGATTGCCGACAGCCTTAGGATCGTTGCCGCCGCCGACAGCCTTGCTTTGGCGGACAGCCTTGCCCGTGCCGACAGTCTGGCTCTGAGAGACAGCCTTGCCAGCCGTGATTCTTTGGCGCGACAGGACAGCCTTGTGGTTTCAGATTCGTTGTCGGTCAGCAAGGCCGATTCATTGGCCAATGATCCTTCGGCCATAAAGAAGGCTGAGCAAGAACGCAAAAAGGCTGAGAGAGAGAAGGCGCGAAAAGATCGTCAGGCGGCCAAGGAGGCCAGATGGGCTGAACTTGACGCCCGTGATGCCGCCAAGGCTAAGGCCAAGGAGGAGAAAGCGTTGAAGAAGAAGCGTCAGAAGACCCTCAAGACATTGAAGGCGATGGAGAAACGTCGTGCTAAGGAAGAGAGGATGCTTGAACGCTACAAGGCTCGTTACGAAAAACAGAAAGCCAGAAAAGCCGCACGGAAAGCCGGTAAAAAATAAGGACTGACCTGAAGGCCAGTCCTTGATCCTTTATAATAGAATCCTTTTTTAGAGAAGTTTCTTCTTGAGGGCGTCGATCATGTCCACGGTCATGGTCTCCAGATCATAGGACGGTGTCCATCCCCACTCCTCGCGGGCGCAGGAATCATCCATCTTGTCCGGCCAAGAGTCAGCGATCGCCTGACGTACCGGATCCACCTCATAGCGCATCTTGAATCCAGGAATATGTTCCTGAATCTTGTGGTAGATAATCTCCGGATCAAAGCTCATGGAGGCGATGTTGAACGAGTTGCGGTGTTTCAGCTTGGAAGGATCCGCGTTCATGATGTCCACGGCGGCCTTCAGCGCGTCAGGCATGTACATCATGTCCATGAATGTCCCGGCCGCGATAGGGCAGACAAACTCTTCGCCTTTTACTGCCGCATAGTAGATCTCAACGGCATAGTCTGTCGTGCCGCCTCCAGGAAGTGTCACATTGGAGATAAGTCCAGGGAACCTTACCGAACGGGTGTCCACACCGTATTTGGTGTGATAATAGTCACTCAGCAACTCGGTGGCCACCTTGGTCACGCCGTACATCGAACGAGGCCTCTGGAGCGTGTCCTGAGGAGTGTTCTGATGCGGAGTCTCAGGGCCGAACGAACCGATCGATGATGGTGTGAACACAGCGACATTGTTCTCCCTCGCGATCTCAAGAATATTCATGAGTCCGTCTATCTGGATGTGCCATGCCAGCTGCGGCTTCCTTTCCGCGACAGCCGAGAGCAGGGCGGCGAGATTGTAGATTGTGTCGATGTTGTACTTCTTCACGATGCCCAGAAGTTGCTCACCGTTGCAGACATCAGCCTCCTCGGCGGGACCGCTCTCAAGCAGAACACCCTTTGGCTCAGCGCCTTTGATGTAGCCGGCGACAACGTTGCCATCCGGGTACATATTCCTGATTTTCATTGTCAGCTCCGAACCGATCTGTCCGGTCGAACCTATCACTAGTACATTTTTCATTGCGGATCGCTTGTTTATTGCTAAATTAGCAAGTGCAAATTTACATTATTTTCTGACAAGAGCCCTTATTTATAATAAAATATTATCGATTTTGTCAAAAATTAATATATTTGTCAGTGCGAAATCGAAACGTTTTAAAATTTTATCAATATGTACGGAAAATTCCAGGAACATCTACAGGCAGAGCTTGCCTCCATCAAGGAAGCCGGACTCTACAAGAACGAGAGAAACATCGCCTCCGCCCAATCCGCCGAGATCACTCTCCAGGACGGCAGCAAGGCTCTTAACTTCTGCGCCAACAACTATTTAGGTTTGGCTGATTCCCCGAGGCTCATCGAGGCCGCCAAGAAGGCTATGGACGAGAGGGGATTCGGAATGTCCTCTGTCCGTTTCATCTGCGGAACCCAGGATCTTCACAAGGAGCTTGAGGCTGCCATCTCCGACTTCTTCCACACAGAGGACACCATCCTCTACGCATCATGCTTCGATGCCAACGGTGGGGTGTTCGAGCCTCTGCTCACGGCTGACGACGCCATCATCTCAGATTCCCTGAACCACGCCTCCATCATCGACGGAGTGCGTCTTTGCAAGGCTGTCCGTTACCGTTACGCCAACGCTGATATGGCCGACCTTGAGCGTTGTCTCCAGGAGGCTCAGGCCCAGAGGTTCCGCATCATCTGCACCGATGGAGTCTTCTCAATGGATGGCAACGTCGCTCCGATGGACAAGATTTGCGAGCTGGCCGAGAAGTATGACGCCCTCGTGATGGTTGATGAGAGCCATTCCGCCGGCGTTGTCGGCAAGACCGGCCACGGAGTCGCGGAGCAATATGACTGCTATGGCCGCATTGACATATTCACAGGCACCCTCGGCAAGGCGTTCGGTGGCACCGTCGGCGGATTCACCACAGGCCGCAAGGAGATCATCGATATGCTCCGCCAGCGCTCCCGTCCGTATCTCTTCTCCAACTCTCTGCCGCCTATGATCGTGGCCGCCGGCATAGAGATGTTCAAGATGCTCAAGGAAAGCAACGAGCTTCACGACCGCCAGCAGGAGAACGTGAACTACTTCCGTGACAAGATGTTGGCCGCCGGCTTCGACATCAAGCCGACCCAGAGCGCCATCTGCGCCGTGATGCTCTACGATGCTCCTCTGTCCCAGAAGTTCGCTGCCAAGATGGCCGAGGAAGGAATATTCGTGACCGGCTTCTACTATCCGGTTGTCCCTAAGGGCCAGGCCCGCATCCGCGTCCAGCTCTCAGCCGCCCACAAGCGCGAGCACCTCGACAAAGCCATCGCCGCCTTCATCAAAGTCGGCAAGGAACTCGGTGTCATCAAATAACCTTTCTTTGAATATCCCGACGGTCTCCCTGAGCCTCCCTCGTCGCTTCGACAGGCTCAGCGACCAGCTGGAACCAAAGCCCCGGACGCTGAGCCAGTCGAAGCGCCCGGGGCTTTTGGCTTACCTTTAGCTGAAGATCAAGGCAGTCCCTGAGCCAACGGTGCGCTGAGCTTGCCGAAGTCTCAAAGGGGGAGACTGTCTTAAAAGTAAAAGTACCCCCAGTGAGGATTGAAAATTCGTTGTCGCCCCTGTATAGGGGTACAGACTTTTCTACTCTCGCCGAGACTTTTCAGACAGTCTGGGGGGGGGACCGAGGG
>ERZ1031114.377-NODE-377-length-13677-cov-5.027309_pt1 | contig 13677 bp, 13 predicted proteins | sample MGYA00518740_ERZ1031114 | MGnify/ENA primary metagenome ERZ1031114 (study PRJEB33719, sample SAMN04261276) | wastewater metagenome | biome: rural village; feature: human; material: feces | host: Homo sapiens | place: El Salvador | collected 2013-01-14 ... | reverse complement strand
CTGCAGTCGCAAATGCGACAACAACTACTTTTCGCCTCCCTTGTGTAAAGGGAGGCGAAAACTTTAATCGTGCAGGCAAAAGTTATACTCACATCGTGCAAAAAGCGGTTGTCGCCTCAGCGACAACCGCTTTTCATATTATTTTGTTCCTGTCAGTATGTGAAAGACCTCGCTCGCAAGGAGCATGCCTGCCGTCGGCGGCACAAAAGATATGCTCCCCGGCACCTGCCTTTTATTCTCGGGAAGCTCTGTCTTCCCTTCATAGTCGGCATGCGGCTTTCGCGGCTCTTCCTTAGAATAGACCACGCGGAGCTTTTTTATCCCCGCCGCTCTCAGCTTACCGCGCATGACCTTGGCAAGCGGACATACGGATGTTTTATAAATATCCGTTATCTCCAGCATCTCGGGATGGAGCTTATTACCCGTTCCCATACAGCTGACTATCGGTATTCCCGCTTCATTCGCGCGTCTTATCAACTCAAATTTTGCCGAAACGGTATCTATCGCATCGACGATACAGTCAAATTGCGATATATCAAAGCTGTCCGCCGTCTCGGGAAGATAGAACATATTTCGCACCTCAATATCGACATTCGGGTCGATATCAAGCGCGCGGCGCTTCATAACCTCGGTTTTCATTTCGCCTATCGTAGATGAAAGTGCGACAAGCTGGCGATTGATGTTTGAAACGGAAACGGTATCGTTATCTGCAAAGGTGATATGCCCCACGCCCATACGCACAAGCGCCTCGGCGCAGAATGATCCGACGCCGCCTATGCCGAAAATCGCAACACGCGCGTTTTTCAGCTTTTCAAGCGCATTGTCACCTATGAGATAAGCCTCTCTTATGCGGCGCTCGTCCATTATATCTCGCCCTTCTTTATCTTGCCTGCGAGCTTATAACGCATATCGTTTGAAAGAATGCGCTTGCGCAGACGGATGCTCTTCGGCGTGACCTCGATAAGCTCATCATCCGCGATAAATTCTATAGCCTCTTCAAGGCTCATTATCTTCGGCGGAACGAGGCGGAGCGCTTCGTCGGCACCCGAGCTTCTTATCGCCGTCAGGTGCTTATTTTTGCAGACATTTACAGCGATATCGCCCGATTTCGGGTTTTCGCCGACGATCATACCCTCATAAACAGGGCACTGATTGCTGATGAACATAACGCCTCTGTCCTGCGCATTGAAAACGCCGTAGGAGGTGGATTCGCCCGCTTCGCTCGCCACAAGCGAACCTGTGAAGCGGCGGGTGATATCGCCCTTATAGGGCTGATATCCGTCGAAAACGGAATTCATCGTGCCCTCGCCGCGTGTATCTGTAAGAAATTCGCTTCTGTAGCCGAAAAGGCATCTCGAAGGAATGACATATTCAAGCCTCATTCTGCTGCCTACGGGAGCCATATTGACAAGCTCGCCCTTGCGCGCACCGAGCTTTTCCATGACAGCACCGCAGCTGTCCTCGGGAACATCTATCTCCACGCGCTCCATCGGCTCGCAGCGCACGCCGTCAATCTCGTGATAGAGCACGCGCGGCGTGGAAACGCAAAGCTCAAAGCCCTCGCGTCGCATTGTTTCTATAAGTATGGAGAGGTGCATTTCGCCTCTGCCGGCAACCTTGAAGCAGTCTGTTGTCTCGCCGTCGGAAACGCGGAGCGAAACATCCTTGAGCAGTTCCTTATAGAGACGCTCGCGGAGCTGACGGGAGGTGACATATTTGCCCTCCTTGCCTGCAAACGGGCTGTCGTTTACGGAGAAGGTCATTTCTATCGTCGGCTCGCTCACCTTGACAAATTCGAGCGGCTCGGGACAGTCGACGGATGTCACCGTATCGCCTATCGTGATGTTTTCCGCACCGGAGAAGCAGATGATATCGCCTACCTTCGCCTCGGTAACGGGAATGCGGCGCAGACCGTCTATCTGGCTGATGCTGACTATCTTGGTTTTCTTGGGCGGATTCTCCTTGTCATGATAATTGCATATCATGGCTTCCTGATTCTGGCGGATAACGCCGCGCTCTATTCTGCCTATGCCTATTCTGCCGACATAATCATTGTAGTCGATAGAGGAAACGAGCAGCTGGAGAGGTCCGTTTTCGTCGCCCTCGGGCGCGGGGATATAATCAAGTATCGTATCGAAAAGCGGCTTCAGGTCTTTGCCCGGCTCATAGGGAGAGAAGGAAGCCGTGCCCGCTCTGCCCGAGCACCAGAGCACCGGTCCGTCGAGCTGTTCATCGGAAGCATTCAGCTCGAGCAGAAGCTCCAGTATCTCATCGCCGACCTCGTCGAGACGAGCATCGGGGCGGTCTATCTTGTTTACCACAACGATGACGGGATGACCGAGCTCAAGCGCACGCTGAAGCACAAAGCGCGTCTGCGGCATGGGTCCCTCTGCCGCGTCAACGAGAAGAATAACGCCGTTTACCATTTTCAGTATGCGTTCAACCTCGCCGCTGAAATCCGCGTGTCCGGGTGTGTCGACTATGTTTATCTTCACGCCGTTATAGTGAACGGCTGTGTTCTTTGCGAGTATTGTGATGCCGCGTTCGCGCTCCAAAGCGTTGGAGTCCATAACGCGCTCCTCTGTCGCCTGATTTTCTCTGTAAATGCCGCCCTGACGGAGCATTTCATCTACGAGCGTTGTCTTGCCGTGGTCGACATGAGCAATTATCGCCACATTTCGAAGGTCATTTCTTATCACGGTTTCTATCCTGCCTTTATTTTAGATTTTCATGATTTTCACAAATGGTTATTATAGCACAATTCACTGAAAATGTCTATATATTTTGTGTAGTTTTTTCAAAAAAATCTCCGTAAAAGGCGATTTTTGCCGTTTTACGGAGAAAATTTTTCAGCTGACGCGCGCTCCGAAAGGAAGAAGCGCTATTTTCATGAGCTTGAAGCACTGCTTGCCGAAGGGAATACCGATTATCGTGATGCAGAAGATTACGCCCAGCACAAGATAAGAGAGAGCCGCCTCCCAGCCGAAGAATATGAGCCAGAAGATATTGGCTATCGGATGAGCATCAAAATTCGTGTCCATTATTTTGCCGACAGGCGTGAGACATGCCGTGCCTATCTTAAAGCACTGCGTGCCGAAGGGTATGCCGATTATCGTGATACACAGAATCAGCCCCATGAGCCACCAGCCGAGTGCCGATCCAATTCCTATGAGAAGAAACCATATTATATTGCCTATTGTTTTCATAAAATTAACCTCCGAAATCAAATATACAAAGTAAAAAGTCTTTATCCAGCGCGAGGATCTCGCGCATATTGCGGAATATCTGCCCGCGATAGCCGCGCAGAGCCGCATCCGCGCCGACGGCATCCATGCCGAAGCTGCGCGCTATATGGAGTGCGCGGTAGAGATGATATCTCTGCGTGACGATGACGGCCCGGTCTATGCCGAAAAGCTTCTTTGCGCGGGATACCGTCTCGTATGTGGAAAATCCGCTGTAATCGAGAAGGATATCCTCATCGGGAATCCCGCTTTCGAGTGCATATCGCCGCATTGCGCCGACTTCGTTGTAGTCGTCGCTCTGATAGTCGCCCGAGAGGAGAAGCTTACTTACCTTGCCGCTTTTATAGAGCGATACGGCGGTTTTCATCCTGTCCTCGAGCATATGCGACAGCCTGCCGTTTACTACCGAGGCACCGAGCACTATGGCGTATTCATACTCGGGCGTATCATCGGCGCTGTATACCCTTCCGTTTGTTTCGAGGAATATCCCCGCCGGCGGCAAAAGCACGAGAAGAGCCAGTGCGGCAAGCACTATCATGGCTATGGTTAAGTATTTTTTCTTTTTCATAGCGTCTGCGCGCGCATATCTATATTATGCTTGAAATTCAGCAACATTCTGCTGTATTCGGCTTCCATGAGCGGACTCGATATGATGAAATCCGCCGTTGCACGGTTATTTGCCATCGGAATATCGTAGACCTGCGCTATGCGGAGCAGTGCCTTCACATCGGGGTCATGCGGCTGTGCCGTCAGCGGGTCGGAAAAGAATACCACGAGGTCTATATCTCCCTCGGCTATTCTCGCGCCTATCTGCTGGTCTCCTCCGAGAGGACCGCTGTTGAAACCGCGGATGGGAAGCCCGGTCCTGTCCGCTATCATGCGCGCGGTTGTTCCCGTTCCGCAGAGATTGTGATGCTCCAGTATCGCTTTGTTTTTCATGCACCAGTCTATTATCTCCGCCTTTTTGTTGTCATGCGCTATCAGGGCTATGCTCTTTTTCTTCGGCAGAGTGCATTCCACATATTGATTTTCAAACATTTATTTTTCCTCCTTTTAAGGTCTTATCTTTTCAAATATAAAGGCATTGAAACCGCACGCCTTTTCCATTTCTTCATCGCTTCGCACCGTCCAGCCCACAGGGCAACCGCCGCAGAGCTTTGCCGCATGCAGAGCAAAGCTTTTCCTGTCGGCAACGGAATATGCGATAAAATGCGGACGCGCGAGAAACGAAAGCAGGAGATTGCGCAGGATGAAATCCTGTGCGGCGTTTCCCGTTCCGTCTCCTCCTTTCATCCTGCATGAGAGCTGACCGCGTACAACGCTTCTGTCGTTTTTGCGGAACCAACGCACATAAAACGGATTGAAAGCCTCCATGCACCAGTTGCCGCCGTAGCTTTTCATCCTCTCGGATACGGCTTTGCAGATGCGCATATCCTTTGTACTTCTGCCCTTCAGCTCGACTATGAGCGGCACTCTGCCGGAAACAAGTGCCAGCACCTCGTCAAAGCTCGGGATGCGCTCGTCCGTTCCCGCAAGCGAAAGCTTCTGAAGCTCGGCGAGCGTCTTTTCCTCCGGCGTGCCGTCCGTGCCGCACATGCGGGAGAGCGTATCGTCATGGAAAACGACAAGCTTTTCATCCGCCGTGAGGTGAACATCCAGCTCTATTCCGTAGCCGGCTTCGCATGCGCGGCGAAAAGCCGCAAGCGAATTTTCGGGGATGCCGTCGCCATGCAGTCCGCGATGGGCAAAATACCTGTTTTTCTCAAAGAAATCAAAGGCTCTGCCCGCGCTCCAGCTCGGCGATATCAGAAAAATATATATGCAGAGTATCAGCAGAAGAGAGCCGAGTATTATCGAAATAATCATTTTTTCTCCTCCGCTTTCTTATCAGGTATGCTGTCGCCGTGGCGCACGAAAGCCATGGTCACAAATGCAAGTGCGACGAATACCGTGGCATAGATGAAAAGCGATGTCATCTTTATATCCATGAAAAAGCCGCTGAGTATCGGTGTCACTATCTGCGCCGCCATGCTTGCCGTATAGTAGAAGCCCGTATATTTGCCGACGTCGCTTCCGCTTGAAAGCTCGGCTACCATCGGGTATGAATTTACATTTATCGCCGCCCAGCCGATGCCCGCCATGCCGAAAAGAATATTCATCACAAGCATGGAGGAGCCGCTTCTCATAAAAGATGCGGCAAAGAAAGCCGTGCCGAGCAGGAGCACGCCTGCCATTATCGTTTTCTTCCTGCCGAATTTTGACGAAATGAAGCCTATCGGAATATATGAAACAACTGCGACACCCGTTGCTATCATGAGCGTGGTATTGTAGTCAAGCCCGAGTATAGCTGAGGCATAGAGCGAATATTTGCTCATTACCGCATTGTAGCCCATATACCAGAGCGCGACAGATGCAAGTATAAGTATCAGCGAAGCAAGCTGCGATTTCGTCAGCTTGCGCGAGCCGCTCATCGCCGCCTCATCGTCCGCTTCGTTTTCTATGCCGAGAAGCAGACTCTCATCGTGAGCCTGCGCCGCCCACTCCGGCTCTTTTACCGTCAGTCGGAATACCGCGAGTGAAACGAGCATTATCCCCGCGATAACACAGAAAAACGGGAGATAACCCATCATCGCGTTTTCGCTTCTGCCCGTGCCGAAAACAATGCCGAGCGCAAGGACTATGACGCCGCCGAGCGCGCCCATCAGATTTATCACGGCATTTGCTTTGGAACGCAAGGGTTTTACCGTCACATCCGGCATCAGCGCCACCGCGGGCGAACGGAAAGTCGACATTGCTATGAGCGTCACAAGCAGTGCCGCTATGAACATGATAAGTGCCGGGGGATTTGCCATGGTCAGCTTATGTACGCAGGCGCGGCGCGCGGGCACAACATAGTTTGTATAATCCGCGGAAACATTTCCGTTCTCATCGTACATGGATATCGCCGCAAATTCCTCTTTTGTGAATTTCTCACGTATATTCACGCTCTCGCCGTCGGGCGTTCTGATATCGGATATTTCTGTGAGATATATCACCTCCTGTGAATTCGGCGTCTCGGGAGAGATAGCTTTCAGATTGCGGAGCTGAATGCCATCGGCAATGCTCATGCAGATGAAAGCGGCGCAGGCGATTATCGTACCTGTCATTATAAAAGGAGTTCTCCTGCCGCGCTTCGATTTCGATTTATCGGAGAGCGAACCGAAAAGCGGAAGCATGAAAAGTGCCAGCACATTGTCCAGTGCCATTATCGCGCCCGAAAGCGTCTGATTCATGCCGAATTTATCGGTGAGTATCTTCGGTACTATTGTGTCATATGCCTGCCAGAAGGCGCATATCAGGAAAAACGCAAAGCCTACGAAAATCGTTCTCTTGTAGCTCAGTTTCATTTTGCATCTCCTTCTCAGTGGACAAATTCGCCTTCGCGCGGATAAATCTCAAAAACGATTTCGGGATAGTCGGAGCGGAAAGCATCGGCAAAGAAGGCGGAAACTCCATTTTCCGTTTCGTAATGCCCTGCCTCGACTACGCCTATGCCGAGCGAAGGCGCATCGAGCACGGCATGATATCCGGCTTCGCCGCAGAGGAAAACCTCCGCGCCCGCCGCCTTTGCCGCATCTATGAAGTCCCTGCCCGAGCCGCCGAGTACAGCGACCGTGCGTATTTCCCGCTCTGTGAAATGCCCTGTGATATGGCTGCTCACGCGCTCCTTTACAAGCGCGGTAAAGCTCTCCGCCGTCATCTCGCGGGCAAGCTCGCCTATCCTGCCCATCTCCTCCCCTGCGGGACCGAAAGGACGCGTATTTTCAAGTCCGAGACTTGCGGCAAGTATATCGTTTACGCCGCCATCGAGCGCATCGAGCCGCGTATGAAAGCTGAAAACGGAAATGCCCGCGGCAATAAGGCGGAGCGCCCTTGCGCAGACGGGGTTTTCCGTATTTATCGCTTTCAGCGGTGAAAAAATCAGCGGATGATGCGATATTATCAGGTCATAGCCGCCCGCTATGGCATAGTCTGCCACAGCGTCGGTCACATCGAGCGCAAAAAGCGCCTTTTTTACCTCCCGCGTGCTGTCGGCGCAGACCATCAGCCCGTCATTGTCCCAGTCGCACGAGAGCACACGCGGTATTTTCCTGTCAAAATATGAATAGAGTTCGCCTGTCGTTATCATGAGCAGATTCTCCTTGTTTTATATTTTTGAGAGAGCCGTTATTTCGTCGTAAACGCGCTTTGCCTGCGCGTATTCCGCAGTATCGGGCTTCAGCCCGCGGACTTTCTTTCCGTACATATCGAGATATTTTTCGCAAAGCCGCAGAAAAAGCTCCCCGTTCTCTTCCCTTGCCTCAATATTTCCTTTGCCGAGGAGGAGTTCCGTCTGCGTGAAGGTGCGCTTTTTCCCGTCCCATACTGCGCGCATTATCTGATATATCTTGCCCGAGTCGAGCGCGAGCCGCTCGTCGGCTATAAAAAACCCGTTTTCCGAGAGCCAGAAGCGAAGCTCGTCCTCGTTTTTCATCGGCTGAAGCACGAGCGATATTTTCTCATCGCGCAGAAATGGCGCTTCGCTTATTATATCGCGTATCATAAGACCGCCCATGCCCGCTATCACTATGTCGGAAAAGCCACGCTCCTCCAGAGAGTGAAGCCCGCCGGCCAGCTCCGTGTCTATCCTGTCTGTGAGACGGTGTGCCGCGATGTTCTCTTTTGCGCGCAAGATGGGACCTTCGTTTATATCGGAAGCCACGGCGCGGCTTATCACGCCGCTCTCGCAGAGATATATCGGCAGGTATGCATGGTCTGTTCCGACATCGCAGAGAAAGGCATCGCGGCGCACGAGAGAGGCACAGGCGGCAAGCCTTTCGCCGAGGGTAATATTAGCCATAATTCATTCCTTTTGGTATGTAATATATATGCAAAGAGCAGGACGCAAAACGCGCGTCCTGCTCTCGGAGCGCTACGGAAATATAATTTCCTTTCATGCGCTTTTTTATTTCTTTGAGGCAAGAAATTCGTTTATCTTTTTGATAAGAGCGTCCGCATCGGTTCCGTGAACCATGCAAGCGTCGCCTATGCTTTCGCCTCTGGAATGAGGACAGCCGAGGCAATGCATGCCTATCTCAAAGAAAAACTGCGCTGTTTCCGCATCAAAGTCGAGAACATCTCCGATAAGAGTATCTTTTGTAACCTGCATTTTTTATTCCTCCGAATATAATATATTCTTTCTGAAATAGATTATACAGTTTATTTGCCTGAATGTCAAGGTATGATTATCTCTTTTGCGATAATTTTACCGAAATTTTCCCTGAAATGATGATTTTGTTCACCATTTTGTGATATTTGCACAATAGGAGCGTTGTTTTTTCTACGCGATGAGGTGAGAAAAAACAAGTTTTTCTCTTGATAAAATGTGAGAAACAAGATATAATTAAGTTGTTATGTGAAGTTTGAGAAGTTGTATACTCCGAACAGCACAGCACAAATTCTATAACCAGAGGAGTTTATATACATGATCAGTGCAAAAAATTTAAGAGATGTTTGCCTGCTCGGGCACAGCGCAGGCGGTAAAACTTCGGTTGCCGAGGCAATGCTTTATCTCGCAAAAGGAACCGACCGACTCGGTAAGGTTACCGACGGAAATACGGTTTGCGACTACGACCCCGAGGAAATCAAGCGCGGGCTTTCCATTTCCGCAGCACTTGCTCCCCTCGACTGGAAGGGCTGTGTAATAAATATAATCGACACCCCCGGATACCTTGATTTTGCAGGCGAAGTCGTCCAGGCTACAAGAGTGGCGGACAGTGCCATCATCGTGGTTGACGGCAAGGCGGGTCTCGAGGTCGGCACAGAGCTGGCATGGGACTATGCAAACGAAGCAAGAATTCCGAAGGCTTTCTTTATAAATAAATGTGACGATCCCGAAGCAAGATTCAAAAAGGTTTTTGAGCAGCTCAGAGGTCAGTTCGGTCACAGCGTATGTCCCGTTGTCATCCCGATAATGGACGGCGACAAGATAGCAGGTCTTATCGACCTTATCGATATGCGCGCCTTCAAGGTCGGCAAAAACGGCTCCACGGGCGACGAATGCCCCATCCCCGCCGACCAGCAGGAAAAGGTAGACACATGCCGCGATATGCTTCTCGAGAGTCTCGCGGAGACCTCCGATGAGCTGATGGAAAAATATTTTGCCGGCGAAGAAATCACCCGCGAAGAGGCAAACAAGGCTCTGCACGACGGTATCGTCGCAGGCTCAATTGCGCCCGTTGTCTGCGGTAGCGCCGCTTATGTTTACGGTATCAAAGTTCTGCTCGATATCATTGCCGATTCCTTCCCCTCACCTCTCGCGGTAGGCAAGGAAATCGTCATGGACGGAGACGAAGAGAAAGAAATCCCGATGGATGAAAACGGTAAAACAGCCATCTTCGTTTTCAAGACAGTCGCCGACCCGTTTGTGGGTAAGATGTCATTCTTCAAGGTCATGAACGGCAAATTGAATAAAGACGATACGCTCTATAATATCACCTCGGGCGGTCAGGAGAAATTCTCCCACGTCTATATACTCAAGGGCAAAAAGCAGAAAGAGATAGAGCATGTATGCATGGGCGACCTCGGTATGACACCGAAGCTTGCAAATACAAATACAAACGATACTCTCTCCGCAGACCCCAATGCTCTGCCCTATAAAAAGATAAAATATCCCGAGCCTTTCTATCAGATGGCCATGCAGCCGAAGGCAAAGGGCGATGAAGAAAAGATTACGCAGGGCGTTGCCCGCCTCCTTGAAGAGGATCGCACGCTCAAATACGAAAACAATGCCGAAACAAAGCAGATGCTCATCTCGGGTCTCGGCGATATTCATCTCGATGTTGTTCTCTCCAAGCTGAAATCCCGCTTCGGCACATCCATCGACCTCGTTCCTCCGAAGGTTGCTTACAGAGAGACGATAAAGAAGCGTTACGCTGCAGAGGGCAAGCATAAGAAGCAATCCGGCGGCAGCGGTCAGTACGGTCATGTAAAGATTACTTTCTCTCCCGGAGAAGATCCCGGTCTTACCTTTACACAGAGCGTAGTCGGCGGCAGTGTTCCGAAGAACTATTATCCCGCAGTTGAAAAGGGACTTCAGGAAGCCATGAAAAAGGGCGTCCTCGCAGGCTTCCCTGTAGTAAATCTCGCGGCAGATCTTTTCGACGGTTCATATCACCCCGTTGATTCAAACGAAATCTCCTTTAAGCTCGCCGCTATCCTTGCATATAAGGAAGGCATGAAGAATGCAGGACCCGTTATACTCGAGCCTGTAGGCAAGCTCTGCGCATATGCTCCCGACAGCATGGTCGGCGATATCATGGGCATGGTAAACAAGCGCCGCGGCAGAGTGCTCGGCATGGAGCCCACCCAGAAGAAAGGCGAACAGCTTGTAGAAGCGGAAGTTCCCATGGCTGAAATGGCAGACTTTGCTATCCAGCTCCGTGCTATCACGCAGGGCAGAGGCAAATATACTCTCTATTTCGACCATTATGAAGAAGTTCCCGCAACCTCCGCGGCAAAGATTATCGAAGAAGCCAAGAAGGATATGCAGGACTGAAAAAGATATTCTCTCATTTCATTATATTTATGGGTTGGAGAGAGCGGACGAAGACTGATTGTCTCGTCCGTTTTCTCTTTTTTTAAGCGTGGATGCCGAAAAAGTGCAGACCGAAAAAGTGAAGGGGAAATGTACTTTTTTGGAAAAAGACATTTATGAAAGTTTGAACTTTTTGATAATATCTGTTTTAATGTAGGCAGGCAATCCGCGCGGCGGGTTGCCTGCATCTTATCATATTTCACTTTTTCTCTCGCCGAAATCCGTCTCTGCCGTACGCTTGTACGGCGACGAAACGGATATTCGACGACTCTGCGCATTTTCGTCTATCCACGCGCGGATGCTGAAAAAGTGCAGACCGAAAAAATGCAGGGTAAATGTTTTTATTTGATAAAAGGATTTATTGAAAGCAAAAGCGGCTTTTATCGCTCTTCCCCTCTAGCTTTTTTCGCAAAAGTATGGTAAAATAAAATAAAGAATTTTCGGAGGTGATTTCATGAAAAGTATAAAACCCGGCAGGGGGCCTTCCATGATGAACGGTTTCGCCGGCATAATCGTCTCGGTTTTCGGCATAGGTTGGACAATTGTGGCATCAACCATGGGAGCGCCGATTTTCTTCCCTATTTTCGGAATTTGCTTTGTGGCAATGGGGATAGCTTCCACAGTTTACAGTTTCAAGAACGCCAAAAGCAAAAATCGCTACTCATCCTTTGACATAGTAGACAGCCGCGAGGAGACCGACCCTCTTAACGAAAAATACGGCGACGGAAGCTATAAATCTCACGCCGAAAACAGAGAAAGCGGAGAATCCAATTTCTGCCCGTATTGCGGCTCACGCATTGAGAGCGACCACCTCTACTGCAAAAACTGCGGCAGGCGGGTAAAATAAAAATGACAAGCAAAAACGAAGAAAATCCATGCGGATTTTCTTCGTTTTCATATTTTTATATACTTTTTTATTTCAGCAATTCATATATCGCATTTGCGAAAATCTTCGCATTGATGAGCAAGCTCTGTTCTGTGATAAATTCGTCAGCGCCGTGCATATGATTGTCCTCGCCGGGGAAAGCGCACCCAAAAGCCACGCCGCCGCTCGTATTGTGCACATAGGTACCGCCGCCGATGGCGATAGTCTTGCCCTCAAGCCCCGTCTGCTCCTCGTAAACGCGCAGGAGCGTGCGGATAAAGTCGCTGTTTTCGTCAACGTAATGCGGCTCAGTGCCCGTCATTGAAGCGAGAGCAAGCGAATACTTTGCAAGCCCTGCCTCGAGAAGCTCGCGCACGCGCGGCACATTCAGGCATATCGGGAAGCGGATATCGAATTTTCCGCAGAGTTTGCCGCCCTCGTAGTCCATTATGCTGAAAACAAGCGTCAGCGGCCCCGAGCGCTCATCGCTTATATCGAGTGAAAGTGCTTTTCCGTTTGTCTCGCCAAAAGGAAAAGCTGATGCGGCATTTGCAAAGAGCGCGGCGGTTTCGTCGTCGGTTTTCAGCCTGCCGAGTACCTTCATCAGCGCCGTCAGCGCATTTACTCCCTCCCACGGAGTGGATGCGTGCGCACTCTTGCCCTGCGCCGTCAGCTTGCTGTCCTCGTATATGAACGAAACACCCTCAGGCGCATCCGCAATAGCGGCATTCACCTCATCTGCCGTAAAGCCCGCAAGCATCGCATATGCCGATGCGGGAACGGCATTAACAACCGTACCGCCGTGAGCGCTGAGAATGCTCTTCTTGCCGCCGTGACTGCAGGAGGCAACTGCCTCGCCGCGAATCATTCCCTTTTCGAGATTTATAACGGGGTATTCGCCGTCGGGCGTGAAAAGCATCTCGGGCAGAGCCTCTTTTTTGGTATAATAAGCGATATCGCTCGAGCCGTTTTCCTCATCCGTGCCGAAAATAAAACGCACATTCTCACGGATAGGAAGCCCAAGTTCCTTTACGGCACGAAGAGCAAAAAGCGTTGCCACAGCGGGACCCTTATCATCTATGGCACCTCTGCCGAAGAGCTTGCCGTCTCTTTTTACAAGGGTAAAGGGGTCGCTCTGCCAGCCGTCGCCCGCGGGGACAACATCGAGATGGCAAAGCACTCCGAGCGCAGGCTCGCCGCTCTCGGCAAGGTCAGCCGTGCCGACATAATTTTCATGATTTTTTGTATGGAAGCCGTATTTCTCGCAGTAGCCGAGCATCTTTGCGAGAGCCTTGGCAGGCTCTGCGCCGAAAGGCATTCCCGCCTCCGCCTTGCCCTTTACGCTCGGCACGGAAACGAGGTCTGCAAGCATAGCCTCCATCTCATCCGCATGAGCGTCGATATATTCGTTTATTCTGCTTTTGATATCGTTCATAAATACCTCTCAATAAGACCTTCGGGCAGGTTATGCGCCTGCCCGTATTTTTTGTTCATTATTCCTTTGCGGAGCCGTCGGGATTGAAGAGCGGAAGCTTCTCGAGATAGAGTATATCATCGCGATACTGCGCATCGCCCTCGGCAAGAATAGCCATTTTGCCGACGATATTTCCTCCGGCAAGCTTTACAAGCTTTTCTACGGCGCGCAGGCTCTCGCCCGTGCTGATGACATCATCCACGATGATAACCCTCTTGCCGCGCATCGATTTTGCATCCTCTCCGTCGATATAGAGAGTCTGCTTCTTCGCGGTGGTTATGGAATTTACCTCAGTGGAAAAAATGTCCTTCATATAGAGCTTCGGAGCCTTTCTCGCGATGAGATATTTGTTTTCGCCGCTCTGGCGAGCCATCTCAAAAAGAAGCGGAATGCCCTTGCTCTCGGCTGTTATCATTATGTCATGAGGCGGCGCTATCTTGAGCAGTTCCCTTGCGCAGGCGCAGGTCAGCTCCACATCACC
>ERZ1031114.367-NODE-367-length-13850-cov-5.910765_pt1 | contig 13850 bp, 6 predicted proteins | sample MGYA00518740_ERZ1031114 | MGnify/ENA primary metagenome ERZ1031114 (study PRJEB33719, sample SAMN04261276) | wastewater metagenome | biome: rural village; feature: human; material: feces | host: Homo sapiens | place: El Salvador | collected 2013-01-14 ... | reverse complement strand
GGGCGACCGCCTGGGACGCCGCCTCGCTCGCCGCGCTGGACGACGGCGCGGCGGTGGAACGCTGGTCTTCCCTCGACGGCGCGCGTGTCGCCGACCTCGCGACGGGACAGCTGCGGATGACGGGGACGGCGGATCTCGCGATGGCGGAGAACGGCGGCATCCAGGCGCCGCGCCTCGTGAAGGGCGCGCTGAACGGCCACCCCGTCGTCCGCTTCAACGGCAGCGCGGCGCTCGGCATCCCCGCCGCCCATTCGCCCGTTTCGGGCCGGACGGCCTGGACGGTCGCGATGGTGTTCCGCACGGGCGATACCGACCATCCCGGCACGGATCGGCAGTTCTTCCGGGGCCGCGCGCTTTTCGGCGCGGAATTGCCGGGCGTCGACCGCGCGGACTGGGGCGTGACGTTCTGGAACGAGCGGGGGCGCATCCTCGCCGGGTACGGCGGGCGGAACGCCGGAAAGAGAGACAGCAACTTCGCGAACCGTGCGCGGGACCTCAATGACGGCGAGCCGCACATCCTCATCGCGACGTTCGACACGGACGCGGGCGTCGGACACGTCCAGGTGGACGGCGTGGGCGTGCCGGAAAGGCAGCGGGCGTGTTTGCCCGCCACGCCGCGCGAGGCGATGCGCGTCCTGATCGGTTCGATGAACGGCGATGCCTTCTTCCAGGGCGACATCGCGGCCTTCCGCCTCTACGGCCGGGTCCTCTCGGAGGCCGAGAAGCAGGCGCTGCTCGACGGCTGGACGGACCGCTTCGCCGTACCGCCGGCACCCCGTTCCGCCCACGCGGCCTTCGCGTCGGGCCGGCTCGGTCTCGGTGCGACGAACATCGCCGTCGCCGCCGGCGCGGCGCTCGTGCTGCCCGTCGCCGAGAGGGCGCCGTTCACCCTGAAGGACGGCCAGCGGCTCACGGTGGCGGGCACGGTGAAGGGGACGCTCGGCGTCGGCGCGGGCGGCGTCCTCGACTTCGCCGCCGCACGGCCGACGGCGTTCGACGATTTGTGGCTGCGGAGCGGCGGGACGGTGCGGGCGAGCCTCGGACAAGCCGCGCCCGTCGCACTGGGGACGTTCCGCGCGGAGGGCCGTCCCGTCCTTGAACTCGTCGACGTTCCGGCGAGGATGCCGGCCACATTCACGCTCTTCACCTACGCGGGCGACGCGGCACTTGCCGAGGGGTTGGATTGGGCACTGAAGGGTGCATCGTCCGCCTCGCGCGTCGTCGTCGAGGACGGCCGCGTGATGGTGCGCACCGCCATTGGCACGACCGTGATTTTCAGATAGGCCACGGGTACGGGCGATTTAACCACTTAAAGCCGCGCAGCGGCGACTTAATTCATCCGCATCCCTTCGTTGCGTCGGGCGGCGGGGATGTGGTAGAATGCAGGCATCATGAAACATCTCACCATCCTTGCATGCAGTGTCCTCCTCGCCGGAATGGCGTGTGCGGCTTCCGCGAAGCGCGTCGTCTTCCTGGGGGACTCGATTACGGACAAATGCCACGTCGGCTGTAAGACGAACTACTGGGGGTTCCTCGGCGAACGCTACGGCTTCACGCCGCGCGTCTACGGCGTCAACGGCCAGCAGATGAGCCATATCGTCGCCCAGGCGAAGAAGGCCAAGGCCGATCTTCCCGAGGGGGCGGACGTCGTGTTCGTCTTCGCGGGCACGAACGACTTCAATGGCGGCGTCCCGCTCGGCGACTGGTACACCTTCGGCGAGGAGACGGTGAACAAGAACGGCGCCGAGGTCAGGCTGCGCAAGCGGACGTTCTGCTTCGACGCGGGCACGTTCCGGGGACGCATCAACCTCGCGCTCTCCTATCTGCGGGAGAACTTCCCCCAGGCGTGGATCGTCCTCCTCACGCCCGTCCACCGGGGGTATGCGTCGTTCGGGCCGAAGAACGTGCAGCCGGACGAGTCGTATGCGAACGGGCGCGGTCTCTTCCTCGACGACTACGTGGCGGCGGTCAAGGAGGCGGGGAACGTCTGGGCGGTGAAGGTGGTGGACCTCCACGCGGTGTCGGGCCTCTTCCCGAACGTCCGCGCGCAGGATGCGTGGATCAGCAACCCGAAGACGGACCGCCTGCATCCGTCCACCGCCGGCCATGCGCGCATGGCCGAGGCGATCGCGCTCGAAGTCGGCGATCTGCTGAAGTAGGGCATTCCGTCCATGACGGTGGTTTTATGCGGAAACCGTTATATAACGGTTCCCGCAATTTCTTTTCGGTTTGCTAGAATGCGGACGTATGGCGAAGCCGGACACAAAGTACCTCAAGGCGATTGACGTCCTCCGGGCCGAGATCCTGGGCGGCAAGTATTCGTCGGCGCACCCGTTTCCGAGCATCATGGGGGTGAGCCGCCGGTTCGCGGTCTCGCGCCCGACGGCCGTCAAGGTCTTCGACCGCCTGAAGGCGGAGGGACTGGTCTGCACGCGCGCGGGCGCGGGCACGTTCCTCACGAGCGGCGCGCGGTCGCGGCTCGTCGGGCTGATGATCCCCGGCATCTCCTACTCGTCCGAGTTCTTCCAGCCGATCGTCGCCTCCCTGCTCAGGGCCGCGCACGTGGCGGACTACACGGTCCTGATGGAGGGCGTCTGGTCGCCCGATTCGGCCGGGAACGGACGGGAGGCCGTCGAGGTCGCGGCGCGGTTCATCAAGCGCAAGGTGGCGGGCGTCATCTTCCAACCGCTTGAATACTCGGAAAACGCCTCGGCAATCAACGCCCGGACCCTCGCCGCCTTCACGCGGGCCGGGATCCCGGTCGTCCTCTTGGACGGCGACATCGTCACGGCGCCGGCGCGCAGCCGCTACGATCTCGTGTCGATCGACAACGTCGGGGCCGGGGAACGGCTGGCCGCGCACCTCATGGACTGCGGGGCGAAGGCGATCCATTTCCTCCTGCGCGCGAACTGGGTGCATAACGTCCGGAACCGCGCGCTCGGCGTGCGGAACGCCGTCCTCGCGAACGGGCTCCGGTGGCGGCCCTCGAACGTGGTGCTGGCCGATCCGCTCGACGTGGAGGCGGTCCGGCGCGTGATGGCGCGGCGTCCGCGCCCCGACGCCTTCGTCTGCGAGAACGACGTATTGGCGGCGCGCCTTTTGAAGACGCTGACGGCGCTGGGCCACCGCGTGCCGCAGGACGTCCGCCTTGCGGGCTTCGACGACGTCCAGATTGCCCGTCTCTCCTCGCCCGCGCTGACGACGATCCGGCAGCCGTGCGACCTGATCGCGCGGACGGCGTTCGACCGGCTGCTCTCCCGGATCGCCCGCCCGCGGCAGGAACCGCTCCATCTCGTGCCCGCGGCGGAGCTGGTCGTCCGCGAATCGACGTCCGCAACGGCCGGGGTGCGCGGCCCGCAGAACGGGAACGCCAGGACCCCCAAGGGGAAAAAGACATGAACGTCACCATGCTTTCCGGGAACCTGTCACGCTTCTGCATCCTCGCGGCGGCCCTTGCGGCGAACGCCGGCGGCCCCCGTCTGCTCGTGGCGTACGACGAGGCGAACGGCGGCGTGAAGTCGCTCGTCCTCGCCGGCGACACCAACGGCATGAACTGGGTGGAGGGAACCGGCACCTGGGGGACGATCCGGAGCTTTTCGCCGGAAATCACCTGGGCGACCAAGGACGATGCGTTCTTCAATCCGCCGCTCCTGCGGTTCCTCGGGCGCGTCGAGACCAACGGCACGTCGGTTTCCCGCTATGCGGACGGCAAGGGGCTGCTGGCGACGGTGACGCGGCGTGTGGCGGGCGGTGTGCTGGACGAGCGCTACGAGTTCGAGAACACCGCCTACGGTCCCCGGTATTTCCTGAAGGGGCACCTGGGCATCCTCGCGACCTTCAACGACTCCTACCATTCCGCCGACATCTGCAACCGGCTGCGCTGCCACGCACACGTCCACGCGCTCGGCACGAACGCCTACGTGCATGCGCTGCGCATGTCGCCCGGTTCGCCGGAGCTTGTCCTGCGGATGACCGAGGGGGCGCTTGACGGCTATTCGGTGCGGCGCATCAAGGCCGAGTACTCGAACGACCGGGGCGACATCGTCCTCCATCCGGCGCCCTTCACGCTGAAGCGCGGCGAAAGGCGGGCGTTCGCATGGCGGATTGCCGCCGTCGAGGAGGGGACGTTCGTGCCGCCGGTCCGGGTCCGCTACGAGACGTGCTACCCGGGGGAGACGTTCGAGATCACCGATGCGGCGGGTGTCCGGAAGATCGCGGCGGACAAGCCGGGCGAGAGGGTCGTCGACGGCGTGCGGCTGAATGTCGCCCCGTGCGGACGGGACGAGCTCATCGCGCGGTGCGTCCGGCACATCGTTCGGAAACAGCAGTGCCTCGACCGTGAGAGCCCGCTCTACGGGGCGTTTCTCATCTACGACGGCGCGTCCGGGCGGCAGTACTTCGACGACCGCTTCGGCGACCACAACGCCTGCCGCGAACGGCTCGGCATGGGCCTGCTCATCGCGCGGTGGCTCCAGACGCACGAGGACCGCGAGGTGCGGGAGGCCTTCGACCGGTACGAGGCGTTCGTCTTCCGCGAGTTCATCGACCGCGACACGGGGATGTCCTACAACACGATCGGGAAGGACCCGTCGGTACGCCGCCTCTACAACGCGCCGAACTGCGCCATGCTCATGCTGGAACTCTACCGGCTGCACGGGGACCCGTCGTATCTCCGCACGGCGGTCAAGGTGCTGCTGGCGTACTACGAGGCCGGCGGCTGGAAGTTCTACGCCAACGGGGCGGGCGCCGTGGCGGCGTCGATCGTCGCGGCGCGGAAGGAGGGGATCGACGTGGCTGAACTGTCCCGCCAGTACCGGCGCCACGTCGACCGCATCCTGGAGAACGGCATCGACTACCCGCCGCACGAGGTGAAGTTCGAGCAGACGATCGTGACGCCGGCGGTGGCGCTGCTCGCGCAGTACTGGTTGTTCGTGGAACGGGATCCGAAGGTGCTGGACGGGCTTCGCCGGCAGCTGCGGATGCTCGTGCGGTTCGACGGCGACCAGCCGGACTGGCGGAGCGGCGGCGTGCCGATCCGGCACTGGGACGGATACTGGTTCGGCGGGAAACGCCTGTACGGCGACACGCTGCACTACCATGCGGGACTGTCGGCGAACGGCTATGCGCTCGCCTACCGCGTCTTCGGCGACGACCGGTGGCTGGAGCGTGCCCGCCGGAGCTTCCGCAACTGCCTGGGGCTTTTCCGTGCGGACGGCTTCGGCACGGCGGCATGGTACCTGCCGGTGACGGTGACGCTGATCGACAGGGGCAACCGCGATCTGTCGTACGCGATGCCCGCCGAGGGACCGGACCCGTGGGACAACGACCAGTACACGGTGCTGTACTTCATGCTCTGCAACTCCGATCTGCTCGATAAATGAGAGGGAAAGCGATGAAGAAAAAAAAAATAGAAAAGTCGTTGTTCTGACGAAGAACGGGGCCAGGGTACTGGGGCTGCTCTTCTGGATGGGAGTCGCCGTCTGTTCGGGCGGGACGGTGAAGTGGTCGGGCGCGGGGGACGGTTCCCGCTGGTCCGATCTGGCCAATTGGGTGGACGGCGGAACAGTTGATTTCGCCAAGGCGCACGTCTACGACCTCTCGGCTGCGGAGGACGGCGCGAACCTGGTCAACGACAAGGTGTCGTCCATCGGGGGCTTTGTGCTGGGGGCCGGACAGGGGACGGTGACGTTGTCGTCGACGGTGGCGGCATCGGCTTTGCACGGAACCTGGACGATTCCCGCTTCGACGACGTTCGTGCTCAAACAGGTCTATCGGGGCATGTGGTCGGATTATGGCACGACGACCGTTTCCGGCGGCGGGACGCTGCGGCTTGACGCGGCGGATTTCCAGTCGGCGAACCGTGCGTGGAACATCGAGGGCGGCACGGTTGTCGAACTGGCGTGCGGTTATCCCGATCTGCTTCTGGCGCAGTTCGTGCTCCGAGGCGGTTCGGTCCTGAGACCTCTGGCCAACGGCACGAAACTGGGCACGCTTGTTGTCGATGCCACGTCATGTGTCGCGCTCGGCGACAGGACGCTGACCGTCTGCGGCGGGGAGTCCGGTGGCTACACGATGGCCGGTGCCGTCACGGGAACGGGCACGATCGCGTTCAGCGGCGGAAAGGACATTTCCGCGACCGCCTCCTTCCCGGACTTCACAGGAACCCTGGAGCTGGGGAACGCTTCGCTGGCGTTCGGGGATGGGTGTTCGCTTGGTCGGGACGCGGCGTTTGTGGCGAAGGACAACGGCATCCTGGCCCTTGGCGGCGACCAGGTCTTCGGTTCGATTTCGGGTCTCGGGACGAGCGGCGGCCTGTCGATTCCAGCGGGTGCCGTCGCGACGGTGTCGGGCGCGAAGGCTGCGTCGAACGGAACGATGCTCTTCAGGGCGGCCATTCGGGGCGAAGGCGGTCTGACGCTTGACGCACCGGGCAGGACGCTGGTTCTGAACGGCGTCAACGGCTACCGTGGACCGACCCATGTCGCCGCCGGCACGCTAACGCTGCGCAACGACCGGCGCACGTGTTTTCCGGACGGTCTCGTCGCCCGCTATTCGTTCGATGGCGCATTCCTGGGGGATTCGAGCCCGAGCGGAAACGACCTGACCGTTCCGTATGCGTGGACGACGGTGCCGGTGCAGGCCGAGGATGGCGTTTCCGGGACGAAATGCGCGCGGTTCTCCCGACTTACCGCGTCGGGCGGATATGCGTACCCGTGTCTTCGGTCGTCGCGGGATCTCCCGCTTTCGGGGCGTGTCCCGTTTACGGTTTCCCTGTGGATCCGTCCGACCCAGGCGGCATCGGATGCGGGGGGGATTGTGGTCGGTGCACCGAAACAGTCCGATGCGCGATTCTGCATGGCGATGGTGGAGGGCCGTTCGGAAATCATGAACGTCAGCGGTTTTGGCTATGTCGGCCTCGGAGGGAGCCAGACCGGGACGTGGTGTCATCTCGCTCTTGTGCAGGCGGCCGATGGGTCGCGGAAATTCTACGTGAACAAGGCGCTGAAGGACACGAAGGCGGCGGGGACGGAATCCGATCTCGTTTCGCAGCCGCTCGTCCTCGGCGATTTCGTGGAAGGATCGTGGGGGGCCTCCTTCGACGGGGACATGGACGAGGTTCTGGTCTTTGACCGCGAACTGTCCGCAGACGAGATCGAAGGCCTGTACGACAATCCCCTCCAGGCGACGGCGGATGTCCGCGTCCCGGAGCCCGTTGTGCATTGGGCGTTCGACGAGGCGGCGACACCCGGCCGTGACGCCAAGGCGGTTCTCGATCTGGAGGCCCGGGGCCCCGTGGACATTGCGTCGACCGACCATACGTGGGGGAGCGCGTACAGGAGCCGGTCGGACGCGGCGGGTTTTCTTTCCTACGCAGGTGCGTTCCCGGCGGCATTCCCGGTGGGGCGGCATTCCTTCTCCGTGTCGATCCGGATGGCGGTCGGCGGGGGTACGGAGGGTGTTGCGCCATTTGCGTTCGGCGACCTTTCAAGGGCGAATGCCTTTTTCAGGATCGGCGTCAACGCGCATCCCTCCCGCGTGGGCGTTACGGTGACGCAGGCCGGTGTCGCCAATAAGTTCGATACCTACGCGAGTGGACCAGACCACGCGCATGCGCTTGAAGAGGCGAGTTCGCTTTCGCATTACGTCTTCACCTATGATGCCGACCATCGGTTGCTCGTCGGCTACCGTGACGGCGTCAAGACCGTCTCCAAGACCGATGTCGACGTGGAGCTTCCGGCCAGCGGGAGCGTCTTCGTGGGGTATCGGCCCGATGCGCTGGACACGCGCCGGTTCCAGGGGCTTGTGGACGACGTTCAGGTCTTTGACGGCGCGCTGTCGGAGGAGGAGGTTCTGTTGCTTACCCGCAAGCTGCACTTTGGCGACGGGGTGCGTGCGGGTCGGGCGACGGCGCCGGATTCACCGGTATGCGTCGAGGAGGGGGCGACACTTCGGTTCGAGGGGCCCGGGCACACAGTCGGCTCGTTGTCGGGCGCGGGCCGTGTCGAACTCGCCAACGGGGCGTCCGTTGTCCTCTCGGCGGTCGATGCGTTCACCGGTACGTTCTCCGGGGAAGGGGCGCTTACACTTGCCGACGGGTGCGTCCTCTCCGTCGATGCGAAGCGTCCCGACCTTCCGGTGGCGGACATCTCGCGCGTTACCGCCTTGCCGTCCCACGCCGTTGTCCGTATTGCCGATGACAAGGAGGGGTTGCTGAAGACGTTGGCGCGTGCGCGGGTGTTCACGGTCCTACGGGCAAACGGGTTTGAAGACGTGGAGGCCCTGTCAACATGGACGGTTCCGTTTGCGGCGCCGGGAAGCTATCGGTTTGAGGTTGAGGATGGTTGCGTTCTGCTGAAGTTCCGTCTTGGGTTCTGCATCATCGTGAAGTGAGGCGTCCGTCCTTGGCCTCCGAGGCGGCAGGCTCCACAGCGCCACGCGCCGGGAGCGGGAGGGGCGCGCTCCTGCGCGACCGGGGGTGGGCGCGGACGCGACAAGCGCGTCCCTCCCGTGTACGAAGTACGATTTAAAGCCGCGCAGCGGCGATTTAATTTCCCCTTCGACGTCCGCCTTTTCGGGTTTGACGGAGAACTCTGATGTGTGTTATGATTATGCGCGTTGGGCATAATGTTTAACAGGCATAATAGTAACGTGCATAAAGATGGATTTTTTTGACAGAATAGACGAATCGGATCGGCTCAGATGCTTCCTTGCACTGAAGGAGGGGGCGTTGGCGTGTCTTTACGGGCGTCGCCGCATTGGCAAGAGCCGTCTGCTGGAGGAGGTGCTGAAGGGGCGGACGGATGTGATGCTGCATCAGGCGGATCGGAGCGAGGCATCCCTGCAGCGCGTTCGGCTGGCCAAGGATCTGTCGGCCGTTCTTCCGGGCTTTGGCGATGTCATGTACTCGGATTGGGGAACGCTCTTTGACCGTTGGCGGCGGGAGGCGCCCGTCGGCAGCGTCCTTGTCATTGACGAGCTGCCCTATCTGGTCGAACGTGCGCCCGAACTCCCCAGCGTGCTGCAGCGCGTGGCCGACGGCTTGCGCACGTCCGGGCAGAAACTGTTCATCTGCGGCTCGTCCCAGAAGATGATGCAGGGGCTTCTGCTCAGTTCAGACGAACCGCTCTACGGACGTGCGCGCGAACTCGTCAACTTGAGGCCGATCTCGTTCGAGTGGACGAAATGCGCGTTTCCCGTGCTTTCGCTGTGGGAACGGTTCGAGCATTATGCCGTCTGGGGCGGCGTGCCGAGATACTGGGAAGTCTGCCAAGGCGAAACGGACCTCTGGGAGACGCTTCGCCGACAGGTCTTCTCGCCGCAGGGACTGTTCCGCGACGAGCCGGACTTCATCCTGCACGAAGACCTGAAGGATGCCGTTCAGGCGACGAGCGTCCTGTCCCTCGTCGGGCAGGGGGCGGAACGTCCCTCGGAGATCGCCGCACGCCTTCAAGTGCCGGTGACATCGCTGGGGCGTCCGCTTCGCCGCCTGATGGAACTGGGGCTTGTCTGCCGCGACATCCCCTTCGGCTGTGATGAGAAGAGCAACAAGCGGACGCTCTACCGCGTGACCGATCCGTTTCTGAGGTTCTGGTACTCGTTTGCCCTGCCGAACTATTCGGATCCCTACTACCTTTCGTCGCCCGAAGAGGTGGCGGCGATTCGCGGGCCGTTCCGCGTCTTCCTCGGACAGGCCTGGGAGATGCTGGTGCGCGAGACGCTGCGTCAACGGGCGATTCCCGGCGTGCCCGGCCGCTGGCGCAAGGTCGCCCGCTGGTGGGGAAACGGGCTTGACCGCCAGCCGATGGAAATCGACGTCGTCGCCGAGTCGCTGGACGGGCGGACACTGCTCGTCGGGGAGGCGAAGCTTTCGCTGTCCGCCCGCGAAGCCGGGCGCGTACTGGCCGAGCTGAAGTCCAAGGCGGCGAATCTGCCGTTCGCAAAGGACTACGGAAAAGTCATCGCGCGGCTCTTCGTCGCCGAGGGCGGCGTGGCGGATGCCGTCTCGCTCGCATGGCTGGATGGCGGGACCGAGGGGAACTGCGTAGCTCGGAATACCGGGCTACGCCACAATCGGTCTGTGCCAAGCTGCAGGGCGGAAGTCAACGATGCCGCCGTGTAGGCGGGAGGGGCGCGCCCCACAGCGCCACGCGCCGGGGGGCGGCGCGGGTACTTCGCGTGCCGACGGTTGGGAGGGTCGTGCTCCTGCGCGCCCCCGGGGCGGGGGCGACGGAGCGCGTCCCTCCCGGGGTATGGAGCGCAACTTAAAGCCGCGAAGCGGCGACTTGATCATCTCATTTTTACGGTTGTTCGTCGGTTATGGAAATGATAGAATGCCCGCCATCAATGAAAGAATCTTCGAATTATGAAGCCATGCGTATATTTCATGGTCGAGGGTGTCCGCGAAGTGGGCTTTACAATGCGCGAACGTGCGGTTTCGGCGTTTGAGTCGATTCCCAGCCCGTACGACAAGGCGGCAGGGAGTGGGACATGTTCTGTGGCGTGATCAACGTGCTGTTTGCCGGCGCGGCGCTGCTGGCGCCGTTCCGTCCCGGCGAGGTGACGGTGGGCGGCGAGGTCGGCCACCGGATGTCCGTGACGCTTGGCAAGATGCTGCATCACACGGACATCGAGGGCACGTTCACGCGGCACTTCCGCCACCGCAAGGCGAAGCCGGACGAACCGGGCGGCTTCGCCGGCTACGGCATGTTCCTCGACGCGCTCGTCACGGCGGCGGCGCACGGCATCGGCGGCGCGGAGACGGTGCGCGCCAAGACGCGCCTCCTGGCGGGACTGGGCGAACTCCAGTCGCCGGACGGCCGCATCACGATGTTCAGCGGCGCGCCCGGCTTCTGGGACAACCACGAAGGGGCGTACCTGATCCAGGCCCTCTGCCGCGACCACCGCTGGTTCGGCACGGCCGCGTCGCTGGAGACGGCGCGGCGGCTGGGCGATGCGCTGATCGCCGACGGGGCGTTCCCGACGCTTGGCAGCGAGACCGCCTATCTGCTCCTGTACGAGGAGACGAAGGACCGCCGTTACCGCGACTGGCTGGAGAAGGGCGCGGCCATCGGCGACGGCATCGACGCCTACGACCGGAAGGTGAAGGTGAACGGCGTCCAGCACGTCTACACCTGGCTCGCGCGGGCGCTTGCGCAGCTGCAGTACGCCGATGCCGTGGAGGCCGACCTGCCGACACGCGCCGCCCTGTCCGCCGCCGCCGAAGAGGCGCTGCGCCGTGCGCGCGGACCCTACTTGTCCGTGACGGGTTCGATCACCGGGACGCCGCGCTGGGGCGAACTGTGGGACGCCACGCAGGCCGGCCTCGGCAAGTGGGGCGAGACGTGCGCCTCGGCCTACCTCATGCGGCTTGCGGCGAAGGCGCTCGAACGCGCGCCGGATGCGGCGTGTGGCGACCTCTTCGAGCGCGTGATGTTCAACGCCTTCTTCTCCGCGCAGTCGGCGGACGGACTCAGGTACCGCTACTGGACGCCGTTCAACGAGCGCGCGCCGTGGTATGACCGCGACACCTACTGCTGCCCCAACAACTACAAGCGTGAAGTCTTCGAGATCCCGGATGCCGTGTTCTTCAGGATGCAGGACGGCCTGGCGGTCAACCTCTATGCGGACGCGGCGCTGAAGGCCGAGGACGTTGCCGTGACGATGCGGACGGCCTATCCGGACGACGGACGGGTCGTGCTCGACGTCGCGATGAAGGGGCGCGTCCTCCGTCTGCGCATCCCCGCCTGGTGTACGAACGCGACGGTGTCCGCCGCAGGAGAACCGGCGCGGGCCGCCGCACCGGGGTGGTTCGACGTCGAGCGGTCGTTCGCCAAGCCCGTGCGCGTCGTCCTCGACCTGCCGATGCCGATCCGGCTCGTGCCGGGGTGCCGGGCGCAGGAGGGGCGCGTCGCCGTGATGCGCGGGCCGTGTGTGTACGCGCTCGCGATGGGCGACGGCGCGGAGGGCGACCACGAGGTCGATCTCTGGGATCTCGACGCGGCCGAGCCGCCCGTCTGGAACGCCGCGCGCCGGACGGTGGAGGCGACGTTCCGGAACCGCAACCGGGGGCGGGAACGCCGCCGCCTGTCGCTCGTCCGCTATTCCTCCGACGTCCACGACCGGACGTACTTCGACCTCGCCGCCTCCCCTTCGTCCCCACCCGCTCTGGATGCGGCAACGGAATAAGGGCGATCCTTACGGTCGCTGTCCGGGACGGCATTTAAAGCCGCGGAGCGGCGATTTAATAACCACTTAAACCGAACAGTTTCTCACAAACCGTTATATAACGGTTGGTGCGGTTCATCCACGATTTGGTAGAATACGCACGCAGGGCGCGACCATGTGCGGAGCGAACCCCATCACGACAAAGGACTGATGAACGGAAAGGAAGAGGAACCATGCAAACATCGTGTGTTGAGCATCTGCCGTCCACCCGACAAAACAGGGGGGGGGGTATGAAATGGGCCTCCCTCACGGCCTTGGCCGTCCTTTCGTCTGCCATGTTGGCTGAAGACAACATGCCCCAGTGGACGGCGGCGGCGACGGACGCCGTGGCGGCCTTCGCGGCGGACGACGCCCACGCCAATCCCCGCGCGGATGCGAGCGGGAAGGGGACGTGGGCGTTCTACGTCGAGCAGGCCGACGGCACGCAGCGGATGATGGCGTACGGCGAGAAGGCAGGGGCGAACGCCGCCCTCCGGGGAAGCTGGATGGATCCGTATTATTATTTGCTCGCCCATACGGGGACGACGCCCGTGGGCGGCCCCGAGCAGGGAATGGTCAGGCCCGGCGAACTCTACTTCCATCCGGGCGACACGCAACCGCACGTCCTTGCCTTCACGCCGAACGAGACGGGCTTCTACACGGTCGAGGCGAACGTGCGGCACATCTTCCCCAAGCCGACATGGGATGGCGTCACCGGCATCCGGGCGGCGCTGGCCCACGGGATCCCCTCCAGGCTCGTCACGTTCACGAACGCGGTCGTCTGCTTCTCGACGACGCAGGCGGTGGACTGGGCGGCGACGACCCTCGCCGTCTCGAACGTGTTCTGCGTGGCGGGCGAGACGCTCCAGCTGCGGCTTGACGCGAATGGGAACATCACCGGCGACGCGAGCGCGCTCACGTTCACGGTCGCCCAGACGCGCGCGGGGGCAATGCCGGGCTGGACGCGCTACAAGATGGACGCGAACGGGGCCCTCGTTGCCGTCAAGCGCACGGAGACGCCGGACGCGGCGACGTTCACGGACGCGCAGGGCGCGACGTGGAAATTCGGAATGTCCACGGAACCGTTTGGGGCGGTCACGCCGTTCGCCTACGGATATGATGAACGGACAGATTGGCGGGGCTGGGTTGTGAGTGCCGACTGGAATACGAGCAAGAAAACCTACCCCTATCTCTTTGCGAACATGAACGCAACGTCCAAGGAGTTCTTCGTGGACGGCGTGGGGCTTCCTGCCGGCGCGGACGAGTTCGTCTTCCATCCAGGCTGGGCGACCTACGTACACCTTGGCTGGACGGCGCCGGTGGACGGCGTCTACCGCGTCTCGGGCCTTCTGCGGCACATCGGCGACAAGCCGAACGAAGCCTGGGCGGACGGCGTGGACGGCGTCGTCACGGTCTCCTCGAACCGCTATGCCGTGTCGGCCGTCGCCGTCGAAAAGGGGGCCGTCGGCTCGCTGGACGCGGGCGACGTGTGGCTGCGCGCGGGCGAACGCCTTTCGCTTGCGCTCGGGCCGGGCCCCGTCGGGAACCATTCCTGCGACCTCTCCTCGTGCCGCTTCGCCCTGGAGCGCGTCGACTACGAGCCGCTCGACGTCGTGTCCGTCGACTTCGACGCGGACAAAACGCCC
>ERZ1031114.359-NODE-359-length-14027-cov-5.506942_pt1 | contig 14027 bp, 9 predicted proteins | sample MGYA00518740_ERZ1031114 | MGnify/ENA primary metagenome ERZ1031114 (study PRJEB33719, sample SAMN04261276) | wastewater metagenome | biome: rural village; feature: human; material: feces | host: Homo sapiens | place: El Salvador | collected 2013-01-14 ... | reverse complement strand
GTCAAAAACCCATTTTCCCGCGCTCTGAAGCATAATGAAAATACAGTCAGGTTCTGTTCCTACATAAGAAAGAAGCGGAACACCGGCTTTTGCCTTTACAATTTTTCCAAGCTCAAGGAACTGTCTCCAGGTTATATCGTTGAAGTCAGAAGGCTTGAGTCCGGCTTTTTCAAGAATGTCAGTTCTGATGAATGTAGCTGTTGCTCCGTTGTCAAATGGAACTGAATAGTGCTTGCCTTTGAACTCTCCGTAGCCAACCTTGAACTGCGCGAACTGGCTTATGTCAACTTTTCCGTCCAAAGGGTAAAATGCGTTCGGATAGTTTGATATATTTTTCTGCATTGCTGTGTCCTGGCAAAGGATGATGTCAGGAAGTGATTTTGTGTCATTTGCTGAAAGTGAAGTAATAAGTTTCTGCTGCAAGTCTGCCCAAGGTGTTTCAACTACATTTACTTTAACATCTGGATGTTCCCTCTGGTATATTTCAGCTGCTGTGTTCATTGCGTAAATATTGAACTGCGGATCCCAGCACCAGACTGTAAGCTGCTTTTCCTGCTCAGCCTTGCTGCATCCTCCCATGAAAAATAAGCCGGCTGAAACTACAGCCGCGGTCATAATTTTATAAACCAATTTCATAAAAATTTCCTCCTAGTGATAAAACGAAATTCGTTGTGTTAACGTTAACGAGATTAATTATAGGAGCACAAAATTTAATCTGTCAAATTTTCTAATATCCAAATGGGCAACGGTTGCGCATTCGTTCTTCCGCCAAGTTGCATTTATGTGATTCTGATTTACAATCGGCATTGTTAAGAAAAAACACTATTTAGCTTGAGGTGAATATGAAAAGAGTTTGGGAGAATCCAGAAATACAATCAGTAAACAGGCTGCCAATGAGAAGCCCGCTTGTTCCTTATGAGTCGTCGCAAAAGTCGCAGATTGAAGCTGCCATAGGACCTGAATCCTGTGAAGTGCCTACAAGCTCCTTCTTTAAAAGCCTGGACGGAGAATGGGACTTTTGCTTCTTCGATTCCCCGGAACATGAGCCGGACGAAAAGACTGAGTGGAAGAAGATAAAAGTGCCTCTTTCCTGGACAATGCAGGGCTTCAGCTCTCCGCATTACACGAACATCCAGATGCCGTTTGACTGCGTGCCTCCGTTTGTGCCGCAAAAGAATCCCACTGGCTACTATAAGCTGAATGTGAGCTTGCCAGAAAAATGGAATGGCCGCCGTATAGTTCTGCATATCGGCTCTGCGGAAAGCGTTGCGATTGTATACGTGAACGGAACTGAAGCCGGCGTTTCAAAGGACACAAGGCTTCCTTGCGAATTCGACATAACTGATTTCATAAAAGGCTCGTCCGCTGAAATTGTTATAAAGGTTGTGCGCTGGTCAGACGCCTCCTATGTTGAAGACCAAGACCAGTGGTGGTTCGGCGGAATCCACAGAAGCGTCTACCTCTACTCAACTGAAAAAGTTTTCATTCAGGATGCAAAGGCGTTGACATACATTGACTTTTCAGGCGAAGAGCCGAAGGGCGTGATTCCACTTGAAGTCGCCATTGCAACATCGCAAGCCAAGTACAAGACACAGACAGAAGTGGACAATATGCAATTTGATGTGGAATACAAAGTCTGCCGCCTTGAAGGAACTCCATCAACAGGAATCCCCGGAAAAGAAGTGGCGTCCGGCAAAATTCCGTGCAGCCTCGATGTGCGCAACACCCTTTCGCTTGCAAAGAAAGACATTGTAATTGAAAAGCCTGCTCTTTGGACTAACGAAACGCCGTCGCTTTATCTTGTAACTGTAAGTCTTCTGGAAAAGAACGGAAGGCATATAGAAAGCTCTTCATTTACAGTTGGGTTTAAGTCCGTGGAAATAAAGAGGCGCGAGCTGCTGTTCAATTCCAAGAAAGTCTACATCCACGGAGTGAACCGCCACGAGCACAACGAGTCCAATGCCAAGACTCTTTCCACTGCGGAAATGGTTCACGACATAAAGACTCTCAAGAAATACAACTTCAATGCGGTGCGCACCTGCCATTACCCGGACGATGAACGCTGGTACGAACTTTGCGACCGCTACGGAATCTACATCCTTGATGAGGCGAACATCGAAAACCACGCATACTATGATGTTATGAGCCGCAGCGAGGAATGGCTCAACTCATATATCCAGAGAGTGCAGCGAATGGCAATCCGCGACAAGAACCACGCCTGCATCTTCGGCTGGTCTTTAGGAAACGAAAGCGGCAACGGACAGAACCACTGGGCAACAGCCGCCTGGCTTAGAGGCTACGACAGCACGCGCATTGTGCATTACGAAGGCTTTGTGCGCCCACAGATTCATCAGGGAGACTTCACTCTTGACTGCCTTGCAAACGGAAAACAGCTTACCGACCTCATTGCCCCGATGTATCCGAGCATCGACCTGATTGTAGACTATGCCACAAAGCGCGACGACTGGCGGCCTTTAATCATGTGCGAATATTCCCACGCAATGGGAAACGCAAACGGAAGCCTTGCAGACTACTGGAATGCGATTGAGTCAACCCAGGGGCTTCAGGGAGGCTTTATCTGGGACTGGATAGACCAAGGAATAGCAGCCTATGCCCCGGAAGGAAAGCTTGGTGAAAGTAAGGGCGGAAAATACTGGAAGTACGGAGGTGACTTTGAAGATAGCCCTTGCGACTACGACTTTTGCCTTAACGGACTGAACTTCCCTGACCAGACACCCAAGCCTGCAATGGAAGAATGCCGCCGTCTTTTTGCACCTGTACGCCTTAAAGCCATCCATGCCGCCCAGGGAATCTTTGAAGTTAAAAGCAAGGCGTGCTTTGTTCCGCTGGACTTTTTAAGCTTAAAGTGGTCATGCCTAGTTGACGGAACTGCAAAGGCATCGGGTGAGATTCCGCTTAAAGAACTTCTCCCTGGAAAAACAATGCATATTGAGCTTCCTCAAGTGTGTGAGTGCGTGCTTAACGCAGACAGCCGTGCTGAAATAGTGTTCCATGCCGACTTTGTTTATGCAGAACAGACACCTTGGGCTTTAAAAGGCGAACTGTGCAGTTCAGACGAAGAACTGATTTGCGCCGGCCGGACTTGCTTTGCAGACAGCGCCTCTTGCGTTTCCACGGAAGCCGAGCAGCTTGCCTTGAGCCTTGCGCCTGCAGTGTTCCATGCCTACACCGAAAATGAGGGAATAAAAGCCCTCTACGACAAAGTTGACAGCGACAATGTGCCCGGCTGCTTTATCGGAAAGCCTACTAAGCTCTGGATGGACTGTGCGCTTGACAAGTCCCATGGCGTAAAAGACTCACATGGTGTATTCCATATAGTTTCAGAGAAGGACGGAAAGAAGTTTGACTTTGGAACTTGCTCTTGCGCTATAAAGAAGGCATGGCAGGAAGACAATTCATTCATGGAAATATGCGCTGACTTCAGCCTGAACAGTACAGTGCCGGAATATCCACGTATTGGTCTTGAAGCTTCTGTTAGCAGCGCATTTACAAAGGCAAAATGGTACGGATGCGGTCCCCACGAATGCTATAGCGACAGAAAGTATTCCGCGCTCAAAGGCTTGTACGAAATGGACATAAAAGACCTTGAGGTGCCTTACATTGTTCCGCAGGAAAACGGACTAAGGTGCGGCGTAAAGTACCTTGAGCTTTCAGGAGGCGGAAAGACACTGCACGTACAGTCGGACACAGAATTCAGCTTTAGCCTCTTGCCGTACACAGCTCAGGACTTGTACAAGTGCCACCACACAAGCGAGCTGGTTGACCTGTCCAAAGGAAGTGAAGGCAAGTGGATTCTAGTAATAGACGCCGCCCACCGAGGAGTAGGAACAGGAGCCTGCGGTCCGGACACCCTTGAGCAGTACCGCGTCCGCCCCGGCACATACAAGCTGAACCTAAGAATCTGGTAACCTTGCCATTGTTGAACAGGGGAATCCCATGCAATAGAGCTTTGGGGCAATCCCTAAGATGACAAAGCGTAAACATTTATTATATTTTATTTGCGTGCATGGAATACCTATGTTATAATTCTTAGCGTGAAGAGAAAGAAAGTCAGCTTGAACAGCGCAGTAATAACAATCTCGCAAATCTGCCCGTGCAGGAGTTCCTCCTTTTGGAATATCCTCACGGGCTGTTTTATTTAAGGGGCGTAGCAACCCCGCATTTTCGCCAAACCAAAGGAGGTTTTAATGGCTAAAAAGTATGTCTGGAGCATTGTGCTCAGACCAAACCCGTTTACACAGGACAATGACCGCGACCAGCTTGCGGACGTTGTGCCTGCCGCGGCAAAGCGCGATGAGGACATTGCGGATGCGATTGTTGCAGAAGGAAGCGAAATCAAGAAGGAGACAATTCTGAATATCCTTTCGCTTAGGAACAAAAAAGTCTTTGAGTATGCTCTTTCCGGCTGCACTTACTCAAACGAAGTGGGAAGCCTTTCGCCAAGGGTTTCAGGAGTATTCGAGGACATAAACTCCGTGTTCGACACTGCGCTACACAAGTGCTCGTTCGACATCATGCCTTCCGCCAGCCTGCGCGCTGAAACTTCCAAAATCAGTGTAAAGGTAACTGGATGCAAGGATTCAGGAGGAGCGGTAATCGGAGCGGTTACCAATACGCTTACAGGCAACAAGGATGGCACTGTTCAGATTGGAGACGATGTCATCATCGAAGGTGAAAAAATCAAGATCCAGGACGAATCCGATACAGAGCAGGGAGTGTTCTTTGTTGACATGGAAGGCAATGAGCACCGGGTAACCCGCAAGCTCACCGCAAACAAGCCGTCCCGGCTCATAGCCCGCGTTCCGTCAAGCGTAGCCGAAGGCAATGTTTCGCTCATAATCAGAACAAGGTATACAGGAAGCAGTGTAAATATCTTAAAGAATTTACGTGAACTCCGATATGCCTATGAACTAAAAGCAGTAAAGGCTTAGCAGTTTAAGTCTACCAATTCTCTATGTACTGTTCATAGCGACCTGCTATGGACTGTGCATAGAGTTCGCTATGGGATGTCCACAGAGCACTCTATGAGGTATCCATAATGGACGCTATGGAGTGTCCATAGAGAGCTACTATAGATACTCTATAGAAATCACTATCTTTTTATAATATCCTAAATTTGCCGTTCACTCTCTTTATGCTTATCTTTTTAGTAATACTTATCATATTAACTAAGGAGGAATGCTATGAAAGCAACCGTTTTATTTTCCGCGCTGGTTTTGGCTGGCTCTCTTGGCTTTGCCCAGAATTATCCTACCGCAGAGCAGACCGTGCCCGACGTGATGGGCTGGATGAAAGGATTTCCGCCGTCTCAGGAAAAAACGCTTCATGCTTCGGACGGATCGTTCTTTGAGTTTCCGGCTTTGCGCTACAGCGTGAACCACATGAGGGAGTTTTTTCCTACACGGAATGTCTCGTCAGGCAATGGCAAAAAATATCAGCTAAAGACAAAGCTTGACCCGGCAATTGGAAACGTAACATTCACACCGTGGGATTCAGACAAGACGATGACTTTTGAAGAGTCGCTTGGTGCGAATTATACAGACGGAATCATAGTCATGCACAAGGGAAAAATCGTCTATGAAAAATACCCGGCAGGCTTAAAGCCGGACGGACTTCACGCGGCGATGTCGGTGAGCAAATCGTTTACTGGAACAATCGCTTCTATTCTTGTTGCTGAAGGCAAACTTGAGCCGTCAAAGAAAGTCGTTGAATACATTCCAGAGCTAAAGGATTCAGGCTTCGCGGATGCGACTGTCCAAGAGGTTATGGACATGACGACCGCGGTAAAATACAGCGAGGACTACAACAACCCGAACGCGGAAATCTGGGCTTACTCTGCAGCAGGAAACGTGTTCCGCCCGGCAGACTACACAGGTCCGCAGAATTACTACGAATACCTTGCAACTGTAAAAAAGCTTCCTGATTCAGAACACGGAGACGCTTTCGGCTACAGAACCGTGAACACAGAGCTTCTTGCCTGGATTTGCTCGCGCGTAACAGGGCAGGGGCTTGCTGATATGGTTTCCGGGATGATTTGGAAGCCTCTTGGCGCGCATTACGACGGCTACTACCAGGTTGACCCTTCTGGAATCGCGTTTGCAGGCGGCGGCTTTGACTTGAACCTTCGCGATATGGCGGCTTTCGGCGAGATGATGAGAAACGGCGGAAGGCTGAACGGCAGGCAGGTTATTCCTGAAATAGCTGTAAACTACATTGCGACAGGAGGCTCTTCCGATGAGTACAAGGCAACGTTTGCAAAAGGCGATTATCCGAAATTGCAGGGCTGGAGCTATCACAATATGTGGTGGATTACGAACAACTCGCACGGTGCATACATGGCGCGCGGCGTTCATGGGCAGGCAATCTACATTGATCCGGCGGCGCAGATGGTTATTGCGCGCTTTGCCTCGACTTACTACGCCTCGAACAAGTACATCGACCCGCTTTCAATTCCGGCTTACGAGGCTGTCGCGGAATATCTTTTGAACAAGTAACAAGTAGAATAAAATAAAAAACAAAGGGCATCCGTTTTGGGGAAGCCCTTTTTGCTTTATATTGCCATTCCCGCACTTGATGCGGGAACCTTTACGAATGGACTGCCGGAACAAGTCCGGCAATGACAGTCTGGTTGTGCCTACTTCAAGTTGACCATGCTCTTGTCGTAGTCTGTCGGCGGAACATAGCCCATAAGATTCATTATTGTTGCAGGCCAGGATGAGATTCCAAGTCCGTCGTTGAGCTTGGTGTTGTCGTATTCGCCCTTGTATTCAGGGTCATAGATGATTCCCGGTACCGGGTTGAGCGAGTGCGATGTCTTTGCCTTTGGCTCTCCGTCCTTGTCCTTCTTTACGCTGCCGTCCTTTGCGTGCTCGTACATATCGTCTGAGTTTCCGTGGTCAGCCGTGATGCACATGATTCCGCCGGCTTCCTCGATTGCCGCCTTCAATCTTCCAAGCTGAAGGTCCATGCCTTCCATTGAGCAGACCACCGCGTTGAATACGCCAGTGTGTCCGACCATGTCTCCGTTCGGGTAGTTCAGTCTGATGTGGTCGTACTTTCCGCTCTTGATTGCCTCAATAACCTTGTCGGTGATTTCAGCGCATTTCATCCAAGGACGCTGCTCGAACGGAACAACATCGCTTGGAACTTCAACATAGTCCTCAAGCTTTTCGTCGAACTTGCCCTGCTTGTTTCCGTTGAAGAAGTATGTAACGTGTCCGTACTTCTGGGTCTCGGAAATCGCCATGAGGTGAACACCTGTCTTTGTGAGGTATTCGCCCATTGTGCGGTCAATGCTCGGAGGATTCACAAGATACTGGGCAGGAATGTGCGCGTCTCCGTCGTATTCCATCATGCCGGCATACTCAACGGCCGGAACACGCTTTCTGTCAAACGGAAGCTCGCCTCCTGCCGGTGTCTCAAACGCGCGTGTCATCTCAAGGGCACGGTCTCCGCGGAAGTTGAAGTAGATTACGCTGTCGCCGTCGTTGATTGTTCCGACTGGCTTTCCGTCCTTTGCGATTACGAACTCGTGCATATCCTGGTCAAGAACGCCCGGAACTTCGGCACGGTAGGTTTCGATTGCCTTTGTCGCAGAGTCGAACATACGTCCTTCGCCCAGAACGTGCGCCTTCCATCCGCGCTCAACCATGCTCCAGTCAGCGTTGTAGCGGTCCATTGTCATGTACATACGTCCGCCGCCGGAGGCAATCTGATAGTCGCAGCCTGCAAAGCCCGCAAGGAATTCTTCAAGCGGTGTGATGTAGTTCAGTGCGGAAGTAGGGTCAACGTCGCGTCCGTCAAGCAATGCGTGCACGCGGATTTTCTTTACACCTTCCTTGTTCGCCTCTTCAATCATCGCCTTGAGGTGGTCGATGTGGGAGTGAACGTTTCCGTCAGATACAAGTCCTATAAAGTGAAGGGTTGAGCCTTTGCTGTTCACGTTCTTGATGAGCTTCTGCCAGGTTGCGTCCTGGAACATCTTGCCTGATTTGATTGACTCGCCTACAAGCTTAGCTCCCTGTGCGAACACGCGTCCGCAGCCCATAGCGTTGTGTCCGACTTCGCTGTTTCCCATGTCGTCGTCAGAAGGAAGTCCTACCGCTGTTCCGTGGGCCTTGAGCTTTGTGTGCGGACAGTTCGCCGTGAACCAGTCAAGGTACTTCATGCGGCTTGCCTTTACAGCGTCGCCCTCAACATATTTTCCGTAGCCAACACCGTCCATGATTACAAGAACCACAGGACCGCGGCGGCCTTTCCAGTTCGGATTTTTTTCCAAAGCATGCATTGTATCTGCCATATATAAAACCTCCATAAAGTTTTTGTACTAAGATAAATAGGCTTGGTTCTAGTATAGCGATTAGTGGGATTCATTACAATTGATAGGAAAAGGTTATTCAATGTAAACATCGCAGTCAAAGAAAGTTATTTCATAGTCTATGTTCTTTGGAAGTGTGAAAAAGTCGGGAGAGAATAGGCATCTCCATTTGCAGCTTGTGTTGGCTAAGTCGAGTTTTCCGAATGTTGACCATTCTTCGCGCTTCATTCTTTTGTATGGGATTACAACTTTAGTTACAGTATTCTTTTTTGTCTTGAAAGAATAGCTGAACCTTGACCAATTTTTAGAGCCGTCGTAGTTATCTATTATGAACTTCCAATTGTTTCCATCTCCAAGAACTTTGAATTCAACAGTGTTTCCTATTGCTAGGACTTTTATGAGGTTTTTACTGTTGTTGCAGGCTTCAACGAAATCAGTGCTGAACTCTTTCCACATACCTGTATTTCCGCTGAACCTTACACCTGAATATTTCCTTCCTGCGTATCCGATTACTGTAGATGTAATGTTTCCGCTTCCGTTTGCGCCTTTTCCGAAACGCCACAAACTCGGGTTTTCAAATGGGGTTGTATTTGCGGGGTCAAGTGAAGTTGATATGACAGATGAAAAAATTTCTGCTGTTCTAAAACTGGCATTTTCGTATTCATCTGAATCTACTAGCATGGATTCTGTGATCTCTGTTCCTGCCTGCGCCGTTTGTTCTGTGCCGGATTTTCCTGCGGATTTTGTGGCGGTGCTTGCTGTTCCTGCGTTCTGGTTTATGCTCACGTTCAGCATAGTGCTTCCCGAAGCTGTGTCGTATACGCGCACGTTCAGTACTTTAACGTCAAAGACCTTTTTGTTCGCGCTCTGAACAAGCTGATAAGTTATTTCTCCGTTCAGGCTTCCGGCCGCTTTCCATGCCTCCACTTTCTGATATTCCGATTTTACGTCGGCATCATTCACGACATAGTTTTCGTTGTAGGTGAAGTTCACCATTTTATCCAACGACTTTATGCTGATCGGCCAGTTCTTTGGTTTTGCCTCGCGGTCAAACGCTCCAATCATCACCTGCACTGAATCTCCGTTCAACACGAAAGTTACGGTCTGCAAGTCGCGCGCGATTTTTTCCATCTGAATCTCAACGCTCTTGTAAAGTCCGTCGTATCTTATGCTCACGCTCTTTTCAATTCCACTAAGTTCGGTGTCGCGTTTTTTTACAATAACTCCGGCTTCCGTCGCAATGCGATTGTTGTATTCCTCAGTACTTTCCCAAGGTTCCTGTTCCTGCGCATTAACGTTGTTCAGCTGATTCTGATATTTTGAGGAAACAGCCGCGGCGGTCTTTTGAATTTCACGGTTTTTGTCCTTCTGAATGGAAGAAAGCTTTGAATGGCATCTTGCAATCATGTCAAGATAGTCTTCCGCAGTAACAAGTTCTTTTCCGTCACCTAAAAGCTGCGTAATTAATGAATTTGGAGTAATTGAGAACGGCGAGAGAACCGGAATTTCCGCAGTCGAGACATTTGCAGTACGCACCGTAAGCTGAAGCATTCCGCCAAACTGCTCGAACGTACCGTAGACAAGATACTGCGCACCGAGTTTTTCTCCCAAATCGACGACGGAATTATCGCTCACCTCACCTGAATACTGAAAGTCAATCTCGGAATTTATAAGCGCAAGATTTTTTCCGCTACGCTCAACCACTCTGAATTTTCCTGTATTCTTGATTGCAGCAGTCATGTTTTCCGCAAGCCAGTCGCTCATATCCCTGCTGTCCGAGGAAAATTTTACGACTCCGATAACCGACTGCTCCGGGATTCCATTGCAAATGTCGGATGCCGCGGAACGGAGCGCTTCGTCCAAATTCACGGTTTTTATCTGAGCTGAAATTCCGAAAACGCAGAGAGCCATCGCCCAACTCAAAAAGACTTTTTTCATTGCTGTTCCCTTCGTGAGTGATTTAATATTCGCTTTCCGCAAAATACTGAGCTTCAAGAATAGCTTCCGTTACATCTTCTTTCATTTTCTTCTGAGATTCGCTCTTTGCCTGAGCAAGTCCGAGCGCGCGGTCAAGCGCAATACGCAAGTCTTTCTTGTCAATTCCGTAGACAACAAAATACTGATAAATGTCCTGAGAAGTTTTTGCATCGTTGTCGATGTAGCGGGTCTTAACCCAGTAGTCAAGTTCCCTGCCCAGTCCGTTGATTTCAGTCTTTGAGAAAGTTGAGACAATCTCTTTTAGATAGCTTTCCGAATCGACATCATTCTTTGAGCCTTCCTGCTCTCCGCCGAATTTCGCGATTACGAAGTTGCTGAGCCTGCGTGAGAATGCGCCCTGAACGTCAAAATTGTTAACATTGGACTTGAGCAGGTCAAGATTCTTTCCCTGAGACTCCTCAAAGAAAATTACTTTTCCCTCAAACTGAGGAAGCCTGCTGATTGCCTTGTAGTCCTCGTCCAATGCGGAATAAACCCAAGCTGGAATCTCCGCTCCAATTGACGCGCCTTTCCAGTCGATTCTTTCGCGTTCAACTCGCTTTGAGACCGGAACGTCGGACTTTGCTTCGGCTTCAGGCGATGACGCGCACCCTGAAAAAAACACCGCAGCACCAAGGCTGATAAAAACTGCACCGGCGGCAGCAAAAATAGACTTCTTCATTTTCAAATTCCTCCTGAAAATACCTGCAATTTATAAAATCCCGTCTTCCGGAAATTTCTGACAAACCGATTTCTGCAAAACTTTAAGACTAAGCGTTATTTCTTTATTTTCGCGCTGAACTCATTAATAAAAGTCGCCTCAAGCTCATTCACAATCGCCTGATACGCGCGCTGATATGCAAAACTTTCTGTCCTTGCGCCTTTCTTCGGAAAATTCCTTGAGTATGAAAAAACAGTTTCACCGTTTCCGTCCGTAACATTTACAACGATTCCGCAGTAAAGAAAAATTCCCGTCGCATTGTCCTCACGCCTCGCCGTAACTTCTACAGGAATTGCGCAAATTCCGTCCACTGAAGAAAGACTGTAGCCTGCGTCCTCCAGCAAATCCGAAAGCGTGCGGAAAATCATTCCGTTCCAGTCGTTCGTAACTTCAACACGAAAAACAAGATTCTTTTCGCAAATTTGAAGACTCGTATGCGCCCGCTGAATCAGAGAATCCGCATAATCAAAATCAGCAGAATCCGTTCTGCTGACTGTCCGCGCCATTTTTAAAAGCTCCGCCGTAATATCAGCAACAGGAACAGCCTTGCGCGCAGCCTCAACGCCAAGAACAGGGTTGCTGTACTCCTCGGCAACAAGCAGAAGGCTTTCAAGAACCGCGCAGTTTGTTTTTATTCGCTGGGAATAAACGCCGAAAGCCTGATTACGCTCGATGTATGCAAGAAGCGTGAATTTTCCGTCCAGAACAAAACCCTCCGCAAACTGAACTCCAAGAAATTCCGCCTGTGAAGAAATTTTCGCGCGCTCGGTGATTTTTGTTTTCTTTGAAAAATCATAACCGTCATCAGAGTCAATTTCGTGGTAATTTTTCAGAAGCTGATTGTTTATGTCCGTTGTCGTCCTGAAATAAAGCGAAAGTTTGGCGACAGCATCAATTTCAGCTTCCGTCCGGTTCTCGCCCTCTCCGACTGCCGTTATATAAAACTCTGACGGAAAAAGCGTTTCCTGATGCCCGTACCAAGAAGGAACTGATTTTGCGTAAAGCGCACTGAAAGACAAAAACATCAGCACAGGCAACAAAGCACGAAAACATTTCTTTTTAATATATGATATTGACATCGTTTTATTATCTATGTTTTTATCATATTTTGTCAAGCAAGGTTATTACCATATAATTATGATGTATGGAAAAAAGTTCTGAAGAATACGAAGCAAATTCAGAATTACGTGCAATTCTTTCAAAAAATATCCGAGCCGCAAGAAAAAATCTGCATCTGACGCAGGAACGCCTGGCAGAAAACGCCGACATCTCGCTGCCTTATCTTGCCGACATTGAGCACTGCAAGACCTGGGTGAGCGACAAGACCCTGACAAAACTCGCCGGTGCACTGAACAAAAAGCCTTTCGAGCTTCTTTTTGAAAACCCGGACTCTCCGACAAAAACAAGCGAAAAAAAATTAGCTGACATTCTTTTTAAGGAGAAAAAGGAGTTTTCAAGAATAATAAATTCAAAAATCGATGAAATGTTCTCAAAGATCATAGAAGAAATAAAATGTTGAAAGGATTATAAAACTCCGCCAGAAGCTGATGACCTGGAGAACTGCAGAAACCTTGCGGCATCCGAATGGAACAGAAATCCTGACTTAGGTTTGCGCAGCATATAGCCTTCCTTTGCCGCCTTGATGCGCAATTCTTTTTTCATGTTGCCGTCCATTGCAAGGCTTATTATCTCGCCTCCAAAACAATCCATTACAGGTGCGATGTACAGTTTGCCATCCCTGCATGGAGTTTGAGTTTGTCTGTAAGGCATTTCACATTGGCCTCTTTCACTGTAAAGTCGCGGTTCACTATATTCTAAGGCTGCCGGGCCTTCAGCCTGTTACTGTTTCGTTTCCGCTTGTAATAGCCTGTTTCACTGACCGCAAGAACTTTGCAAAGTTTCTTTACCGAATAATCTTTCTCAAGCTGGCTTCCGAAGTTTTTCCGCTTGAACTGAAAGATGTACTCGAACTTGCTGCAGCCTCCTATTTTCTCCGGTCTCTTACTAAAAAACTCATCGTCTCCTTGAGGATTTCATTTGCCTCCTTAAGTTCCGCGATCTCTTTCATCATCTGCCTTTCACGTTCTGTAAGCGGTTCGAACGAAACATTTGTCTTTTCTTTTTTTCATTGTGTTCCGTTTTTTCCGCCAGTCAGCCAATGTGCTGTAAACAACTCCAAGTTGCTCCGCCGCTTTTTTTACTCCAATTTCATCAGACAGTTTTATTGCCTGCGCTCTGAATTCCCTTGTGTATCGTGTCATAGTCCACCTTTCTTATCAGTGTTTTTGCTACTGCACTTTTATGATAACCGTTCATTCCTTTGAAAAAGCCGAAAACGATCAGACGCAAAGAACAACCGCGAGCAAAAATAGAATTTTCTTTGGACTATGATTCATAATGCGCTCCTTAAAATTTACTCCGCTCTAGCTACATAAGTGCAGATTTCTTTTTTTCTACCGTCCTTGTAAAATTTATATTCCGAAAAACAATATGAAAAGTTTTTCCAATCAGAAGTCGATTTTGAAAAAAAGCCTTTTCCGTCCGCATCGTATTCAAACCAAGTTTCCGCGTATTCGTAGCTTGGGCTTCCCGGAAAACTGCAAGACGATTTTCTATAAACTACGTTTTCATCCTCATCATCGGTGTCTAAAATCTCAACTAATTTTCCGTCAAAATGATTTTTTCCAGTCCGCCGAGTTATTATGCCTCTGATTTTCTCATAAGTGTATTCTGTGAAGTATTCTTTTTTCGCATTGTCAAAACTGTCAAAAGTTACCAGGCGGCTGCTCGTGATTCTTCCGTTTTCATCGTAATTTGACCAAGATTCAATTTCGTTGTCTGGAAGAGTCATCTTGCTGTAAATCTCGTTCCCATTGCCATCGTATTTTATGATACTTTCTGACGAGCCTGAAAATTTCTCTTTCTCAAAGATTTTTCTTCCGTTGGAGTCATACTCAAAAACTTTCTCGCTGACTTCAACTCCGTCTGAAT
>ERZ1031114.358-NODE-358-length-14092-cov-6.197193_pt1 | contig 14092 bp, 15 predicted proteins | sample MGYA00518740_ERZ1031114 | MGnify/ENA primary metagenome ERZ1031114 (study PRJEB33719, sample SAMN04261276) | wastewater metagenome | biome: rural village; feature: human; material: feces | host: Homo sapiens | place: El Salvador | collected 2013-01-14 ... | reverse complement strand
CAAAACGGTTTATAATTTCAAGGTAGATGGATTCCATACTTATTTTGTTGGTAGTATGTCAGTACTCGTTCACAATGCCGATTATAATCAATCCACAAAAGAAATAATAGCCGAGCGTACCAAGAATTTGGACACTCAGGAACATCCTGCTAAATATAAGCAGATTAGTGCAAAAGAGAAGGCAAGATTAAGTGCTAAGTTTCAAGATAGAACAATAACCAAAGAGGAGTATAAAATACTTGAATGGAATAAGAAAATTTCTTTTAAACGGCAAGATGCGGTAAATGGATTCTGGGATCAAGAGCAAGTTAGATTGCAAAATGGTGAAAATGGAACACGTAACTGGTCTCCCCAACAGAAAGCTGATATTTTAAGCGGAAAACGCCCAACTTATAACGGAAAAACCATTCAAGGACATCATACATATAGTGTTTCAAAATATCCTCATTTATCTGGAAATAGTGAAGTAATATATCCTGCTACTTTTAATGAACACTTAAATGGTTGGCATGGTGGCAATTTCCGGAACAGTCTGCCTGGAGAACCTATTAAAACAATAATTGATTTCTAAGGAGAATACAATGAGAACTGTAGGATTAAAATTGGAGAGTTCAGTATTCACAGCTTCTATTGCTAAAATTATACGTAAATACCAAGAACTTTCCATTTCTCAAATTAAACAGATTGTTTTAAACAATGAATATGTGTTTAAATGTGATATTATACGTGCAAACGGTATAAGGACAATTTTACATATTAAAGATGATTTATCTAAAGAAGGTATAATTAGCTATATATATGTAGAAGGAAAGTTAACGAATGAAGAATATCTGAATAATCTACTTGTATCATATAAGCAAACAGAAAATCAAGTTGAGGCAGAGATGGACAGAGAAGCATTATTAGAAGATGAATAAGTATTTGACGCAAGTACATTAATTTATGATTTGTGTTTGGCTTTTATGCAAGGACAATATAAATTTTTTCTTGCACTCGAAAAAGAAGTGTTGTTAAATGAATCAAAAATCCAACTGCACATGAGGACGCTTGCAAAGTATATACGAAAATCTCGTGTAGACACTTGGTCGATTATAATGGATCGCATACGATTATATTAATAATAAAGTAGCAACACTCAATTAACTGGGGTGATGTCTTGGGAACTTGTATAGGAGGCGTATCTGGAGGGTTGGAAAGTGTTGCCAACGGAGGTTCGTTCCTAGAAGGTTTCGAAGATGGAGCACTCTTAGGCGCAATAAGCGGTGCAATCGGCGGAGCGGCTTTTGAGAACTTTGATTTTGTTGTTGCAACCCTCAATAAAGCCGTTGGTGATTGATGTAGAATTATTTGTGATTTAACTTTAAAAGCAATTAATATGGGGCGTGTGAGTTTGCAGCTCACACGCCCTAAATCTGTTTTATTCACTTTTCCTTTTGCGGTTCGGGAAGTACGCTTCCATCCATTCGATATATTCCTCCGGCGTTATTTTGCCGTCATAACATTCATCACGCTTGGTGATTGCCTGATAGCGCCACTTGTTGAATTCGTCCTCTTTCAGTTGATGAACTCTTATTCTGGCAGCGTAGCGTTTGTAGTATTTGTTGTAAATAGGAACCGCCTTATTGTCGGCGATTTTTGCTTTGTAGTTCTCTAAAGCGGCAAGCTGCTGACAGGTTCGGGTTTCTCCATCGGCTATGCGGTCGCAGTAGTGCGTGTCATAATTACCTTTCATAATAAAGTATTTGCCGCAGCGCTTGCACTTTCGGAAGCGGACGTTTTGCTCCAGCATTTTTGTCAGCTCCAGCTCCAGTATATCTTTAATGGAACTGCAAACATATCTTGCGCTGATAAACATATGGTGCTGTAAAGTGAATAAGAGCGTGTTGACTTTAATGCCATATTTTTCCGCAAACGCCTTTTGCTCGTTGGTAGGCGTGAAATTCAAATTCTTTAAGGCGTTAATGATCTCTTTGCCGGTTGTACCGTAAGGCATTTTGTCTCCGTCCATAATGTTATGAGAGGTTCTGAATTCTTCTTTTCTTTCAAAGGATGTAGGCATATCGTGAGCGTGTCTGTAGAGATGAAGCCGCTCGCTTGGGTATAAGCTGCCGAGGACTTCGGGATAAAAATCCTCGTCATAGCAAAACTCGATCAGCTCTAAAAACTCCTTTTGCAGAGCAAGCAAATAATTTCCGTAGCGTGCTATGCTTTTGCTCGTTTCGGTACTGCTTTTAATGAGCGGTGGAAATATCGCCGAATAGAGCGAAGCATAAGCGATGCTATTGATTAACGGAAAAGTAGTATCAAAATCATTATATGTCCTCAGCGTCCACTCTTCGTCGGACAGTTGATCAGGGTTCTTTTCTGTTTCATCTTCCGATTTGCTATGATATCCTTCTTCCTCTCCGATACGCTCCAATAGGCTAAATACCGTATATAGCTTTTTAACCGGAGCCAAAAAGTCGGCGTAAACAAAATCAAGGATACCCTCGCCGTAATTCAGCGTTACATTCGAGCCGCTCATAATATTGATCATAGCGTTTTCTATTTTTCCTGTATCATCAGCGAACGGTCCTACTAAACCTGAGGCTCGAAAGTTGTATTTGCTCTTAAATTTTTCAAAGTATTCCTGACATTCTTTTAAATTATCTTTTTCATAATCTATTTCTTCCTCGGCAGACTCATACGCTTTGTATGAACTGCCGAGTTTTTTTGCTTGTTCTCTTTCGTCAGCTTCAATAAGCTCGTCTATATAATCGTCACGCTCCCAAGAATCAACGACAATGTTGATGGTCTTCTTTTCGGGATAAAACTTTACCCTGTTATGGTAAAAGTCAAGACATACATTCTTTGAATTGGAGCGCACTATGCGGTATTTATCGTATTCGGAAAGCTCCTTGTTCGGTTTGTTTTCAGCCATATCGTCACCAGCCTTTTAGATATTTTAAATTGTCCGATTAATGTGCGTATCATATTTACACATCGGCATTCCCCAAAAGCAAAAATCTCTTGATTTTGGGGAACAGATGATTTATAATGTGGATATAATAATGAATGATGGAGTTAATTATATGAAACTGATAAATCGTGTAATCTATATGAATGAAATCAAAGAGTTAGCCGGTACACCGGACATAAAAGTTATTACCGGTGTGCGCAGGTGCGGTAAATCCAAGCTGATGGATGCCTTTGCAGAGTATCTGAAAACATCTGACGAAAGTGCCAATATAATACACATCAACTTTAACCTTACGGAGTTTGAGGATTTATTGGAGTACCACGCGCTGGAATCATATGTTGAAAGAAACTATGATCCATCCTCAGAAAATTATTTGCTGGTCGATGAGATACAGATGTGTCCATCCTTTGAGAAAGCGATCAACAGCCTTCACGCAAAGGAAAAATACGATATATATGTAACAGGTTCGAACGCCTTCTTGCAGAGCAGCGATCTTGCAACGTTGTTTGTTGGCAGGACTTATGAACTTCAGTTGTTCCCGTTCTCTTTTAAGGAATACTTGGCTTATTTTCCAAATGAAAACATCTACGCCGCTCTTTCGCAGTATCTCACCGAGGGTGGTATGGCAGGCTCGTATCTGTATAAGAACACAACACAGAAGTATCGATACATTAATAATGAAGTCCTGAATGCACTGATCGTGCGTGACATCATCAATAAAAACCGCCTGCAAAACGAACCGCTGTTGCACGCGCTGATAGACTATTTGATGGACAATATCGGTAACCTTACATCTGTCAGAACCATCACAAACACTCTGTCCTCCAACAATACAAAAGCTGACCATAAGACGATAGGTAAATATATTGACTTGCTGTGTAAAGCGTTTGCGTTTTATAAGATACGCAGATATGATATCAAAGGCAAAAAGTATTTGCGTTCTGAGGACAAGTATTATCTATGTGACCAGAGCTTTCGTTTTGCTCGTCTCGGAACAAAGAATATGGACTACGGGCGAGTATTGGAAAATATCGTCGCAATAGAACTTCTGCGCAGGGGATATGAAGTTTATGTCGGTGTGCTGTATAAGAAAGAGATAGATTTTGTGGCAATGAAGCAGGGCGAAAAGATGTATATACAGGTCGCTAACGATATATCCGACAAAGAAACCTTTAAGCGAGAGGTTTCCCCGCTGTTGCAGATTCGTGACGCATACCCTAAGCGGCTAATTGCTCGGACTTATCAGCCGCGCTATCAGCACGAGGGAATAGAAGTCATAGACGCGGCAGAATGGCTGAATCAATAAATCCCCAAAATTAAATTATTATTAGTTTTGGGGAATCTCGTGTTTGGAAATTAAGAATAACAGAGAACACCGGACAAAACAATAAAAGCTTTTTTCGTTCTCAATATCTTACTCGGTAGACTCATACTTCTTGTATGGTCTGCCGAGTTTTTGCGTGCTCTCTTTTGTCACCGGCTTTTTTAGAAAATATAAATCGCTCAAAAATTAGATAATAAACATCACTCTAATATACATCATACAAAACCGTTGAACTTTTGTCAAGTTGTCGCTATAATGCGTTTAGATAATTCAAACATCTGTTTTATGATTATCTAACAACAACTGAATGACCTTCTCAGAGATATCTCTCCCGGTGAAGTAGGCGACGATATGAGCGTACCAAGGGCGAGAAAAAACGACACAGCGCCGAAAAGGGTTGCCTGTCAGAGTCTGTTGGGGCAGAAAGGCAAAATACAAAACAAATAATCAGGAGGACCCAAAATGAAGAAATTTAACAACGCCATCATTATCGGCATAGACCACGGCTACGGAAATATGAAAACGGCAAATTGCTGTTTTCCGACAGGCTTGATCGCCTATAACTGCGAGCCTTTATTCACTAAGGAACTGCTTGTCTATAACGGCAAATATTACTTGATTGGAGAAGAACACAAGGAATATATCTCCGACAAGTCCTTGGACGAGGATTTTTATGTGCTTACGCTTGCCGCTATCGCAAAAGAACTGAGCACGGAAAGTATTACCGAAGCTAACATCTATATCGCCGCAGGCTTGCCCTTGACTTGGACAAGCGGTCAAAAAGCTGATTTTTCTGCGTATCTTATGCGAAATAAGGAAGTCAGCTTTACATTCCATAAGCAGGAATACCACCTTCACATTGAAGGCGTGAGCATTTATCCGCAGGGTTATGCCGCTATTGCTCCCTACGCTTCCAAGCTGACGGGAGTAAACGTCATCGCAGACATCGGCAACGGCACAATGAACGTATTGTATATGGTCAACGGCAAGCCGAAGTCCGGCAAGATGTTTACCGAAAAATTCGGAACTTACCAATGCACACTCGTTGTCCGTGAAGCCTTTATGCAGCAAACGCAGCGGGAGCTGAATGACCATATCATCGAAGAAGTGCTGCGAACAGGCAAGGCTGATATTCCAAAATCAGACCTCGCTATTGTAAAAGCCGTTGCTGCGGAGTATGTCAACGGGATATTCCGCAGACTCAGAGAACACGGCTATGATGAAAACACAATGCGGCTTTGGGTAACCGGTGGCGGCGGTTGCCTGATCAAGAATTTCGGCAGGGTCAATTCAAAGAGACTCACCTTTGAAGAAGATATTTGCGCCGCTGCCAAAGGCTATGAATATCTTGCCAATGTTCAGCTTTTGGCAGGGATCGGATTATGAAGCCGTACACGCTGACGATTCGATTCAGGGAAACCGACGAATACGAAGCTGAGGTCGGCGCTTTTATGAGGGATTTGAGTAAGCACACAGATAAATCCAAAAACAGATTTATCATAGACCTTATCGGAGATTATATGAAGCGCTCAGAGCAGGAACAGCAGGAGGAAGCTATTATTGAAAAACTGCGCAAGATGATTCGTGAAGAACTTCAAGGCTTTGCAGTTGCAAATCCCGATTCAAAGGATAAATCGGAAATGACCGAGGACGAAGAAGCTGCTAACGCCGCAAGCGTGCTTGACGACTTAGAGCTGTTTTGCTGACAGCAAATCGTATGAAATATGCTGTCACCGCTGTTTTCAATCAAAATGTGACAGCATTTTTGACAGCACGTCATTTGTTGATGATTCAAGGTGCTTTGGCGGTTGCAATACCCTAATGCACTATCTTATCGAGCAGACCGTCTGTACCCCCACAAAGGGCGGACGGTAGGCTCGTCAGTGGATTTGTTCCCCTGAAACCCTATTTTGAGAAGGAAGGTATATATATGACAGATACAAAAAAGCCAAACCGCAAACGCAAAATAGCGAAAAGGATTTGGCTGAATGAGATGGAAGAACGTGAGCTAAAAAGAAAAGCGAAAAAGGCAGGCGTTTCTCAATCAGGACTTGTCCGATCGCTCATACGGGGATATGAGCCGAAGGAAAAACCGGGCAAGGAATTATTTGAAGCGCTCCGCCAACTTTCTGCCATCGGAAACAATGTTCATCAGCTTGCAGCAAAAGCAAATGCGCTTGGATTTATCGACGCGCCTATGCTGCATAAAGAGGTCAGGGAATGGAGAGCGTTTCGTGCGGATATCGTGCGCCGTTTCATTTCGCCGGACGGAGGGTAAATATGGCAGTCAGTAAATTATGGTCGATAAACGAAGGCGGTCTGAGCAGGGTACTTCAATACGCAGCCAATCCGAAAAAAACAAACAACAAGCTCTACATCAGCGGTATCAACTGCGAACCTGAAACAGCCTATGAAGAGTTTACGGCAGTTAAGCGCTCCTACGCCAAGGCAGACGGCATAGAAGCCTATCACGGTTATCTCAGCTTTAAGGAACAGAATATCACACCGGAGCTAACAATGAAAATTGGCACAGAATTTGCACAAGAGGTCTGGGGCAAACGGTTTCAGGTATTGGTTACCGTTCACACCGACACCGAACATTCGCATTGCCATTTTGTAATCAACTCCGTTTCATTTGTTGACGGCAAAAAACTTTGGGGAGAAGAAAAAGTGTGGTTCAAATTCAAACAGACAGCGGACAGATTATGCGAGAAATACGGCTTGTATTATAACCCGAAGCCGGTCAGAGGAAGAAGCTCGTCTTATCACTACAATCGTGAAAAGGAGGGCGAACCGACAAGATACTTACTCGCCCGTGAAGCGATGGAAAAAGCGCTGTTGCAATGCACCAACACGGCAGATTTACGATATACGCTCGCTAAACTCGGTTATGAGCTTACTATGAACGACAGGCGGAAATATTGGACAATCACGCCGAAGGGCTGTAAAAAGCCGATATGTCTTGTAAAACTCAGCGCTGATTACACGCCCGAAAGTATCCGCCACAGATTGGTGAACAACCGCTACGATCGACCGCCGCGTATTGATTACAGGCATTACCGACCAAAGCAATACAAGCTGCCTACTTGCGGCGATAGGTTACTTCAAAGGACAAGCGGAATATACCGAATATATCTGTATTATGCGTTCAGGCTTGGCGTGATACACAGCTATCGCCGCCCTGATCCTGCAAAGCTGCATTGGATATTCAAGGAGGAGCTTGCTTATCTTAACCGGTTAAGCGAGGAAGTCAGGCTGATGGGCAGGGAGAAGATTTCCACCGATGTTGAGTTATTTGCGTACAAGCATAAGCTGGAGGATAAAATTCAGACATTTACCGATGAAAGGGCTGATTTACGGAAATACGCACGCCGTAAAATCAGCGCTGATGAACTAAAAGAAACCAAAGATAAAATAATGCATATTACAATTAATTTGAGAAAGCTCCGTCACGAGCTGAAGTTGTGCGAGCATATCGCAGAGCGGTCTAAGGTGATGGAACAAGGCTTGGAGACTGTCCTTAACGACGAGCAAAAGACAAGGGCGAAGAACAAGAGCAGAGGATATGAACGATAAATTTAAAACGAAAGGAGATGGATTTTGATGAGCGATAAAGCGTTTCTAAAACTGCCGAGAGTATTGATCACAGAGCCGTTGCGGAGCAAGCTGTCTGATTCGGCAATCGTGCTGTATTCGTATTTGAGCAGCTTGTATGAGTTGTCGGTCAGAAACGGAGAGAGATTTCGGGACGAAAACGGAAGGTATTATGTAGTGTGTCCCATCAGCACTGTTATGCGGCTGCTCAACTGCTGCAACAACAAAGCGGAAAGCGTGTATACGCAGCTTGAAAATCAAAATCTTATCTCCCGCAAACGGCAGGGACTCGGCAAGGCAAATTTGATATATGTGAATCCTATTGCGGAAAGTACCGCAACCTATGCGAAAAACGCGCACGACCAATGCGAAAATATAGATTCTGCAAATGCAAAAATCACATTTGCGGAAATGGGAAAAACGCATACTATCAAGAATGATTATTATCAAAAAGACTTGAATAAAATCTATCCATCTATCAGCTACGGGGATGCGATAGAGGATATTCGCAATCAAATTGAATATGATGTTTTGGCAGAACGCGGCTACGGCAGTGTGTTGGATGAAATCGTCAGTCTGCTTGCCGATACGGTGACATCCACCGCCGAAACTCTCAGGATAAATCAAATCAACATTCCGACAGACAAGGTTCGGTGGCGGCTCAAGCAACTGACTGCCGAACATATTGAATACGTTATCGGATCACTCGAAAAGAACACAACCGAAATAAAAAATATGAGAGCCTATCTGCTGACGGCTCTCTACAACTCTATTGATACTTTGGATACTGCCGCCTTGTACGGCGCTTGAAGGGAGGGTATATGCAGTGGAAGAAATCAAATTTATGAATACAAAGCAAGTAGCACAGGCGCTGGATTGCAGTATGCCTACGGCACGTCAGATTATGATGCGTGCGGATTTTCCGCTTATCCGAGTAGGCAAAAACTACAAGGTCAGCGAACAGGCATTTGTTGAATGGAGTAAAAAAAGAAGAGTTTAACGATTTAAAGTAAAAAACTATTGATTCTGAATCGTTTCTGATGTATGATGTTACTATCGGAAACGATTCGGCGTCTTTAGGTTCCGAAAGGACGGATATAATGAACACTAAAGGCAAAAATCCGAAAAGAAAAGTAAAAATGGATTACGGTGACGGCTCTATTTACTTTGTAAAAAGCCGAAACTGTTACGCCGGACAGGTTTATCTTGAAATCGACGGCGAAAAAATTCGCAAGAGCGTTTACGGTAAGACCGAGCGAATTGTAAAGGACAAAATTCGTGAGCTTCAAATTCAGGCTAAAGCCGGTGCGTTTAAGAAGGTTGATAAAACGACCTTTTATGAACTGGCTGAAAAAATGATAGAGGAGCAGGTTGCTCTGAACGAAATCAGACAATCCACCTACAAGCGCAAGCTGGAAACGCTGAAAATGCTCAGCTCTTTGTCCGATAAACAGCTTCGCAAAATCACGGAGGATGACATTATCGCATACTTCAAGGATAACCTCGATTATGCGCAGTCAACGCTCAACAAGCTGTATCAGCTGCTCGGCGCTGTTTTCAAAAAGGCAATGAAAGAGGAGCAGGCTCGGCTGCTTGATGTGCTGAATAACAACGACATCAATTACTCCGAGATAATGCTGGTTTCTATGTTTACCGGAATGCGCGGCGGAGAGATTTGTGCGCTAAATATCGAGGACATTGATTTTCAAAACAACTGTATCATTGTGAACAAGACCACATCACGCGGCGGCGACAATTCGGTTATCGTCAACGAAACGAAAACAGAAGCCGGTATGCGCAAGGTTTTGATTAACAACGATTTGGCAGCTTTTTTGAAGGAGTGTATCGGTGAAAGAACCGGCGGCACATTGTTTGTTTCAAGCAACAACAAGCCGGTCACTACACAGCAGGTCAACTATTATTTTTGGAACACCTTGAAGCAATACGATATTCAAGACAAATCGCTGCAAGGAAAGCTGACCTTCCACTCACTCCGTCATACCTTTGCCACGCGCTGCATCGAAAGCGGCGTACCGCCGAAGGTCTTGCAGAAAATACTCGGTCACAAGGACATCTCTGTTACGATGAACGTGTATTGTGATGTTTTTGAAAAATTTGAAGCCGCTCACCTGAACGCTGTTGACAAGTATATGAAACTGAACAATATCGGATTGGAAAAATCCGAAGCAAAAACCGTAAAGGTTGCATAAACAGGGCAAATCGCATTCAAAATCGCAGTCAAGCCGCTGCAAGCCACTGTTTAAGCCATTTAAAATGGCTCCCGCAACCACTTAAAAACGGCTTAACCGCTAAGGTTTTGCCGTTTTTCTTTTTGTGATTTTATTTTTTTGTTATTCCAACTTTAACAAAAATAAATTTACCTTTTGTCACTTCTCAAATAATTTATAAAAATATAGACTTTTGTGTGTACTTTTGGTATAATAAAAATAATTATAGGCTTATACAAATTTAACAACATAAAGGCGAATTATTATGAAAACTATAGATTTAATAGTACCGTGTTACAACGAAGAAGAGGGACTTGAGCATTTTGTGCTTGAAACCAATAAGGTTATTGACTCAATGCCCGAATATTCATTTCGATATATCCTCGTCAATGACGGCAGTAAAGATAAAACTTACCTTGTTATGAAAAAGCTCGCAAAGCAGTTTTCCAATGTAAAGTATATTTCATTTTCAAGGAATTTCGGTAAAGAGGCGGCTATGTACGCAGGACTTCAACATTCCACCGCCGATTATGTGGTGGTTATGGACGCCGATTTGCAGCATCCGCCGACACTTTTCCCACAAATGGCAGACGCTCTCGAAAACGAGGGCTACGATGTCTGCGCCACAAAGCGTGACGAACGAGAGGGCGAAAGCAAATTCAGAGGAATTTTCTCAAAAATGTTCTTTGCTCTTTCAAATAAACTCACTGATACCAAAATGCCGTACGGCGCTATGGATTTCAGAATGATGAAAAGGCAGGTCGTCGATTCTATTCTTGAACTCGCCGAAGTTCAGAGATTTTCAAAGGGAATATTCTCTTGGGTAGGTTTCAACACAAAATGGATTTCATTTAAAACCGTTGACCGTCAGCTTGGACAGACAACATGGAAATTCTCAAGTCTTTTTCGTTATGCGATTGACGGAATTACCTGTTTTTCGGTTGCTCCCCTCCGTTTTACGGCAGTAATGGGTGCGATAATCTTTGTTATTTCGCTTATCTATATAATGATAACCCTTGTTCAGACGTTGTTTTTCGGAATTACCACACCTGGTTATGTAACTACCTTGTGTGCGGTTCTGTTTTTGGGCGGAATTACCGAAATGTCTATCGGTATTCTTGGCGAATACATAGGCAGAATTTATATGGAAACCAAGGACAGACCGATTTACATAACAAAATTCTCTAATTTTGAGGACGAAAACAACGAGGAAAAGGAATAATTATGGGCGATTTTATAAAAAAGTTTTTTGATATAAAGTTTTGGAAATTTATTCTGGTCGGCGTAATCAATACCCTCGTTGGCAACGGCTTGCAGTTTGTGCTCTTTGCGCTTTTTGCGTGGGACAGATACGAATGGGGTGTGTGGCTCGCCTCGGCTCTCGGATACTTAATCGGCAGTATTGTAAGCTATTTTCTTAACAAATACTTTACATTTAAAAATACAGAAAAGGGTTGGAAACCGATTTTACGCTTTGCGCTGAACATTGCCGTTTGCTACGCACTATCGTATTGCATAGCGATTCCGCTAATCAAATGGATTTGTACGGCGAATAATTTTACAATGTTCTCATTTACGGTTGAACAGTTTGCAGGCTATACCTCAATGATACTCGGCTCTTGCCTGTTTGTAGCGTTCAACTACATAGGACAAAGATTCTTTGCCTTTAAAGAAAAGAAATGATAAAACAAGAATACTCCCGACATTAACATAGGTTATATCGGGAGTATTGCGATTTTTAAACGGTTATTTTTTAATTGAGAGAAATTAGAGATTACCTGAATTTTTAACTGATTATAAAAGCTTGGTCAACCTTTTATAATTGTTTGGCAAAATACTACCCTAATCATTAAAACAAAGATGTGATATTATGAGTAAAGCAATGGACATTGCCAAAAAAATATGCAAAAGTCCTCTTGCACCGCTTGCAAAAGTTGCGTTTGATATATTTGCAAAGGTACAGTTCGGATATTTGAATTTAAAATGGAAAATCAGCGGAAAGAAAATGCCGACTGCCGAGCAGGCACACGAAGTTACACAAAATGTAACATTTATGTTCAAGTCCTTTGAAAGGCAAAAGCAGGCAAAAAAGCTGTATAAAAACATTCAAAAAAACTACCCCGGTGCAAAAGTGGTGATTGCAGACGACAGCAAAGTTCCGCTTGAAATAAAAACAAAACACAATCCGCCTACCGTAATTCATATGCCGTTCAACAGCGGACTCAGCAAGGGGCTTAATCTCGCACTTGCCGAGGTTAAAACCGAGTATTTAATGCGTATGGACGATGACGAGCTTTTAACTCCGCTTTCAAATATTTATGATGAGCTTAGTTTTCTTAAGTCGTACAAAGACATTGACCTTGTCGGATTTGTGCCTCTCACCGCAGGCAAATGTACTCCTGTGCAGAAAATCGCCCGAAATTACAATGAATTTGATATGAAAAATGCCTATAAACCGCTTAAAATACCGCATTTGACAAAGATAGACGAAAACCATATTGTATATGGAAAAGTCCCGAATATTTTTCTTGCGAGAACGCAGAAAATCAAAGAAATAGGCTGGGACGATAACATAAGAATGATAGATCACCACGAGTTTTTTCTCCGTGCGGCGGGAAATATTGTGTCGGTAATGAATCCGAACACGGCAGTATTTCACATTCACAATCCGTTTGACAATTATTACAACAGTTTCCGCAGTGATTTCAGAGATGATTTTTACTATATAAAAGGCAAAATGCTCGCAACAAGAAAGTCCTTGCGACAAGATAAAAGTTAATAATAAATAAAGTATCGACATTGCTGTTAATACAAAAGCTGTGATATGCTTTATAGGTAAAAAACTGAAAGTCTATTAATAACTATCGGATAATAAAAAGTTTTGTCAAACTTAGTCTTAGCACGCAAACAGTCAAGCTGTTTACACCCGACAGATTGCTATGACGGAAAATTCTATCCCTTGTTTTTTTAGATTCTTGACAAGTACATTGGTACTACTGACAATTTAACTCCTGCAATATTGTATCAAACGCAAAACACCCTCTCCGCTCGGAGAGGGTGAAATTTTGCGTTGTTTTATTATTCACTGCCATAAGTTTGATTTACAAATATATGAGAAATATTTTCCACATCGGATTTTTTAAGTTTTATAAGCATATTGTGGCAAGCGTAGTCATCAGACTTAGGCCATGCGAAAATATTTATTCTTGAAACAATCAACTGATTTCCGTCTGCACTAATGGACTCAACAAAAGAATAATCATTAGAACCTCTAATACCGATATATGCATATAAGGCATTTTCCTTAAAAAATTCATCGTCAAAATCCGATGATTCAGCTTTGAATAAATCACAAAACTGTTCTTTTGAAGTTATAAGAAAATTACATCTTTTTATTGAATCAAATTCATTCATTGTAACAATACCGTTGTGTTCACTGTATATAATCTCATACGGTATGCCTTTACCGGGTATTTTTTCATCATAATAGTAATATCGTGTTTCTTCGGTAATATTATTATACGAATCACCCAGCGGTTTGTAACACTCATAATCTGTACCGACTATCTTTTTCTGAATTTCCGACACATCGTTTACATTAAAACCGCCGTCACCGTTAAAATCAAGGTGTTCGAGCATTGCGCCTGTGATTACTTCGTTGCCGACAAGCTGTAACTGCAAAGCCGTAACATCGGATATATCTACAGCATTGTCCGCATTGTAATCACCGATTTTTGTATATGTAAACTTTTGATTTTCTGCCGCAAATGCAGGGATTACCGCTGTTGCACCCATACACAGCGCAAGCGCCGCCGATACCAATATTTTTGATTTTTTCATAGTCCTGCCTCCTGTCATTTTCCCATTTGGGATATATATATATGTAATGCAGTAACATCTCTTAAATCAATAATACCATCTTTATTGACATCAGACAAAAACATCTCTTTATTATTAAAATCGGATGTTCCTGCCAAATATTTTTGT
>ERZ1031114.353-NODE-353-length-14147-cov-6.582813_pt1 | contig 14147 bp, 11 predicted proteins | sample MGYA00518740_ERZ1031114 | MGnify/ENA primary metagenome ERZ1031114 (study PRJEB33719, sample SAMN04261276) | wastewater metagenome | biome: rural village; feature: human; material: feces | host: Homo sapiens | place: El Salvador | collected 2013-01-14 ... | reverse complement strand
GGGCGATGCCGAGGGCGTCGTCCTCGTGCGGATAGTCGCCGAGGGCGTCCGGCTGGTCCTTCGCCTGCGCGGCAATCTGCGCCTGGATGCGGACGAGCTCGGCGTCGTCGAGGGCGACGGGCGCCTCGGGGGCGAGGCCGAGGGTGATCTTGAAGTTGTCGAGGGCGTCCTCGTAGTTCTGCTGCGCGGTGATGATCGTCTGGTGGGCGGCGAGGAGGTCGGTACGGGCCTGGTCGACCTGGATGCGGTCCATGCGGCCGGCCTTGAACATCATCTCGGCGCGGCGCCAGTTGAGGTCGAGGCGCCGGGCGTTGTCGTCCGAGTTGCGGCGCGTCTGGGCGTACTGGAGCACGCGGTAGTAGGCCTTGGCGATGGAGAGGGCGTAGGTCTCGCGGTAGCGCGAGAAGGTGAGGAGGGCGTAGGCGAGGTTGCGCTCGGCCTGGGTGAGGGGTTCGCGCACGATCTCGCGCGCGCTGCCGCGCAGGAGGGGCACGCTCGCGGTGAGGTCGCCGGTCCAGCCGAACGAATGCCAGTCCTCCCGGATCATCTTCGTCACGTCCACGGCCATGTTCCCCGCGAGCGTGGCGCCGTTCACGAACTTGCGGCGCACCCCGGCGCCGCCCTGGCCGCCCTCCTTGTCGATTTCGGGCGAACCCGTGAGCGCGCCGAGGAGGAAGCCGCTGAACGTGTTGTCGAAGGCGTAGCGCGCGTCGTCGAGCGCGAGGGCCTTCTGGTAGACGGCCTCCTTCAGCGTCTGGTACTTGCGGTTGTTGCGCGCGCCGAGGCGCAGGGCGCTTTCGAGCGAGAGGCGCAGCGTGCCGTTCGAGGGCGCGAGGGGCGCGACGCCCGCGATGCGCGGGAAGACGGCGTTCGTCGTCCCCTGGCGCAGGGCCTCCAGGGCGATGCGCAGGGTCAGCACGTCGGCGGGCCGCGCGATGTCGAAGGCATTCGTGAGGCCCGTCTGCGCGCGCCAGACTTCCGTCGCCGCCGCCGTGGCCGTCTCGTCCGCCTCCCGCACGGCCTTGTCGGGCGTCATGCAGCCGGCCAGCCACAGGCACGCCGCCAACACGGGCGGGACAACGGAAAATCGAGATTGCGAAAAGAAAAACATGACTGAGATTCTACAGAAAAGAGGGCGTAAAAGCAAGGAAACGGTCAGGGCGGACCCCAAGGCGGCGGAACCGAACCCCCTGCTCGTGGACGCCAAGGCGGCGGGACCGGAACTCCTACTCCCCTTGCCGAACCGGAACTCCTACTCTCCTTAAAGTATGCGAACGGTGCGCGGAATCAACAGCCAATGTTCTCTTCGTACTGGTTTCCTCCGCACAGCACGCTCATGTTCCCATCTGCCTGGAGGATGTGTTGGCGGAATGTGCGATTTCGCTTCGGAACGGCACGGGTGTCGTCGGAACGCAGCCAAATGAAAACTCCATTCCATTGCCCTTAATGGGCGAATTTTTGGTATGATACTTGCCGTCAAAATCGGTTGAAAGACCGATGGAGGCCAAACTTCGGGAAGGAGGCGGGGGAGAAATCCCGCTTAGAAACCGGGGTGGGTAGCCGTCTATACGAAATACTGGTCATATTTCAAAAAAACACAAACGGCACATGGGTAGTAATGCCCCCACATGGGGTGTACTATGCCCTGTGCATTTGTGTTGGCCAGACCAGGGCTTCGTATAGGTGCATGGGAAACAGGCACACCCCGCCATTTCTGTGCATGGAATCCCCCAGCGGCAACTTTGGGTGCTGAGGAGAGCCGGAGATGTTAAACGCGGGAGCGATATCGAATGATTCGCATTCGAATACGATAGCATTATCAAAGAAGAGTCTATCGGAGTCGGATATTCGTCTCCAATACATAGATCCCGCACTTGCAATACATTGGAACAAACAGACGCAGATACGTACAGAATATGTATTCACCGCAGGTCGTGTTGAGATTCACGGAAAGGCAATCAAGCGCGGCAAACAATGTCGAGCCGATTATATCCTCTACTACAAACCGAATATACCGCTTGCCATTGTCGAAGCGAAAGACAACAATCATACTGAGGGTGAAGGATTGCAACAGGCAATCAGATATGCTGAAATGCTTGATATCCCGTTTGCATATTCTTCAAACGGCGATTCGTTTGTCGAGCATGACTTTCTGACAGGTCACGAAGGTCCTATTCCTCTTGGCGATTTCCCAAGTCCAGAAGAGTTGTGGACGCGTTATCGCATGGCGAAGTGCTTCGACGAAAAACAGGCTGGTGTTATCGCTACGCCATTCTATTACGATCCCATCCAGAAGAAAGCGCCTCGTTATTACCAGCGTGTTGCCGTGAGCCGCGTAGTCGAGGCAATCGCAAGCGGAAAGAAACGCGCACTTCTTGTAATGGCAACCGGAACCGGTAAAACCTATACCGCGTTTCAGATCATCCATCGTCTGCGCGAGGCCGGACTTGTGAAGCATGCGCTTTTCATCACGGACCGCAACATACTTGTCGACCAGACCATGATGCAGGACTTTAAGCCGTTCGGTAATGCCATGACGAAAGTGACGGGTCACAAGTTCGATCCGGCATACGAGATACATCTTGCCCTATACCAGCAGTTCGTTGGCGCGAACGGAGAGAAACACTACACGGAGTTCCAGCGCGAGTTCTTTGACCTCATCATTGTTGACGAATGTCATCGCGGGAGTGCGAAGGAGGATTCGGCATGGCGAGAGATTCTTGAATACTTCAACAGTGCAATCCATGTCGGCATGACCGCAACGCCGCGAACCAAGGAGGATGGCAACAATCTTGAACATTTCGGAAATCCAGTCTATGCCTATCCGTTAAAGCAGGGTATTGCCGATGGATTCCTGGCTCCATACAAGGTCATCCGCGTACGCCTCGATCTCGACCACTACGGATGGACGCCGGAAGGTGCAATGCTTGACGACAACGGCAACGAGATAGAGGAACGGGCGTACAGCATAACAGACTTCGACAAGAACATCGAGATCAAGAACCGGACACTCGCCGTGGCGAAGCGCGTCACGCAGTGGATGCACGAAAACGGTCCCATGTCAAAAGCCATCGTGTTCTGCGTCAATACCGACCATGCGCAGCAGATGCGCAACCTTCTTGCAGCGCTCAATCCAGAGGAAATGGAGAAAGACTCGCGTTACGTTATGCGCATAACCGGCAATGACGCGGAAGGGCGCGAACAGTTGGACAACTTCATCAGCGTGGATTCGCCCTATCCTGTCATAGCCACGACGTCACAGATGCTTACGACCGGCGTTGACTGCAAGATGTGCAAACTCATCGTGCTTGACACGAGTATAGGCTCCATGACCGTTTTCAAGCAGATCGTCGGACGCGGTACTCGTCTTGTCTGGAATGACGAAGACGAGTCGCAGAATAAGTGTTTTTTCACGGTAATGGATTTCCGCAACGCCACTCGCCACTTTGCGGACGAGGAGTTTGACGGCGAGATCGAGGTGATAGAGGAGGAGCAATGTCCTTTGTGCCATGAGTTTCCCTGCATCTGCGACAATTACGAACCCAAAACAGAAGATCCAGCAGAGACGCCGCCGGCCGTCGGCGGCGGTACCGTCGAGCCGCCGGAGGAAGAACCAAAGCCGCCAAAACCGTCCATAATCGGTCCGGAGGTTGCCGTTGAAGACGAAGTGATTCAAATAATGGGACAAGACGGACGTCTCAAAACGGTTTCCATATCGACATTCCGCGAAGGTGTCCTGAAAGAATATCCGTCGATAGAGGATTTCCGTGCGAAATGGAACGCTACGCTTCACAAGCGCGAAGTGCTTGACGAACTTGGCGGCGGCATTTTGGACTTTGACGAAATCCGCGCGAAGAGCCGGATCGAGAATGCAGCCGACGTCGACGAGTTCGACCTCATCTGCCACATAGTCTTCGACAAGCCTCCCATGACCCGCGCAGAACGAGTGAAAAAGGTCAAGGAAAGTGACATCTTCGGGAAGTATTCCGAACAGGCGCGTGAAGTCCTGTTCGCGCTTCTAGACAAATACGCCGAAACTGGCTCGACCGATCTCGGCGATCTGAACATCTTCAGCAACGATCCGTTCAAGACCAAGTTCGGATCCGGCCCGAAAATCGCGGGCGTCTTCGGCGGGAAGGCGCAGCTTGAGGCGGCAATGGCCGAACTCGAGATGGCAATCTACAAGCCAGCAGCATAGCGTGGTAGGGCGCGGACTCCGGCCGCGCCGTAAAGACAATCATAAAAGGAATACCAATGGAAATCAGCAACTTCGTAAAGAACATCCGCAACATCATGCGCGGCGACGCCGGCATCAACGGCGACGCCCAGCGCATCGAGCAGATGGCATGGATGCTCTTCCTCAAGATATACGACCAGAAGGAGGCGCAATGGGAGTTTACGGACTCGTCCTACCTCTCCATCATACCTGAAGAGCTACGTTGGCGCTCGTGGGCCGTTGACAAAATGGACGGTAAGGTGCCGACCGGCGAGGCACTTCTGGACTTCGTGAACAATCGCCTGTTTCCGACGCTGAAGAAACTACCCGTGGACGAGAACACCGAGACGCGTCGCGCCGTCGTCCGCGCCGTGTTCGAGGGTGAGAACAACTACATGAAGGACGGTACGCTCCTTCGCCAAGTCGTCAACGTGATCGATGCAATCGACTTCGGGGACTTTGCTGACCGCCACGCCTTCGGCGAAATCTACGAAACGATCCTGAAGGGGTTGCAGTCGGCGGGAAGCTCCGGCGAGTTCTACACGCCACGCGCCGTCACGGACTTCATGGTGATGATGGTCAAGCCGAAACTCGGCGAGAAGATGGCGGACTTCGCCGCTGGGACATGCGGATTCATGGTCTCTACCCTGAAGGAGCTGGAGAGACAGGTCAAGACGGTTGAAGACCGCAAGGTTTTGAACGCCTCCCTCTTCGGTATCGAGAAGAAGCCTCTCCCCTACTTGCTCGGCATTACGAACCTCCTTCTCCACGACATCGACAACCCCATGCTCCTTCACGGCAACAGCCTTGAACAGGACGTCCATAGCTATACGGAGAAAGACCGCTTCCACGTCATCCTGATGAATCCTCCGTACGGCGGTGATGAGAAGGAAAACGTAACGATGAATTTCCCAGCCGATCTCCGCTCATCCGAAACGGCTGATCTTTTCATGTCGGTGATCCTCTATCGGTTGAAGAAAAATGGGCGTGCGGCGGTCGTGTTGCCGGACGGATTCCTCTTTGGAACGGACGGCGCGAAACGAGCCATCAAGGAGAAGCTAATGAAGGAGTGCAATCTTCACACCATTATCCGGTTGCCGCCTGGCGTATTCGCGCCATACACTCTCATTACTACGAACATTCTCTTCTTCGACAAGACTGGCCCGACTGAATTCACGTGGATTTATCGAATGGACCCGCCGGAGGGGATGAAGAACTTTACAAAGAGTAAACAGATGGGTGCTGAACATTTCCAGCCTGTTATAGACTGGTGGAACAAACGTGAGCCGATTCAGGTGGATGGCGTGGATAAGGCGAAGAAGTTCACCATCGATGAAATCAAGGCTGGGAATTATAATCTTGATCTGTGCAAAGCTAAAACCGAACAAATGGAATTGCTATCAGTCGAGGAGTTGATAGTAGGCTACGAGAAGGAACGCAAAAGGATGGATAAAGCCATTGATGGGGTTTTGATGGAATTGAACGGCATCATCAAGAAGGGGTGCTGATATGCCCGTAGAACAAGTCAAAGCATCCATTCTCCAACTCGCCATCCAAGGCAAACTCGTTCCGCAAGCCCCGAACGATGAACCCGCAAGCGAACTTCTGAAGCGCATTGAAGCCGCAAAGAACGCAAAGAGCGCAAAGAAGGGAAAGCCCCTCCCACCAATCACGGACGACGAAAAGCCGTTCTCCATTCCTGATAGCTGGGAGTGGGTAAGGTTGGCAAATCTTATCGACGACAACCGAACCATAACTTACGGCATAATAAAACTAGGCAAAGAAGATCCAAATGGCGTGAGAGTATTACGGTGTAGTGATGTTAAGCCAGGCTGGATTGATTTAGCGAATGTACGAACAGTAACGAAGCAATTATCAGACGACTACAAGCGCACCATCTTGAAAGGGAATGAAGTTCTTCTTAATGTCCGAGGGACACTTGGGGGATGTGCTGTAGCAGATTACAAAGTCATAGGTTATAATGTTGCGCGAGAAGTGGCAGTGGTGCCTTTGTTTTCACAAATTTCATCATGGTATATTGCGTATCTGGTACTCTCTGGGTACTTTATAGATTACACCGAAAGCAATCTTCACGGAATCGCATATAAGGGTTTGAATATTGAGATACTATCTAACCTTCCAGTCCCCCTCCCTCCTCTTGCCGAACAGAAGCGTATTGTGGCGAAGGTCGAGGCGTTGTTCAAGTACGTGGACGAGTGCGAGGATAGCCGCAAGCAACTTGCCGAAAAGTTGTCCGTGACGTTGAAGCGTTCAGTCCTGCAGGAAGCGATACAAGGCCGACTTGTTCCGCAAGACCCGAACGACGAACCTGCGAGTGAACTTTTGAAGCGCATTGTCGCCGAACGCAAGAAGCAGATTGCCGAAAAGAAGATTAAGAAGCAGAAACCATTGCCGCCAATTACGGCTGATGAAAAGCCTTTTTCTCTTCCCGCTGGATGGGAATGGACAAGAATTGGAGATGTCTGCGAAGTATTCAATGGGAACAGTATCAACGAGCAGATCAAGAAAACGAAGTATGCTACGAAATGCGACGGATATAGTTTCATCGCAACGCCGGATGTTGGATTTGATTCGTCGATTAACTACGAAAGCGGGGTTTATATCCCAAAGGACGAACCGAAGTTCAGGATTGCGCCAAAGGGTTCAGCACTGATGTGCATAGAAGGAGGGAGTGCAGCGCGGAAGTTTGGATTTCTGGACAGGGACGTGATGTTTGGAAACAAGTTGTGTTGTTTCGTTCCCATGGTCATGGATGCGAAGTTCATATATTGGTATTTGCAGTCAATCACATTCTACTCGATGTTTCAAGGAAAGATGACAGGGATCATCGGTGGTGTCGGACCAGAGGCGTTACGGTCATTCCTTATCCCTCTCCCGCCCCTTGCGGAGCAGAAGCGGATTGTGGCGAAGGTGGATTCGTTGCTCAGAGGTGTTGGTACATTGAAGAATCTATATGAAGTAGACGCGTGGATATTGAATCTTCGCATTGAAAAACACAAAAAGGGGCTGTGCACGAAATATAATTGCCTTGACATTCGGTTTGAGGCGCACAAGCAAGATGTGTCATTGCAACATCCGTTTAGTTGCGCTTACATGGAGGTGCTGTATCAGAGAGATGGGAAAATCACGGTTGACGCATTGCTAAAAGAAGTGGAGACGGCTGTCGACGCTATCCTTACTTGCAAGACATTGGGAGGTGGTATTGCGGACGAGTTGGGATATGAACGTATGATATTTCAAGTAGAGGAATGTCTGCCGCATAAACAGGAGGTTGAATCATGACATGGGAAGAAGAGAGTAGTAGGTTGGAAGGTCTCATTTACGGGTGGAATTTCGGAAGTCATCGTTTCGAGCTGTTGCAATTGTGTTTCCCATGGTTGCACAAAGTGGAGATTCAGTTGGGCGATCTGCGAACTGCTCCTTATGCGCCATTGATATGCTGTATCGAAGCGAAACGTGGTAGACCTGTTGAAAAGTGTGGCAGTGATGCAGAATATCAGAATCTCGGTCGTGCATTGACCTACATAACTCATTACACACTTACAAAATACAGAACAGAGGACATGAACCCGTATGGCGGATTTTGCATCTATTATACGATGTTCCCGGGTGTCCCATGGCCCGAAGCCAAACCGGGGGAAAACATCTACATAGGAGTGGACAACCCCTGCCATCCATACAAAGGTGGGGCAATGTAAGACATCTATGCGGTGAGGAGAGTAAAATGTCTGAAAAATCTTTTGATGAGAAGTTGAAGGAACGCGAGGCGGAGATCCGCAAGATTTGGGCTTCGCAGTCAAAAGCGAAAGCTGTAGCGCCTACTTCGGACGCTCACATTTCTGAGGCATCTCCTGCGTCCATAAAACGGGATATGGAACAAGAGTTGACTGAGTTGAAGAAATTGGCTAAGGAGGAAGTCCCGACAGGTGTTAGGACTATGACGGAGTCCGACTACGCTGGACTGCTTGAGAAGATTAAGACGGAGTTCGCCAAGCATGGCATTCCGTCCGATGGAATTTGGCTTCAGTTGAGCAGTCCAAAGTGGTGGGCTGTGTCGTTGTTTCTGCCGTACAAAGGACTGGAAATGAAGAAGGTCGGCAGCACAATTGAGAAACTCCTAATTGCTGACATTGGCGTTGACAAGTACAGTATTGATTACTTCGGCAGGAATCCCAAAATCAAGGCTCATGAATGGTATTTCATGCCACCTGGATTACCGAACGACATAAAGAACGCGGTCGATGCCGCAGGGGACTATGACATGCAGAGAGCAGCCAACGACGAGCTTGGTCTTGGAATACCTGTCCCTAACAAGTCAAAGGATACGAAGAAGCTCCCCTTGCTTGTGTTGCCGGAATCTTTGTACAGACAGATTGAGTCCGGTGAAAAGAAAACGGAATACCGCAATCTTGTTACGCACTACTGCGACAAGTTCTTTGGTTCCGGTAAAATGATACGGGCTGTAATATTCCAGCTTGGCTATCAAGGCAAGGATGGCGGCAAGCCAGAGCAAATGGCATGGGAAGTGAAGAACATTTTGCTCGTTAGCGAGCATGGAAAAATGGCACCGGCCGTGACCAACGGGAAAATGACAACCTTCAAGGATCTTTCCAAAGTCTTTCCTCCAGTGGCCTATGCAATCCAGCTTGGGAAGCGTTTGGAGGCATTGGACGGATCTTGTGCTACGTCAGATAGCCAACATGATACTATTGTGGAGGTTGGTGACTATGAGGAGGAAATACAGCTTCTAATTGACGGCATCAAGGCGGGGCGGCTGAAATCGAAGACGCCCGATGGATACCTGGTGCTGAAAGGCGAATTCTATGATGCGATTGCGTCGGGAAAGAAGAAGATCGAGTACCGCGATTTCAGCGAATACAACCTGAAGCGCACCATAGGGCTGAAGACAGTCCGCTTCAATCGCGGGTACGTCAAGAACGCTCCGCAGATGAAGTGGGAAGTTAAGAAGGTCGTGCTATTGGACTGCGAAGACAACGAGAGCGAACCGTTCAATGTGCCAGACGGCTTCTGTCCGACGACGATTGCAATACACCTTGGTAAGAGATTGTCTTGAAGTGAAAGGTTAAACTCCTAATGAGCAACAAAATTCGCAGAGTCATGTGGGGGCGCGAGGAGCGTCCGCTTACTCTGTTCGTGCCGTGGGATTGCGGGCATAATTGTCCATTTTGCACAACAAAACACGAGTACGAGACAAAGTATCCACCGGGAAAGCTCGACTATTTCTTTGCGCGACAGAAGGAGTCGCTGCGGAGAATGTTGGAATACGGATTTGTGGATAGCGTTGTGTTTACCGGCGGCGAACCGTTGGCGGATGTTGGGCGTCTTGACGAGCTGGTCGATATAGCGAGACAGTGCAGACGCAATGTTAAGATATTTGTCAACACATCCTTGAATCTGACAGAAGGACAAGCGACGCTGGCGATTGATTACCTGCGCGTGTGTGCTGCGCGGGAAGACAAGGTCGATGGTGTCTCGGTGTCCTTGCCGTATGCGGATATCGAAATGTTCAATGCAAGAGGATATGCGGCGTTGATGCGACTGATGCGCATGCAGTCTTGGCCTTATAATTTTGTCCGCGTCAACTCCGTCATTCGCGGGAACGAGTCAAGTGCGCAGATACGCAAGTTTGTTTCTGCGATTCTTGCCACGCGCAAGGAGTTTGGGGTTTGGTCAATTAATTTCCGCAAGGATTACACAGAATGTACGCAGGCAAATTTGAATGATTGCCGTGACCCATTCTTGTCCACACTTATGTGCATGGAAGATTTTACGTATCAAGGACATGGCGGCTGTCTCGTCTGCCGTAACGATGTGTTCTGGCCGCGCGATGACGAGATGCACCGTGTGACATACCATAGAGGCGTTGAGTCGACAAGTTTGAGGTATGGTGATTTTCTCGTCATCAACGACTTTGTCATCAAGCAAGACGGTGAAATACGCTATGACTGGTCGGATGGTGCTGTCCTTCCCAAATGCGTAATGGATACGCTTGCAGAACCATTACACCGAGATGAGGTTGAATGGAAGTGGAAGAATCCAGTATTCTCGCATTCCCTCAAAGCGACAGGTTCGCCAAAAGGCATGACATGCCGCGATAGGTATTCTGTTGAAAGGTGTGGATAGGATGGCGTGCAGGCTAAGTCTCTGATAGCTGAAGAGGGGGATAAAATGATTTACCTAGATAATCTCTATAAGGCTGCGCATAAAGTTGATTGGCGAAAGGTCGGAAAGTTTCTGTCCTATCCAAAACTGTTTGATGAAAAGGAGTTTCGTCAAGACCTACTTTCATGGATTAGGTCTTTGAAGTTCTACGATAAAGGTATGTCGGAGGAGAGGCGACGTTTGAAGGTTCTCGCATTATTCAATTATCTATGGGAGTCGAATTGTGCTGTGTTGAAGTTGGTAGGCGATAGGCCTTGGCCATTTGACACGAACACAGATTCAAATGTCGGCTTCTATTCCATTTTGCCGTTATTGTACTATGAGACATCTATGTGGAGCGCACCGCAGTTCTTTTGGGGAGAGATGGGATACGAAGCCGACACCTTGAGGTTACGAACGAGGGGTGCGCAGGATCACGAAATGTTGGGCATCATGAGCAATATCAAGATGCATGGCGAATACGGCAAATTTGACATATCGACACCTAATAATTCTGAGGTTCTGACGCATCTTTATAAACACCAATGGTTAAGGTCCTGCCCATTAGAGGCCGCCCCGGTTCTAGGTTTGTCATTCCACGCCCATGGTCTAAAGGACATTTTGGGTGAAAAGCAATCATGGTTGATTGGAGAAGACTCTTGTGCGACCATGTCGGGTTGGGCTATCTGGTTCTCGCACGAACCTCAATACAACGACTGGACGAAGCGTTATTTGATGTTCATTCTTGCCCAACGGCTCTACATCTACCGAAACGTCCCAGATATGGAAAGCAGCCTAGAACGGTGGCTTTTTGCAGTTCTTTATCTTCGTTATTACAGGATGGGACCCGATGGCTTTCTCGGACGGCCAAGTCTTTTGAAGGAATGGGCGGCGATTTCTGATGACAAAAAAGAAGACGAGGCAGCGGCCAGCAGGAGAGTCTTTATTGCAACATGCCAGGTTTGTTAAACAAGTAATACGAAAAACTCCCCGCGCATTCGTATGCGGTGCTGCGCGAGAGAAAGGACGCTTAATGAAAAAGATTATAATGTTTGCCGCCTTTGTCGTTGCACCGACCGCAAAGGCGGGCTATTGGATGACGTTCTGCAAGACGCCGGGTGGGCAGCAGTATTCGCAGGTTGGGTATGCGAAGCCCGACGCGGACGGATTCGTGACGATCAAGGCCGGGCCGATCACGGTCATCGCATACAAGACGCAGGTATGGTACATGAAGATGCCCGGCGAAGCGCCGGTGATGCCATGAACGAACGGCATCTATATCGCGGCCTCAATAACTTTGAGGGTAGCATTGACGAAGAAGGGAAGCTCTATGACGAGCGGCATAGACTAGTCGGGAGAATCGAAGGCAATGATGTATATGACTACTGCAACATAAAGCAGGGGACGATAGACGAGAGCGGAAAGCTATGGGATTGCAACCGCAACTATGTGGGAGAGGCACACGGCAACAACGTCATTGGACCTAATTAGTGTCTACCCATTAAATCATAGACAGAACTCATTGATACACTAGCGCCTAAAGCCGTCCCCGAATTATGCTATACTAAACGTTCCTTCAGAGAGGAGCAGCGCATGATTGTCGTACTGGGCAGCACGAATACGGACATGGTGATTTCCGGCGCGAAGATTCCCGTGCCGGGCGAAACCGTGTGCGGCGGTTCGTTCATGATGAACCCTGGCGGGAAGGGTGCAAATCAGGCCGTCGCCGTGGCGCGGCTCTCCGCGCGCAGACGACAGTGCGTGTTCATCGCCAAGGTCGGGGACGACCTGTTCGGACGCGACACCGCGCGGCGTCTGAAGGCCGAGGGCATCGACGCGCGGCTCATCGTCGACAAAACCGCCGCGTCCGGCACGGCCCTCATCCTCGTGGACAGGAAGGGGCAGAACTGTATCTCCGTGGCGCTTGGCGCGAACGGTACGCTTTCCCCGGAGGACGTCGCGCCGTTCGCGTCGGACATCGAACGGGCCGACGCCCTCCTCCTCCAGCTTGAGACGCCCCTTGAGACGGTGCTGTGGGCGGCGCGGACCGCGCACGCGAAGGGCGTACACGTGATTCTCAACCCGGCGCCCGCCGCGAAGCTGCCCCGGGAACTCTACGCCTGCCTGGACTGGATCACCCCGAACGAAACCGAGGCGGAGCTCCTGACGGGCGTGAAGGTGGCCGATCTTGCGAGCGCCCAGGCGGCGGAGCGCGTGCTGAAGCGGCGCGGCGTCGCGCACGTCGCGATCACGCTCGGCGCGAAGGGGTGCTACGCGGCCGGCCGGATCCATCCCTGTGTGAAGGTGAAGGCCGTGGACACGGTGGCCGCCGGAGATACGTTCAACGGCGCGTTCGTCGTCGCCCTTGCCGAGGGGAAGGGCGTGGACGAGGCAATCGCCTTCGCCCAGGCGGCCGCCGCGCTTGCCGTCACCCGCCCCGGCGCCCAGGCCTCCGTTCCCTTCAGGCGGGAGGTCCGATGATTAAATCATTAAGTCGCTTCGCTTTAAGTAGTTAAGTGGTTAAGTGATTAAGTCGTTAAGTTTTTCTTCGAACGCCCACTCAATTTTTCAGTTAACCTCTTATTTCTCAACCACCAAACTACTTAACTTACCCCTTTGCCCCACTTGACTACTTAACCCCCTCAGCCACTTAACCACTTAATCACTTAACCACTTAATCGCTTAACTACTTAACTACTTAACCACTTAATCTCCCATGTACTACTGCAGCAATTATGGATTGGCCGTTGGCCTGTGCGTTCTCACGATGCTCTGTTGGGGAAGCTGGGGGAACACCCAGAAGCTCGCGGGCCGAAGCTGGCGCTACGAGCTGTTCTACTGGGACTACGTGATCGGGCTTCTCCTCTTCTCCGTCCTGGCGGGATTCACGATGGGGTCGATGGGACCGCAGGGCGCGTGGGGGTTCGCGGCGAACCTCCGGGCGAGTTTCGGCGCGAGCTGGCTGTGGCCGTTCCTCGGGGGCGTCGTCTTCAATGCGTCGAACATCCTGTTGGCGGCGGCGATTGCGGTGGCGGGGATGTCCGTCGCGTTCCCGGTCGGCGTGGGGCTCGCGCTCGTGGGGGGCACGGTGGCGAACTACTTCGTGGACGGCAAGGGGAACGCGGCGCTCATCTGGACGGGGCTTGCGCTGATCGTCGTGTCGATCGTCTGCAACGCGCTCGCGTTTCGGGCGAAGCAGGCGGTCGGTGGTGCGTCCGGCACGCCGGGCCAGACGCGCAGGGGGTTGGTCCTCGCGGTTCTCGCGGGCCTTCTGATGAGCTGGTTCTCGCCGCTCGTCAATCGTGTCGTCGACATGTCGTTCATGCAGGGCGCCGCCGCGCCGGCCCTCGGGATGCTGACGCCCTACACGGGCTTCTTCGTCTTCGCGTGCGGCGTCTTCGCCTCGAACTTCGTCTTCAACACGCTCGCGATGAAGAAGCCCGTGGCGGGCGAGCCCGTGAAGGGGGCAGACTGGTTCAGGGGCTCGCTGCCCCTCCACCTCGTCGGCGTCCTCGGCGGCGCGATCTGGGCGACGGGCACGCTGCTCGCCTTCGTGACGGCGGGAACGGCGGGCGCGGCGATCTCCTACGCACTCGGACAGGGCGCAACGCTCGTCTCCGCCCTCTGGGGCATCCTCGTCTGGAAGGAGTTCGCCGGCGCGCCCCGCACGTCGCACGTCCTCAACCTCGCGATGATCCTCCTCTTCGTCGCCGGCCTCGCCTGCCTCGTCAAAGCCGGCGCCTGACCC
>ERZ1031114.352-NODE-352-length-14193-cov-4.213467_pt1 | contig 14193 bp, 12 predicted proteins | sample MGYA00518740_ERZ1031114 | MGnify/ENA primary metagenome ERZ1031114 (study PRJEB33719, sample SAMN04261276) | wastewater metagenome | biome: rural village; feature: human; material: feces | host: Homo sapiens | place: El Salvador | collected 2013-01-14 ... | reverse complement strand
AATAAAAAAAACGGCATAAAAACTATAAAAATGCACTTGCATTATTTTTACTTTCGGTGTACAATATTTGTTGTAATAATATTTTGCAAAATATTATATTTTGAATGAGGGAGAAAAAATGAAAGAAAAAAGAACACCAAATTCACGCACAAGCGTGCGATTTAAATCATTAGTTCTTGCAAAAAAAATCAAAAGCAAAAAAGGCTTTACATTGGTAGAACTTGTAGTGGTAATTGCCATAATAGCTATTCTCGCAGCTATAGCTATACCAATAGTTGCATCTACTACTAAGTCATCTATAGTAAGCAGAGCAAAAACCAACGCAAACACCATAGAATATGCCTTTAAAGAAGCCGATGCGGCTGTTGCGGGTGAAGATAACACAAAATATATCCATGCAAGCACAAATACTATACAAATTTCTGAAGTTATAGCCGCTAATAAACTTGAGCATATTATTCAGCCCGAACTTCTTTTTGGCACACCGTATTATCCTGTTATCTGTAAAAGCAAGGTGTATTTTGCAGTTGATTCAAATAATGACGGCAAATTTGATGCAAACGACACAACCATTGACGGTACAAAATTACCCGATGAGGCTATTGCTCTTTACGACCAAACAAGAGGGTGTGCAATAGACGGAAATATTACAACGCTAAATCTTTCAAACAGAAAAAATTAACGGCACTTTTAACAATTTAACGCAGTAAAGTTTGTGCAATGTTATAAAAATGCGTTTTTTAACTTTTTTTGGTAAAAATATATTGCAAGACTTGCAAAAATGTTATATAATAAACTTGTTTCAAGGGAACGGTAACGCAAAATCATATCAGCAACCGTCGTTGCGGTTTCCACAAAACTGTTCACAAATTATTATTAAAAGAGAGGTAAAAACAATGAACGAAATTCAGGCAGTAAAAACTGCAAAAATCGAAGAAGTTAAGAAGAACAGCAAAAAAGGCTTTACACTCGTAGAGCTCGTAGTAGTAATTGCAATCCTTGCAATTCTCGCAGCAATCGCTATTCCGGTTGTATCTTCAACAATCCAGTCATCACAGAGAAGCTCAGCTCTCTCAAATGCTCAGACACTTGAGCTTGCAATCAAAGAGGCTCATGCACAAGTTGTTGCAAAAGATTATTCTGTCTACGCACCAGCATCCGGCAAGACAACTGTGGAATTAAAAGATGTAACAGTTGCAACCGTTGAATCAAAAAAAGCAATTAAGATTGATCCAACTGTTAATATTGGCGGCAAAGCATATACTCTTCAGTGGTCTAAAAAAGACAGCAAATGTTATTATGTAACATCAGATGCTGCTACAAAAACTACAGCTGGTCTTGATACATCAGTTACACTTCCTACTGATCTTAGCGATCTTAAAACTACTGATACACTCGCTACTTTATTTAATAGTTAATGTTGGAGGAAATATAAATGAATGAAATTCAGGCAGTAAAGACTGCAAAAATCGAAGAAGTTAAGAAGAACAGCAAAAAGGGTTTCACACTCGTAGAGCTCGTAGTAGTAATTGCTATTCTCGCAATTCTCGCAGCAATCGCTATTCCGGTTGTATCTTCAACAATCCAGTCATCACAGAGAAGCTCGGCTCTCTCAAATGCTCAGACACTTGAGCTTGCTCTTAAAGAAGCTCATGCTCAGATCGTTGCTAAGGATACCTCAGTTTATAAAGATGATAAAGCAACTGTTGCCGATGTAGTTAAAGGAAAAGCTATTACAGTTCCTAATACAGTAGATATTGGTAGTACGAAGTATACTCTTAATTGGTGTAAAGCTGACAGCAAGTGCTACTATGTAGATGCAAGTAATAATAATCTTGATTCTTCTGTATCACTTAAAGGTAAAACTTTTACTGCTTTAGATGCATCATCTACTGCTACAAAATCAAGCACAGTTATGAGCTTATTTAACTAATAATTGCAATAGTAACTCTAATAATTCTCGGTTTTGCTGATGACCGACAACATACAAGCAAAAGGCTCGCCGAGTGCGAGCCTTTTGAAATGTATATAGGTTTTTCGGTGTATTGAACTCAATTTTTGTGTATTGTTAATAACTTTTAGGGGATATGCCCTGATTTGCCCTGTTTGATTATAAAATTATTTTAATTTATTCTTTAAAGTAATTTTATAATCAAATCGGTTTAAAAATTTTTAACGGTTTTGATAAGCTTAAACAAGCATAAAATTTCAGGTGGTGTATTAAATATGAATTATGTACTGGTGCAGATTGCCAAAAGATACCTTTGCATAACAGCCTGCGAAACTGTAGGCGAGGCAGCTGCTAACGGCACTGCAAATAAAGGTAACAGTAAAAAACAGGCTGACCCTAACGAAAAGAAAGCCTACTCTTTCTCCTCCCCTCTTATTATTCCTGTTGACAAGGCTGTATTAAAAGACAAAAGCTCCATATGGGAAGACCCTGCTTTGCTCGCCCGCCTTGTAAAAGACGGACTAAGCACAATGAACCACAGTGAGGTTCGTGATGTTATTCTTATGGTAGAAAGCTACGACCTTACCTGTCAGGAGTATCAGCATATCAGAGGTGCCAAAAGAATAATTGAAGGACTTGCAATTGACAGAATCAGAGATTTTGTCGGCGAGGCGGTTTCCGACTTCTCGGTAATCTACAAGGATTACTCTACATACAAAACAAAAGAAGTCAGCGAAGAAATCACCTCTAAGGCTTTTGCAATGCCGAAAGCACTTGCGGATGACCTTGTTGCAGGATTTAAGTCTTTCTCACTTAATCTTATCCAGATTATTCCGTCAGAGACGGCAATGATTTATGCTGCTCAAAAGACAATCTACAGCTTTAACAAAACCGTAGCTCTCATCAGTATGGACTATTCGGCAGTCAGAGTTTTTATCGCCAAAAACGGAGCGCCTCTCTACTGTCACGAATTTACATCCCCTGTAGATGAAATTTTACAGGTAATTGAAGAAGACAGAGATTTAAGCACGGCTGCCGCTATTGATTACCTGCGTACCGCTGGATACGGATTTAAAAATGAATGCAGAAATGCGTCTTCAAAAAGAAAGATTGACGATATTGCAGAAAACCTTATAGATGATATCGTCCGCAATGTTCGCCTTGTTACAATGTCGCTCAACATCAGCATTGACCAGTTGTTCTTAAGTGACTTCTTGGCTTACATTCCTCACATCCGCAACTATTTTGTAGGTTTTGGACTTGCAGGCGAGGTTATGCTTGTATCTGATACATTCAATACAGGCTCGGTAGTTCCGGAACCGTCACTTAAAGCAAGAGATGACTTCTACAAAAACGGTTCATACTTCCTTATGAATGAACTTATGAACTGCGGTACAGTATTTGAGAACAACCTTATTTACGGACTAAAGGCTCAACAGGCTAAAACACTTGATGAAAGTTCAAAGGCTGCAAAAGTCGGTTGTGTCGGTCTTGGCCTACTCTGTGTTGCGGGACTTGCTTTCTTTGGTTTCTACTTTGGCAGAAACATTGTAGATAATATGATTTATAACGATGCAAAGTACGACTATGCAAAAACTCTTATTCAACAAAGAAATGACATTACCCAGTCTTTGGAAAATCAGTCACAGGATGCCGAGCTTTTACCGAGAACACAGCTTTATTGTGAAGATGTAATTAATCAGCTTGACACACAGGTTGTTAAGAAAATGAATAGCTTTGGCAGTTACAATATTACTCATACTACTGACGGTGATGAAAGCTACTCTATTCCGATCAACGGTACAATCAAAGACTTCCCTGCCTTTATTGATTTACAGAACAGCATCAAAGAGGACGGATATTTTATAATGAATGAAACCTTCTCGGTTGCAGATGATCCGGATTCAGGTCTTTATCAGCTTTCTGCACAAATTACAACAGACAAAACAACTGTTGAAGCAAGAAACGCTGCTAATGAATCAACCAATAACAGCAATGCTGAAAATTAAGGGAGGGAAAAATAATGAAGAAAAATAAAATTCCGGGTTCAATTATCGCCTTTTTAGTACTTCTCATTGTTTTTGTAATTATATTGGTTGCACTTGTAGTACCAACTATTACAAAGCTTCCAAAATACAATGAAGATCATGCTACAATTTCAGCTCAAATTGCCGACTGCGACGATGTACTTGCAAATCAGACAAGTGTCGAAGCCAAAATTGACGAAATGACTCAGCAGTACAACGAAAATCAAGAAGCACTTTATATTGACGCAAAATCATCTGTTGAGGATTTACAGTCTATCTTTGCTGACCTCGGTATTGATATGACATCACTTAACCGTGGTGAAAGTATTCAGGATGACCAGGGCAGAACATCAAAGGGCGGTGTTCCGCTTTTTAAAACAAATCTTTCTTTCAGCTACAACGGCTCAGAAGAGAACACACTCAAACTTGTTCATTACCTTGAACAGGAATCAAAGGGTTGTTACTTTATTAATTCACTCATAATGTCACCAATGGAAGACAGCAGTGATTACTCGACCTCATTCGATGTAACATTGTACTATTTTGACTCAACAAAGCAGGTTGCAACTACTGCACCAACAGAACCAACTACATAATTATAAGGACTTTACTATGGCTAATTTACTTCCAATCGACTTTTCACAAATTTCAACCTATATAACTCTCGCAGTAATTTTAATACTGTCAGTTGTACTCTGTATGCTCGCATACAGGCTTATGAATGTCGTGCCTGCAAAATGGCTGTGCGACTATGATGAAGAGCCGGACGAAAGTCTTTTTGGCACAAGGTATATTTTCAAACAAAGCGGAATTTACACTTCCGCTTTGTTTGCTATATTTAACTTAGGCATCTTTGCGTTTTTTGGCTATTCTTATTACACGATTTTCTTTTTATTAATTTCGATTACAATGCTCCTCATAGCTATGAGTGACTTTAAATATACAATTATTCCCGACCAATTCACAATTGCACTTGCAGTGCTTTGTGTTGCTCTTGCAATAACCGACCTTTTCACGCAGCAAATCTTTATTAAAGAATGGTGGAGTATTCCGCTTGGTGCTGTATGCGGCGGCGGTTCGCTTATGCTTATAAATTTATTTTCTATTGTAATTCTCAAAAAGAACGGAATGGGCTTCGGCGATGTAAAACTTATGCTTGCACTTGGTGCTTGCCTTGGTTTTCCTATGGTATTTTCAGGACTTTTAATCTCCGTATTTATAGCTTTCCTTTATATAATATTTTTGCTTATCAAAAAAATATTTTCAAAAAACGAAGTTTCAAGCTATTTCCCCTTTGGCCCGTTTCTCTGCATCGGTTCACTTTGCAGTTTGTTCTTAGTCAATGTAATTAACTACGGTTTAGACCTTTACTTCGGTCTTTTCAGCCTTAGCTATTAATCTTGTCAATTCCCGTGAAAGGATGATTATATATGAAAAACTCTGTTTTTAACTTGAGTGACGATCTCGTTAAAAGCGGTATAGTAAGTTTAAAAACATTAAAGCGTATTGAAATGCTTTATATGGAAGACAATACTCTTACTCTTGAACATGCGTTGATAAAAGAAGGCGTTGTCACAGAGGAGCAGATTTATGACCTTATGGCAAAGAAAATGCATTTGCCGCTTGTTGACCTTACTTCCTACTACGTATCAGACGATGTAGCCCAGCTCATTCCGGAGCAGATGATGGAAGACCTCGGCGTTATGCCGCTTACCATTGAAGGCAATTATCTCTTGATTGCCATGACAAATCCGCTTGATTATAAAGCAATTTATACTCTCAACAACTATACAAAAAGAAAAATAAAAACCGCTATATGTACTCCTACACAACTTAAAATCAAACTTGACGAAATTTTCAGTGTGTCGGACAAAGAAGCGGTAATAGACGAGGCTCAGGAATTTGTACAGAGCCAGATGAAAAAAACCGAGGACACGGTATCTACCGAAGATCAGGAAGATATCGAAGATCAGCCTATCATTAAATTTGTAAACAATATGATAGCCGAGGCTGTAAGACAGCGTGTATCCGATATTCACCTTGAGCCTCAGGAAAAGAAATTGGTAATTCGTTTCCGTGTTGACGGTAAACTTATTAAATATATGGACTCAAGCAAGGAGCTTGCTCCCTCTGTAACGAGCCGTATTAAATTTATCAGCGGTATGAACATTGCGGAAAAAAGAATTCCGCAGGACGGTAGAATTCACTATAATATCAATAATCAAAAAATTGATATGCGTGTATCTTCTCTTCCTTGTGTTTATGGCGAAAAAATCGTAATCAGAATTACAACCGCACTCGGTATGAAGCTTGATAAAAAGAACATCGGTTTTCTCCCCGAAAACCTTGAGAAATTCGACCAGCTTTTGACATCAAGCCGTGGTATCATTCTTCTTTCGGGTGCAACAGGTTCAGGTAAGTCAACCACACTTTACGCTGCTCTTTCATCTCTTAACACCGAAGACAAAAACATTGTAACAGTTGAAAACCCTGTCGAAATGGTTTTGCCGGGTGCTACACAGGTTAATATCAATGAAAAAGCAGGACTTACATTTGCAAGCGTTCTTCGTTCTATCCTCCGTCAGGACCCTGATATTATTATGATCGGTGAGATTCGTGACCAGGAAACCGCAGATATCGCAGCAAGAGCCGCTATCACAGGTCACCTTGTACTTTCAACAATCCATACATATAACGCAGCCAGCTCGGTTGTCCGACTTATTGATATGGGTGTTGAACCTTATATGGTATCTTCTTCTATGCTCGGCGTTATTGCCCAAAAGCTTGTAAGAAGACTTTGCCCGGAGTGTAAGCAAGCATATAATGCAACAGATGACGAGCTTAGACTTCTTGGACTCCCTATCACCAAACAGCTCACACTTTACAAACCGGGTCAGTGCCCTGCTTGTAACAACATAGGTTATAAGGGAAGAATTGCCGTTCACGAGGTTATGCCTGTTTCAAGATCTATTAAAAATGCCATTCATCTCGGTAAAACCACAGATGAAATTGACACAATAGCAAGAGAAGAGGGTATGATTTCACTTCGTGATAACCTTAAAAAGCTGTTGTATGACGGTATTATATCATTTGATACATTCATTGACACTGTATCAGAAATCTATCAGGAAGATTAAGGAGTAAGTTTTATGGAATTTGAAGAGATGGTCAGATTTGCCGTTGAAAACGGTGCGTCTGATATTCACCTTGCAAGCAATAACTTGCCTTCTTACCGTAAAAACGGTAAAATTATGAACTACAAAGGCACAGAGATTCTTGACGAGGACACAGTTATGAAGTATATTGACGAGGTTCTTGAGCCTGCCGATTACCTTAAATTCTGCAACACAGGCGATATCGACTCGGCTTATCAGTTTGGAAACCTCGCACGATTCAGAGTTAATGCATTCAAGCAGCGCCACGGTGCGACGCTTGTAATGCGTGTAATCAAATTGAATCCTCCAAAACTCGGCGATTTAAATTTGCCGCGGTCTATTGCAAAAATTCTTAACCTGCAGGAAGGTCTTGTACTTGTAACAGGTCCTACCGGTAGCGGTAAGTCAACAACACTTGCAGCTCTTATCAATGAAATTAACCATCGAGAAGAACTGCACATTATCACAATTGAAGACCCTGTTGAGTATATGCACTCCCCTGCAAAATGTATTATTAACCAGAGAGAAGTCGGCCAAGACAGTGAAACTTACTCGTCAGCACTTAAATCGGCACTTCGTGAAGACCCTGATATTATCCTCATGGGTGAGATTCGTGACCTTGAGTCAATGTCAATCGCTCTTCGTGCAGCAGAAACAGGCCACCTTGTTTTTTCAACACTTCATACAGAGAGTGCCGCAAAAACAATCGACCGTCTTATAGATATGTTCCCTGTTGAAAGGCAGAAACAGGCACTCAACCAGCTTTCAACCACACTTAAGGCAGTAATTTCACAGCGTTTGCTTCCAAGATCAGACCGTCCGGGCCGTATCGGCGCATTTGAAATTATGTTTGTTAATTCTGCTATCGCTAACCTTATCCGTGAAGATAAGATTCCGCAGATTGAACAGATGATTTCTTTGAACCAGCAGACAGGTATGATTACAAGAAAGTTGAGTATCGAAAACCTCCTCAAAAGAGGACTTATTTCAAAAGAAACTGCCGACAAGTACAGTTACGATGTGGCTGATAACGCAATACTTACAGGCGGCAACAATTCTCCGCAGCCGGGCGCACCGGGAATACCACAGCAACCACCGCAGCAGTTGACCGCTCCAATGCCACAGTATTCTAATCTCCCGCAAAACAGCACAAACGCTTATCTTAACAGGAGGTAAAAATAATGGAATTTTCTTATGTAGCAGTAAACGAAAAAAATCGTAAATATCGTAACCGTATGACAGCAAACACCAAGGAAGAGGTTAAGCGAAAGCTTGAACAGCGTGGTCTTATCGCTATTTCCATTAACGAAGTAAAAAAAGGTTCGCAGGAAGATATTCCGATCTGGCAGCGTGATCTTGGCGGTTCAAAAGATGTACATACATTAAAAATCAGTAACAAGCGACTTCTTACATTTATGCACCAGATGGCATTGATGATTCGTTCGGGTATTTCGCTTTCGGTTGCAATGGCCGTAATGTGTGACACTGAAAAAGATAAGAATATGTTGAGAATTTTACAGGAAATAACTGCAAACCTCTACAACGGTATTACTCTTTCGCAGTCGCTAAGCTCATTTAAAACTTTCCCAACTGTTTATGTAAACATTATTCAAACAGGTGAGGCAAACGGTCGACTTGATGAAGCATTTGATAAGTGCGTTAGTCTTCTCAAAAAGGAAATCACACTTAAGAACAAGATCAAGGGTGCAATGATTTACCCTATCTTCCTCCTCATTCTTACAATCGGACTTATCATAGTAATGAGTGTAGTTGTACTTCCGTCATTTAAAGGATTGTTTGAAAGTTTTGACTCCGAACTTCCGATAATGACGCAGATTACAATGGGTATTTCAGATGTACTTCTTCATTTTGGCTGGCTCGTTATTCTTATTATCGTTGCACTTGTAGTTACACTCAGAATTCTTTACAAAAAGAACTATTCATTCTGTATGTGGTGGTCAACATTCCAGCTTAAAATCCCGATTATCGGCGAAGTTTTAAGACTTAACCAGCTTACAAGATTTGCAAATATGATGGCAACACTTACTTCTTCCGGTGTAAACATTCTTTTCGCACTTGAACTTTCAAGAGATGTAGTAGGCAACAAATTTATGTCCGACTGTCTTAACCAGGTAATTGAAGATGTAAGAATCGGTACACCGATCAATATTTCTCTTTCAAGATATCCAAAAGCTTTCGATCCGCTCTTTGTATCAATGATAAGAGTCGGTGAGGAAAGCGGTATGCTCAGTGATTCCCTTAACAAAATGGCAGATATGTACGACGAACAGGCAACCGACGCTACACAGCGTATGACAGACGCAATGACACCTGCAATGACAATCATTATCGCCGGTATCGTAGGTTTCGTTGTAATTTCTATCGTACAGGCAATGTTCGGTATGTATTCAGTTATTAACTAATTGTATTTCAATAATCGAAAGGAGTTTTTTTATGAAGAAATTCACTACAAAGAAGAGAAAGATTAACAGCAAAAAGGGTTTTTCTATGGTGCTTGCCATAGCCTTGGTTGCAGTCCTTTTCTTAACAACAACCTCTTTTTTATCTATTGCAATGCTCCAGCAAAAAGAAACCGGTACATCAATGAATTCTCGTCAGGCATATGTTTCCTCAAAAAGTGCTCTTGATATAGCTGAGGATTTCTTGAATGACGGCAAGCTTAACTTACCTACAAATATTGATGATTCAAAATATTATGTTTTCTACTATGATGCATCCGGTAATGTTCAGGTAAAGGATTTTTCAAATGCATCTGACGCACAGAATTTTATTGATAGCACAGACTTTACAGTTATTGGCAACGCTTATGTTAAAATAACAAAGACTTCAGACACTGAATATACTATTACAGCTGTAGGTTCAGAAAGCAAGTACAACAACACAAACGGTGGCAACACAGGTGATATTTCAGCTAAATTTGAAGTTACCAAGCATTGGGAAAAGAAAAAAGTAGAAACATCACTCAGAATGTCTGAAAAGAAATTTTCTACTCCACCTGCCGCAAGTAGCACAGGTTTCTTTATGCTCGGTGACCAGACAGCTTTCTCTCTCGTTCGCTCAGCAGAAAGTAAATTTATTGGCGGAGGACAGAACAATCTTTATCGTACACTTAGCCGTTCAAGTACCAAAAATCAAAATATATTCTATACACTTCAAGTTGAAGCTAATTCAGCTCCTATCACCTCTTTCTTCCCTCTTGTTTTTGATAAGACTGTTCAGATAGATAGTGATAATAGCAAAAGGTGTAGCTATACAGCATATAATAATGGCATATACTTACTGGGCAACTCATCAAGTAATGGCATAAATATGGATTATCCAGATGCAGATGATATAGCCCTTTACACAAAAGATAGTGCATATGGTGCTACATTAGCCTGCAAATTCTTAGTAATCGGTGGTAACTTATTAAGCAAAACAAATAGTAGTTTTCAAAGCTTAACTCTCAAATATGCCGGTGATAACTATTCTCGAGATGGTGGTATAGTAATTTACTTTACAAAACAAGTTTATTGTAAAAATTATTTAAACAACAAAACTGTAACTTATGAGCCAGGCTATTATTATCTACCTATAAAAGATAATACAAAAGGTGTAGATCTTTTTACTATAGATCCAACTAATAAACAAGTCCTTCAACCAATATCTGACTTAAGCACAGACATCCACTACAAAAATCTCAACGGTATTGATAAATACAGCTCAATGCTCGACTCAAGCGGAAATCTTAAAAATATGCATTCCGCTTATGAAGAAAATGCAATAGGAGTTACGCCTACCTGCTTTTTAGGAGGAAGCGGTAAATTTCAAACTGGTAATGGACTTATAACTACTAATACAGCTAAAACATCTAAGCCAACAACTGATTGGGATGATTATTATACTTATTGTTCTCCGTCTGCAATGCCAGAATCGTTCTCAAACACAAGCTATATTGACCTGTATGCAGGCAAAGAGTTTAACTATCTTTGGTATAATATTGATCAAATGACAGTTAACAGAAATGTTAATATAAATATCAGAAGCAGTAATGTGGTATTGGTCCTGAACAAGGTGAAGAAATTTATTATAATGAATGTTATAATAATAACAAGGCTGTAAAAAACCAACTAACTGCTCCATCAAACTTTTTAACAAGCGGTAATGTTGCTTCTGTTACTACCAGCACAGTTACTTCACGAAAAATTAATACAATCAAACAAACCGATCCAGATTCATCATTTAGTGTAATGCCATACTGGGGTGAAAGCACATTTGCACTGACAGTAATCAATAACTTTACTGTAGAAACAGCAAACGGAAACACTTACACAGTAAAGGCAGGCAAATACACAGATATACCGAAAGAAGGACTTAATCTTTTCGACGATAAAGCAAAAGACTACTTTGATAGCCACTCAACAGAACAGGAAGATTCTGGTTCTTCAGGTATTGACTGGGTACAAAGCGGAACTATAAACGATTCCGTTGCCGACAGCAAGCTTAATCAGAGCAGTTCTGCAATTAAGTTTGAAGCTTCAAACGGCGGCACTCTTAAAAAGAACGGTGCATACACAGCAAAAGCAATTTACTGTGACTTTGGCAATACAGTCAAGGGAAACAACGCTACACTCAAGGGCGATGCTATTTCAATAGGTGCAAATAAATTGGATGGCAAGGGTGCTGATAATGGTTTGTTCATTAATACCTACGGTGGCTATTCAGACTCAATATGTGAGCTTATTACAAAAACTACTATAACAAAAACTGACGGTACAACCGAAATTCAGACTAATAAAGCACCTGTTGACGGATCTTTGCTCCATATCACCCGTGATACTGAACTTGTGCTTGATGACGGACTGACATATTCACTTAATGAAGGCTATTACTACTTCCCTGAGGAAAAGTCAGGCTTCAACATCTTAAGCAGTGCTTTCTGGCAGAAATGGACTGCAACAAATCCTTACTACTATGCAAAGGAAATAAACAAAGACAGCACTATAAGCTACAGCATTCACAACGATTTAAAAACAGACAAAGTAAGCTTTGAAGGGAAGTATTTCTAAATGAAGAGAAAAAAACCGATATTGAAAAAACACTTTAAAAGTAAAAAAGGCTTTTCTCTTCTTGAACTTATTTGCGCAATTATGATCATGGCAATAGCCGTTTCGGCTACTGCCACCGGTCTTGCAATCAGCTATGAATCAATTACCAAAAACAGCCTTATGAACAAGGCTTCGGCAAAAGCTCAGATGTATTGTGACATTGTTATGACATATGTTGAAAAGACACCTTCTCACAATCCAACATCAGTATGGGATTCAAGCTTAGACTCATCTAAAAACAAGCTTTTTGCCGATCAGCCAAATATAGAGCTGAAATTTAACTCAACCATTCAAACAAATATTAATGATGATGTAAACGCTCTTGACAATTCAATGACTGCTAAGCAGTATGATACAGCGTCAATAAGCTCAAGACCTTTTGACACATCTGAAATGGCATATGTTGTTGAATTTCAAGGTAAATATGTAAATAGCGAAGGCAAGAAAATGGTATCTTACAAGATAACAACCTATGTTAACTATGGCACAAACGGAACAACAACCTGCGAGGGTGTTGTTACCAAGCCGGAATTTGCAGAGTAAGGAGGATATGCAATGAAAACCAAAAATATCAAAAAATATCTCTCCAAACGCTCTATAAAGGCAAAAGCAGGTGCTACTCTGGTTGAGCTTGTAGCAGTTGTTTGTATCCTTGCTATTATATCTACAACCTGTATAAGCGGTATGTTTGCTATGGCAGATGTAGCTAAACGAGGTTATGATTTATCATACTGTGAACGCACAAGCGATATGATTTCAAAACAGCTTTCTGTTTATGGTAATTCAGGCAGTGATGTTCAGGGATATGTAAATATGCCAACAGTAAGTGTTTACAACGAAACATCAAATCCCGGCGGTTTTATGGATGCAGAAAATCCGTCAGGTGGCTCTGGCAACAAAAACGATTATTTCCTCTATGCTGACCCTAATGTAGAATACAGGCTAATTCTTGCAAGATTTGACGCAACAAGCCCTCCTAAGTTTAAGACTGTTACTACTATTGATAATGTAAAGTCAATTACTTTTAATGTTCAAAAGCTGAATATGAGTGCAGAACGCAAATATATTCTTCAATATACTGTAACAACAGTCGGCACAAACATCTGGGATCAGGCTACTAAGAAGCGTGTTGAATACACAATGTCAAGCGGTGTTGTTCTTAACAACACAAACAGCTCTACACCTGCTATTTCAGCATTAACACCCGGTAGTAATGACACAATCACAATGAAAAGTCCTTCAACTGTTGCAAGCAGTACATGTATCCGCATTCGTACTTCAAGCAGAAGTAAAGTAGATATTTCTTAATCTAAACCTAATTTAATAGGCGCTGTAAAAAAACAGCACATCAAAAAGCCGAGATTCACGAAAAAGTGAGTCTCGGTGATTTTTTTCTTATATTCTTGAAATTGTATAAAAATATGAAGAATATCAAATACTTATGGTCTGTGCTTTATACTGCTTTTCTTCCATACCCGGCTGTATTTATTTGCATTGGCAGTTATCTTTGTTTCGTCAAGGTGTTATTTAGATCAATATGACGAAAAACCTCGTTAAATGTATATACCGGATCAGAAATTTCTATTATTTTATCAATTTTAGGTGGTAATTTTAATTGATACGGTGTATAATATACCTTGTTTATATGGTTTTTCATTACAAATAAATTATATCACAAAAATGACTGCATTCCTACCTTTCGGTTAGAATGCAGTCGCTTTTTATCTGGGTTGTTTTTTACAGCTCCAGAAATTATGTAGCTATTAACTTAGTTTGTTGTAATAAAAGGACGGATAGCTGCCGCTACTGTTGAAATCGGGTGTGACTGTAAGAACACTCTGCCCGGTCCTGTAATAACTGTATTAAACAATCCCTCTCCGCCGAGGAGTACATTTTTAACTCCCTTAATGCGCTGGATGTCCATTTGACAAGATGCATCCATTGCAGCAAGG
>ERZ1031114.351-NODE-351-length-14194-cov-4.838178_pt1 | contig 14194 bp, 8 predicted proteins | sample MGYA00518740_ERZ1031114 | MGnify/ENA primary metagenome ERZ1031114 (study PRJEB33719, sample SAMN04261276) | wastewater metagenome | biome: rural village; feature: human; material: feces | host: Homo sapiens | place: El Salvador | collected 2013-01-14 ... | reverse complement strand
ATCTGCTGGTGGAGGATCTGCTGAAAAAGACGAGTGATCCCACGCAGCGTCTGTTTCTGTTAAATCAGTATCTGGAGGGCTTTAAGGCAACGGTATACCGGCAGACGATGTTTGCCGAGTTCGAAAGAGATGCGCATGCCATGGCAGAGCGGGGCGAAGCGCTGACGCCGCAGGCCCTGAATGCCCTGTACCGGAAGCTGATCGAGGACTATTTCGGGCCGGAGCTTGTGGTGGATGAGGAGGTTGCCTGCGAGTGGTCGCGGATTCCGCACTTCTACCGTCCCTTCTATGTGTACAAATATGCAACGAGCTATGCGGCGGCGGTGGCTCTCTCCGAGAAGATACTGAAGGAAGGAGAGCGCGCAGTGAAGCCGTATCTGGAATTCCTGTCAATGGGAGGCAGCATCTATCCTCTGGAGGAGCTTGCACATGCAGGTGTTGATATGACGACCACGGAGCCGATTGACGCTGCCCTGGAGAAATTTGACCGCATTCTGGACGAAGCGGAACAGTGTGCAGAGGAGCTTAAGGCAGCTGCAGCAGAAACTCCGCGGCAACAATAGCATGAAGAAAATCGGTTTCCCATGCATTGACAAGCGAAATCGATTCATGCACAATAGAGCGGAAAAGAATACAGACGTAGAAGCTATCAGAAAAAGACGGGCAACCGCTACCGAAGGAGTAAAACTCTCAGGTTTCGCCAGTGCGAAGAAGACTGATAGCGGAGTGGCTCTGGAGAAGCTCCGGATTTACGGAGTGCCGAAGGTGCAAGCACGGAGAAGATCATTTCTTAAAATAAATCATCTCCGCAATCTCTCAGGCAAAAGGACAGAGTGATATATCAGATTTATGATGCAGATCCCGGCAAGGAGGCCGGAGCCTTTGCGCCTTATTCTCACAATATTTTGACGTTTTCTGAGTAAAACGTCAGGTTCAGGAGGAAGGGTACATGGAGGCATTTAACAGCATCGTCACACTGCTGGACGACAAGGTATGGTTTATTCTGATGTTCCTGCTTGTCGGCACCGGCGTCTATTTCAGCATTCGCACAGGATTTGTGCAGGTGCGTCACTTTCCGCAGGCCTGGAAACGGGTGTTCGGCGGGTTTTCCTTAAAGGGAGATAAGGCAGGAAAGGAAGGCATGTCCTCCTTTCAGGCACTGGCAACGGCCATTGCGGCACAGGTCGGAACCGGCAATATTGCGGGCTGTGCGACCGCTCTTGTCGGCGGCGGCCCCGGAGCTATTTTCTGGATGTGGCTTGCAGCATTCTTTGGCATGGCAACGATTTACGGAGAAGCGTGTCTTTCTCAGATAACCAGAACCAGAGATGAGAACGGTCATGTGATCGGAGGACCGGTATATTACATTACGAAGGCCTTCAAGGGCGGCTTTGGGAAGTTTCTTGCAGGCTTCTTCGCAGTGGCAATTATCCTCGCGCTCGGCATCATGGGCATCATGGTTCAGTCGAACTCGATCAGCGATGCGTTCTATACGGCGTTTGGTCTGAACAAGATGCTGGTCGGTGTTCTTGTGACGGTCGTTGCAGCATTTATCTTTGTCGGCGGAATCGGAAGAATCGCTTCCTTTACCGAGAAGGTGGTTCCGGTGATGGCTGCGCTGTATCTGGTCGGCGGACTGGTTCTTCTTATTGTGAATTTCCGTGGAATTCCAGGAGCTCTTGCATCCATCTTTGTCGGTGCGTTCTGCCCGAGAGCTGTCGGCGGAGCGGTCGCAGGCATTGCAGTTCGTCAGGCGATGCGTCTTGGCGTGGCAAGAGGCCTGTTCTCCAATGAGGCCGGCATGGGCTCTACGCCGCACGCGCATGCACTTGCAAAGGTTGATAAGCCGCAGGATCAGGGCGAGGTTGCCATGATCGGAGTCTTTATTGACACCTTTGTGGTACTGACCATGACCGCACTGGTAATTCTTTCTTCCGGTGTGCTGGATTCCATGATCGAGCAGGGAATCGGCGGAACACCGGTGGCGCAGGCTGCATTTGCAACGGGCTTTGGAAAATTCGGCCCGATGTTCGTTGCAATCTGCCTTCTGTTCTTTGCGTTTTCCACGATTATCGGCTGGTATTTCTTCGCGCAGCAGAATGTGAAGTATCTGTTCGGACAGAAGGGGGTGAAGCCGTTTGCCTTGATCGCAGTAATCTTTATTTTTGTCGGCTCACTTCTTAAGGTAGAGCTTGTCTGGAACCTTTCGGACCTCTTTAACGGTGTCATGGTGCTTCCGAACCTTGCGGCACTTCTTGTACTGTCCGGTGCAGTGGCAAAGCTCAGCAAGGGCGAAAAGAAAGATTTGTAAAAACACTGCGGGCAGGATAGGGTCCGGCCTTTGACGATAAGGAAAATCTGATATTGGACAGGGCATCCCCGATGGCAATCTGGCTGTCGGGGTTTTTTATCGTCCGGAGACACAGCGCAAGGAAAATTGCAAGTATTCGTATTGATGGAAATACAGAATGAAATATGTGCAGTATCGACAAAAAATGGATTTGTGCTGTGCGTGCACGCGTGCATATTGACGGTGTGCAAAGAATGAAATATAACAATACTATCAGATGACACACGTGCACGCACCATGATGGATGTTGATGATGACGGATAACGCTTTAAATTCCAATGAAAAAATGGTTGTTACGATTCAGGACATCGCAGAGGAAGTGGGTGTTTCCAGAGGAACTGTGGACCGGGTGCTGAATCACCGCGGGCGGGTTTCGAAGGAAACAGAGCAGCGTGTTCTTGAAGCTGCAGGGCGGCTTGGATACCAGAAGAGCATGGCAGGTACGGCCCTTGCGGCCAGAAGGAAGAAGCTCCAGCTTGGATTCATCTATATCGACAGCCCGGCTGCTGCTTTCCACAGGCAGATTTATGAAGCGGCCGTCAGGAAAGGAAGGGAGCTGGCTCAGTATGGTGTGACCGTACATTCCTTTGGACTCCGGTATTTTACGGAAACAGAGCTGGAACGTGCAAGACAGTTTATCGTAGATCATCAGCGGATATGCCATTTACGGGAGCTTTGCAGGATTTCTTCGAAGAACCCGGGAAGAAAACGGAATGCCTGAGGTCCCGATTGTCACCTACAACATTGATATCGAAAACCCGGATGAGCGTCTTTGCTTTGTCGGCTGCGATTATCTGGAATCCGGAAGAATCGCCTGCGGACTTACCGCGATCATCAACAGCTGCGCAAGGGTCCTGATTGTTTCGGAGGATGCAGGGAATATTCCGAGCGGACAGCAGCGTCTGGAAGGCTTTGAAAGAGAGAAGAAACGTTATCCGCAGATGCAGATTGCCGGAGTCATTTATCTGCAGAATCCTGTTTTTATGGATCGGGAGCAGCTTCGAAGGACGGTAAGACATAAGCTTTTGCAGGATCCGGACATTGATGCGGTATATCTGATGAACCCCTCGGATTACAGTCTCTGTGATGTGATTCACAAGGCTGCTGGGGATCGGAAGATGACGGTGATCACCAATGATCTGGTGACGGCGGAACAGATGCAGATGCTCCGGGACGGAAGGATTACGGCGACCATTACGCAGGAGCCGGAGAAGCAGGGGAAGAAGCCTTTGGAGATTCTGTTCCGATATCTTACGATGGATCGGAAACCGGAGCATGACTGGATTAAGACCCGGCTTTCCATAACCATCCGTCAGAATCTGGAGAATGAGAGCTGACGGTGGAAGAGAATCCGAATCAGAGGTCTCATAATATTTTGAAAAGATCCCGGCTTCAAGGGAAACCGGGTCTTAGATAGAAGTTATTCTATATTATTAGGAGGGGATTGCTATGGCAAACCAGAATGCTGCAGTTGCAGCAAGCGAGAAGAAGTACCTGAAATGGTACAACAAGGTTGGATACGGATCCGGAGATCTGGCAGCCAACTGTGTTTACGGACTGTTGACGTCCTTTGTCATGATCTATATGACCGACGCAATCGGTCTGAACGCCGGAATCATCGGAACGCTGATCATGGTGTCGAAGTTCTTTGACGGATTTACGGATATTATTTTCGGAAATCTGATGGACCGCACACATTCGAAGATGGGAAAGGCGAGACCCTGGATGCTGTGGTCTCAGATCGGCAACTCATTCTTCCTGGTCTGCTGCTTCGCAATTCCGCTGGACTGGGGACAGAAGGCGCAGTACGCATTCTTCTTCATCAGCTACACGCTTCTGAATGCGATTTTCTATACGGCAAACAATATCGCCTATGCAGCGCTGACCTCTCTGATCACCAAGAATACCAATGAGCGTGTTCAGGTTGGCTCCATCCGCTTCATGTTCTCTCTTGCGACAAACCTTACGGTAGCTTCCATCACCATGAAGCTCGTTGAGAACTTTGGCGGCGGCGCAGCCGGCTGGCGCTCTGTGGCGATTCTGTACGCGGTTATCGCGCTGATTGCCAACACAATCTCTGTTTTTTCCGTCAAGGAGCTTCCTCAGGAAGAGGATGAGAAGAAGGACAAGAAGGATGACGTTTCGATTGTACAGGCGCTGAAGATCCTGTTCACCAACAAATATTTCATTCTGCTGCTTCTGATTTACATCTCCATCTATCTTCAGACCGGTATCCAGGGAATGACCGTTTACTTCATGCGAGACATTCTGGGCGATGCAAGCCTGATGGGTACCTTCACCATGGCATCCATGCTTCCGATGATCATCGGTCTGATCTTCACGCCGATGCTGGTTTCGAAGTTTAAGGGAATGTACAAGGTCAACCTTGGTGGCTACTGCCTGGCTTTTGTCTGCAGAATCGTGTTCATCATCGGCGGTCTGACACTGAATGTTCCGCTGATGCTCGGCGCAGCATTCATCTCCGGACTTGGAACCTCACCGGTTACCGGCGATATCAATGCTCTGATTTCTTCTACAACAGACTATGCTTACAAGAAGACCGGCGTTCACGTTGAGGGCGCTATGTTCTCGGCATCCTCTGTCGGAATCAAGGTCGGCGGCGGTGTCGGAACGGCTCTTGCAGGATGGATTCTGGAGGCTTCCGGTTATGTGGGAACAGCGGCAACCCAGCCTGCCTCCTACTACACGGCAATCAAGGGAATGTACCTGTTCTTCCCTCTTTGCATGGTTATTATTATGATCATTCTTCTGTCTCAGATGACGGTTGAGAAGGCAAATGCCAAGTGGGATGCGGAGCACCCCGGAATGGATCATGAATAAGACACTCGCAAGCATCTGAGGATGCCTGCTCCTGTTCCGGGCGAATCGCGTTGCGGTTCGCCCGCTTCTTTTCAAAGGAGATGTTTTCTATGATTAAAGAACGCTTTCATCGAAACTGGGAATTCAGAACTTCAGGCGGCTCTGCCTTTGAAGCGCTTATGGGCGGTCCGTCAGGAGCTTTGACGGTAGACCTTCCGCACGATGCATCCATTCATGAGAAGCGGAATCCGGCTGAGCCAAACGGCAGCGGCAACGGCTTTTTCCACGAGAACAATTACGTCTATACGAAGACATTTGTTCCGGAGGAAGAGGATCGGGACAAGATTTTTACACTGGAATTCGAAGGTGTTTATCAGAATGCTTTTGTCTATGTCAATCACGCATTTGCGGCAAAGCATCCATATGGGTATGGCAATTTCTATGTCGACATCACGAAATATCTGGAATTTGGCAGGCCCAATGAGATCAAGGTTGTTGTAAAGAACGGTGTGCCGAGCGGGAGGTGGTATACAGGCGGCGGAATTTACCGGGATGTGAATCTGATGATTGCGGACAGGCTTCATCTTGTCCCGGATGGAATTCATCTGGAAACGGAAGAGCTGGAGAAGGATCTGGCGGTAATTCGTGCAGAGTCTTCGGTTAAGTTTTCGGGACAGGGAACGCTGGATGCGGTCCTTCGTGTGGAGCTTATCGGGGAAGACGGAGAAGCTGCTGCAGCCTCGGAGCTCCCGTTTACGATCTCAGAGGGCGAGAAGGAAACCTACCGGCAGCGCTTGTATCTGAAGAACCCGAAGCGGTGGAGCGCGGAGCAGCCGAACCTGTATCGCTACCGCGTCAGTGTTATGGCAGGCGGAGCAGTGCGGGATACGGAAGAGGGGACCTTCGGCGTTCGAAAGCTTCAGCTTGATCCGGTGCACGGCCTTCGCGTCAACGGAGAGGAGGTTAAGCTTCGCGGCGGATGCCTTCATCATGATAACGGCGTCATTGGAACGGCTGAGTTTGCGCATGCGGAGGAGGTTCGGGTGAGAAACCTCAAGGAGGCCGGCTTCAATGCCATTCGCAGCTCACATTATCCGATGAGCCGGGCTCTTCTGGAAGCCTGTGACCGCCTTGGAATGTATGTGATGGATGAGTTTGCGGATGTGTGGACCTCAACCAAGGTGGATTTTGATTATGGAATGAACATGCCGGATTGGTGGGAGTACGATGTCACGAATCTGGTAAACAAGGATTACAACCACCCTTGCGTGATTCTGTATTCCATCGGAAATGAAATTCCGGAGACCGGAAACCGGTTTGATGTTCAGTGGGGGAAGAAGCTTGCCGACAAAATACGGAGCCTTGACGGGAGCCGCTATGTCACGAACAGCCTGAATCTGATGCTGTCTGTGATGAATGATCTGCCAAAGATGATGGCGGCCGTGAATCCGGGAGCAGAGCAGGCAGCTGGCGGTGAGATCAATGAGATGATGACGGATCTCGGAGCTGTCATGGCAGGGATTGTGACCAGTGATTTTGTCACGGAGGCAACCAAAGAAGCGTCCGGTCAGGTGGATGTGACAGGACTTAATTATGCGGCATCCCGCTATGAAATGGACTGCAGGCAGCATCCAGACCGCATTCTGGTCGGATCGGAAACCTATCCGATGGACCTGGATGTGAACTGGGATCTGGTGGAAAAGCATCCGAATATTATCGGTGATTTTGACTGGACTGCATACGATTATCTTGGCGAAGCAGGAATCGGAAAGATCAGCTACAACACAGAACAGGGAATGAGCTTTTATGCCCCGTATCCCTGCAAGGCGGCATACTGCGGAGACATCAATCTCCTTGGAGATGCAAGGCCGGTTGTGTTCTGGAGAAAAACGATCTGGGGACAGCAGGAGACACCTTATATTGCCGTCTGCCCGCCGGAGCATCACGGAGAAAAAGTTGCAAAATCTCAATGGGCCATGACCGATGCGGTTCGTTCCTGGAACTGGAAAGGTTACGAAGGAAAGCCGGTTCGCGTAGAGGTGTACAGCGACGCGGAGGAGGTGGAGCTTCGGATTAACGGAACGCCTCTGGAACGGAAAAAGGTCGGAAGAACGCCTGTTGCCTACAATGATCTGCAGAGGGATGAAACGGGACGATTCCTGAACCGGATGAATGCGGTGGTTTTTGAAACTGTTTATGAACCCGGAGTTCTTGAAGCGGCAGCCTACCGTGATGGACTGGAGGTTTCACGGGATATCCTGAAGACGGCATCGGATGCCGTGGAGATGAAGATCACTGCAGATTGCAGGGAGATTCCTGCGGATGGAAGCGATATCTGCTATGTGGAGCTGGAGCTTGTTGATGCGGAGGGGATTCGTAATCCCGGCGAAATCCGTAAGGTTTCTGTAAGTGTGGACGGTGCGGGCTATCTTCTTGGGTTTGGAAGTGCAGATCCGGAATCGGAGGAGAACTATTTTGACACGGAGGCCAGAACCTATGAGGGGCGGCTTCGTGCCGCAATTCGGGCAAAGGAGTCCGGAATCATAAACGTGACCTTTACCGGAGAGAATATGAAATCGAAATCGGTACAGATTTCGGCGAAATGAAAACAAACTGTCCTGTGTCATGCAAACAGGGCAGTCAAAGGAGGAAAGAAAAACGATGAATATTTATGTGGATATCCGTGCACCGAAGAATGGAAACGGAAGTAAGGAGACGCCGTTTCGCTCCATCCGTGAAGCTGCAAAGCTGGCAAAACCCGGCGATACGGTTCTGGTTGCGCCCGGCGTTTACCGGGAACATGTAGCACCCGCTCATGCAGGACGCGAGGATGCAAGAATTGTTTATAAGAGTACGGAGCCGCTTGCAGCTGAGATTACCGGTGCCGAAGAAATCAAGAGCTGGGAGCCGTATGAGGGGAATGTATGGGTTTGCCGCATTCACAACGGTGTATTCGGCAAATACAATCCGTATACAACCTATGTACAGGGCGACTGGTATTTCGGGCCGGTCAACAAGCATACCGGACAGGTTTTCCTGAATGACCGGATGCTGTATGAGACTCTGACACTGGAGGAATGCATCGAGGGAGCGGTCTATCCGTCTTCCTGGGAGCCGGAGAATTCTGTCTATAAATGGTACACCGAGCAGGATGAGGCGAAGAATGAAACCGTGATCTATGCAAACTTCCAGGGGAAAAATCCGAACGAGGAGAACGTAGAGGTGACCGTACGGCGTGAGTGCTTTATGCCGAAGGAAAACGGCGTCGATTACATCACGGTAAGCGGCTTTACCATCGATAAGGCGGCTACGACCTGGGCTCCGCCCGCAGCCTTCCAGGATGGCATGATCGGACCGCACTGGTCCAAGGGCTGGATCATTGAGGATTGTGAGATTTACGGAAGCCGCTGCGCAGGTATTTCTCTTGGCAAGTACGAGGATCCGGACAACAATCACTATTTTACCTATCGCCACGTGAAGAGCCCGACACAGATGGAGAGAGATGCCGTCTGCCGCGGCCAGTATCACGGATGGCTGAAGGAGAACATCGGACATCACATCGTACGCCGCTGCCACATTCATCACTGCGAGCAGGACGGAATTGTTGGCCGCCAGGGCTGTGTGTTCTCTTTGATTGAGGACAATGACATTCATGACATCAACAACATGCAGGAGCTTGCCGGCGCAGAGATCGCAGGAATCAAGCTGCATGCTGCAATCGATGTCATCATCCGCCGCAACAAATTCCATGACTGCACGATGGGCGTGTGGTGCGACTGGGAAGCACAGGGAACCCGGATTTCCCAGAACCTGTTCTATCAGAATCACGCGCCGGAAGGCATCGGGAAGAGTCCGATGGGTGCCATGATGAGTCAGGATGTTTTCATTGAGGTGGGACATGGACCGACGCTGATCGACAACAACGTCATGCTCTCGAAGGTATCCCTTCGTATGGCAACGGAGGGCGTTGCCTGCGTGCATAATCTGATGCTGGGTGCTCTGACCTCGGTTGGCTCCGGAACGGATTTCCAGGCAGACGGGAAGAACCAGCCCCGTTATACGCCGTATCACATTCCGCACCGCACGGAGGTTGCCGGATTCATGACGATCCTTCACGGCGATGACCGGTTCTACAATAATATTTTCGTTCAGAATCAGCCTGTGGAGGAGGTCGAAGTCAAGGAAGACATGGGCATGATGATGGCGGACAACCAGGTGGTCGGGACATCTGTCTTCGATGACTATCCGACCTATGAAGAATGGTATGCTCCGTTTAAGGAACTGGAAGGAAAAGCGGCCAAGGAATTTGATATGATGAAGCTGATGGGACCGCATTTTGCGAAGCTTCCGGTATGGGCCGGCGGCAACGTGTATCTGAACGGTGCAAAGGCGTGGAAGAAGGAGACGGAGAACCTTGTGGACAGTGAGAATCCGGTTAAGATCGAGGTCGTGGAGGACGGAGATCATGTATCGATCCGGACGAATCTGTTCGATGTCATCGGCGATTACCGGACCGGCATGATTTCGAGCGATACGCTTGGGGAAGCGTTTGAGCCGGAGGAGCGTTTTGAAACACCGGACGGCGAGGATATTCTGTTCGACGTGGACTATGCGGGCAATCACCGCGGGACGGACGTTCTGCCCGGACCGTTTGCAGACAGGGAAGCTGCAGAAGCACAGCTTTGGTAAAACAAAACAGGAGGGTTAGCAGATGAAAAGAATGAGTTTCAACGAAGGCTGGGAGGTATCAACCGGCGGATCGAGTCTGATGGAAGCTTTTATGCCGGGAGCAGGCAAGAAGCAGAGCGTTTGTCTTCCGCATGATGCCATGATTCACGAGAAGCCCGTTCCGGAAGCCTTAAGCGGCGCGCAGACCGGCTTTTATCCCGGCGGAGAATATATCAATACGAAGAAATTCACGGCACCGAAGGAGTGGGAAGGCCGCTCTGTGATTGCGGAGTTTGAGGGCGTTTATGAAATTGCGAGAGTGTATCTGAACGGAAACTTTGTGACCTCCAACTTACACGGCTACGGCGGCTTCGATGCGGTGCTGGACCGTTATCTTCGCACCGGGGAAGAGAATGAAATCAAGGTGATCGCCAACAATCCCGATCCCAACAGCCGCTGGTACTCCGGAAGCGGTATTTACCGCAATGTCAATCTTCTGGTTGGAAATGAAGTGCACATTGTGAAGGATTCGGTTCGTATCACCACGAGAGAAATTGGTGAGGCGGCGGTTGCCGAGGTGGAAACCAAGGTGAAGAACCTCACCAGAAAAGCACATAAAATGGTGCTGAAAACGGTCTGGACACTGGCGGCTTCCGGGGAGAAGGCGGCGGAAGACAGCGTAGTTTTCACTGTTTTCCCGGAGGATACCGAGACACTTCGTCAGAACATTCTGATTGAGAATCCGAAGCTTTGGGATTGTGAGAATCCGAATCTGTATGATGTTTGGCTTGTTCTGTGCGAAGCAGAGGAAGTGATGGATGAGGAATCTGTCCGGACGGGTCTTCGCATGCTGGCACTGGATGGCAAGCGCGGACTTCGCCTTAACGGAAAGCCTGTGAAGCAGAGAGGAACCTGCATCCATCATGACAACGGAATCATCGGCGCCGCTACCTTTGCCGCAGCAGAGAGAAAGCGTGCCCGCGAAATCAAGGAAGCCGGCTTCAACGCCATCCGCAGCGCGCACCATCCCATGAGCCCGGAGATGCTTGCTGCCTGCGATGAGTACGGGCTGCTTGTCATGGATGAGCTGACCGATATGTGGCATGAGCAGAAGAACCGGAATGACTTCTCGAATTTCTTCGATCGCTGCTGGGAGGAAGAAACGGAGAAGATGGTGAAGAAGGACTACAACCATCCCTGCGTTATTTTGTATTCGTCCGGAAATGAAATTCTGGATCTTGGAAGAGAATCCGGCGGAGCCATCAACCGGAAGATTTGCAACAGGTTCCATGAGCTGGATGCGACCAGATACACCACCACGGCGGTAAACGGCCTGATCGCTTCTGCAATCAGCGGGAAAATCCAGGGAATCATCGTGGATATTCTGAAGGCAAAGGGCATTGATCCTTCTGCGCTGGGCGGCGATGGCGGCAGTGCGGAAAGCGGCGTCGGTGCAGCGAATATGATGATGCAGATGACGAACGAGGATGCCTTCTGCACACATCCTCTGATGAGTGAGGTGCTGGAGGAAGCAGCGCAGGCAGCGGACATTGCCGGATACAACTATCTGACGGGACGCCATGCAATGGAAAAGGAGCTTCATCCGAACAAGCCGGTGCTTGGAACCGAAACCTACCCTGCAGACATTGTTCGTCTCTGGAGAATCGTGGAGGAGAACGACAACGTTCTCGGCGATTATACCTGGACCGGTTATGACTATCTGGGAGAAGCAGGCTGCGGAATTTTCTACTATGACGGAAAGGTGAACTTCTCCTCCAACTATCCGGACCGCATCGCGTACATCGGCGATATCAACATCCTCGGATACCGGAGACCCATCAGCTATCTGCGAGAAATTGTCTTCGGCCTTCGGAAGGAGCCTTACATCGGCGTGATCCGGATGAACCGTTACGGACAGAAGATTTCCCAGACCTCCTGGATGTTCAAGGACAATGTTTCCTCCTGGACCTGGCCGGGATTTGAAGGGAAGGAGACGGAGGTTGACATTTATTCCGCAGATGAGGAAGCGGAGCTGTTCTTAAACGGAAAATCTCTTGGGAAGAAGCCGTGCGGAAAGGATCATGACTTTACGGCAACCTGGAAGGTGACCTATGAGCCGGGAGAGCTTCTGGCGGTCAGCTATCAGGACGGAAAAGAGACGGGACGCTATCTTCTGACGACGGCCGGAGAGAAGGTTGTTCTGACCGCAGAGGCAGACCGGAGGGAAATCAAGGCCGGCGGAGAGGACCTTTCCTTTGTGACGGTGAAGCTGAAGGATGAAAAGGGCTGTGAGAACCTGTCTGCATCGAAAACCGTGACGGTCCGCGTGGAAGGCCCCGGCGTTCTTCAGGGCTTTGGCAGTGCGGATCCTCAGCCGGTAAGAAGCTATGACGATACCACCTGGGAGACCTTCGACGGTGAAGTCATGGCGGCAGTTCGCACAACGAACGAGACGGGTACCATTCGCGTGATCTTCTCGGCAGATGGCTGTGAGGATGCCGAGGTTTCGATTGAGAGTAAGTAAAAATCGACGCAGAAAGGTCCGCAAAACCAAAATAATGGTAAAAAATAGCAAAATTGTGGGTGTATGTTACTCTTCCTTTTGGATAACATAACAGCAGGAATGCTTTTACCAAGGAAAGGGGAAAATATGGGAAAAATATTTGCACCGACTCAGGAAGAAATGATGCAGGATGAGAAGGAGCACATGGAGCTTGCAAGAAAGCTTGCAGGTGAATGCGTGGTTCTTCTGGAAAATGATGGCGTTCTTCCACTTGCAGGAGCAGGCGGAAAGATCGCACTGTTTGGAGCAGGGGCAAGAAAAACGGTGAAGGGCGGCACCGGCTCCGGTGATGTCAATTCCCGTTTTGTCATCAATGCAGAGGACGGACTGAAGGAAGCAGGATATGAAATTACGACGGGAGAGTGGCTTGCCCGTCATGATGCGAAGATTGAGGCTGCGAAGGCGGAGCATCGTGCACTTCTGGAGAAGCTGTCGAAGGAAACCGGGCGTCCTGCGTTTCTTCTGGAATTCGGCATGCCGTTCCAGGAGCCTTCTCCGGAGCCTGTGACAGACGAGGACATTGCTTCGGCCGGAACGGATACGGCAATTTATGTGATCTCCCGGAATTCCGGTGAGGGAGCAGATCGTTTTGCAAAGGAAGGCGACTACCTTCTTTGGGAGGAAGAGAAGAATTCCATCCAGAAGCTGGCTTCCGGCTTTGAGAAGTTTGTTCTGGTTCTGAACGTCGGCGGTGTCATGGATCTGTCGGAGGTAAAGGCGATTCCGGGCGTCAACGCGGTGGTATTGATGTCACAGCTTGGCAATATCGGAGGACTTGCCATTGCCGATGTCCTGACGGGTAAGGTGAATCCGTCCGGAAAGCTGGCAGATACCTGGGCGGCAAGCTATTCCGATTATCCGTCTGCGGCAGACTTTTCTCACAATAACGGTGACACGGATGACGATGACTATGCGGAAGGCATCTATGTCGGATATCGATACTTTGAAACCTTCGGGAAAAAGCCGCTGTATCCGTTTGGCTACGGACTTTCCTATACAAGCTTTTCCATGGAGCCGGTTTCCTGTGGCGCAGAGAACGGTCAGGTCAGGGTGTTTGCTTCTGTGACAAATACGGGAAGCGCGGAAGGAAAAGAAACCGTACAGGTCTATGTTTCCGTAAAGGGAAATACCGAGCTGGATCATCCGGCGCTTGAGCTGAAGGGCTATGCGAAGACGAAGCTTCTTGCTCCGGGAGAAAGGGAAGAGGTCTGTGTCACCATTCCCGTGCAGCTTCTTGCATCCTACAGCGAGAAGAAAGCAGCCTGGATTCTGGAAAAGGCGGACTATGAGCTTCGCATCGGAAATTCGTCGGAGCAGACCGTTCCGGCAGCGGTTCTTTCTCTGCCGGAAACCGTTACGGTCGAGCAGTGCGTGAACATCTGCCCGAAGGACAATGAATTTGAGGAAACACGCGGCCTTTGCGAGGGCGGAGCCGGTGCGGATGTACCTGTCATTTGTCTTGAGGCTTCCGCTGTCCCGCAGAAAACGGTTTCGTATTCGGACGAGAACCGTGCAGAGTATACGACGGACAAGACCGGAGTGATTACCCTGGAGGATGTGAAGAGCGGAAAAGCTTCCGTGGAGGAGCTGGTTGCCCAGCTTACCATCGAGGAGCTCGCAAGCTTTGCGACCGGTCGTCATGCAAGAAAGGGAGAGAGCTCGGTGATCGGAAATGCGTCCTTCAGCGTTCCGGGAGCAGCAGGAGATACCTCTGCCGTTTGTATGGATAGCCGGGGCATCCGTCCGGTTTCCATGGCGGACGGCCCGGCAGGTCTTCGCCTGCAGCCTCATTT
>ERZ1031114.350-NODE-350-length-14247-cov-5.310809_pt1 | contig 14247 bp, 30 predicted proteins | sample MGYA00518740_ERZ1031114 | MGnify/ENA primary metagenome ERZ1031114 (study PRJEB33719, sample SAMN04261276) | wastewater metagenome | biome: rural village; feature: human; material: feces | host: Homo sapiens | place: El Salvador | collected 2013-01-14 ... | reverse complement strand
AGATTACCACGTTTTTTCCCACTTTGCAAGTACTTCTTTCGCCTCCCTCTCCCTTCGTCCTAAAACGCTACACATTTACAAGGCGTAATGTAAGCGGCCCCCGCTCCGCTCTTTTTGTTCTATTTTGGGATCCAATACATATTTAAAATAGAGGAAGCCGTACTGCGTCGCGCGTGCCTCCACCAGAACATACCCGCGCGGCGCGACCGGCGGCCGCTCCGTGCTGTAGTCCCGGACAGCCTCCGTCGCCGGCTCCGCCTCCGGCTTCACGCAGTTTCGGCTTGCTTTCCAGCGGTGCCCTCCGAATTCCTCGCGCCAGTGCCCGTGCAGGTAGTTCGCAAGCGACGTGTAGTCCTGTCCGTGGTCTACCTTGCTTCCGTTTTTATCCAGATAATAGTTGTGCTTCCGCAGCGCCTTGGACTCTGCCACGCTGCCAAGGCCCCAGAGCCGCGCGAGCTCGGAGGCCGGAATGCCGTCCGTGATCATGTGCAAGTGGAATCGGCTCGTCGATTTTCCTCGCCCGTAGACCATCACGATCTTTGCCTTCGGGAACCGGTAGCAAAGCCGCCTGTAGTATTTGTCACGGATTTTGCGCATCTCCTGCGCACTATGCACCTCATATTCATCCGCCAGCGTCAGCGTGGAGTATAGGCTTGTCGGCGAGAAGTTCGCGTTCACGAGCGCCGCAAACTTCCGCTCCGAGTTCTTGCGGTTGAACTCCGCGCGCTCTGCCTTGTTCGCAAAGCGTGGCTTCCTTGGCCGGCTGGTCTTCAGCTCTGCGCCTGCCGCCACGCTGTAAACGATCTGCTCGCACACGTGCCCGGAAAAGATCCTGCGTTTATGACGTCTTGCCATCTCAAGCCCTCCACGTTTCTCTGTGCCGCTGAACGCATGGCAGGATGCCTCCTGCCATGCGTTCAGCGCGCAGCGCCTTCTTTCAGCTCATCACATTCCTGCATGAACCCGTGCAGGAACAGCCCCAAAAGATTCCCCGCACCGTTTACCATCTTCGTCAGCTCTTTCTTCCCGATTTGCAGCTTCCCGCTCGTTACCACCTGCATCTCCGGCCGCCCGATGATCTGGATCAGGCCGCGCCCGCCCGGAGCCTCATCATCCCCCTGCATGAAAAGCGGCGGCTCCACGCGCTCCATCACGATCCGGGGCGGATATTTCTCCCCGTGAAAATCCACCCGCCAATACTCCTTTTCGTATGCCTTCACAAAATCGGCCAGCTCCGCCGAAAACAGTTCCATGATTTGCGCCATGCCTTTTACCTCCTATACCTCAATACATTCGTTTCTGCGTATGTTGATCCGCTTCCCGCCGACTACGATCACATAACCGCCGACCGGCGACCTGTACGACGGCCACCGCTCCGCGTCATATACCGCCCCGACCGTCGGCCGAAGCTCCGGAAACAGCTCCACCGGCTTTGTGATGCGGATCCGCACCGCCGTCGGCGTCATGAACTGCTCCTTTGATTTGCTCCGAAAAGTCAGCCCTTGCTCCTTTTTGAAAGTCCCCGCGCACGGCCTTTTGCAGACGACCGTGCGCAGGATGCAAAGCCGGTTTCCTTTCCTGCCGTCTCACGGCAAAGCGGCAGGCCATAAGTCCATCAATTTTCTTGTTCTTCCGGCTGATTGCCATTTCCCACGTGCCGGCGCCACAGGCCGTCCTCGTCCTTTACCAGCGGCAGTGCGTTCCGCCGCTCCTGCTCTGCTGCCATCCACCCGCATCCGTGGCACACGTAAGCGCATCCGATTCCACCTGCACAGCAGCGCATGTCCTTCGGCAGCGTGCACGGATCCTTTGTTCCCACCAAGCCTCACACCTCCTGTATATCGATCCCGTACTTGGATCGCATCATCTTCCGGTTGCGCAGATACTCCTTCGTCCGCGTCGGCCCGCTTTTGACATCCTCCACCACCAGCTTCCCGCCGAACCGGTACGAAAAGTCCGCCGTGTAGCGGATCGCGCGGATGCGTTCTCCTCGCTCCGTGAGATAGCTTTCCTGGAGCGTAAACTGTGGCTGCAGCCGCAGATCTGTGATGATCCCTCCGCGCAGCATCACCATCAGCTCGTCATACCGGCGCGCCTCCTTCTGGCTGTCAAAGCGGATTGTACCGCGCTCTGCCTGCTGGCTTCCGTATTTCGGTTTCCCTTGGCTCCCCTTCGCAAAGGGAGCTGGCGCCGCAGCGCCTGAGAGGTCGCGCGCCTGCTTCGCGTAAAGCTCCCGCATCCTCGGCGGCATATCCGCCATGCTCTCAAACCGCAGCCCACTCATTCTGCCTCCCCATAGCTGCAAAAATCGAATGGATTCGCCTGTGGCAAGACACCGCTATGTCGCAGAAGTTCCCTTCAAACGTCAGTCTTTCCATAGCCCCTCCTATTCAATCCAAAACGTCGCAACCGGAACAAGCTCTTCATACCATCGCTGGAAATCATTCCAATCGTTGAGAATGTTCCGGAAAAATTGTGCTGTCCCTTTTACCGTTCCCCATCCGTTCGATGCTTCGTATTCTTCGAATTTGTCGGGGCTCTGCTCCAACTTTCTCAAGCCAGCCTCGATTTTCGGAATTGCGTCCACGCAAAGCCCGTTGTTCTGGCAGTTCTTCCATTCCAGCCCCGTCGACTTCTCTATAATTTCCCGGGCGTTCCACGTTATATTTGCGCCGCACGTACCAACTGGTACGTAGGCATCAACCCCTTCGACTTTTACCTTGAACGAAATATTGTAGCTCATGTGTCTCCCTCCACATAGCACCAGCTCTGCGGCGGGCGTCGAATCTGCAAACTACCATTTCCGCAGGTCCCGTTATACTCACTGTACATAGCGCAGCTCTCACACCACCAGTCATTTTTGCACGCCCGTCTGAAGGCGTCCAATTCGCGCGGGGTGTCGTAAATCTTGAGATTGGAGATGTGCCAGCCGAAGCCGGTGGCAGCTCCGAGATACTGGTGCAGCTCCGCAGGCTCTAGGCAGGTTGGCCGCGCAGCATCCGACGGGATCCTTTCCGCGCCGTTAATGTTGATGATCTCATCGCACAGAAATTCCCCGATGATTTTGCCGTTTCCGCATTTGTAGATATAGCACTTAAACGGTGGTTTCATCTTCGGGCGCGTCTTTCGTACCTCAATCGTTTTCTCTCCGCTTATGATCTTCTCGCACCACTCCGGGCGAATGCTGATTAAAACAGCTTTGCTCATGCTTGTCTCCTTCCTCCGCCGCTTTCGGCAGCAGTATCCAGTGTGTCACCCTCGGCGTAATCTCGTGCCTTCGTTCACAAATTGAATCTCCTGCAAAATTTGTTCATCCGTCACCGCAAGCCCTCCATCTTTTTCTCCCACGCGCCGAGCTGTGCCTTGATCGCGGCACGAAGCTTCTCGGCCTTTTCCTCGTCCTCGATACTTGCCACTGCCCGTGCCAGCTCGTGGAACACCTTCTGCCACTGTTCGAAGTACAGCCGCGCCGCCGTTACCGCCGTATCTGCCATCGCGAGCTTCCGTTTCAGTGCCTCGATCTCGTCCAAAATCTGCCGCTTCTCGCCCGTCCCGGTCGCTGCCTCCGCCTTCTTCTTCGCCTCTGCAAGCTGCTCCTTCAGAATCTCCGTTTCCTTCCGCGTGCGTACAAGCTCCTGCTGTGTTGTCTCCGCCTGCTTGTCTAGCTCCCTCTTTTTCTTTTCCCAGCTTGCGTCCGCTTCGGCCTTTGCCTTGGCCGCAGCCTCGCGGATGGCTTTCTCGTCGCGCTGCACGGCCACCTCGACTGGCCGCTTCCGGAGCGCCTCAAGCTCGTCCGCGATCTGGCGCCGGTCGTTTCGCGCCGCCTTCAGATCGTCCTCCAGCGTCTGAGCCCGCTCCATTGCTTCCTGAAGCTCCTCCTCTGCTTTTTTTGTGCGAAGCGAATACACGTTTGCCTCACGCCTTGCGTTGTCCCGGTCTGCAACCGCCGCGTCCCTTTCGCGGATCGCCTTATCAAGCTCGCGCGCGGAAAGATTCTCCGCGTCGATTGCCTCGGCGAACTCCTCCCGCTCATCCTCCGGCACCGCAAGAAGCCGCAAAGCATTGGAAATGCTCAAATTTTGCAACGTTGACGAATTTGGTTCAGCCCCGAAAATGCCGATCTGAGCCGCGCCGTACTCGTCAAAAATGCGCATCATTCTGGTTGCCGTCGTCTGCGAGAACTCCGTGTTCTCACGGATCCAGTCTGCCCAGCCGCCATGCGGGACCATGCTCTTTGCGGCGGTCAGCCGCCTCCCGATCTCGACGGCGTAATATACCGTCATTGCCTTTGCCTGCCGTGTCAGCTCCCGGATTTCCACTCCGAGCCGTTCCGGCGTCACTGCCAAATCGCTCATGCCGCTGTCTCCTTTCGTTTCTTTCCGCCTGCGCAGAGCTCCCGGACGTGCGCAAGCCACCTGTTTACAAACTCCTGCACCTCTTTTGTCGCGCCGCGGTTTCGCAGCCCGTGATTTTGTATCTCCTTGAGCGTCTTAAGCTCCACCTGCAGCGTAAACCACGGCTTGTCCGGCTCCTCCGCGCGGCGGATGAAGAAGATGCAGCTCTCTCCATTTGCTACCGTCGGGCCATAGTCTCCCACGCAGTGCTGCAGCGCCGAGCCCTCGTCCATCAGCTCCTCCTCCGTGTGCACCGGCCGGATGCAGATCCCCGCATCCTCCCATGCCCACGCCTCCAGCGGAGCGACCACCTTTTCAAATTCCGGTCTGCGTTTTTTGATCTCCGCGAGCTTCTTCCGCTTTTCTTCCTCGTTCTTCTCGATGCGCTCCGCCTCCATGAGTCGATCATGCTCGTGCTTCAGATTCTTCGGCAGCTTCACATGCTCGTCCCAGATGTCAAGCCCGGCTCTTTTTGCCATCCGCCAGTAGTCCATCAGCGTCACAACGTCCGATTTCTGTCGCTCCAGATACCGCAGGCACCGCATGATGCTCAGATTCCCGCGCCACGCTTTCTCGATGTGTCCGCCCACCACAGACGGAAAAAGCCCCGTCTCCCGGCATAGCTTTTCCAGTCTGTAGATCGTCTGCTTTTTAATCAGCCTCCAGTCCTCCGTCAGCTTTACCGGCTCGTAGGCCCGGACCATCTTGTACCGTGCGAGATCATCCTGCGTCCACCGCTCTTGCACGCACACAGAAAACTCCTGCTTGTTGAGCCCCAGCATCTTTGCCGGCCGTTTTTCCTGCCACTTGATCCATTCCAGCTTCGCGCCGTGCGCCGGCGTGTAGTAATGTCTCTCTGTTTCGTCTGCGATCGCCTTTGCGACCATGCCCCCGCAGCCCTGCACGATCAGATTCTCCAGATTCCTGTGCTTCTGCCAGAGCCGCAGATACGCTACCGGCCGCCCATCATCTCCGGCCGCCTTCAAATACAGATCCAGCCCCGAATGCTCGATTGTCGTGCCGTCAAGCTTCTCAGGCCGGCGAAACCAGGCCTTCCGTGCTGTCGTTCCCCATCGGTCATCGCAGTGCTTCACCTGCCGCCACCGGTCAAAAAAGCTGACCGTACTCATATATTTTTGATACCCTGTCAGCCTCACGGCCTTCCGTTTCTCAAACACATACGCCTCATACGGCCACATTCGGTACACCTTCCGTGCGTCCTTCCCGGTGTTTCGCTCTGCCCTCCAGCCCAGCAGCACGAATTTTTCTCCCAGCTGCCACGGCTCGCAGAAATATACATTGTCGTCGATCCCGTATTTCGAAATTGCCCCGATGTGCCTTACCGTCACCCGCGCGCCGCACAGCGGGCATGGAATGCTGTCTCCGGTCGCGGCCACCGCGCCCCCGTTCAAAAACCCGAACGGTGCCATCCCTGGTGCGCATTGATCCGCATCGTGTACCTTCTTCGCAAACCAGCTCCCGCCGCAGGCCGAGCAGGTGACGGACACGCCGTTTTCCTTGATGCCCGTCAGCGGATCTCGCCACCATGCGTCGCGGTAGATCGCGTATTCCTCCTTGAATTTTTCACGGATGCACCATTCCAGCGCGCCCTCTGACGGCTGCCTTGGCAGCAGCTCCTCGTAACACATTTGCTCCGCCATCAGAAAAACGCCTCCAGATCGATCACGTCGTCCGCCGGCTTTTCCGTCTGCTCCTGATTCGGAGCCTTCCGCGTCTCCGGCAGCCCGAAGTATTCCCGGATGATCATTTCACCCTCCATACCCGTGCAGCATCCGCCGTGCCCGCGTGCAAACTCGCGGATCTTCTTCTCGCACTTCTCAAGGCTCATCCCGCCGTGTGTCAGATCGTCCAGCACGAGCTTCGTCGCGTCCTCGTCCTGCGCGATCATCTCCAGCAGCTGCTCTCCGCACATCCAAACAGGCCCGCGCTTGCCCTGCTGCTTGCGTACGATCTCCGTTACCTCTTGCAAATATCTGTTTCCCATGTTATACTCTCCTTGTCATCGTTCGGCCTTATGGCCGCGCCCTCGTCCGGCTCCTTCCGGTCGAGGGCTTTTTTTATCCGAAAAAATCCGGCTTGCTGTGCAGCTTGTACGCCTTCGCGTTCTGGTGGTACTCCGGGTGCGAGAACTTGTACCCCCAATGCTTCGCAGCAACGAACAATGCCGCGAGCGTGTCCGCCGCATGCACCGTCACGGTCTGCGCCCCGTACACCACAGAAAAGTAGTTCCTTCCCGTGTATCCGTCCTGCTCCACGATCCGTGTCCTGCGCTGCCCGCTCTCTCCGGGATAGCTATTTTGCCGCATAAAGCCTCGGCCTCCTTTGCCCCTTGATCGCATCGTTCATCTGCTTGTTTGCCTTCCGGTTTATCTCCAGCGCCGCCTTCCCTTGATGGTTCGCATCGTAGATATGCTCCCGGATGGACTCATAGAGCGTCCACGTGCAGCACATCACGCTGCACCCTGCCGTCCTGCCCGGACAGTCCTTCCCGCATGGCGGCGGCACCGGCCGGATCGCCGGCTCATACTTGCGGCTCACACCTCCGCCTCCTCCATCACATGCTGCAGCCACGCCGCGAGCGTGCTCAGCCGCTTCCGGCTCTCAGCAAGCCCCGCGATGATCTCGCGGTCCGGATGCGGCATGCTGGCGAGGATCTCAATGTCCTCCGCGTCCTGCTCCGCCGCCCGCACGACCGCCTCGATCACATCCCCCAGCTGCTCCGGCCAGAACTCCACCGTGATCTTCTCATTCATACAGCACGCTCCCGGCCACCGCCACGACCGCCGCCACCGTGCCGAAGATCAGCGCCGGGAGCTGCGCCCCGAACGCCAGCAGCACCAGCGCCATCCCGGACAAAAACGCCCCTCCGACCCAGCAGCACGTCAGCCCCTGCCGGCGTACCTTCTCGCGCCGCTCGCGCAGCTTCGCAAGCTCCGCATAGCGCATCCCAAGCTCCCGCTCTCTTGCGCGCCGGTGGTTCATTTCCGTGATAAATTCAATGTCGCTCATCTTTCTTCCTCCTCAATACGGATATGTGATCGTCTCCCGCACCTTTTCGATCGGGATGGACAGCCCGCGCATCAGGCGCAGCGCCTTGTCCATGTACGCGGTAGGGGAGTCGAAGATCTTGTAAAGCGTGTTCACGCAGCACCCGGCGTACCGGCTGGCCTTCTCCACGCTGACATTCTGTGCGGCCATCTCGCCGCGGATCATCGCCGTCAGGCGATAGTCCGTCGAGCGCTCGACCTTCATCTTCGGCATGTGTTTACGCCTCCTTCCGTTCCGCCTGCATCAGCTTTGCCGCCGTTGCCATACCCTGCATATATGTGATCATGACCTCGATCTGCTGCGGGTTCATGTGCTTCATCTCGTGCAGCACGCCGTCGATCTTCTTCTTCTGTTCCTCGGACATATTCTCACCCCCTTGACGCCTCCCTTCCGTATGATAAAATACAGTCAAAAGGAGGTGCTCCCATGTTTGAGCATGTAACGGATACCCGTTATATCCCGCTGGCCCTGCTCTATGGCGTCGGCGGGCGTATGCAGTTTGCTGACCTGATGAATCAGGCCGTCACGCTTTCCGGCCTCGACATTCTCCGGACGAAATCCCTTCTGAATACCATGCGCGGCCAGAGCCTCATTTCCGGCGATTTTTCGGCAGGCTCCTACGTACAGCTGGAGCAGCCCGGCGCGGAGCTGTTTCTTTCCCTCCAAAAGGAGGCAAAAGAGCGTCTACAGCTTGCCGAGAAGGAAGCGAAACAGCATGCCGAGGAAAAACGTCAGAAGAAGCTTAGCAACGTGCTGGCAATAGCAGCGATTTTTGAACATTTTATAGTCTTCATCCTCGGGGCCTTTTTTGAGCATCGCGCCCAGATCATCTCTTTGCTCGCGTCCCTTTTTCACTGACTTCTCACCCCCTTGACGCCTCCCTTCCGTATGCTAAAATACGGTTGAAGGGAGGTGATTTCATGCCTGATAATTTCTACACGCTCGACCCCGTAGACCAGCAGATCGCGCTGGCCTACGCGCAGACTCTCTTTGCCGAATGGCTGGCAAAAAACCCGAACCGAAAGCCGGAGGATTCCGTGCATCTAGAGTTCCTGAAGCTCCTTCAGGACAGCGTCTCTGTGGCGCAGGACCTCCGCTATCGTAGTACCGGCAGTCTTGACCCGTTGCGTTGATTCCGTCCAACGCTGCACGTATTGGACGGCTTGAGCAAAATCGCGCGCTGTCGCGCCCAGCCCTTCGGATGCTTCCATCATCCGGAGGGCTAACTCATAAGCAGTCGGGGTCTCGTTCTTTGCCGTGTTTTCCAGCAGTTGAATTCCAAAGCGTTCGCCTTTCGTCATGTCTCTCACCCCCTTCCAATCGACATTTCTTTTCAATGTTAATTTGTATCTTAACGTAGCTAGAGCATATCACAGCTAAGATAAGTTGTCAAGCATAATTTATTATCATAGCTAATTTTTCATTGACAAGTTGTGTTTCGTGTGTTAACTTAGTTTGGAAAGGTGGTGATACTTTGGAATCTGTAAACGAACGCATTGCTTTTCTTATCAAGGATCTCGGTATAACACGTTCCGCTTTTGCCGAGCGTCTCCATGTTTCCGGGCCTTTCATCACAGGGGTGTGCTCTGGCATCAGGAACCCCAGTAATCGCACCGTCTCGGACATCTGCCGCGAGTTCAACGTATCTCTTGCATGGCTGGAGACCGGAGAAGGGGAGATGTACGTCCAGCGCAGTGAGAACGAGCGCATGGCCCTGATGTTTGCCGACGTTCTGTCCGAGGCCGACGAATCCACCCGCAAGCGCTGCATCGCTGCGGCAATGGAAATGCCCCCTGAGTTCTGGGACAACATCTACGAGTACGCAAAAAAAATCACCGGAAGCGGATGACCGCTTCCGGTGATTTCTTATCGAAGGATCTTTTCTGCCAGCCGCAGCAGCAGCCAGATCTGCTCATCCGTCGCCCGCTCAAGGATGTTTTTCAGTCTTTCTCTTGCCTTTTCCATCATTTCCTCCCTTTCTCAACAAAAACGCCGTTCATTTTTCGTTCATATTTCCGGCTTGCCAGTGTAAATATCTGGTGCTAATATAAATATATCTTGTGTACGCAGGATCTGCGAAACAAACAAATCGAAAAACAGGGGGATGAAACAAAATGCGCAGGTTTATAAACCCGCTCGGGACGGTTTCCTTTCCGTGTCGCGTCCTGAGCTGGATTCTTTCACTTCTTTTCTTTGCAACGATTGCAACACCGGCCGCAATCATGGTTCCGCCGCTGTTCGTGATGATCATCACCGCCGTAATCTGGTTTACGGATAAGGCAAAACCACAATACGCATGGCTCTTGCACCTCGTACTCTGGCTCGTATCGATACGGTTTGCAGCAAAGCTCACGAATCCGAGAGAACTTAGATTTTACATCGTCGTTGCGGTCATATACGTTGTGATGGAGTTGCTGCCGCTTTTGTTTGCCGGGATAAGGACGCACAGCCAATCCAAGCAAAGGAACCGAAACAATGAACAAAAATAAACGCGGATTATGTGTTCTAGGGGCAGTCCTGCTCGCCGTGCTGCTTGCGGTCATCGGCTTTACCGCATTGCGGGCGGGAATAAGCCGTCAGGTTTCAGAGGCTACCGCCGCCGCATATGCGCAGGGCTACCAGCAGGGCAGTGAGGACACAAGCGGAGCCGCCTACGAAGAAGGCTATGACGACGGAAAGCAAGGCAACTTATCTCCTGCGGACAAGCGCACCGTTTATGTTACACCGTCCGGCAGAAAATATCATCGCAAGAGCTGTAGCAGCATCAAGGGGCATGACACAGAAAAACTTGAGACATGGGAAGCCAAGGAGCGCGGCTATACAGCGTGTTCAAAATGCAATCCCTAGTATTCATGCGAGAGGACGACAATGAAAGATCGCAATTTAGAACCGCTTGTGTACATTCTAGCTACGTTCATAACCTGCGCAGTGATTTCTTTGCAGATTGTCAAGAGCGTTGAACGAGATGCGGACGACCGTATATCTGAAGCCGAACAACAGGCTTATGACTCTGGGTACAGCGATGGCCTTTACGATGGTAGCAGTGACGGGTTCGATGCTGGCTATGCCGATGGCTATGACGACGGCTATGCCCGTGGAGGAGAAGATGCCATTGATAACTTTTCTTCGGATATTTATGATGAAGGCTATTATTATGGCAAAAAGGATGGCGTCGAAAGTGGTTATAGTTCAGGCTACAGCGACGGCTATAGTGACGGCTACGATGACGCGCGTGCCTGCGAAGGCGGCGAGACGCGAACCGGTCTTGATGCGCTCAATGAGTATGCCGCTGCCCGAGGCTGGAAGCAGTATCGATAGTTCTCTAATATTTTTATTCTGTCTCACCACTGCCCCAAGGCAGCGTGCCGTGTCTGCCTCGGGGCTTTGGCTTGCAAGCGATTGGGAGCGCTTGTAGTTCAACCATACGCCTCAAGCAATGGTTATGTACAGCCCCATCCGTGTGCTTTCACGCCCCATTTGTGTGTTTGGAGTGATTTTCTTGGAAAAAATGTTGTGGCAGCTCTGCCGCGAAGCGAAGGATGCGCAGCATCTCACAAACCAGATCATCGCCGACCGTGCCGGCCTCGCCCTGAATACGGTTTCTCAATACCTGCGCGGCGAATCAAAAAGCGCCTCTGTCTATACCGTCGGCCCGATCTGCCACGCCCTCGGCATCGACATGAACGCATACTTCGGCATCTCGCCGCCCGCTCCGGAATCTGTCTCCGAGCTGCTTCGCCTCGAAAACAAAAGCCTCCGCATTCAGCGCGATCACCTGCGGAAGTCCCTGAAAATGCACCGCATCACCACCCTTGTCCTGCTCGGCATCGTCGCGCTTTGCGCTTTTGCTCTGGTGGTGGATATCCTGAGTCCCACCGTCGGCTGGTTCCGTGCATAAAAAAATAGCCGCCCCGGCGCACTGCCGGAGCGGTATTCTGTATCCTTTTGGAGGTGTCCCCATGAAAGTCCCCGAGCCTCGAAAGTTAAAATCCGGCACATGGTTCATCCAGCTCCGCCTCGGCGGCGAAAGCATCCCCGTCTCCGCCCTCACCCGCTCCGACTGCATCAAGCAGGCGCAGCTCATCAAAGCCCAGCACCGCGCCGACGCCCACGAAATTAAATACAAGACGGACAAGACCGTCCGCGATCTCATGGCCGACTACATGGACAGCATCCGGAAGACGGCCTCACCGTCCACCATCCGCGGCTACGCGACGATCCGCGACCACCGTTTTGTGAGCATCGCGGACAAGCCCGCCTCTAAAATAAAAAACTGGCAGCTCGTGATTGACACGGAAGCCGACCTCACGTCTGCCAAGACGTTAAAAAATGCATGGAGCTTTTTGCGCACATCTATGCGTCATGCCGGAATGACGCCGCCGGACGTGCGCCTTCCGCAGCTTGTTCCGGCTGACCCTTCGTGGCTGGAGCCAGACGAAGTGCTTCGCTTCGTTGATCTTGTTCACGGCAAGTCGTTCGAGGTTGCCGCGCTGCTTGCGCTGCACGGCCTTCGCCGCTCCGAGATCCTCGCTATGACATTTGGCAAAATCGATCTGTCTGCAAACACCATTTCCGTCCACGGCGCTGCCGTTATGGGCGAGGACAATGTGCTCGTCCATAAGCCAACCAACAAAAACGCCTCCTCGCGCCGCACTGTCCCGATCATGATTCCGGCTCTTGTCGATGCGATCCGCAACACAGCCCCGCACCAGCCGGATGCCCTTGTCTATCCCTTTCACGCCAACACGCTCCGCATTCAGATCAACCAGCTCTGCCGCGACAACGATCTCCCGCAGGTCGGCGTACATGGCCTTCGCCACAGCTTCGCCTCCCTTGCGTACTATCTCGGCCTGCCGGAGCAGGAAACGATGGAGCTCGGCGGCTGGGCTGACTATCAAACGATGCACAAGATTTACACGCACCTTGCCGCCGCTGCCAGGCTCAAAAGTCAGAACAAAATGGCCGCCTTTTTCGGAGCAAATGCTAACCAATATGCTAACAACAGTAAAAATCCCTGATGCCGCAAGGCTTTTGTCTATCACCTTTCGGGTTCGAGTCCCGCCATCAGCACCAAAAACAGAAAACCCGCAATCCATTGAGATTGCGGGTTTTTCCTTATATATCAATGCTTCCTGGCACTTTTGCCATTGTACGAACGCATAATATATTGCACATTCACGCAAGTGTTTTTGCATTAGCGAAACACAAAATGCTAACCAAAAATGCTAACGCCCGCGCTCCACGATCCCCCTATAATACGCGCACAGCTTTGCCTCCGGACCGGGGCCGTCCTTGTCCATCAGAAACGCCTCTGCCAGCGCAGCGTAAAACTCCGGACGATTCACGCCGAAGTCCACGGCGACGCCGTAGTAATCGGAGTACATCATGTTCATCGCCACGCCCCACGCCCAGCGGGGGACATCACGTCCGATACCGCGAGCATCCGCGACTGCGGACGTCTGCTCCATCGTCCAGTGCGGCCCGGTCGAGCCGTCGGCATTCTCCATCTTCGCCGCCCATTCCTCCGCGTCCTCGCGGGACATGCCCTCGCAGGCTCCGTGCCGCCCTTCCAGCTTTTCCAGCACACGGATGGTGCTTGCGTATACACCGGCCTCCTCGGCGCGGCAGAGCGTCACCGGGCGCTCCGTGACGGCTTCCAGCTCCTTGTATAATTTTTCGATATACTCTCTCATGTCACGCCTCCTTGATGTATCTGTACAGCTTATCGAGATCGCCCACATCAAAGCGCAGCTCGCCGAGGATGGGCACCGTGACCGGCAGCTTTTGCCCGTCCATCTTCGGGCGGGCGGCGTTGTACAGCCGGTCGATGTCAATGTTGCCGGATTCATCCATAACGCCCATGAGCTGCACCGCCGGATGCTCCTTGAGCTTCAGCAGCCGTTCTTTGCCGCTGTCCATAATGAGCGCCAGCGCAATGCCCGCGCCGATGCCCTTGCCCGTCGGCAGGTGCGGGATGATCTCGCTGTCCGCAAACCGCATCGCGCCGCGCATGGCCTGATCGATCGTTACCATAAGGATACCTCCATCTTATTTTTGGGGCGGCGCTTGCCGCCCCTTTTGCATTAGGTGGTCGCCGTTGCAGGCTCAACCGTCACCTTCGCAGCACCCCAGCCGGGGCATACGGAGGCGTTCGGCACTACGAGCTTTGTCAGGCCGAGCAGCTGATTCACCTGGGCCTGGATGCAGCCGATCGTTGCAGTGTTGGTGCCGTTGTACACGGCCTGCTGCATGTTGATCGCCACCTGCTCCTCCTTGTTCGCGCGGACTTCCGCCGCCAGCTCGATCAAGCGTTTTTCGAGCTTGCTGTAGGAATCAGAGATCTTCCGGTTGGTTTCGTCCTGGCCGCGCCAGTAGGCAATCTCCATATCCTTTTCCGAGATCGTCTTCTGCTGGTTGAGCTCGTAGCGCGTCACCGGCGTGTTCTCGCTGCACATCGCCGCCGGGGCCATGCCCCAACCGCCGAGCAGATTGCCCAGCCCGCCGCCGAGCACGCCGAGGCCGGTGCCGATCGCGCCGAGCGTAACACCGAGGTTGCCTTTGCCGTTACTTGCGTATTCCATAAATGGTTCCTCCGAATCAAAAAGTAAGCTGGCCAGCTCCTATCATCATTATGCGCCAGCCAGAAAATCTAAGGGATGCATTTGTGTGCGTTTGTGCTGTATTTGTGTGCGATTCCGATAAGTTATATTTCCGTGTCGTTCCATGTCGTAAAAAAAGTTTCGATTCCGCTTGATTTTCATCTACAACATGCTATACTAAGGGT
>ERZ1031114.348-NODE-348-length-14275-cov-6.418776_pt1 | contig 14275 bp, 15 predicted proteins | sample MGYA00518740_ERZ1031114 | MGnify/ENA primary metagenome ERZ1031114 (study PRJEB33719, sample SAMN04261276) | wastewater metagenome | biome: rural village; feature: human; material: feces | host: Homo sapiens | place: El Salvador | collected 2013-01-14 ... | reverse complement strand
GCGACCATGTGCCGTCAAGGCACAGTTTTAGTCGCATTTACTCTGACAAGACACCTTCTAGGTTTTAGGCTTTAGGGCTTTAGCTTTTAGGTTTTAGGGAGGGACGCGCTCCGTCGCGTCCGCGCCCTCCGGCCAGTCAACACGGAGCGCACGGGGGCACGGAGAGTGGTTTTGAGGCTGGCTTGCGCGCTGATTCATCCGCCACATCCTGACGGCCCGGCGCGCGAAGTACCTGCGCCGGAACGTCCAGCGTTCGACGAACGCCTTCGCCGCGCACCGCCGTCTCTCGTCTGTCGTCGTCATGGTGGAATGAGAGCAAAGAACCGCCCCACAGCGCCACGCGCCGAGGGCGGCGCGGGTACGTTGCGCACCAATCCGACGGACGCGACAAGCGCGTCCCTCCCGCGTGCGGACTCCGCCTCGTCTACGCGGACGCGACAAGCGCGTCCCTCCCGCGCGTCCGCCCCCACCGCGCGCCCACACCCCGCTCACGGCTCCCCGTCACCGGCCACCCTCCCGTCCACCCAGTGGACCACCCCTCCCCGTCCACGAGCAGCCCGACCTCCAGGAACGCCCGGCCGCCCCTTACGAGGTTGAGGTACAGGGAAACCGACGACCCGGAGACCTGTTCAGCCTTCCCCTCTCCGTCCTCCTCCTCTCCACCGGCCTCCAGTTCGCCCGCACCCCGGTACGCGAGCGTCCCCGACGCGGACTGCGCCGCGCCGCCGTTGAGGCGGTACTTCGCCGTCACCGCGCCGCCCGCGCCGAATGCCAGGGAGACGTCGTACGAGTTGCCCTGTTCGTCCCGGATCGTGGGCAGGGCCACCTTCCGCCCCTTCAGCTTCGCGGCCAGGCCCTCCAGGGCCTTCCCGCGTCCCCACAAGTTCTGCACGCAGTCGAACGAAAGGCCCACGGCCCCCTCCCCGGCGTCCTCCGCGTCCACGGGCCGCCGCGTCCCCGCGAGGACGCCCTGCGCCGGGCCGCCCTCCCGGGCGGCGGCGGAAATGGACACCTCGCAGCGGAACCCGCCGACGACGGCGTCCACGCGGAACGAGACGCCGCCGGGAGGCCGGAGAGCGCCAGCTTCGGGAGGGAGATCGACTCGACGGACAGGGTGAAGCCGGTCCTGCCGGACACGAGGAGGGTGGAGCCGTCCGCCGCCACCGCCACGCCATCGACGAGGAGGGCGAGGGTTCTGTCATCCGAGGCAGACGCGAACCGCGCCGTGGCCGTCACGTCCGCCGCGCCCGGCGTGAACGCGAGGACCGGGTTACGGGCGTCCGCGCCCGCCGAGAGGTCCGCCCCCTCCAGCTCCCAGTCTGCGAAGACGTAACCCTTCTTCGCCGTCGCCCTGAGCGTCACCTTCTTCCGCTTCGCGTACACGCCGCGCCCGGAGACCGCCCCCCGCGCCGCGTCGCATGCCGTCCAGACGGCCCGCTCGCCCGCCTTCCGTACTGTGAACGTCCAGCGTGCCGTGTGCGAGTTCTACAACTTCAAGACTAGAGAGACGCATCAAGACAAATGATGGCGTCCAGACAGGCCAACAAATCACGGCGGAGGGAAGACCCCTACGCCGTTCTGATTATATAAGCCTTATCGTCGCGCACCCTACTTCCCAAAACCCAGCTGCCGCTCCTGCTCTTCCCATATCGGCGTGTCGAGTTCCTGGAGTTTCGTCACGGAAATGAACGGCAACTCGCCAAGCATTATCGCCTCGACTATCCTTGGCGACAGGTAGACAAGTCGGAGCATCTTGCCAAGGTAGGAGTTGCTGATGCCAAGCGCATCGGCAAGAGCCTTCTTGTCGTGGTATGTCCCCGATGAAAGCAAATCCGCCCATCTGTAGCTTTTGCGGAGTGCGCGAACGACCGCAAGGTCTCCGGCGGAGGAAGACGCGTCCTCGTCGTCGGAAGCCGACGCTACCACAATTGCAGTACGCCCGAGATTCTGCTTGAGGCGGGCGGGAACGACGATCTTGCCGTCTTCTCCTTCGATTGCAAGGTCCATTTCCACCTTTTCGGGGAAAAGCCTCACTTCGCGGACAAGGAGCTGAAGGAGCCGCTCACGCTCGGCCGGAACCATCCTGCCCCAGAACCTTTCCATGTCCGACGTCTCGACCTGGTACGCCTCGTCCATGCTTGGGTTTCCGTTGCACACCAAAGCCCTTATGTCGTCGCGGCGAAGTACGCTGCCGAGCTGCGAATAGACGAACTTCTCGATCACGACTGCGGCGATATTGCGAATTGGGCAGGCGCGCTCCGCGTTCTTCGCGTCACGCGTGCAGCGATAGTAGACATACCGCCGCCTGCCGCCTCCCTTCGAGTAGTTCGAGAACACGGGCGTCATGGAGCCGCCGCAGGTTCCGCATCGCAGGATACCCTTGAGCGGCGCGAACATCGTATGCCGCTTCGCCGTCCCGTCATCGCACCTGTTGTTGGCAAGTGCCTTCTGCGCAGAGTCGAACAGTCCTTCGTCCACGATAGCCTCGTGGCGTCCGTCGAACAACTCGCCCGTCCGCTTGATGCGCAACTTGCCAGTATATACCCTGTTCTTGAGTATGGCAAGCACCATGCGCGGACGCCAAGGCTGCCCATCAGCGCGTCTGTTCGGCGACTCGTTCAGCTCCTTAGCCACTTGCAGAGACGAGCCCGTGGCGGCGTAGCGGCGGAAAATCCACCGAACGACCTCCGCCGCCTTCGGCTCCACCTTGAGCTGCTTGTCCTCAAGGATGTACCCGTATGGCGTCGGTCCGCCCGTCCACATCCCCCGCTTCCTTGAAGCGTATATCTTGTCGCGTATGCGATCCGCCGTCATCTTCCTCTCGAACTGCGCGAAGGATATGAGGATGTTAAGCATCATGCGTCCGGCGGCATTGGAGGTAGCTATCTGCTGGGTGACCGACACGAACGATACGCCGTGTTGTTCAAAGAGCTTGGAGAGGTCGGTGAAGTCGCAGAGAGGCGGTCAATCTTGTACACTATGACCACATCAATCTTCCCAGCCTCGATGTCCTTTATAAGCTCCGTCAACGCCGGGCGGTTCATCGTACCGCCTGAATAGCCGCCGTCGTCGTACTTTTTCTCGACGAGCCGCCAGCCCATCCCGACCTGGCTCTTGATGTATGATGCACAGGCGTCGTACTGCGCGTCGAGCGAGTTGAACTCGGTGTCCAGTCGCTCGTCCGTCGACTTGCGCGTGTAGACCGCACAACGCTTCTCGTCCTTTTCCAACCTCATCCCACACCCCCAGCACTCGCCAGGCGCACCGAATCTGGTCACAGCCTCTCCATCACGCTCGCAAGTAGCGCAACTAGGCAGTCCATCGTTTCCCTGCCATTCCATGCATGTTTCCATCCTCCTATTTGATTCCAAAGAACAGTCTCCCGTTCCAATTGGTTCCCGTTATCGCAGAAAGTGAATTGAATATCTGTCCATTGTACTCGAAGCGGCCGTCATTCCTGACGACCGCCTCATGTCTTACGCCTTTCCACAACCGCACCAGTCGCGCCCTTGCGCCAGAGCCGGACACGGAGGCCTTCAAACGGGGGCCGCCGTCGTCCGCCTCCAGCCACGACTTCGCGTCCTCGGCGAGGGGTCGGCTGTAGTGCCGCTTCTGGAGCCTGTAGGCGACTATGTAGCGGAGAATCCCGCTCGCCGAGCATTCCGCTGCGTCGGAAAGCAATGTGGGATACTTCTTCTTGAGAGCCCTCGCATCCAGCTCTTCGAGGCTCTCGATTTCGTCGGACAAGGCCTTTGGCAGTGTTTCCATCTTCTATTGTCTCCATTACGATTTTGTAGGCATATGATGCCGTAGTATGTCGCATACAGTCAAGCGGGAATAGATGATTATTTTCACCTTTCCGCGCCGGCCCGGATGCGCTCCGATTATTCCTCTCCAGCCACTTATACGATTCGGCGCGACATGGATTAACGGACTTTCTCCTAAATTGCCTTGAAGAGTGCGCTTGGTATCCTATGCGTTGTCGGTTCAAGAAGCGTTCGGAGTTTTATCATTGAGGAACGTAAAAGTGTGCAAGAAGGTGCTTTGTTCTCTATGATGAACATGACAACCCGCGCAGAAAATCGAGCCCGGAACGACCGCAATACGCATTTCACCCCTGTAAACATTGGGCGAAGCGTAGACTGAACCTATGACAATCCGCGCAGAGAAAGTCATGGCGTTTTTACCGGGAGGGAGAGGGTCGATTTAGCCGCCTGAAATGACAAGGCGAAAAACGCGAGGGGCAGAAAAAGAAAAATTCCCAATTTACTGGGGATTTCTTGGCTTCCGCATACACGCAGAATGAACCATTCTCCGTTTTAGCGGAGAGAAATTGGTCGGGGCGAGAGGATTTGAACCTCCGACATTCTGCTCCCAAAGCAGACGCACTACCAGGCTGTGCAACGCCCCGAAAGGACGGACGGGAAGATGCCCGCCGTCAAAGTGTCTTGCGCGAGGACTCGTATTCCTCGACAGCACGGGCAATGAGGCCCGTAACGTCGTTCCGCGCGGCGTTGGCGCCCACACGGACGGCATGGTAGATCGCCTTGTGCGTGGACGACCCATGCGTGATGATCACCGCCCCCGGAACCCCCAGAAGCGGCGCGCCCCCGTAGATGTCCGGATCAAGCTGCTGCTTGAGCGACTTGAACGCCCCCTTCAAGAGAATCGCGCCCAGGATGCGCGAGAGCCCCCTGAAGCACTCCTTCTTCAGGAAGTAGCCAATCGCGTGGGCAAGCGATTCGGCCGTCTTCAGGACGACGTTCCCGACGAAGCCGTCGCACACGACCACGTCCGTCTGGCCCTGGAAGATGTCGTGCCCCTCGACGTTCCCCCGGAAGTCGATGCCCTTGACCTCCTTCAGGAGCGGAAACGTCTCCTTCGTCATCTCGTTGCCCTTGCAGTCCTCCGTTCCGATGGACAGCAAACCCACCAGCGGCTTCGTGCGCTTCAGAACCGCCTTCGAGTAGGCGCTGCCCATGATCGCGAACTGGACAAGCCAATCCGGATGGCAGTCCATGTTCGCCCCCGCATCCAGCAGAAGCAGGGGGCGAATCGGACGCCGCGTGGGCAGAATGGCCGCAATCGCAGGACGATGCACGCCCCGGATGCGCCCGAGATTGAAAATCGCGCTCGCCGACACCGCCCCGGAGTTTCCGGCAGACACGAACGCATCTGCCTTTCCCTCCTTGACGAGACGCATCGCGACGTTAATGGAACAGTCTTTTTTCGCGCGCACCGACCGAGCCGGCTCGTCGTCCATCTCAAGGACTTCGGTCGCACCCACAACCTCAAGCCGCCCCGCCTTGCGGGCCTTCTCGACGTCCTTTGGGTACTTGGCCAGCTCGGCCTCGATCGACTCCTGCACACCGACGAGGATGACCTTCACGTCCTCCAGGCCGACTGCGGCCTCGACGCCGCCCCGGACGATTTCGCCCGGGGCCTTGTCGCCGCCCATCGCATCGAGCGCAACGCGCGTCATACGCCCTTTACTTGGCCGTGACGGAGAGCACCTTGCGGCCGTTGTACATGCCGCAGTTCGGGCACACGTGGTGCGACTGCTTCATGCCACCGCAGTTGGGGCACGTCTGCACCGCCGCGAGAATGGCCTTCTCAAGCTGGGCGACGCGCTGACGCTTGCGCATTTTGGACTTCTTGTTCTTAGGTGATGCCATGATGCTCTCTCTTTCTTCTCTTCTTGTTTTCCGTCAATCTTTCGTTCCCAGTTCGAGGGCGTCAAGCGCCCCCCAACGGCTGTCGCGCTCGGTGTGGTCGCACGCACAGGGCCCCTCGTTGAGGTTCTTCCCGCACGTCGGGCACACCCCGCGGCAGTCTTGCCGACAAACCGGGTATGACGGCAAAGCAAGTATTATACTCTGTCTGAGTTCATCCGTCAAATCGACAAACTCGGTTTTTTCACCGATTTCGACGCTCGTGGCGAAGTCGTCCACCGTCACCGTGAAGTCGAAGTCGCCCCCGCACCGGGAACAGACCGCATCGAAGTCCTGCGCAAGCGTTCCCCGCACCAGCAACTCCGTGCCGAACGGCTGCACGAACAGGGAATAACGGATGCCGCCGAAGGGACGCAGCAGTTCGCCGTCCAGTTCCAGAACGGCATCGTCCAGCGTTCCCGCGCAGTCCTCGCCGTCGCGGTCAAGCCGCGCCACATCGATGATCAGCTGGGTATCCATGGGTGGTTAAGTGGTTAAGTAGTTAAGTGGTTAAGTGGTTAAGTGGTTAAGTAGTTAAGTAGTTAAGTGGGGAAGTGGGGAAGTGGTTAAGTGGGGAAGTGGGGAAGTGGTTAAGCTTTAGGGTGGGCGAGGGCGGCGAGGCGCTTCTGGACGGCCGGCGTGACGAAGGTGGAGGTGTCGCCGCCGTAGCGGGCGATCTCGCGCACGGTGGAGGCGGTCACATAGGCCAGGTTCTCGCTCGGCATCATGAACAGCGTCTCGATCTCCGGCGCCAGGCGGCGGTTCGTGAGGGCCATCTGGAACTCGTACTCGAAGTCCGAATAGACGCGCACGCCGCGAATGACCACGCGCGCGCCGTGGCGGCGGCAGAAGTCGACGAGCAGCGTGTCCAGCACCTCCACCGTCACGTTTCCGAGTCCCGCGCCCTCGACGTCCTCGCGGATCATGGCGAGGCGGTGCGCCGCGTCGTAGAGCGCCCCGGTCTTCGCGCTCGTCGCCGCCACGGCCACGATCAACCGGTCGTAGAGCCCCGCCGCGCGCGTGATGAGGTCGAAATGCCCCCGCGTCATCGGGTCGAACGTGCCGGGGTAGACTGCCGTTTTCTCTGCCATGACGGGTAGTATAGCATAAATCGGAGCGGAGGCGCGGAGACGGAAACGAGCCGCCCGGACGGGCGGCTCGTTTCCTGTCACCATGCGGTGGCGGTCCGTCAGACGACGACCTCCCAGCCGTTGCGCGAGAACTCGCGCTTGAGCGAGAGGCCCATCTTGCGGCAGGAGCAGCCCTCCTGGAAGTCCATCTTCACGGGGTCCCAGCCAAAGCCCGTGTCGTACACGTAGCTCATGTTGCACAGGCCGCAGAGAATCGACCCGCGACCGCCGACCTCGGCAGGCGAGATCGTGGGCTTGCGGCTGAAGTAGCACTCCACGAAGTTCTGCACCTGGTTCGGGCTCTTGTAGAGCTGGACCTTGGCGTGCTCAAGGTCGTACTTCGCGCAGAGCGTCTTCAGCGTGGAGGTGAGGCGGTCGTCCTTCTTGTCCGAGGAGTCCGTGCCGTAGTCCTTTCCGACCGAGGCCGCGACGAGCGTGAGGCCCGCGACAGGCTTCATGTCGGCGAGGGCCCTGCGGATCTCGGCGGTGGGCTTGACGAGGGTGCCTTCCCAGACGGCGATCTTGCCGCGGTTGACGGCGACGACGCCCTTGGTGCCGTAGAACACCGTGCCCCACGTGCCGAACGGACCGTGGTAGAGCTCGATGTCGCCCGTGGGCGACTTGAAGAGCATCTTCATGCCGAACTGGCGGCGGCCGCCGTGGTAGAGGTCGGTCGAGTAGGGTTCGTCGGAACGGATGATCTTGTAGGGGCCGCTCTTGTCCATGTCCATGCCCCACTGGGCGATGTCGAGGTGGTGTGCGCCCCAGTCGCCGTTGTAGCCCGTGCCGAAGTCGTCGTCGAAGCGCCAGAACATCGGGTAGAACTTGTTCACGCCACGCGGCGCGAGCTGGTCGGAGTAGGCGCGCCACTTCGCCGGGCCGAGCCACATGTCCCAGTCGACGTTCGGATTCGGCGCGCCCTCGGTGGCGGCATTCTTCGGATCGTCGAAGAAGCGGATCGGATGGGACGGGCCGCCGAGCTTCGAGCCGCCGCGCCCGTAGTTCGCGTCGACGTACTTGATGTCGCCGATGAGGCCGTTGCGGACGATCATGCACGCCGTGCGGAAGACGGGCCAGCTACGCTGCATCGAACCGGTCTGGAACACGCGGCCGTACTTCTCCTGCGCGGCGATGACCTTGCGGGCCTCGTCGATGGAGAACGTGAGGGGCTTTTCGCAGTAGACGTCCTTGCCGGCCTTCATCGCCTCGACGGCGATGTAGGCGTGCCAGTGGTCCGGCGTCGCGATGCAGACCATGTCGATGGTCGGATCCTTCAGCACGTCGCGGAAGTCGGCGACGGCCTTGCAGGCGCTCTGGATCTTCCGCTTCGAATAGTAGTCGTCGACGCGCTTGGCGCCGTCCTCGCGGCGGTCCTTGTCGCAGTCGCAGCACACGACGACCTTGGCGCCGCGGTCGTACTGGCCGAGGAACTGCGGCAGCAGGGCCGTGCGGCCCTGGATGCCGAGGCCGATCATCGCGACGTTGGCCTTCTCGCCGGCCGCGAGCTTGCGCGGGGCGATCTTGGTGGAGGCACTGCCCACGAGCGCGACCGATGCGGCCGAGCCGAGGAGGAAATGTCTTCTGTTGAGATTCATTGTCGTTCCTTATGATGTTTATTAAGTCACTTCGTTTTAAGTGATTAAGCCGCTAAGTTCAAGCAATACCGTTCAGATGCTTCTCATCCGACATGGCACAAGCTCAACCACCTAACGACTTAACCACTTAACTCCTTAATTCGCTTAGCAGCGGCCCTTGCTCTTGAGGAAGGCGAAGGACGGCGTAATCGCCTCGAGCGTGTCGAAGTGGCGCTCGCACTCGACGACCCACCACTTGACGCCATCGGCGTCGGCGGCGACGGCGAGCTTGTCCCAGTCGACGCCCTTCGCGCAGACCTTGCCGTTCGCGTCGCGGCCGGGCTGGCCGAGGATGCCGTCGAACTGCTTCACGCCGCCACCCATGCCGTTCTCCTTCGCGTGGAGCGTGGGCGAACGGTGCGGGTACTTCCTGTACTGCTCGCACGGATCGTGGCCGGCGCAGGTCGTCCAGCCGACGTCCTGCTCCATGCAGACGTTCTTGTGCGTGTTCGAGAAGAAGTAGTCCCAGTACGTCGTGCCGTCCTTCATCTTCAGCGTGAACTCGCCCGTGTGGTTGTGGAGGCCGATCTTGCAGCCGTACTTCGCGGCCTCCTCGGCGGCCGTGTTGTAGTAGTCAACGAGCATCTTGAGGAAGTCGTCGAGGTTCTCGCCCTTCTTCGGGAAGTTGCCGCCGCCGGGGCAGATGATCGTGGTGTTGCCGTAGCCGAGGTTAAACTCGCACGTCCGCTTCACGTTGGCGGGGCTGAACGCATCGCGGCCGACGTGCGTGCCGCAGCCGACGAGGCCGTTGTCGTTCAGCATCTTCTTCAGCTCGGCGGCCGACTTGCCGTAGTAGCCCGCGAACTCGACGCCCTTGTAGCCGATCTTCGCGACCTCGGCGAGCGCCTTCTCAAGGCCCACCGTGGGGATGTACTTGTGGATGGAATAGAGCTGGACGGCGACCTGGCCCTTCTTGCAGCCGGCCAGCGTGCAGCAGGTGCCGGCACCGAAAGCCGACGCGGCACCCGCCGCGGCCAGCGAACCAAGGAAACCTCTTCTCGACAGATTCATGTTTGTTCTCCTTTTCGTGGTATTCATCTTTCTTGTCTACAGCCTTTGGACGCCAACCTCTGTCCTGACTGCGCACCTACGCAAGCTGGTCCATCGTCACGACGGGCAGGTCCCTCGCCGGTTCGACCATCGGCTTGAGCGCCGAGGCGTCGAACGCGAAGCCGTCCTTGCCGAGCTTCCACACGACGGGGGCCGTGTTGAGGATCGTCGCGCGGAAGCCCTGCATGGTCGCGCCCATGTTGCCGGTGTGGGACGAGTTGCAGCCCTCGTTCTCAATGACGAACGGGTACTTGAAGCCCTTTTTCATGAGCGTCTGCAGGAACTTCGTCCAGTCGCAGGAGTCGCTGCCGCCGAAGCCCGGCAGGCGCGGCTCGTAGTTCATGCGCGCCCACTCGTTCGCGGCGATCGGCACGCCGGCCTTCTGCGCGAGGGCCTTGTCGACGACCTGTTCGGGATAGAGGCGGCCCCAGTGGATGGCGTCCGACGAGGTGGGGAAGTTGCGCGTGCCCTTGATGTGGACGCGGCGGAGGCGCCTGAAGTCCATCGCCTCGATGACGTCGCTCGGGTCGATGTGCTGCCAGATGTCGTGCGACGGGTCGTACGTCTCCTGCAGGGCGGAGGAATCGTCGAGGATCGCGTACATGAGCTTGCGCGCCGCAAGGCAGCCCGGCAGGTTGTTGTAGGCGTCGGGCGCCGTCGCCGGCTGCCAGCCCTCCATCGGGCAGTTCTCCACGCACACGGTCACGCCGAGGCTCTTCGCATAGTTGAGCATCGGCTGGAAGACCTTCTTGAACTTGTGGAGGTTCTTCTCGAACCCGCCGTCCGTGCGGCCGAGCACGTGGTCATAGCCCACGAACGTGCCGCAGACGACGTCGTTCGCGTCGCCGCCGAGGAGGGCCGCGATGCGGATGAGCTTGAGGATGTGGTTCTGGTTCGTGCGCTGCAGCGCCTCCGTCTTCGCGCCGATGAGGTTGTCGTAGGCGCCCACGGAGACGCGCAGACCCTCCTCGTTGCAGCGGCGGACGACGCGCTTCGCGGCGGCGAGGTCGAACGTCTCGTAGTCGAGGTGCGTCGCGATGTGGTCCGCGCGGTCCGTGTCGCGGCGGAACACGCAGAGTTCGAGGCCCTGCGCGCCGACCGCCTTCGCGTAGGCGAGGACGTCCTCGAGGCTCTTGCCCGCGAACGCGGAGGTCATGAGCCAAATCGGGTTGTTCATCGGCTTGGGGGCGCCCGGTCCGAACCCGGGCATCTCCACGCCCCTGGCCGTGCGGCCGCCCATCGCGGCCACGGCCGCCGCGGCCGCGCCGAACTTGAAGAAGTCACGTCTGTTCATGGTCTTTCCTTTCTCTCTAAAACGGAATCTCGGAAACAATCAGTGGTTAAGTCGCTTCGCTTCAAGTAGTTAAGTTGACTGTTCAACCTTTTCCGGCATTTCGCCAATCCAAAAACTCAACCACTTAACCACTACTTAACTGCTTCTTAACTACTTATACTTAACTACTTAACTACTTAACTACTTAATCACTTAATCACCTAATCTACCTGAGCTGTCCGAGGAAGCGCAGGTCGTTCTCGTAGAGCCAGCGGATGTCGGGGATGCCGTACTTGATCATCGCGATGCGCTCGACGCCGAAGCCGAAGGCGTAGCCCGAAACCGCCTCTGGATCCCAGCCGACGTGCCGGAAGACGCGCGGATCGACCATGCCCGCGCCGGCGACCTCGATCCAGCCCGACTGCTTGCAGACGTTGCAGCCCTTGCCCTTGCAGACGTGGCAGGAGAAGTCGACCTCCACGCTCGGTTCGGTGAACGGGAAGAAGTGGGGACGGAAGCGCACGGTGACGCTGTCGCCCATCATCTCCTTCGCGAAGTAGGCGAGCACGCTCTTGAGGTCCGCGAGCGAGACGGGCTTCGTGTCGCAGTAGAGCCCCTCGATCTGGTGGAAGTTCGCGGAGTGCGTCGCGTCCGTCGTGTCGCGGCGGTAGGTGCGGCCCGGACAGATGACGCGCACGGGCGGCTTGTTCGCGAGCATGGTGCGGATCTGCACGGGGGAGGTCTGCGTGCGGAGAAGCAGGTCCTCCGCCGTGCGGGCGTCGCCCTCGCCGCGGATCTCGGCCGAGTCGAGCCAGAAGGTGTCCGTGCGGTCGTTCGTGGGATGGTGATCGGGCGTGTTGAGCGCCGTGAAGTTGTTGAAGCGCGTCTCGATGTCCGGACCGTCCGCCACGGTGAAGCCGAGCTTCCCGAAGATGCGCGCGGTGTCGGCGACCACGCGGCTGAGCGGATGCTCAACGCCCGGCGCGGGCCAGCGCCCCGGCAGCGTCGCGTCGACGTCCTCCGCCTTCGCGCCGCCCACGGCGGCGGCACCCTTCGCCGCAAGCGCGGCCTCCACCTCGGCGCGCCAGGCCTGCACGGCCTTGCCGAACGCCGGGCGCTCCTCCTTCGGAACGTCCTTCATGCCCTTGATGAGCGCGGGGATGGAGCCGTTGCGGCCCACGTACCTGATACGCAGCTGTTCGACGGCGGCGGCGTCCGCGGCGGCGGCGATCTCCGCGAGCGACGCGGCCCTGCCCTGTTCGAGTTCTTCGAGTGTCATGCTTGTCTTCTTTCGAAAATTTTCCCTATTATATCCATTCGGGCGGACGGAGGCAAGTACACCGTTCCGTCACTTTGCGCCGATGGCCCGCACCAGGTAGGGCCAGTAGACCCGCGTGTACACCGCACAGGAGTAGACGTTGAGGGCGATGAGGACGCCCTCGACCGCGTAGACGGACGCCATCAGCGGCCCCTGGCACGCGGGCGGCAGCAGGTGGTGCAGCGCCAGGTAGGCGTAGATGTAGGCGGCTGCCGGGAAGGAAAGCGCCGTGCGCACCTTCCCCAGCCACATCGCGCCCACGTCGGCCCGGTAGGCGGCGGCGACGGAACGGAGAAAGGTCACCCACTGGTCGCGGAGGATGTAGAGGACGGTGAAGACGAGCATGACGAGCGCATGCGTCGGCGACTCGCCCTGCGCGCCGATGACCCACAGCAGCGTGGGGAAGCTCACGATGAAGAACACCTTGTCCATCAGCGGATCCGCGAGCTTGCCGAACGTCGAGACGACCTTCCACTTCCGCGCAAGCCTGCCGTCGTAGAGGTCGGAGATGGCGGCACAGAACATCAGGACGCCCGCCGCGACCGCCAACCCCACGCACGCGCGGCGCTGGGCCAGCACCGCGCAGACCAGAAACGCGAAGATGAGCGGGACGCGGGAGAACGTGAGCGCGTTGACGATGCAGGAGTGGAGGCGCGAACTCATTTGCCCGACGCGCCGTCCTCTCCCCCTTCTTCTTCACCCTCGAACGCGGCCTCGTCCGCCATGTCGGCGTTGAGGTCCCCCTCCATGCGCTCCAGCATCGCGGTCATCTTCTCCCCGATGTCGGCCTGCTTGTGGACGAAGTTCCGCACTTCGCCGAGCTGCACCTTCGTGAACTCCAGCGTCGCCTGCAGCGCGTCGCGGCGCAACACCATCTGCCCGAGCTCCTGCTCCAGCTCCTCGATGCGCTGCTCGGCCTTCTGGAGATGGCGTCGCGTCGCGAAGAGCTGCTTCAGGATCTCGCCCGGCTCGATGTCGAGGTCGTCGATCTTCATCCCGTCCGGAATCGGCACGAGCACGCTCTCGCCGCAGTTCACGCAGTTGATCTGGAGCCCCGCGCCACGGTAGTCGATTGCGAGGTTGTGGCCACAGTGCGGACAGTCGAACACGATGTCCGTGTCCCGGATCTCGGTTTCCGGCGGCTCGCCTTCGGAGGGGACGGCGGTCCCGTCCCCGTTTTCTCCAGGCGTCTCCACCTCGCGCTCTTTGAGTTCTTCTTCGGACATGCGTAAACCTCCTCGAATTTTGCTGACCCTAGTATAAAATAAAGGAGGCCGGAACGCAAGTTCGCAGATGGACGCAAATGGCTACGTGGTTACGCCAGGCTCGTCCCCTTCGTCTCCGGGACGAACCACAGCGCCCAGAGGAAGTGGAAGACCATCATCACCCCGAAGAAGGCGAAGATCGCCCACGTCGGAACCGCCTCGGCGGCGATGGGGAAGACGAGCGCCACGAGCGCCGCGAAGAACCAGTGCGTGAAGCTGCCGAGGGCCTGTCCCTGCGCGCGGAACCGCTGCGGAAAGACCTCCGCGATCAACACCCAGATCACCGTACCCTGCCCCACCGCATGCGAGGCGAGGAAGAGGAAGACCATCGCGGCGGACAACACGCCGTTCCCGAGGTAGAAGAAGAGGCTCGCCGCGAAGAGCGACACAAGATACCCCGCGCCGCCGACCAGCAGCAGCGTCCGACGTCCCAGCCGGTCGATTAGTGAAGGTCTTTTTTTAAGTTCCGGCATTATGGTAAGCCCCAACTATACGATGGAACTTTTATACCAGACCCTTTATAAATTGCGCACAGTGCACCATTTTAACGGTTACATCCATGTGAAAGCGATTCCCGGCGCTGATCCTCTGCTGATTGAAAAAACTGGTTTTCTGGCTGACCGCATGAGTATTAATCTGGAACTGCCTACCGCAGACAGCCTGAAAAAGCTTGCGCCCTGCAAGTCGAGAAATACCATCCTGAAGCCAATGCGCATGGTTCAGAACGGTATTACAGAAAATAAGAATGAGGTCGCTCTTTACCGGCACGCCCCGAAGTTCGTACCCGCAGGACAGAGCACACAGATGATCATCGGCGCAACCCAGGAGAACGATTACCAGATTGTGAGCATTGCCGAGAATCTGTATCAGAAATTTGATTTAAAGAGAGTGTTC
>ERZ1031114.342-NODE-342-length-14446-cov-13.029532_pt1 | contig 14446 bp, 9 predicted proteins | sample MGYA00518740_ERZ1031114 | MGnify/ENA primary metagenome ERZ1031114 (study PRJEB33719, sample SAMN04261276) | wastewater metagenome | biome: rural village; feature: human; material: feces | host: Homo sapiens | place: El Salvador | collected 2013-01-14 ... | reverse complement strand
CCAGCCTTGATTCCCACACTCGCCAGGAAGAGTACAAGTCCTATTTCTCGCAGCATCATATTAGCCGAAGTCGTCGTATAAGTTACCAGCTTCATGCGATAGCCGAAACGACCGATGAGGATGGCGATGATAAGCGGACCTCCGGCAATACCCAACTTCAAAGGCACCGGCATTCCCGGAATGGCAAATGGGAGAGAACCGAAGATAATACCTACCATAATGCCTACGAAGATAGTGGCTATGTTAGGCGCATCGAGGCGCTTTACAGAGTTACCCATGATTTCAGCCACACGGTTTACATTCTCTTCAGGACCTACAACCAGAATCTTATCACCTACGTGGAAGTGGTGGTTTCTGCCTGCAAAAATGTCCATTCCCTGACGGGAAATACGGGTTACGTTAACGCCGTATACGCTGGAGAAGTGCATCTTACCCAAGGTCTTACCGTTCATTTCCGGACGGGTAACGATGATACGGCGAGAAACAAAGTGCTGTACTTCATCCTTCTCGCGGTCCCATTCAGCTTCAACCTCTGGTCCGATAAAAGCCTTGATGGCTTCAGCATCAGCCTCTGCACATACAACGAGCAATTCGTCTCCAACCTCAAACTTAGTCTTGCTGTTAGGAATGCTCACCTCGCCATTGTGGAGCAGTCGTGAACATACAATGTCACGGTTCAAGAATTCTGAAACTTCTCTCAGCGTTCTGCCTGTAATATAAGCATTTTCCACGCGCAAGTGCATGTTATGGGCCTTAGCATGTGGGTTGGCAGCATCTTCTTCGTTAAGCTGTTCTTCCTCGTCAGCAGTATTAATCTTACAGATGTACTTGATAAGGATAGTAGCACCAATAATGCCCACTACACCAAGAGGATAAGCACAAGCATAACCATTGGCAATACTTGGAGCACCATTAGGGAAGACGCTGAGCAAAGCCTCGTTGGCAGCACCAAGACCCGGAGTATTGGTAACCGCACCATAGAGAGTACCTACCATCATAGGCAGGTTGTTAGGGTTGCTCGTATCAAAGAAGAGATAATAGCAACCAAACATCACGAGGATGTTGAGCAGAATTGCGCTAGCCGAAAGCATGTTGAGCGTAACACCACCTTTTTTAAAACTCTCGAAGAAGCCAGGTCCTACCTGGAGACCAATCATGAAGACGAAGAGGATCAGGCCGAAGTCTTGCACGAATGTGAGAATTTCCTTTGGACCGGTGAAGCCAACGTGGCCAGCCAAAATACCTGCGAAGAGAACGAAGGTGACACCTAATGAAATGCCGCCAATCTTTAGCTTTCCGAGGTAAACACCAATAGCTATCACGATAGCGTAGAGTAGGGCGATGTGAGCCACCGACTCGGTATTGGTGAAGAGATTAACAATCCAATCCATGTATTCGTTTTAAAATCAGAAAATTATATTCCTGTAGTTTACCAAATTATTTTAGAATTTATGTTTTCTGTTGCTTGTTTTAAATGAAAGATACAGTTCTGTTTATAGAGAGAATCTGTAGATTATTAGGGATTCAATTAAAACTGAAAATTGGAGGACATCACATAGGATGCCCTCCAACCTATTTTTCTTGTAAAAAATCAAGCCCTTTTTGCAAATGGCTTTCTTTTTGACATGAGATTACTTCTCGATAGCTGCTACACCTGGCAATACCTTACCCTCGATAGCCTCGAGGAGAGCACCACCACCTGTAGAGATGTAAGATACCTGATCAGCCAAACCGAACTTGTTGATACAAGCTACAGAGTCACCACCACCGATGAGTGAGAATGCACCTTCCTTAGTAGCCTCAGCGATTGCGTCAGCGATAGCCTTAGAACCACCAGCGAAGTTGTCGAACTCGAATACACCTGCAGGACCGTTCCAGAGGATAGTCTTAGCACCCTTGATAGCTGCAGCGAAAGCCTTGCGAGTCTCAGGACCTGCGTCCATACCCTCCCAACCGTCAGGGATGTTGTTAGATGGGCAAACCTGAGTATTGCAATCGTTCTTGAAGTCATCACCGCAGATAGAGTCTGTGCCGAGTACGAGGTTTACACCGTTCTCCTTAGCCTTCTTGATTACGTCGAGAGCAACGTCGAGTTTGTCATCCTCGCAGATAGACATACCAATCTTGCCGCCGAGAGCCTTAGAGAATGTATAAGTCATACCACCGCAGAGAATCAGGTTGTCAACCTTAGTCAACAGGTTCTCGATGATACCGATCTTAGTAGAAACCTTAGAACCACCCATGATAGCTGTGAATGGGCGCTTGATGTTGCCGAGTACTGCGTCAACAGCCTTTACCTCTTTCTCCATCAAGAAGCCGAGCATCTTGTGATCCTTGTCGAATGAATCAGCGATGACAGCTGTAGAAGCGTGCTTGCGGTGAGCTGTACCGAATGCGTCCATTACATATACGTCAGCGTAAGAAGCCAACTTGGCAGCGAACTTCTTCTGACGCTCCTTCATCTCAGCCTTGGCAGCATCGAATTCTGGAGTACCCTTCTCAACGCCAACTGGCTTGCCTTCCTCTTCAGGATAGAAGCGGAGGTTCTCGAGCAAGAGAGCCTCACCTGGCTTCAAGGCAGCTGCCTCAGCATCAGCGTTACCGCAGTCCTTAGCGAACTTAACGTCTACGCCGAGAGCGTCTGATACGTTCTTAACAATCTGAGAGAGAGAAAGCTCTGGTTTAACCTTGCCCTTTGGCTTACCCATGTGGCTCATCATGATGAGCGCACCGCCGTCTGCAAGTACCTTCTTCAATGTAGGAAGGGCACCGCGGATACGAGTGTCGTCTGTTACATTACCATTTTCATCCAATGGCACGTTGAAATCAACGCGTACGATTGCCTTGTGACCGGCAAAGTTAAAATCTTCAATTTTCATTTTACCTAAATTTTATTTAGTTTATGTACTAATTTATTGTTCTAAACCTTTCTGCTGGTTTCAAAAACCGAAGGCAAAGATACAAATTATATTTGAATCAGCAAAATATAGTAGCGGTTTTTATGATTTTTAGTAGATGAAATCGTCTGTTTGCTATATCGGGTTTGCAAAATTCGTGTTTTGCGCTTCCTCCTGCCTGATTTGTTAAACAAAATGGAGAGAAATGAAATATATTCTTAACAAATTACTTTTTTTTTGGATTTTTCGATAATAAATAGTACCTTTGTGCGCAGTTAAAACGTTATTACATATAAATGAGATAAAATGGCGAAAGATAAAATTGCTTTTGTGTGCAGCAATTGCGGACAGGAAAGTGCCAAATGGATGGGCAAATGTCCTAGCTGCGGACAATGGAATACATTTAAGGAAATTCGTATTGCTGCTGATTCCGGATCGCAGGCTGCGAAGAATGCCGGAATGACCATGCGTCATGGTGGGGCTGCCACGATGTTTGGCGGGCAGCACAGCGAGCATGACGCTGCGCCGATGAAGCTTCGCGATATTTCTGCGATTGATGAACCGCGCATCGATATGAGGGACGAAGAGCTGAACCGTGTGCTGGGTGGCGGAATGGTCCCTGGCAGCATTACGCTCCTGGGCGGTGAACCGGGAATCGGTAAGAGTACGCTCACCTTGCAGACTATTCTGAACATGACTGACCGCCGCATCCTGTATGTGAGCGGAGAGGAGAGTGCCCATCAGATTAAACTCCGTGCCGACCGGTTGGCTAAAGGACAGGCGATGCTCAGAGATGGCTCATCTGCGGACACTCTGAAAACGGCTTCTCTTTCATCAGAAGGAGCTTTTGATCATATTACGGTTCTCTGCGAAACACAGTTGGAGAAAATCTTCAGTCATATTCAGGAAGTAGCTCCTCAGCTGATAGTTATAGATTCTATCCAAACTATTGCTACGGAAGAAGTAGACAGTTCGCCGGGTTCTGTTTCCCAAGTTCGTGAGTGTGCAGCCTCCCTGCTCCGATTTGCCAAGACGAGTGGCATTCCGGTTATTCTGATAGGACATATTAATAAGGAGGGAACGCTTGCCGGACCAAAGATTTTGGAACACATCGTAGATACGGTGATTCAGTTTGAGGGCGACCAGCATTACATGTACCGCATCTTGAGAAGCATCAAAAACCGATTCGGAAGTACTTCTGAGTTGGGAATCTATGAGATGATGCAAGGCGGACTCCGACAGGTGAGCAATCCTTCAGAGTTGCTGCTTACTGAAGATCATGACGGGCTTTCGGGTGTTGCCATCAGCGCAGCCATCGAGGGTGTCCGTCCGTTCCTGGTAGAGACGCAAGCTTTGGTTTCAACAGCAGCCTATGGAACCCCGCAACGTTCGGCAACGGGCTTTGACCAGCGCCGTTTGAACATGCTCCTGGCGGTTCTAGAGAAACGTGTGGGGTTCAAGCTGATGCAGAAGGACGTGTTTCTGAATATTGCCGGAGGATTGAGAGTAACCGATCCTGCCATGGACTTGAGTGTGTTGGCAGCCGTATTGAGCAGCAATGTTGACACACCTATCGAGCAAGGGTGGTGTATGGCGGGCGAGGTAGGTCTGAGCGGTGAAGTCCGTCCGGTGAGCCGTATCGAGCAGCGTATTGCTGAGGCCGAGAAACTCGGATTCCAGCACATCATCATTCCGAAGTACAACAATCATGGTTTCGACCATAAGAAATATAAGATAGAAATTCATCCCGTTAGGAAGGTGGAAGAAGCATTCCGCTGCCTGTTCGGGTGAAGTAAAAAGTAATCATACAGTTCAAATTTCAAATTTCAAAATTCAAAGTAAAATGAAGGATTCAGTAATCATTGTGAGTGGCGGCATGGATAGCATCACGCTGCTCTACGATAAGAAAGACGAGATTGCACTCGGTATTAGTTTTAACTATGGAAGTAATCATAACGAGCGTGAAATTCCTTTCGCCAAGATGCATTGTGAGCGTTTGGGAATCAAGCATATTACGATTGATTTGGCTTTCATGCATCAGTATTTCAAGAGTTCTCTTCTTGAAGGTGCCGATGCGATTCCTGAGGGGCATTATGCTGCTGATAATATGAAGAGTACGGTGGTTCCTTTCCGTAATGGAATCATGCTGAGCATTGCCATCGGCATTGCTGAGAGTAATAATCTGAAGAAAGTTTTCATTGCTAACCATGGTGGCGATCATACGATTTACCCAGACTGCCGTCCGGAGTTTATCAAGGCGATAGATGAGGCTGCTGAAGCAGGAACGTTCGTTGATGTGCGCGTGGTGGCTCCTTATACGAATATTACCAAAGGGCAGATTGCTGAGATTGGTAAAAAGTTGGGCATTGACTATGCTGAAACCTGGAGCTGCTATAAGGGCGGAGAGAAGCATTGTGGCAAATGCGGAACTTGCGTTGAGCGCAAGGAGGCTTTGGCCGAGGCGGGTATTGAGGATACTACTGAGTATGAAGAATAAGGATGAAGATGAATCAGGCGTTCTTCGCTCCCTATATATAATAAGGTGTAATCAGAATAAATATAATAAAAGAAAAATGAAAACAGCGATTTTATCTGCGGCGTTGATGCTTGCATCAACTGTTGCAATGGCTCAGAAGAGCAACTTCCAGTTGAAGGTGGATTTGAAGAATTTCAATTCCGATTCTGTACTTGTTTACAAGGGCAGAAATGTTAAGATGGATACGGTTTTGGTGAAGAATGGCAAGTTTACCTATTCTGCAAACCTTGATAAGGCTGCCGGATACGTTTTCCTCTCACCTGAAGCTTATCGTGGCGCAGGTCAGTTTATGTTCAACCTGCCTTGTGTTCCTGGCGAGAAGGCTGAAGTTAAGGGCGATGCAAAGACCCGCTTCGATATTTCGGGTTCTAAGTTCTATCAGCAGTATCATGAAGTAGATGTTCTGCTGGAGAATGCTAATAAGGAGTTGAGAGATTACGAAGCTTCCCTGAACCAGAGAATCAAGAATGGTGAGACCCAGCAGACCATCATGGCAGAATATGAGCAGAAGGCTCCTGCCCTGCAAAAGGCAAAGGACGATAAGATTTTCGATTTCGTAAAACAGCATCCTGATTATGAGGCTTGTGCTACTATCATAGAGCAGTTCGATGATGTCAGCAAGATGGAGAAACTGCTGGGCTTGCTCTCTGAGAATGTGAAGAACGGCAGAATGAAGGCTTTCTACCAGCCAATGATTGATATGGCTAAGAAGCGTGCTGAGGCTGAGGAGAAGGCTAAGAAGGTGCAGGCTGCCGGTGTTGAGGCTCCTGACTTCACGCTGAAGGATATTAAGGGAAATGATTTCAAGCTTTCCAGTCTTCGCGGCAAGATTGTAGTTCTCGACTTCTGGGGTTCATGGTGCGGATGGTGCATCAAGGGAATGCCTAAGATGAAGGAGTATTACGAGAAGTACAAGGGCAAGTTTGAAATTCTTGGTGTAGATTGTAATGATACAGAGGCTAAGTGGAAGGCTGCTGTTGAGAAGCACCAGTTGCCATGGATTCATGTTTACAATCCGAAGGACAGTAAGGTTCTCAGCGACTACGCTGTTCAGGGGTTCCCTACAAAGATTGTGATTGATGCTAACGGTAAGATTATCAAGACTATTGTTGGTGAGGATCCTGCTTTCTACACTTTGCTTGATGAAGTGTTGAGCAAGTAATGATAACATAAAACAATGTCGCCCTGTAAGTGCAAAATTACATTTGCTCTTACAGGGCGATTTTTTGTTTTGTATTTTTTATTTCTTTTTCTTCTTCAATTCCAGTTTCGGAATCTTGATTTTCTGTCCGGCTTTTACGGTGTTTTTACCATTCAGGGCTTCTACGTAGCATTCCATGCCGGAACCTAAATAGCGGGTGCTGATCTGTTCGAGGGTCTGACCGGCGCCAACCGTAACAGTCTGGGCAACTCCTATGATTCGGTAAGCTCCCGTGCGTACGCGAGCATCCTTATCATACTGGGATGATGCTATTTTCGAAGCAGCCTTTTCTTCGTCTTTATCTTTAGCCTTTTCTTTCGCTTCAGCCTTAGCTTTTGCTTCAGTCTGCTTAGCTTTTTCAGCGCTAGCACTTTCCTCATCCGATTTTTCAGCCAGTTTTACTGCTTCTGCAGTTTTAGCCATACGGATGCTGTCTTCCATCGCTTTCTGGCGGAGTTTCTGTTCCTGAGAGAGTGGGGCGGCAGCTGGTTTGGCTGGGACTTTCTTGGCTGGAGCCTGATGATACTGGTTTAGCTGCATGGCTAGATGATCGCGCTGGGCAGTCATCTGACCATAGTTGAAGGCAAACCATCCCATTCCGCCAATCAAAGCTACTACGATGAGACAGACTGCAACGACCAGATAGCGAGGAATAACAATATGATGAGAATTGGAAGATTCTTCTTCCTCCTCTTCTTCTTCAGATTCATCTGATGCAGGTACTGCAGGTTCAACAACTGCTTTCAGGGCTTGCTGTTGCTGGGCTAATTCAAGCTTCTCCTGCTCCAGTCTTTCCTGCTCCAGTCTTTCCTGCTCCAGTCTTTCCTGCTCCAGTCTTTCCTGTTCAAGTCTTTCTTGCTCAAGTCTTTCCTGTTCCAGTCTTTCCTGCTCTTGCTTTTCTTTTTCAAGCTTTTCTTTCTGTATTCTTTCCTGCTCCAGTTGGGCTTGTTTTAATTTTTCCAGTTTAGCTTGTTCAATAGCAATTTGCTTTGCCAGTTCGTCTTCGTCTTCTTTTTCCTTTTCCTTTTCAGATCCGATTACGGCAACCTCCGGATTTGGAGTTGCAGTTTTTTCTTCGTCCAGAAAATCGATTACTTGTGCAGGAGCATCTTCTGGCTGTTTTTCTCCAAACTTCTCATCTATTTCATCGAAATCTACGCCGTCATTTACCACCACCGTTTCAAATTGGGCGAATGGCTTGTTCACGATTTCTTTCAGGATGTTGTCAGGCGTGAAGGTGAGTTTGTCTCTGCCTTCAATGGTGAAGCGCTCGCCCGTGTTCACATTGATGCTTTCACGGTCTTTCGTGGCCTGTACTTTAAAGGTGCCCAGCCATTTTATCTTCACCTGCTTGTCGGCATCGAGTCCCTGGTTGCACACATCAAACATCTTCCGGATGAAGAGTTCTGCTTCCACCTGGCTCAGCCCGCTCTTATCTGCCAGCAGTTTTCCGAGTGTATTTAAACTGAATTTGCTCATTGCTCATCCCCTCCATTCTTTAGTTTTTCCTTGACCGAAGCAACCGGTCGGAAACCCAACACCAACTTAGGCGGCACCAGCTGGCGCTTCTTGGTAGTAGGATTAACCACCACTCGCTCCATGCGCTTCTTCACTTCGAAGGTGCCAAAATTGGGGATAGAGACAGCTTCTCCATCCTCAAACTCGGCAATCATAGCGTCTATCGCCTTGCGCACCAACTTCTGGGTGTCTTCCTGCGAATAGCCGGTTTGCTGAGCCAGTTCAGCGATGTATTCCTTATTGTTCATATTTATTTAATATGTAGTCAAAATTTCTAAAACTCCAGGCAATGGGGGAGAGAATGATTATTTCACCACCTTGCCATAGAGGTCAAATTCCTCGCTTGCAGTAATTTCTACCTGATAGAAACAACCCACGCGCAGACGCTTCTCATCGGCACGGATCAGAACCTCAGGGTCTACTTCCGGAGAGCAGAACTCTGTTCGTCCGATGTAGTAATCGCCTTCCTTGCGGTCGATGATAACGGTCATGGTTTTGCCCACCTTATCAGCCTCAATCTCAGAGCTGATGTCTTGCTGCAGAATCATCAGTTCGTCCAGACGGCGCTGCTTTACCTCGGCAGGCACGTTGTCTTCGTAGTGGGTGGCGCTGTAGGTTCCTTCTTCCTCAGAGTAGGCAAAGGCGCCCATGCGCTCAAATCTCTGTTCGCGTACGAAGTCGAGGAGCTCGTGGAAATCCTCATCTGTCTCGCCTGGGAAACCAACCATCAGCGTAGTGCGGATGTGAATGCCTGGCACGCGTTCGCGGATGGCCTTCAGCAGATTGATGGTTTCCTGCTTCGTTACGTGGCGATGCATGCTGGTGAGCATGTGGTCGCTGATGTGCTGGAGGGCAATGTCGAGATATTTGCATACGTTTGGCTTCTCGCGCATCACGTCCAGAAGATCCATAGGGAACTGGTTTGGATAAGCGTAATGCAGGCGAATCCATTTCACGCCCGGAATATCAGCCATCTCGCTGATGAGTTCGGTAATATGATGCTTGCCGTCAATATCTACGCCGTAGTAGGTGAGTTCCTGAGCGATAATCTGAAACTCCTTTACGCCTTCTGCCACCAGTTCGCGCACCTCCTGCAGAATCTCTTCCTTCGGACGGGAAACGTGCTTGCCGGTGATGATAGGAATGGCGCAGTAGGCACAGTGGCGGTTGCAGCCCTCAGCAATCTTAATGTAGGCATAATGGCGCGGAGTGGTGAGATGACGCTGGCCGTTGCAGGATGAAACTTCCGCCTTGCCGAGTTCCTGCAGGAGCTGCTTGTAGTTGAATTTGCCGTAGAACTTATCCACTTCAGGCATTTCTTCTTCCAGTTCCTTCTGGTAGCGCTGCGAGAGGCAGCCCATTACGTAGAGCTTTCTGAGTCGGCCTTCTTCCTTAGCCTGGATAAACTCCAGGATGGTGTCGATGCTTTCCTGCTTTGCATCCTCGATGAATCCGCACGTATTGATGACGGCTATCTCGCCCTGAGGGCGCTTGGAATCGTGAACGCAATGGTAGCCGTTTGCCTCAAACTGCTTCATCAGCAACTCGCTGTCTACGAGATTCTTCGAGCAGCCCAGGGTAATAATATCTATCTGATTTTTCTTCATTTTCTAATTTTTAAAGAGCGAGTCTACGAATTCTGTCTTGTTGAAGAGCTGCAGATCTTCCATACCTTCGCCCAGTCCGATGTATTTTACAGGCACCTTGAGCTGGTCGCTGATGCCGATGACAACGCCGCCCTTAGCGGTTCCGTCGAGCTTGGTGATGGCGAGCGAGGAGATGTTGGTAACGGCAGAGAACTGCTTAGCCTGCTCGAATGCATTCTGTCCAGTACTTCCGTCGAGCACGAGCATTACCTCGTCTGGTGCCTCAGGCATTACCTTCTTCATCACTTCCTTTATTTTCTTGAGCTCATTCATCAGGTTCACCTTGTTGTGCAGTCGGCCTGCCGTATCGATGAGCACCACGTCGGCGCCGTTTGCCTTGGCGCTCTGCAGGGTGTCGAACGCCACGCTTGCCGGGTCGCTTCCCATCTGCTGTTTCACTACAGGCACACCCACGCGCTCGCCCCAGATGCAAATCTGCTCTACGGCAGCGGCACGGAAGGTGTCGGCAGCTCCCAAAACAACCTTCTTGCCAGCCTTCTTAAACTGGTAAGCCAGCTTGCCGATGGTGGTTGTCTTGCCCACGCCGTTTACGCCTACTACGAGGATAACGTAAGGCTTATGGTCGGCAGGAAGTTCCCAGTCTGCCAGGTCATCGCTGTGATTCTCGGAGAGGAGAATGGCGATTTCCTCGCGCAGAATGCGGTTGAGCTCGCTGGTTGAAACATATTTATCGCGGGCCACACGTTCTTCGATGCGGCGGATAATCTTGACCGTGGTTTCTACACCTACGTCTGAAGTGATGAGTACCTCTTCGAGATCGTCGAGCACATCATCATCGACGGTAGATTTTCCGGCAACGGCGCGCGCCAGTTTGCCAAACACACTCTCCTTGGTTTTTTCAAGTCCCTTATCGAGAGTTTCCTTCTTTTTGTTGCTGAATAATCCGAATAATCCCATAATCTTGTTTTTTATCTTCTGCAAAGATACTCATTTTTTTTTATTTTATGGCTTTTTCACTTGCTTTTTCGCCCTTTTCAAGAAAAAAAGTAAAGATTTAGAGGGTTTTATGTCATGACAGAAGGGTTTTCGCCGATATTGTGGGTTAATAAGGTTTAATAAATAATGTTGTCTGCTACAAAAAACAAATCGCCCTGCAAAGGGCAGAAGCGGTTTGGCTTCTGGACCCTTGCAGGGCGTTCTGTTTATTTCTTCATCATTTCCTTTACGGCTCTTTCGAGCTGGGTATCATGGCCATTGATGAAATCTTCCGGACTGTTGTAAACCTCGATGTCTGGGTTCAGCTGGGTGTTCTCGCCGAACACGCCACGCATGTCGCGGCAGCCTACCTGAGGAATACCGAATACCAGCGTGTTGTCCATCAGCGTTTCCCACCATACGGCTGTCATGGTTCCTGCTACAGGAGCACCGATCAGCTTGCCGATTCCGAGTTCCTTGTAAACCCATGGGAAACCGTGACCGTTGCTGTAATCGTTCTCGCAGATCATGACACAAGATGGCTTCACCCATTTGTTGAACGGATCGCGGCCAACTACCTTGCCGTGAGGTACAAACTCCTGATACTGCTTGCCGTTGAGCAGGGTGCAGAGATCATCGTGCAACCAGCCACCGCCATTATGGCGTTCGTCTACGATTACAGCGTCTCTGTTTCGGTTCTTGTCGCTCAGCAGTTCGCTGTAAACGGTGCGGAAACTCTCCGAATTCATCGCCTTAACGTGTACATAAGCGATGTGTCCGCCCGAAATGCTGTCAACGAAAGCGCGGTTGCGGTCTACCCATCGCTTGTAGAGCAGGTTGTTGAGTTTGCCCTGAGAGATAGCCTTCACCGTAACCTCCATCTTCTTGCCCTTGGCGTTTCTGATGCCGAGGCGTACATTCTTGCCAACCTTTCCGTCGAGCAATGGGAAGTAGTCCATTCCGGCTTTAATCTCCTCGCCGTCGATGCTCTCGATGATGCTGCCGGCTGTAACGCCCGTATTCTTCACATCGAAAGGACCGCGCTTGATAATCTCCTGAATCTTCAGGCCGTCGCCCTTGTACTGAGGGTCGAAGAATACTCCCAGGTTGGCGGTGGTAAGCGCGCTGTTCGAAGCGTAGTAGCGGGCTCCTGTATGCGAAGCGTTCAGCTCGCCAAGCATTTCGCTCAACATCTCCTGGAAGTCGAAATTGTTGTTGATGTAAGGCAGGAACTTCTCATAGGTCTTGCGGTAACCTTCCCAGTCAACACCATGAATCTTAGGGTCGTAGAACTTGTCTTTCACCTGTCGCCATATATGGTCGAAGAGATACTGGCGCTCCTCGGCTGGCTTATAGTTGAAGTTAGCCTCAAAGCTGATGTCCTTGGTGCTGAATCCGCTCAGATCCACCTTCTTGATGCTGCTTCCGTTGCAGATGAAAAGGTTCTTCACATCCTTGTCGGTCTGCAGGTTGCCCTGGCCTACGCCCTTCATCACGAGCTTGGTAGAGCCGTCCTTCAGGTCGTGCTGCCAGAGGTCGTAATCATCCTCGAAGGCTGCCTGGTAGTAGAGCTTGTCGCCGTCTTTAGAGAGCACAGCATCGCCCATGTGCGAAGAGTTTGCGGTGAGGCGTACGATTCTGTCGCGGCAGTTTTCGATGTCCAGCTCCAGTGGCTTCACTTTTTCCACCTCTATCTTTCCTGTCTTCTTCTGCTTTTCGTCAGCCTTCTTTTTAGCCTCTTCCTTCTTCTCGTCTTCCTTCTTCTCCTTTTCGTCCTTATTGGCGTCAGCCAGTTCTATCTCTTCCTTGCTCATGTTGAAGCGGTTGTAGGCGTCCAGGTCAAAGAACATGATGTAGGCATCGTCTTCTGCTCCCCAGCTTCCATGACTGCGGTAGCCGGCTCTGTCGCTCTGGAAGAGCATTGCCTTGCCGTCGAGCACCCATTTGCCGTTGCTGTCGCTGTAGCCGGAATTGGTCAGGTTGTGAACCTCCTTGCCGTCAGCCTTTACCAGCGCAATATCCTGGTTGTTCCAGCCGCCGTTGCCGATATAGGTTGAAAGGAGCCATTTGCTGTCTGGCGACCATTCGAAAGCGATGTCTCCATCGCTGTAAGAGTAGACGTATTTGCCATCGAGCACGGTGCGGATTTCCTTCGATTTCAGCTTGACGATGCGGAGTGCAGCACGGTCTTCGAAGAAAGCCACTTCCTTGCCGTCAGGAGAGTATTGAGGATACTGCGATGTAATGCCTGTTTTCACCAGCTGCTCTTCCTCGATGTCGGTAGCGTAGGTGAAGTTCTTTTCTTTCTCGTTCTTGATCTTAGACTGGTAAATCTGCCATACGCCGTTGCGCTCGGCTGCATAGACCAGGGCTCTGCCGTCTGGCGAGAAGCTCAGGTCGCGCTCCTGCTGTGGTGTGTCGGTAATGCGCTTGGTAGTGGTGTATTCTACAGAAGTTACGTATACGTCGCCATGCATCACGAAAGCTACTTCCTTGGCGTCTGGCGAAACGGAAATCTCTGTTGCTCCCCAGCTTTTAATCTGACGTACGAGGCTTGGAGCATCGTTATCTGTTGTAATGGAGATGTTTACCTTCTGAGGCTCTCCACCTTCTTTCACGGTGTAGATTTCGCCATCATATCCGTAGCAGAGCAGGTCGGCGCTGGATGCAGTGAGGAATCTTACCGGATTGCCTTTGTGGTGGGTAATCTGCTTGTCGCTTGAACTGTTGAGGCTGCGGCGGTAGATATTGAATGTGCCGTCCTGCTCGCTCAGATAGAAGAATGATTTCTCGTCTGATGTCCATACTGGCGAGCGGTCTTCGCCGGCAAAGGTAGTCTGCTTGGCAAACTTTCCGTTACTCTTCAGCCAGATGTCGCGTGCGATAGGTGATTTCTGGTGTTTGCGCCAAGGGTCTTCGTATCCCTTTTTGTCGTGGTAGAGAATGTCGCCGTTCTTGGCGATGCTGATATTCTCCATGGTGAGGGTAGAGAAGAGTTCCGGTCTTCCGCCCTTGGTGCTTATCTTATATACTTGTGGGAATGTGTTGTCGCCGAAGATGATGCTCTGGGCTGTAGGCTGCAGACTGGCTGAGTAGAGCACATGGTCGTTGTCTGCAAAGGCGATAGGTGTTTCGCTGCCGCTGTTGGTGGTGAGTCGGGTAGGAGCACCGCCCTTTGCATCGATTACGAAGATGTCGAGACTTCCTTCGCGGTTAGACTGGAAGGCAATTTTCTTGCTGTCAGGGCTCCATACAGGGTGCGAATCGAAGGCTGCATGGGTTGTGAGCTGTCGTGCTTCACCGCCGTTGACAGAAACACTGTAGAGGTCGCCTTTATAAGCGAAGGCGATGGTTGTGCCATCGGGCGAGATGGCTGGGTAGCGCATCCAGAGCGGATGTTCTTCTGCGCTGGCAGAGAGTGCTGCTGAGAGCAGGGCTACTGAAAAGATTAACTTTTTCATTTGCGTATGTTTTATGTTTGAATATGCGTTATAAAAATCTCTTCTCTTTCGGGGGCAGAATGCTGTTTCTTGCTCCTAACGGATGCAAAGGTAGTTATTTTTTGCGATATTTAAGCATAAAAAAAGAAAAAAGTGAGAAAAAGTTTGGTGTATTCAAAAAATATATGTACCTTTGCAGCCGCAAATAAGAAAAGTGGGTAGCCGAACTGCGTGAAATGGGGCTTGTCGGCGTTGAAATAAGCGAATACGGC
>ERZ1031114.337-NODE-337-length-14509-cov-3.921060_pt1 | contig 14509 bp, 10 predicted proteins | sample MGYA00518740_ERZ1031114 | MGnify/ENA primary metagenome ERZ1031114 (study PRJEB33719, sample SAMN04261276) | wastewater metagenome | biome: rural village; feature: human; material: feces | host: Homo sapiens | place: El Salvador | collected 2013-01-14 ... | reverse complement strand
CCTCCCGAGCGCGTTCTCACGAGCATAGTGGGCGGACGCGACAAGCGCGTCCCTCCCGAGTGCGTTCTCACGAGCATAGTGGGCGGACGCGACAAGCGCGTCCCTCCCGAGCGCGTTCTCACGAGCATAGTGGGCGGACGCGACAAGCGCGTCCCTCCCGAGTGCGTTCTCACGAGCATAGTGGGCGGACGCGACAAGCGCGTCCCTCCCGAGCGCGTTCTCACGAGCATAGTGGGCGGACGCGACAAGCGCGTCCCTCCCGAGTGCGTTCTCACGAGCATAGTGGGCGGACGCGACAAGCGCGTCCCTCCCGAGCGCGTTCTCACGAGCATAGTGGGCGGACGCGACAAGCGCGTCCCTCACGAGCATAGATGCGCTCGATGAGGTCGATGCTGCGGCGTGCGGCGGCCGCGTCGACGGGGTAGGGGTCGCCGCCGTCAAGCGCGGCGGCAAACGCCTCGAAACAGGCGCGGTGGAGCGAGCTGTCGAGCTGGTCGGGACGGCTGGAGCCATGCGCCGCCGTCTGCGCCGTCTCCAGCCTCGGCGGCGGCGTGCCGTCGGCCAATGTCCATTCGGCGATGGCGTGGTCGCGGAGGACGATTGTCCCCTTCGTGCCCGTCACCTCCAGGGTCTTCGCGCGGCCCGGCCAGGAACTCGTCGCGCCGTAGACGGCACCGAGCGCGCCGCCCTCGAAGCGGATCGCCGCACAGGCGGTGTCCTCCGTCTCCATCGGGTGCGCGAGCGTCGCCGTGAAGCCCCGCACCTCCGCGACGGGCGGCATGAGCGCCGTGAGCCAGTCGATCATGTGGATGGACTGGTTCATCAGTGCGCCGCCGCCGTCCAGCGCGCGCGTGCCGTGCCAGGCCGATTCCGTGTAGTAGGCGTCGTCGCGCCACCACGGCACCGCGACGCGCGCGTAGGTGAGGCGGCCGAGCCTTCCCGCCCGCACGGCGGACAAGGTCGCCTGGAACGCGGGCGCCCACCGCGTCTGGCAGATACACCCGAGCGGCGTTCCCGTCGCGGCGCAGGCGGCAGCCAATGCGTCGAGGCGGGCCGTCGAGATCGCAAGCGGCTTCTCCACGAGCACCGGCAGACGGCGTTCGGCGGCGGCAAGGACGGCCTCGTCGTGCGCGCCGCTCGCCGTCGCGACCACGAGGAAGTCGGCGTCCGCCCGTGCGAGCGCGGCCCTCCAGTCGCCCGTGCGGAACGGGATGCGTCCCGCGAGTTCAAGCCGGTCGCTCGTCTCGACCGCCTGCTGGTGGAAGCGGGAGATGAGTCCCGTCCCCAGGATCAAAACGCGGCGGCGCGCCATGTCACCGCGCCCCTTCCGTCCAGAGGCCCAGACGCTTCGCGCGCCAGTAGGCGGCGAAGAGGTGGCAGGCGCGCGTGGCGCCCACCGTCTCGGCCGGCACGTGCGTGATCGCGTTCGCGAGGAGCGCGCGCTGGTAGGGGCCGTAGGCGAAGGCGCCCTGCGGCACCATCATCTGCGCGAGGTGGACCTCGGCGCAGCCGCAGAGGTAGCGCGTGTCGGCGCCTGCGATGCGCGGCGCGCGTTCGCGGGCGAGGCGGGCGCACGTCACCATCGCGCCAATCGCCTTCGCGCGGTACTTCTCGTCCGTCTCGACGGCGAGGATCGCCTCCAGGGAGGTGTTCATCTGGATGAGCGTGTAGTCCGGCATCAGGTTGCGCACGACGGAATCGGGACACGTCCCGAGCGCGCACGAGCCCTCCAGCGCCTCCGTGCGGTGCGTCCGGTAGAGCTGCGTCCAGTGCGCGTCGCCCGTCACCTTCCCCGCGAGCGCGTAGACCATCGCGAGGCGCGCCGCCTCGTGCGGCTGTACCTCGCGCATCTTGCAGATGCCGCGCGGGTCCGGCGTGCCGTCCGCCTGGAGGAAGTTCCAGTCGTTCGCCTGGGTGACGGTGCGCGCCATCCGCGCGGCGACCGCCGCGAACGCCGCACGGATCTCGCGCTTCAGCGCGTCCGGCGCCAGGCCGTCCGCCGCGACGTAGCGGAAGAGGCCGTGCATCCAGTGCGTCACCTGGTCGCGGGACGAGAGGCGGCAGATGGAGGTGCCGTCCTCCACGCAGAGGCCGCGCGCGACGAAGCCCTTGTACGGGTGGGCCGTCGCGAGGTTGAGGAGGCCGCGCGCGATCTTCGCGGCGTCTGCCGCCGTGGCGGCGTCCCGCGTGATAAGCCACTTGTCGACGAGGCCGCTCAGGGCCACGCCGCCGTTGATCGCGCAGTCCTCAAGGCCCGTACCGTAGCCGAATTCGGGCTTGAGAAGGCCGCCCGGGAAGTCCTTCGCGGGGTTCACCTTGTCCGGCGCCGTGATGTAGATGCCGCCCGTCTTCGGGGAGTAGAACGTGGCCATCACGCGCGCCCAGGCGGCGTCCGCCCACGCGCGGAGCGCGGGTTCGGCGGGATGCGCGAGCGGTGGTTCGGGCACGGGCGCCGCGTCGTACACGCGCACGAAATCGACCTCGAAGCAGTCGGGCAGCCGGGCCTTGAAGAGGCGCGGATCGGGCGTGCCCCAGCTCTTCGCGTTGCGCCCGGCGGTGAGGCCGCCGTCGCTCCCCGCCTTGCGGTAGCCGCCCGGCTCGGTGGAGACGAGCAGGAACTGCGGCACGTGCGAGACGGGGTAGTTCTGCTCGCCCACCTTCTTGCCGTCGCAGTAGAACGTGTAGCCTTCGGGCGTCCAGTCGCAGCCGTAATGGTGCCAGCCGTCGGGCGTCTCCTCGTGCGTCCACTCGAAGTGGTCGTACCAGCAGGAATCCCGGCCGTAGCCACCCCAGCCGTTGCCGCCCACGATCTTCCCCTTCGTGAACTGCTTGTAGTTCTCCATGATGTCCGTCTCGACGCCGCAGACGCCCGCGTCCGGGTGCGAGCCGACGCCGGGCGCCTGGAGCCAGAACGCCGAATGCCAGCCGGGGTTCTTCGGCTGGCGGCAGCGGATCTCGAAGTAGCCGTACTTCTTCATGAAGAGGGGCTTCTTCCGCTTGCCGAACGGCCAGAAGCCGGACGTGTCGCGCGGGATGTCGTAGGTGAGCGAGCCGGTCTGGAGGTGCGGGGACGTGAAGTCGTCTCCCTTCCGAATGAGGTTGAGCTTCACCGTCTCGCCCGTCATCTCCACGCCCTCGAAGCCGTGCGCGAAGGCCGGGAAGTCGTATCCCCAGAAACTCTCGCGGCACATCCATTTCGTCCGGTCGATCTCCTTCCGGTCGAATTCGTCGTGCCAGACGAGCGTCCACTTCTTTCCGGGCGGCAGCAGGGAGGGCGCCTTGCCGGCGACGGCCTCCGTCTTCACCTGCACGGGGGCGCGCGTCTCGACGTGCGCCTCGATGAATTTGGCCCCGGCGCAGAGCGCCGCGAACGAGGAAAGGCAAACGAGCTGTATCTTCATGATGCGGAACAGTTTAGCATATTCTGGCCGTGCCAACGCATCCGAGGAGGGTCGCAACTTGTTGCGACCGGGCCTCCGGTCGGTCAACACGGAGCGCGCGGAGACACGAAGGCACGGAGAATTTCAAGAATCGGGTTACACGCATCCCTGTAACGTCCCGCCTGATTTTATTGTGCCGGCCAAGGTCAACGGGAGGGACGCGCTTGTCGCGACCGATGGGGGAGGGACGCCGACAACAATCTTTGCGACAAAGACTCATTTTATGAAATTTATTCAGCGGCGCGTCATACTTGCACAAGCTTTGGAATGGACAAAAAAGAAATTCCTTATGACGGTGTAATTACTGGCTTTGGAAAAATCAACGGAAAAAAAGTTGCCATTTATGCTCAGGATTTTACAGTTCAGGGCGGCTCGCTTGGAAAAGTTCATGGACAGAAAATTGCGGAGCTCATTGATAAGGCGATTATGGCAAAGTGTCCGGTTATCGGTCTTAATGATTCAGGCGGAGCTCGTATTCAGGAAGGTGTTGATGCTCTTTGCGGCTATGGCGAGCTTTTTTATCAGAATGTGCGCGCATCTGGAACTGTTCCGCAGATTTCAATTATTGTAGGACCTTGCGCTGGCGGTGCTGTTTATTCACCGGGAATCACTGATTTTATTTTTGCAGTTGACACAATCAGCCAGATGTTTATCACTGGACCAAAAGTTGTAAAAAGTGTTCTTTCGCTTGATATTTCCGCGGAAGATTTGGGCGGTGCTTCTATTCATGCTCAGAAAAGCGGCGTTGCCCATTTTAGAGCTTCCTCAGAGCCAGAATGCTATGAAGCTGTAAGAAAACTTTTGGACTACATTCCGCATTATTACGGCGAAGAAATTGTTGCTGAAGCTAAATTCAAGTTTGACGAAAAGAAAAAGGCAAAGAAAATTGCAGAAGCTCTTCCAGAAGAAAGCAAAAAAGGCTACGACATCCGCAATGTAATTGACTGCGTTGTTGATGATGACAGTTTCTTTGAAGTGATGAAAGAATTTGCTCAGATGGCAGTTGTCGGCTTTGCAAAAATTGAAGGAAAATCTGTTGGCGTTGTTGCTAACAATCCGGCTGTCTGGGGTGGACTTTTGAACTGCGATGCTTCTGATAAGATTGCGCGCTTTGTTCGTTACTGCGACGCTTATAATGTTCCGCTTGTTACTTTTGTTGATGTTCCGGGATTCTTGCCCGGTCCTGATGAAGAGCAAAAGGGAATTATCCGTCATGGAGCAAAAGTAATTTACGCATACAGCGAAGCGACTGTTCCAAAAGTTACAGTTATTACACGCAAGGCTTACGGCGGAGCTTACATTGCAATGTGCTCAAAGCATCTTGGCGCGGACTTTGTTTATGCCTGGCCAAAAGCTGAAATTGCTGTAATGGGTGCGGAAGGTGCTCTTGGAATTCTTTATGCAAAGGAAATGAAAGATCCAGCTCAGGCTGCTCTTGTTGCCCAGAAATCTCAGGAGTATAAAGATACAATTATGACTCCGACAATTGCGGCTCAGCGTGATTATATCAGCGAAATTATAAATCCTGAAGAAACAAGACAACGTGTTGCCCGCAGCCTTGAATTCCTTGCTCAAAAAACACAGAATTCATCTCCTGCAAAAAAACACGGAAACATTCCTCTTTAAAAAAATTGTCCGTGGCTCGCTTTACCGGGCTGCGGATTTTCTGTTGACTGATTTAGCCATTTTTGCTAACATTCTTTCACTTGCCAACTTAGCTCACCTGGTAGAGCAGCTCCCTCGTAACGAGCAGGTACTCGGTTCAAGTCCGGGAGTTGGCTAAAGCACAAGACCGCACTTAAAATGAAGTGTGGTCTTTATTTTTTATGGAAAACATGAACCGAGTACCGAAGCGAACGCCGACCAAGTGGGAGGAAAAGTCGGCAAGGATGCCGACGTAAGTGAGTGAAGGCGTCCGCAAGGAGACGGCATGGAAGGCGGCGACTGGAGGAATCGAGTTCAAGTCTGGGAGTTGGCTAAAGTATAAGACCACGCTGAAAATGAAGTGTGGTCTTTATTTTTTTATGGAAAAACCTGAACCGAGTACCGAAGCGAACGCCGACCAAGTGCAGTTTTTATTTTTTCCAGTAGGCTGGCGTAAGGAAAATAAAGAGTGTAAAAAGTTCCAGACGACCGGCAATCATTGCAAAACTATACCACCATTTTACAGGGGCAGCGAGCCAACCACAGTTGTTGCTTGGTCCCAACGCTCCGAATGCAGGTCCGCAGTTTCCGATCATTGTTAAAGCTCCGGTAAAGGATGTCTGCATATCAAGTCCGAAAAATGACGTGAAAAATGCGGTCAAAATAACAAATGAAAAATACAAAAAGAAAAAAGCCGAGACTGAAAAAACGACATCTTTTCTTCCTGTCTGCTGATTCAGTCTGATTGAAAAAACTCCGTGCGGATGAATCATTTTTAGTATTTCATTTTTGAACTGCTTGTAAAGCACGACCCATCTTATGACTTTTACTCCGCCGGAAGTTGAGCCGGACATTCCGCCTATGAACAAAAGCATCAAAATTACAATTTGACTTGCGCTTTTCCATTTTGTGTAGTCGGCTGTGGAAAAACCTGTTGTGGTCAAAATGGTTGCTGTTTGAAATGCTGAAAATCTGAGCGACTTAAAAAATCCGCCGTAAGAAGAAGCCTGAACAACTGCGATTGCGGCGATTGAAATAATATTTATCCAGATATATGCTTTCAGTTCCGAGTTGCATTTTATTTCGCTGAAATTACGTGTGAAAAAATAATAGTAAAGCGAAAAATTTATTCCGGCTAAAAACATAAACACAAAGCAAATCCATTCGATTGCGGCGGAATTGTATGCGCCGATGCTTGCGTTTCTTGTAGAAAATCCGCCTGTTCCCAAAGTTGAAAATGCGTGGCAAAGCGCGTCTATAAAATCCATTCCCGCAATTTTTAAAAGAGCGGTCTGAATGAGCGTCATTCCAAGATAAATGAACCAAAGAATTTTTGCGGTGGTTGTTATTTTGGGCGTGAACTTTCCTTTTTCCGGACCTGTAGTTTCCGCCTTTATAAGCTGAAATCCGCCGACTCCAAGAACTGGCATGAGCGCAACCGTAAGTGCCACAATTCCCATTCCGCCAAGCCAGTGTGAAAGGCATCTCCATAAATTTATGCTGCGCGGAAGTTTTTCAATTTCGGAAAGAGTCGTTGCGCCTGTTGTTGTAAATCCACTTACACTTTCAAAAAATGCATCGGTGAAATTTGGAATTGCTCCGCTAAAATAAAGTGGAATCGCTCCGAATAAACTTGCAGAAATCCAGGCGAGCGCGACGGCTGCAAAACTTGATCTTATTGTAAGCCTTGATTTTTTGTTGCGGAAAAAAAACAGTGTCATTGCGCCTAGAATCAAGCTTGCAATCATCGGAATTAAAAAAGATGGAATTACAAAATATTCATGGCAGAAAATTGCCGTGGCGATTGGAATTGAGAATGAAAGTCCGATTATTGAAGTTATAAAAAAAATTATTCTGCAAAGTGTAAATGCCATTGAAAGTTCCTATTTGCTGAATTTTTCCAGAATCTTTTTATCTCCAGTTTTTTCTATTATAACCAGATGGTCGCCCACGGAAAATGTTGTGTTTCCCTGCGGAAGTTCAAATTTTTCACTTCCAATTTTCTTTACAAGGAGAATCAGATATTTGCCGGGACTTGCGATGTCTTTTAGCTGCTTGCCGATAAACTTGCTTGATGAAGGCAAATCGCATTCCACGATTTCAAATGCACCGTTTGAAACTGTATGAATTCCCGTTACTGATTTTCCGTGCAGATGGCTTATAATTGAGTCAACCAAAGTGTCCCGCATAGGAATTGCAACATCGACTCCAAGTTTTCTGGCTATGTTTCCAAACTGGGACTGGGCAACTAGCGCGATTGTTTTTTCCACGCCTAGAGATTCAAGGTAAGCGGAAACAACCATGTTCAGTTCGTGATTGTGCGTGGCGCAAATTACAAGGTTGTACTTTTGAATTCCTTCTTCTTCTATAAAAACATCGTCTGTGATGTCCGCGTTGAAAATCTGTGCCTGCGGAAATTTTTTTTCAGCTTCCTTGCAAAGATTTTTGTCGCTGTCTATGATTGTGAATGTCTGCGAAATATTTTTTGTTCCAGTGAAAATTTTTTTTAAAAATGAAACCTTGTCTTTTTCGATAATTTTGTCTGCTACGATTGTTCCGATTCTTCCGATTCCAACCAGAGCGATTTTTTTTATTGCGTCTGTCTTGATTCCGCAAAGCTCAAGTATAAATGGAATGTTTTCTTTTTCAATTATGATTCCGATTCTGTCTCCTGCATTTAAAATTGTTTCGCCGGATGGCAGGGCTGAAATCATGTTGTCTGAATCTTTTTCTTTTGTTTCCTGATAAACTATAAGAAATTTTTTGTCTGTAAGCGAGCGGATGTTTTTTAACGCGGCTCCATCGAGTTTGCTTCCTTTTTCAATTTGAAGCGCAATGATTTCAAAATCTCCGTTTTCACCAAAATCAACAATGTCGCTTATTGCTCCGTGCTCAACAGCTTTTACAATTGCCTGAGCGGCTTCTACATCAGGATGAATCATGTAGTCAATTCCGTAAAGCGGACGGTGATTTCCCTTGAAAGTTTCCGCGTGCTGGCGAGCTGTTGTGTTTGTGTTCGCATAGTAGGCGTAGTTTCTTACACGCGCAATTTTCAGTACGTCTGGATAAACGGCGTCCACAAGGGAACAGGTAATCATGTTGATTTCATCGCTGTCAGTCAAAGTTACAAGCGCATCCATTTTTCCAATTTCAAGCTCTTCCAAAACTTGAAGATTGTTTCCGTCCGCATTTATAACTTCGCAGTCAAGACGATTGCTTACGTGCTCAACAATGTCTTCATTGCTTTCGATTATTTTTACAATGTTGCCTTCGTTTATAAGGCGTTTTGCCAGCTGAACTCCAGTAAAACCTGCACCGATTATCATTATGTTCATTTTTTTTATTATACATGAAACTCCGCGCTGTGTTCAATCTAAGAAAATGGCGGGAAGTAAACGTAGCTTTTTATAGACAGAAAAATCAAGATGAACTAAAATATCTAAAATTTATTTTTGGAGATTTAAATTGTCAATTTTTCAAGGAATTGTTTTGGGTGTTCTTCAGGGCATTGCCGAGTTTCTGCCGATTTCTTCTTCTGGACATTTGATTGTCGCGCAGAATTTATTTGGACTTGAAGAAGTGCCGCTTTTGTTTGATGTGTTTCTTCATGTTGCAACTTTGCTTGCCGTTGTTTTGTATTTTAGGAAAAAAATATGGGAGCTGATTTGCAGTTTTGCAAGAATTTTTGTTCCTATAAAAAATCCTTCCGCCGCCCAGATTGAAAAAAAATCCGAAGACACAAAATACATTGTTGCCATTATTCTTGCTACTTTTGTTACTGGTGTACTTGGAATTTTTTCTTCAAAAGTTATTTCTGAGATTTCTGTAAAACTTGTTTGCGCTGGATTTATTGTTACAGCCTTGCTTTTGATTTTTTCTTCACTTATTGAAAAAAAACATTCGGCGTATTCTGAAACTTCTTTGAAATCTCCGTCCTGGAAACAGTCCTTGGTGATTGGGCTCGCGCAGGGAATTGGAACTTTGCCTGGAATTTCAAGAAGCGGCTCAACAATTGCGGGTTCTCTTTTTTGCGGAGTTAAGAGGGACGTTGCCGGTGAGTTCTCATTTATTGTTTCTATTCCGGCTATTTTGGGTGCGTTTATTCTTGAGCTGAAAGACTTGGGTGAAGTTTCATCTTCGATTGGAGCAGAACCTGTTATTGCAGGTTGCGCGGCGGCTTTTGCAAGCGGATACATTGCTCTTTCTTGGCTTATGCGGCTCATAAAAAAAGGCAGGCTTGAATGGTTTGCCTGCTACTTGATTCCTGTTGGAATTTTAGGAATGATTTTCCTTCATTGACATTTTGAATTTCCAGCTTGACTAAAACTATTTTCATTGTCATTCTCGCACTTGATGCGGGAATAAATGTTTAAGAAAAGTATTATCGGGTCAAGCCCGATAATGACAGTAGGTAAAAATCAAAGCTAATTAGATTCAGCGGCTCCCGGAAGTCCTATGTCTTTTCTGTAGAACATATCGTTGAATTTTATTCCGCTCATTGCTTCATAGGCATTTTTCCAAGCTTCGTCAAAAGTCGTTCCATAAGCAGAGCAGGCTAAAACGCGTCCGCCGCTAGTTACAAGTTTTGTGTCGTCCGGGCTTCGGCTTCTTCTGTTTTCCATTGCGCCGGCTATAAAAACTTTTGCATTGGATTCATTTACTTTTTCTTCATTGATTATAATGTTGTATCCTTTTTTATAGGATTTTGGATAACCGCCGCTTACTGCGACTGGAGCAACTTGGTATCCTTTTTTCCATTCAAGCTTGAAATCTTTTAAAGAACCGTCAGTTATGGATTTGCAAAGGCTTGCAAAGTCAAAGTCCATGAGCGGAAGCACAGCCTGTGTTTCAGGATCTCCAAGGCGCACATTGTATTCGAGGCACTTTGGTCCGTCTTCTGTAAGCATGAGTCCGAAGAAAATAAATCCGCGGTAGTCATAATTTTCAGACTCAAGACCTTTTAATGTTGGTTCAAGAATATTTTTTTCAAACTGGGAAATTATTGCAGGAGTTGCGTCATCAACAGGAGCAATTGCGCCCATTCCGCCTGTGTTAGGACCTTTTGCGCCGTCGAAAAGCCTTTTGTGGTCTCTTGCGCTTAAGAATGGAACTATGCAGGATTTTCCTTGCTCTGAAAATTCTTTTGTAACGCTTACAGCCGCAAGAATTGAAATTTCAGTTCCGCGAAGATATTCTTCAATTACGAGTTTTTTTCCGGCTTCTCCAGCGATAGAGCCGTCCATAAGCTGCTCAACTGCGTTTTCAGCTTCCTCTAAAGTCTTTGCAACTACAACACCTTTTCCGGCTGCAAGTCCGTCCGCCTTTACAACAATCGGTGCGCCTTGCTCTTTTATATATATAAGAGCTTCTTCTTTTGAAGTGAAAGTTTTGCTTTTTGCGCAGGCAACGTTGTATTTGTGCATGAATTCTTTTGCAAGATCTTTACTTGCTTCAAGTTGCGCTGCCTGAAACTTTGGTCCTACAGTTGGAATCCCTGCGTTCCAAAATAAATCTGCAAGTCCTTCTGCAAGCGGATTTTCCGGCCCGATAACGGCAAGCTCACAGTTGTTTTCCTTTGCAACTTTTATGTACGCATCGTTTCCTGTAATGCCGTTAAGATATTCGCATTTTGAAAAATCAATGTTTCTGCATTTTTTTTCGAAGGCTGTTCCGCCGTTTCCTGGAACACAAATTACTTCTTCAATAATATTGCTTTGTGCTAACTTCCATGCAATTGTATGCTCTCGTCCGCCATTTCCTACAACAATAACTTTCATAGGTGCTATGATAGTTTAAAAATCAAAAAGTTACAACATTGCAGAATTTTCGGCGGATAAGAATTCAGAGCTGTTTAAAAAGATTCAAGGCGAACTAAAAGCTGTTCAAGCTTTACAGCGTAGCTTTTGTCTGCCGCCCAAGTTCCTGCAAGACCTTCTATTGTTGGAGATTTTCCGCGCGGATTCACATACTTATACCGAGTATCAATACATTCGTTGTTCAGCGGAATATCTTTTGTCGCATAAGCGTGAAGGTGCTGAATATGCGCTCTTACTCCGAGTTGTTCCGTTGCAAAAGTTTCGCCTGGATGTTCTGCATCGATTGCGCCAAGTCCGCAGTAATTGTGCATTTGCGGCGTAACAAGATTTCCGAATCTTAAAAATCCAGTTTCTAGGCACATTTGAACAAAAGCACAGTCGCTGTTTATTCCTTCCACATTTGCTTCTTCAATATAAAGAGCTGCAAGCCGTGCAACTTCTTTTTTGTCTGCTGAAGGATTTGCGCTCATAAAAAAATTATAAAGCTGCTTTTCTGATTTTATTCCTTGATCAGAAAGATTTCTTGAAATTTCTTTGTGTCCTTTTGTTGAAACGCATGAAACTGCTGTTAGCAAAAGACAAAATATAAAAATCGGCAATTGAATTTTTTTCATGTTTACGAAATTGTTGTTCCTATGTAATTTTTTCCATCAAGAACTGCTTTTATATTCCCGATGTTTTTTCCGCCTGCGCAAATAACTTTTAAGCCAAGCTCCTGTGCTTTTTTTGAAGCGATTGGATCAAACGGACAGTTTTTTCCAGGAACCCATTCGTCTCCAACCATTTTTCTAAAATCGCTCCAAGAGATATTGTCGATTGGTTTTGCATCAGGATTTTTGCGCGGATCGTCTGTGTACACTTTCTCGATGTTTGAAAGATTTACAACTGTGTCTGCTTCAAACCTCTCTGCAAGAAGAACTGCGTCATTGTCTGTTGAAAATCCAGGTTTCCAACCGGAAGCAATAAGAATTCTTCCTGTAAAGTTGCTGACTTTTGTAGGATCTGTTACAACATCTTGGCTACACAAAGGTCCGAATACAGTTTTTAAAAGCTGAGCATTGAGCCGAGTTGCCATTATGCCAATCCAGTCGCAGGCATAGTTAAGTTTTTCTGAATCTTCAAATGCTGAAAGTTTCTTCTGGTTTTCATCAAATTTTTCAGAAACCGCTTTGTATGAGTTCTGATAGTTTCTTGCAGGTCCGCCGCCGCCAGCTACAAGAATAAGACGTGCATCTTTGTTTTCAGAAAGCCAAGAACAAATCATGCTGCTGAATTCAAAAAGAAAATTTTCATCTGGTTTGTCAGGCGCAATTATTGAACCGCCTACGCTTAAAACTTTTGTAGTCATTTTGTTCTCCGTATATATTTTAGTAAATTCCTTGAATAACAGGATTGTTCCATAAAGAACTGTAGCTTGAAGTTTTGTCCCCAGCTTCTTCCCATAAAGATTGTAAAGCATAAGTGCGCGGTCTGTAAACAATTTTACTGTTTAAAGATGACTGCTTTATCTGATGCCAGCCTCTGCTGAACGCTATATGCTGATTGTCAAGATTGCCAAAATAAAATTCTTTTGGATCAGCTATTTCAATAAATGAAGAAAATGGAAGTCCGGCTCCAAGAGAAACATCAACGGGCAGCCATCCGTATTCTTCAAAGTAAATCTCTGTCCACCAATGCGGAGTTACATTTGACTTGTCCTGCGCAAGAATTCCTGCCACTGGAACTGAAGGAATTCCTGCCGCTCTGCATAAAGCCGTGTAAAGAATTGCAAAGTCGTAAGCGTCGCCTTTTTTTCTGCGGATTAAATCAAGCGGCGAAATATTTCCTGTGCGGACTTTTTCAGAAACTTCATAATTTTCCGTCATAAAATTGTAAATGAGTTTTGCCTGCCTGTACGGATTTTTTTCGCGTCCGATAATTGTTTCAATAAGCGAAGAAACTGCTTTTGAATCCGACGGAACACAAGCATCCGCGGAAGTGTTTTTTGTGTACAAAATTCCGCCTTTGTCTTTGTACTGTCCTAAATTCTTTGGGTTGAAATTTCCTTTTATTCCGAAAGTGCTTACAATGAATGTCTGGCTGAATCTTTGCTTGTTGTTTGTAATTTTGTTCAGTTGCTTGTTGTGAATTATGTCAAAAGCGTCGTCAACTATAAACGGCTCTGGATAAACTTCATTCAGTTCAACAAACGGCTGGAACGAAGAAACCGCTGGCTTTGGAATGTAAAGCAAAATAGAACTTTCTTGAGAAGCAACGTGATTTGAAATATCGGCGGCAATCTGAATTACGTAAGTCCTTCTGTTTGAATATTGCTTTTTTCCATAAGGAAAATTCACATTTATTTTTTTTGCCGCGCTTGTTCCGTGCGGTGTTTCTATAAAGACTGATCCGCTTGAAGCTCCGTCTGGAATTTTCACAGAAATTTCAGAATCTGTCCAGGCTATGTAGTCAAAGTCAGTTTCGGTTGCCGGAATGAAAATGTTGTTTTTGTCCTGATTTTCATTTTGTTCCGAGCTATGTAAAGATGAAGTTTCGTCCCGGTTCGCTGTAAAGTAAACTTTTGACTTTCCTTTTGAAGATCCGAAATTTATTCCGCGGATTATTATTGTCTGACCGGTAACTGCACTTTCTGCGGAAATTGATGCGATTACAGGAATTGAAGTTATAGGAGATGCAATTGCTGTGACTGGAATTCCGTTTTCATTTGCAAAAAAAGCAGGCTCTGATTTTCCTGCCGAAGTTCCTACGATTACAAGTCCGTCCTGCGCATTTGGCGGAATTATAAATTTGATTTTTTTGTCCGACCAAAGTGAATATCCGCTTGCAGTGATTTTTGAGCCTGCAATTTCTACGCTTGAAGTTCCTCTTGAATCTCCAAAGCCGCTGCCTTCTATTGTCATTTCATCGCCCGGCGAGCCAATCATCGGAATTATTGAATCTATCACCGGCTTGCGTTTTACATTGCGTCCCAAAATTCCAAATATGAAAATTGCGGAAGCAACAACAATTATCCAGCTTATTGTTCTTGTCAGCGGAGAACTTCTAAGGAGATTCGCATAAGATTTTAAAATTGCCAATTCATTTTCCTGAGTTTAAATTTGAAAAAGGGTAGGAAACATGAAATGCAAATCCATTGTTTCTGTTTTGGTTCTCTGAATTTTCGTTCTGCGGACAAAAAACATCATAGTTTTTTAGAGAAGGAATCAGCGCGATTTTCTTGAAATTTGATCCGCCGATTATAAGAACAGGAACTGCCGAAACTGAATTTGAAGAAACCGGCAAAGTGTAAAAGTTTTTGTCTGAATTGTCGGAAGCTAAAATCGAATTCAAAACTGAAACGTCGATATTTCCGTCAGAGCTAACCTGATTTGCCGTTGACGAAATTGAAGTGCGCGCTACAGGCTGAAATGCGGAAACTTGTCCTTCAAACGGATTTGCTTTTTTTGCGCTTGGAACAACGAATGCAAAAACTGCAGCCGCCGCAATTCCAGCTGCGAAATATTTTATGCCGCTGCTTGGCTTTGGAAATTTAAACGTATTTTTTCCTGCCTGAGTAACTTTTTTGTAAGAAAGCCGTGCTTCAAGCCTTTGAAAACTTGAGTCAAAATC